>Ga0210086_1000803_pt1 | contig 17145 bp, 14 predicted proteins | sample China_Galinas_PW_3_FD_184867 | JGI IMG/M metagenome (GOLD analysis project Ga0210086, IMG submission 184867) | Wetland microbial communities from San Francisco Bay, California, USA, that impact long-term carbon sequestration - China_Galinas_PWB_D2... | ecosystem: Environmental > Aquatic > Marine...
GGCTCCAGCCGATGCCGCTGTTCGTCGGAGCGCAGCGTGGCGGAGGTTCGCCGGGTGTCGGCCAGCGCCCGCCGCAGCGCTGCGGTCGGAATCTCGCCGGCCCGCGGCGGCGGGCCATCCGACCCGCGGGACTCGTACACCACGGCCGACACCACCCCCGCCAGTTCGGCCGCGTCGAGACCGTGCCACACGCCGCCGCGCAGGCATTCGGCGACCAGCAGGTCGCTTTCCGAATAGATCCGGGCCAGCAGCCGGCCGTCGTCGGTGACCCGCAATGCGCCGCCGGGGCGCTGGTCGACGAAGCGTCTTTCGGTCAGCAGTCCAACGATCCGGTCGAACGTGCGGGCCAGCGAGTTGGTGGCCGTCGCGACCTTGCCGCGCAGCTGCTCGTTTTCCCGCTCGAGTCGCAGGTACCGTTCGGCGGCCCGGACCTTGGTCTCCCGGTCGCCGATCCGATGCGCCGGGTGATGACGAATCTCGTCGCGCAACACCCGCAGTTCCGGGTCTTCCTGGGAATCGTTGCCGCGGCGGCCCTTTCGGCTGGGGATCGTCAGCCCGGCGGCCGCCGATCGCAGCGCCGACGCGACATCGCGGCGCACCCGCGGCTGGCGGTGCTCGACGCGCTTCGGCAGCGTCATCGACCCCAGCGGTGCCGCGGCGTCGGAGTAGTCCGTCGACGAAATCCTTCCGGCCCAACGGTTTTCGGTGAGCACCAGCGGCCGCGGATCCATCGAATCGCGGTCGGGCTCCAGCACCACCGCCAGCCCGCCGCGACGGCCGTGGGTGATCGAGATGATATCGCCGCGACGCAATGACGACAGCGCGTCGTTGGCGGCCTGGCGGCGCTGCAGCCGCGACGATCGCGCCTGCGCACGCTCGCGCTCCCCGAGTTTCGCGCGCAGCCGCGCATAGTCGATGACGGCGTCCGCCTCGTCGGCGAGTTCGTCGGTGAGCTGGGTCATCAGCTTCTCGTTGCGCTCGGTCGCACTTACCAGCCCGACCACCGACCGATCCGCCTGGTATTGGGCGAACGAGCGCTCCAACAGCTCGTGGGCCTGCTCGGGCCCCATCTGTGACACCAGGTTGATCGTCATGTTGTAGGACGGCACGAAGGAGCTGCGCAGCGGGAACGTGCGGGTGGACGCCAGTCCGGCCACCTCGGCGGGGTCGACGTCGGGTTGCCACAGCACCACGGCGTGTCCCTCGATGTCGATGCCACGCCGGCCCGCCCGGCCGGTCAGCTGTGTGTACTCGCCCGGGGTCAGCGGAAGGTGCTGTTCGCCGTTGAACTTCACCAGCCGCTCCAGCAACACCGTGCGGGCCGGCATGTTGATGCCCAGCGCCAGCGTCTCCGTGGCGAACACCACCTTGGTCAGTCCGGCGGTGAACAGCTCCTCGACGGTGTGGCGGAAGATCGGCAGCATTCCCGCGTGGTGGGCGGCGATACCGCGCACCAGTCCCTCCCGCCATTCGTGGTAGCCCAAGACGACGAGGTCGGCGTCCGACAGATCCGCAGTCCGCCGGTCGATCACCTCGACGATGCGGGCGCGCTCCTCGTCGTCGGTCAGCCGAAGCGATGACCGCACGCACTGGCCCACCGCCCCGTCGCAGCCGGCGCGGGAGAACACGAACACGATCGCCGGCAGCAGCGCGCTGTGGTCGAGCACCGAGACCACGTCGGGGCGTGACGACGTCCGGTACAGGCGAGGCCGAGGGCCGCGACCCCGCCCTCTCGGCGCTGCGTTAAGCAGGCGGTCGGCCTCCCGGCGATTGGCGATGTGGCGCAGCAACTCCGGGCTGACCAGGGTGCCGCGGCCGGCATCGTCGGGCCCGCCACCGCTGGAGTAGTCGAACAGGTCGAACAGCCGCTTGCCCACCATCATGTGCTGCCACAGCGGCACCGGCCGGTGTTCGTCGACGACGACGGTGGTGTCGCCGCGCACGGTCTGGATCCATCCGCCGAACTCCTCGGCGTTGGAGACGGTTGCCGACAGGCTGACCAGGCGCACCTCGTCGGGCAGGTGCAGGATCACCTCTTCCCAGACCGCACCGCGCATCCGGTCGGCCAGGAAGTGCACCTCGTCCATCACCACATGCGAAAGCCCTTGCAGTGCAGATGAATCCGCATACAGCATGTTGCGCAGCACTTCGGTGGTCATCACCACCACCGGCGCGTCGGCGTTGATCGACACGTCGCCGGTGAGCAGGCCGATCTTCTCCGGGCCGTAGCGGCGCACCAGGTCGGTGTGCTTCTGGTTGGAGAGCGCCTTGATCGGGGTGGTGTAGAAGCACTTGCGGCCGGCTTTCAGCGCGAGGTGCACGGCGAACTCCCCCACCACGGTCTTGCCGGCGCCGGTGGGCGCGCACACCAGCACCCCGTGCCCGCCTTCCAGCGCAGTGCAGGCCTTGATCTGGAACGGGTCGAGCGTGAACGGCAGCAGCGCAGAGAAGTTCGTCAGCTCGCTAGTGGTCATGCGACGGCAGCGCCTCCGGCGCCTCGATCGGCGAGGCCTCGTCGTCGGCGACCGCCCAGCCCGCGGCCGCCTCCCGTTTCGCCTTGCGCTTGTCGTGGACCCGCGCGAACTGAATCGCAAGTTCCAGCAGCACCGTCAGGGCCAGGCCCAGCGCGATCATCGAGAACGGGTCGGAGCCCGGCGTCGCGAACGCCGCGAAGACGAACACCCCGAAGATCACCCCGCGCCGCCACGCCTTCAGCCGCACGTAGGTCAGCACGCCGATCATGTTGAGCATGATGATCAACAGCGGGAACTCGAAGCCGACTCCGAACACCAGCAGCAGGTTGATCAGGAAGCCGAAATAGCGGTCACCGGACAGCGCGGTCACCTGCACGTCGCTTCCGACCGTCAGCAGGAAGTGCAGGGCCTTGGACAACACGATGTAGGCCAGCACGGCCCCGGCGACGAAAAGCACTGCCGCCGAGACGACGAACCCCACCGCGAAGCGGCGTTCGTTCTTGTACAGGCCCGGCGTGATGAACGCCCAGAGCTCGTAGAGCCACACCGGGCAGGCCAGCACCACACCCGCGGCCAGCCCCACTTTCAGCCGCAGCATGAACTGGTCGAACGGCGCCGTCGCAAGCAAGCGGCAGCCGCCGTCGGCGCTGATGTCGGCGCGCGCCGAGTCGGGCAGCGCGCAGTACGGGTGCCGCAGCCACTCGCCGAGGCTTTCGATCCCGAAGATCCCGTGGCTGTACCAGATGAACCCGACGATCGTGGTGAGCGCGATGGCACCTACCGACACAAGCAACCGGTAGCGCAGCTCGCGGATGTGGTCGACCAGCGACATCGTCCCGTCGGGGTTGACCCTGCTGCGGCGACGGCGTGGGTCGAGGCGCTTAACGACGCCGGGGATTTTCACAAGTCGTAATCATGTGCGCCGCGGCCACGGCGCCGCGCTCAGGCGGGCCGGGCGTCGGTGTGGTTCTGGTCGGGTGCCGGCGCGTCGACCCGCTCGGACTGCACCGGGTTGGGCTTCGGCGGGGTTTCCGGCTGGCGCGCAATCTGCTCGTCGCGCGAGCGCTCGTCGCCGTGCTGCAGCTCACGGATCTCCGACTTGAAGATCCGCATCGATTTACCGAGCGAGCGGGCAGCGTCGGGCAGCTTCTTGGCGCCGAACAGCACGACGACCACCGCGACGAGGATGATCACGTGCCAGGGTTGTAGGCCGTTCACCATGGTTTGCCTCCAGACATCGCTTCGATGCTACCGCAGCGACGGGGTCTCATATGCCTGCAGCGCCGCCGCCGCGGCGCTTCGTACTCGCTCTGCCAGCGACGACGGGCCCAGCACTGTTACAGCCGCCCCGAAGCCCAGCACCATCCGCGCCATCCACTCCTCCGACGCGTACGTCATCTGCGCTTCGCAGGAGCCGTCGGGGAGTTCGTGCACCAGGCGCATCGGAAAGTAGTCGAACATCCAGGTCGCGGTTGGCGCGAGCTGCAGCGTCGCCGACGGCAGCGACGGGTCGGCGTCGAACAGCGCCGTGTCCGGCCCGGCTTCGACGGCCCGCGGCGGCGGGGCCGACGGCTCGTCGAGCACCTGCGCCGAGTCGATGCGGTCGAACCTGAACAGGCGCACGCCCTCGGCGCTGCGGCACCACGCCTCCAGGTAGCTCTGGTCGCCGACGAACAGGATCCGGATCGGGTCGACGACCCGGTGAGACGTGGTGTCATGCGACGCCGAGTAGTAGTCGATCGCCACCGCACGACGCAGCCGCACCGCCTCGCGGACGGCCGCGGCGGCCGGGCTCTCCTCCGCGCTCACCTCGCCGGGCATCACCTTGTGACCCACCGCTCCGGCGGCCGATTCGATCTTGGCGATCGCGCTGCGCGCGGCCTGCGGGTCGACCATGCCCGGCACCTCGACGAGCGCCCGCAGCGCCACCAGCACGGCCGTCGCCTCCGGTGACGTCAGCCGCAGCGGCCGGTCCATTCCGGCCGAGAAGATCACCTCGATGCTCTCCTCGGAGAACGCCAGGTCGATGAGATCGCCCGGGCTGTATCCGGGCAGCCCGCACATCCACAGCTGGTTGAGGTCGGCCATCAGCTGCTTGGTGCTCACTCCGAGGTCGGCGGCCGCTTCCGCGGCGCCGATCCCCGGGTTGGCCTGAAAGTACGGGACCATGTTCAGCAGCCGCACCAGCCGCGAGGAGAGCTGACTCACGCGTTCACCTGGCCGGCTTGTGCGCGCAGCCGCGCGATCACCTCGTCGCGCAGCGACTCGGGCCCCAGCACCACCGCGTCGGCGCCGTGACCGGCGACTTCGCGGGCCAGCCGATCCACCGAGCCGATGTCGATCGCCACCACGTCGCCGTCGCGGCCGCCCAGTGTCATGCGCTCGGCAACGGCGCCGGCCCGCCGAAGCGCGGTGGCGCGGCCGTCGGCAACCCAAATCCGCGCCTCCACGCCGGTGGGCGCCTCGCCCACTGCCCTCGCGACGACGTCGCGCAGGTCGACGTCGTCGGGCTTGCACACCGACCCCACGGGCCCGATCGGCGTCACCTCCGCGCCGATGCGCGACAACCGGAACGTCCGCACCGCGTCGCGGCCGCGGTCCTTGCCGACGAGATACCAGCGGCCGCGGTCGGTGACCACCCCCCACGCCTCGACGGTGCGGGTGCTGTACGGCTCGACTCGCGACGACCGATGCTGAAATTGCACTGCTTGCCCAGAGTCGATGGCGCTCAACAGGATTGGCAGCACCGGCTCGGAACCGCGAATGCCGGGCAGCGCGGCCCCCGATGCGATCGAGACAGCGGCGCTGGAGGAGTCGATGGCGTCGATATCGATGCCGGCCGCGCGCAGCTTCAGCAGCGCGCCCTGGGTGGCGGTGATCAGTTCCGGTGACTGCCACAGCTGGACGGCGACGGCGACGGCCGCGGCCTCGTCGGCGGTCAGCGCGATGTCGGGCAGCGCGTAGGCGTCGCGCTTGATCCGGTAGCCCTCGGCGGGGTCGAGCTTGCTCACGCGGCCGGTCTCCAACGGGATGCCCAGATCGCGCAGTTCGTTCTTGTCGCGCTCGAACATCCGGGAGAACGCCTCGTCGGTCGGGCAGTCGGCGTAGCCGAGAACGGTATTGCGGATGCGTTCGGCGGTCAGGTAGTTGCGGGTGGCGAGCAGCGCGATGACGAGGTTCATCAGCCGCTCGACTTTGGAGATCGCCACCCGCCTAGCCTAATTGCGCCGAAACGGTGTTCCGCGTGGTCGTTACTCGAAAAAGTCCGCGCCGGCTACCGTCCCGGCGGCTCACATGCTGGCGATCAGCCGCTTGACCCGCTCGTCGACCGACCGGAACGGGTCTTTGCACAGCACCGTCCGCTGCGCCTGGTCGTTGAGCTTCAGGTGCACCCAGTCGACGGTGAAGTCGCGGCCCGCCTCCTGCGCGGCGCTGATGAACTCGCCGCGCAGCTTCGCCCGCGTGGTCTGCGGCGGCGTGTCGACGGCTTCCTCGATTTCCTCGTCGGTGGTGATGCGTGCGGCCAGGCCCTTGCGCTGCAGCAGGTCGAACACGCCGCGGCCGCGCTTGATGTCGTGGTAGGCCAGGTCCAGCTGCGCGATCTTGGGGTCGGACAGCTCCAGGTTGTAACGGTCCTGATAGCGCTGGAAGAGCTTGCGCTTGATCACCCAGTCGACCTCGGTGTCCACCTTGGCGAAGTCCTGGCTTTCGACCGCGTCAAGCTGGCGGCCCCACAGGTCGACGGCCTGCTCGACCTGTGCGTTGGGCTCCCTGGTCTGCAGGTGCTCGACGGCGCGGGCGTGATACTCGCGCTGGATGTCCAGCGCGCTGGCCTGCCGGCCGCCCGCTAGACGCACCGGGCGGCGGCCGGTGAGGTCGTGGCTGACCTCGCGGATTGCGCGGATCGGGTTGTCCAGCGAAAAGTCGCGGAACGGCACACCGGATTCGATCATCTCCAGCACCAGTGCGGCGGTGCCGACCTTGAGCATCGTGGTGGTCTCGCACATGTTGGAGTCGCCGACGATGACGTGCAAGCGCCGGTATTTCTCGGCGTCGGCGTGCGGCTCGTCGCGGGTGTTGATGATCGGCCTCGACCGCGTCGTTGCGCTCGACACACCTTCCCAGATGTGCTCTGCGCGCTGGCTCAGGCAGAACGTCGCGGCCTTCGGCGTCTGCAGCACCTTGCCCGCCCCGCAGATGAGCTGGCGGGTGACCAGGAACGGCAGCAGCACGTCGGAGATCCGGGAGAACTCGCCGGCCCGCACGATCAAGTAGTTCTCGTGGCAGCCGTAGGAGTTGCCCGCGGAGTCGGTGTTGTTCTTGAACAGGTAGATGTCGCCGCCGATGCCCTCGTCGGCGAGCCGCTGCTCGGCGTCGATGAGCAGGTCTTCGAGGACCCGCTCGCCGGCGCGGTCGTGGGTGACCAGCTGAACCAGGTTGTCGCACTCGGCCGTCGCGTACTCCGGGTGGCTGCCGACGTCGAGGTAGAGCCGCGCGCCGTTGCGCAGGAACACGTTGCTGCTACGCCCCCACGACACCACACGACGGAACAGGTAGCGCGCGACCTCGTCGGGGCTCAGCCGCCGGTGGCCGTGAAACGTGCAGGTGACACCGAATTCGGTTTCGATGCCCATGATTCGCCGCTGCACGCATTCGAGCGTACTGGTTACGCGAGCAAGCTGGTGTGTAACCCGGCCGCGAACATCGGAGTCGTCAGCACGTCCCGGTCGGCCGGTCGGATGTACGAAGCGAATAGAGCCTCGGCCCTGTGGATAACGCGAGCGACCGTGCGCGCGGAAATGCCAGCATGAGGCATGGGGGGAAGACCGACTGTGTCGCAGGCGAAATCGTGGCGCCCGGATTCGTTGCGGCAGGCGGCCGATGCATGGGACGCCGCCGCCTCCGACACTCAGCGCGAGTTCGACGTGGTGGTGCAGGGCATGCACGACACGCACGACTTCTGGACGGGGAACGCGGCCGACGCCGCACGTGAGCGAGCCACGAAAACCGGGGCCGACGCCGGCAGGCTCGCTCGCGCACTGGTGGCCGCAGCTGTGGCCGCCCGCGACGGTGCGGAGGTGATCACCGCTGCCCGAGACGACGTGCTCGGGTCGATCGCCGCGGTCCGAGCGCTGGGTTTCACCGTCGCCGACGACGGCACCGTCACACCGCCCGCCCAGCCGCCGGCGACGGTGCTCGCGACGGCGGGGGGCGACACTCAGCTCGCCCAGGAGGTGTTGCGTTCCGGCGCAGAGCAATTCACGCGAGAGATCGCCGTCAAGCATGACATCGACGACGCATTCCGCGGCGTCACGTCAGAGCCCACGGCACCCGCCGGTCTGGGCGAAAACCCGGTGGCCAACTGGCCGACCATGAGCCAGGACAGCATCGTGGCCCAGATCGCCACCATGACACCCGAGCAGCGTCGCCAACTGGTCGAGACTTACCCGCAGCAGGTCGGCAATACCGACGGCGTGCCCTGGGACATGCGCGTGGCCGCCAACCGCATCAACATCGGGCAAGCCATCCTCGACGGGCGCCGCGAACTCGAGCGCACATCAGACCCTAAGCAGCGCGATGCGGTCCAGCGGCGGATCGGCTTCTACCAGGATCTGCTTTCCGAGGTTCGCGACCCGATCGGCCGGCCGGGCCGGGTGGACCGCCAGATCCTGGCCTTCGATCCCGCCCGCTCGTCACTGGTCGAACTGATCGGCGACCTCGGCACAACGAAGAATGTCGGGGTACTGGTGCCCGGCATGAACACCACGATCGCGGACTCTGCCGCCAACACCGACACCGCCAACCGGTTCGTCCAAGCCGCGCGCGGCGATCTGGCGATGATCACCTACCTCGGCGGCCCGTTCCCGCAGGGCGGATTTCCCGACGGCATCGACGACGCGATGGACAGCTCCTACGCCACCGACATGGCGCCGCGGCTGGTGTCGTTCAGCGAGGACGTCAACCGCGTCGTCGACGCCGCCGGCCGCGACGCCGCCGTGACCTATCTCGGCCACTCCTACGGCGCATCGATCCTCGGCACCGCCGAGGCCATGGGCCTGACCGCCGACCGCACGATCTACGTCGAAGCCGCCGGCGCCGGCGTCGGCGTCGGCGATCTCGGCGACTGGCATAACGAAAACCCCTATGTGATGCGGTTTTCGATGACCGCGCCGGGTGACTGGATCGAGCCGCTCCAGGGCATGCCTCTCAACCCGCACGGCGCGGACCCCGACGAGATGGCGGGGGTGATCCGGCTCGCCACCGGCGAGTATGACGACGGCAGCAGGGTGGCCGGCTGGGATTCGCACAGCGGCGTGCTCAACGAACCCTCCGACGCGTGGCGCAACCTCCTTGCGGTGATGACCGAACAGCCCTACAACGTGTACGTGGACCCGTTGCGGTTCTTGCCCCCCTGGCTGCGGCCCGCGGGATAGTCTCGCGCCTCGCCTACAAAGTCGTCAAAGACGAGATCCGCATCGCGCAATGCCGCCTGCACTACACCTGAGATCCTCGGCCACCGTCGTCGACTGATCTGCCGAGGAAGGCCATGAGCCGACTGGTCGGCGGCGGGCAAAGCATCCTGCAGTCCTGTCGCCGACTCACGCAATCGGCCCACTGGGTCGTCGTAAATCCAGTCGGCAGGCAGGGATGGTCCGCCTAATCCCCCTGCGGCAGAAGCGATTCCACCGCTGATCCGGTGATGCGGCGAAACGCCCGGCGCGGCCGGTTCTGGTCCAGGACGGCCACCTCCAGCGTAGACACGGTCAGCGTGTGGGCATCGGAAGAACCCGAGCCATTGCCGCCGGTGCCCGCCTCGAGCGCATTGACCGCTACGCCGAAGGCCTCGGCCAGCGTGGCGTTCTCCTGGTAGGAGTCCTTCAGCGCAGTGATGATCGGTTCCGTCGTCCCACCCATCACCACATAGTGCGGCTCGTCGTTGATCGAGCCGTCATAGGTGATCCGGTACAGCTCGGGCGGCCTGGTCTCGCCGTAGTGGGCGACCTCGGCGACGCACAGCTCCACCTCGTAGGGCTTGGCCTGCTCGGTGAAGATGGTGCCCAGCGTCTGCGCGTACACGTTGGCCAGCTGGCGGCCCGTCACGTCGCGGCGGTCGTAGGCGTATCCGCGTGTGTCGGCGAACTGGATGCCGCCGCGGCGCAGGTTGTCGAACTCGTTGAACCGGCCGACGGCGGCAAACCCGACCCGGTCGTAGAGTTCGCTGATCTTCTGCAGCGACCGCGACGGGTTCTCGGCGACGAACAGCACACCGCTGTCGTAGGCGAGCGCGAGCACGCTGCGCCCCCTGGCGATGCCCTTGCGCGCGAGCTCCGAACGCTCCCGCATCGCCTGCTCGGGCGAGATGAAATACGGGAACGTCACGGGCCACCCCGCGCGTCGGTGGGCTCCGTGAAGTCGGCGCGCAACGTCTTGGTCCGGGTGCGGTCTTCGATGATCTCTCGAGCCAGCTCGGCGATCCGCGTCTCGGGTACCTCGACCGCCCCCTCGGCGCTGATCGTCACCGCGGTCGGGTAGATGCCGCGCACCAGGTCCGGGCCGCCGGTGGCCGAGTCGTCGTCGGCGGCGTCGTAGAGGCTTTCCACCGCCACCCGCAGCGCCGAATCCGCGTCGACCACTTGCGGGTACAGCTTCTTGATCGCCGACCTTGCAAACACCGAACCGGATCCCACCGACTGGTAGCCCTCGTCCTCGACGTTCCAGCCGCCGGCAGCGTCGAACGACACGATGCGGCCGGCCGCCTCCGGGTTGGGATCGTCGATGTCGTAGCCGACCAGCAACGGAAGCGCCACCAGACCCTGCAGGGCGGCGCCGAGGTTTCCGCGCACCATGATCGCAAGCCGGTTCACCTTGCCGGCGAACGTCAGCGGCACGCCCTCCAGCTTTTCGTAGTGCTCGAGTTCCACGGCATACAGCCGGGCGAATTCGACGGCGATCGCCGCGGTGCCCGCGATCCCGGTCGCGGTGTAGTCATCGGTGATGTACACCTTCTTGACGTCGCGGCTGGCGATCATGTTGCCCTGGATGGCACGCCGGTCGCCGGCGAGCACCACGCCGCCGGGATAGTTCAACGCGACGATCGTGGTGCCGTGCGCCAACTGCACGCCGGGCATCCCGGCGCCACCGGCGCTACCCGCGCTGCTCACCGGAAGCAGCTGCGGTGCCTGCCGGCGGAGATATTCAGAAAATGACGATAAGTTCAGTGGTACGGATGAGGCTCCGGTAGTGAGATTGGGGATGGCCAGCTGTTCGCGATCGGGCCAGGTCACTGTCCGCCCTTCTGGACGTAGGCCCGCACGAAATCTTCGGCGTTTTCCTCGAGCACGTCGTCGATCTCGTCCAGCAGATCGTCGGTTTCCTCGGTCAGCTTCTCGCGGCGCTCCTGCCCAGCGGCCGCGTTGCCGGTGAGGTCGTCGTCATCGCCGCCGCCACCGCCACGCTTGGTCTGCTCCTGAGCCATCGCTGCCTCCTGCGTCGGTCATCGGCGGCCGGTGGGCCGCCGGTGCTTCCACCCTACCGTTGCAAGCCCAAATTACCGGGGCAAGATCACGCCGTGGTGAGCTGATCCACAAGTTCGGCAGCTGTTTGCACCGACTCCAAAAGCGCCCCGACGTGCGCTTTGCTGCCGCGCAACGGCTCCAGGGTCGGGATGCGCACCAGCGAGTCACCGCCGAGGTCGAAAATCACCGAATCCCAGCTCGCGGCGGCGATGTCGGCGCCGAACCGCCGCAGGCACTCGCCCCGGAAGTACGCCCGGGTGTCCGAAGGCGGGTTCTCCACCGCGTCGAGCACCTGTTGCTCGGTGACGAGCCGCTTCATCGATCCGCGCGCCACCAGCCGGTTGTAGAGGCCCTTGTCTAGCCGCACGTCCGAATACTGCAGGTCAACGAGGTGCAGGCGCGGCGCCGACCAGCTGAGGTTCTCCCGGTGCCGGAAGCCGTCGAGTAACCTCAGCTTGGCCGGCCAGTCCAACAGGTCGGCGCACTCCATCGGGTCGCGCTCGAGCAGGTCGAGCACGTTTGCCCAGGTCTGCACGATGTCGGCGGCGCGCCGGTCGGGGTCGCGGCTGTCCACCAGCTTGGCCACCCGGTCCAGGTAGATGCGCTGCAGCGCCAGGGCCGTCAGCTCGCGGCCGTCAGCCAGCGCCACGGTCGCCCGCAGCGTGGGATCGCGGCTGATCACGTGGACGGAGTGCACCGGCCGGGCCAGCGCCAGGTCCGACAGGTCCAGATTGTGTTGAGGGCCGTCTTCGATCAGGTCGAGCACCAGCGCGGTAGCGCCGAGCTTCAGATACGTCGACGTCTCGGCGAGGTTGGCGTCGCCGATGATCACGTGCAGCCGCCGGTACTTGTCGGCGTCGGCGTGCGGCTCGTCGCGGGTGTTGATGATGCCCCGCTTGAGCGTGGTCTCCAGCCCGACCTCGACCTCGATGTAGTCGGCACGCTGCGACAACTGGAATCCGGGTTCGTCGCCGGCCGGTCCGATCCCGACCCGCCCAGACCCGGTGATCACCTGTCGCGACACCAGAAACGGTGTCAGCCCGGCGATCACCGCCGAGAACGGGGTCTGCCGCGACATCAGATAGTTCTCGTGCGACCCGTACGACGCGCCCTTGCCGTCGCCATTGTTCTTGTACAGCTGCAGCTTGGCCGCACCGGGCACGCTCGCGACGTGCCGTGCGGCCGCCTCCATCACCCGCTCACCGGCCTTGTCCCAGATCACCGCGTCCAGTGCGTCGGTGCACTCCGGCGCGGAATACTCCGGGTGCGCGTGGTCGACGTACAGCCGGGCGCCGTTGGTCAGGATCATGTTCGCGGCGCCCACCTCGTCGGCGTCGACTATCGGTGGCGGCCCGGCGGACCGGGACAGGTCGAACCCCCGGGCGTCGCGCAGTGGCGACTCCACCTCGTAGTCCCATCGGGTGCGCTTGGCGCGCTGGATCCCCGCGGCGGCGGCGTAGGCAAGCACTGCCTGCGTCGACGTCAGGATCGGATTCGCGGTCGGGTCGGACGGCGACGAAATGCCGTACTCGACCTCGGTCCCGATAATCCGTTGCATGCGTTCAGCCTAAAGCGTGCGCCGAAGCTGCAAGATGTTCCCCATGCCGACACCCGTCGACGCCCGGCGCGCCGCCGAGCGCTGGTTCCTCGACAACGGGCTGCCGTCGGTCCTGACGCGGCGGGCCAGATGGCGTGGCCTGTGGCCGCGGTCGGCGCCCGCGCTCGCCGGGTTCGCGGCGGTGATGGTGCTCGGGATGGCGATCCACCTGCTCGTCGGCACCGTCGACGTCGACATCGAGGACGAGCCGTCCACGGCGGAGTGGATCGTCCTCGGCTTGCTCACCATCTGCGTCCCGCTGGTTGCCGGCACCGGCTGGCTGGTTTCGCGGCTGCGAAGCCCGCGGGCGCGGGTTGTGGCGGCCACCGGCGCCGCCGGAGTCGCGCTCGCATGCGACGCCGTCACCGGAGACGCGTTCGAGGTGGCCAGTTCGGCTCTCGGGCTGCTGGTCGTGCCGCTGTTGACGGCGACCGGCCTCGGCTCGGTGCTCGGGTGGGCGCTGCGGCTGGCGGTGTCTCAGTTCGCGGTGGTCGGCCAGCTTGCGCTGCGGGCGCTGCCGGTGGTGCTGCTGACGGTGCTGGTGTTCTTCAACTCGCCGGTGTGGCTGATGGTTTCGACGGTCAGCCGTGCCCGGTTGTGGCTGGCGCTGTTGTTCCTCGGCGCGATCGCCGCAGTGTTTCTGATCTCCAGCACGCTCGAGCGGGTGCGACCGATCCTGCGGTCACCCGGTAAGGCGTCCGCCGAGCCGGGCGGGCTGGCAGGCACGCCGTTCGAGTCGATGCCCGACCCCGCCTCGGCCGCCCCGCCGAGCCGCCGGGAACGGCTCAACGTGGTGTTCGTGTTGATCGTGTCCCAACTGGCTCAGGTGCTTACCGTCGCGGTGGTGACCGCGTTGATCTTCTTCGTGTTGGGCCTGATCCTGCTCAATTCGGAGCTCCTTGCGGCCTGGACGCGCAATCCCGTCACCGACGGGCAGCTGTTGTGGATGACGGTCCCGGTGCCCAACGCGCTGATCCAGATCACACTGTTTCTGGGTGCGCTGACGTTCATGTACCTCAGCGCACGCGCCGTCAGCGACGGCGAGTACCGGTCGCACTTCCTGGATCCGCTGATCGATGACCTGCGGCTGACACTGGTGGCGCGCAACCGGTACCGCGCGGCGACGGCAGGCGTCTGAGGTGACCGACGGCGTGCACGAGTGGTTCCTGCCGCGGGGGTTGCCGCTGGTGCTGACCCGCCGCGTGCGCGCCCGCGCGCTGATCGAGCGCTCCGCACCGATGGTCGGCGGCCTCGGCGCGCTGGTGGCGGTGCTGCTGCTGCTCGCCGACGCCACCCACGGTCGCACACCGCCGGTGCACGTCGTCTTGGGCATCGCGTACGCCGGCGTGCTTGCCGCCACGCCCGCGCTGCTGTACGGGCTGCACCGCGCCGGCACCCCGGTCAGCGAGGCCACCCGCCGCTCGGTGGCATGGCTGGTGCTCGCGCTCTTCGTGCTGGGCCTTCCGGTGATCGACTCCGGGTGGTCGTGGACAGCGCTCGCCGAAGTCCCGGTGTTCGTCGTCGTGTCGGTGCTGGCGGTCTGGCTCACCTACCTCGGTATCGGCTCAATTATGTTGTGGGCGTTGCGGTTTGCCTGGGTGCAGTTCGGTGCGCTGGGCGCGCTGATGAGCGGTGCGCTGCCCCTGCTGATGATCACCGTGCTGGTGTTCTTCACCGCCGACCTGTCGCAGCTCACCACGCGGCTGACCCGCGACCGGCTGTGGCAGACAGTCGGTTTCCTGGCGCTAGTCGCCGGCGCGTTCATGGTGGCGACCATCCGGGACGAGGTGCGCGCGCTGCGCGAGGGCCGGGCCGCCGCCAAACCGCCACAAGAGCTTCTGGCGGCGGCCCCGCTGGCCGCGCACGCCGGCGACGGGTCGGCGCAGGCGCCGCCGATGTCTCGGCCGGAGAAACTGAACATCCTTGCGGTGATGGTGGTTTCGCAGGCGATCCAGGTGGTGTTGTTCACGGCGGTGATCTTCGCGTTCTTCGTTGCCCTCGGAACGATCGCGGTGCCCGACGACGTGGCCGTGGTGTGGGCGCAGGAGACGACCTGTCCAGACGGCACCCAACCACCCTGCGCCGGAACGTGGTTCGGCATCAAGACCCCACTGCCGCAGACGCTGGTGCAGACGTCGCTGTTCGTTGCCGTGTTGTCGGGGCTCTACTTCACGGTCAACAGCAGCGTCGACCCGACGTACTGCAAGCGGTTTTTCGAGCCGCTGATCGACTGTCCGCAGGAGCTGTGGTCCAAACTCGACACCGACGCCATCGCCCGCGAGAACGACGCCAAAATGGTGTTGCTCAACGGCCCCCGTTACTGGCTGATGAGCCATATCGAGAAGGCGCCGGGCGCTGAGCAGGAGAAGAAGAGCTTCGGCGGCATCGAGATGCTTCGGCAAGCCACGGTCCAGCTGTCCTCGATGAACCCCACGCCGTACAGCGTGAACCGGGTCGACCGCAAGGCCCTCTTCACGTTCGGCGCCGGCCGCCCGTGTTCGAACTCGTCGACCCCGACGGCCGGCGGTGGGTCATGCAGACCTGGAGCCAGACCGTCGACCAAACGCTGTCGCTGGACGACCTGGCCGCTCTGGGCAGCCGCCTAAAGCTGCCCGCCGGTTGGGCCTACGAGTCGCGGACGCTCGCCAGCCCGCTGCGGGTGGACACCAGAACTCAAGACGCCCAGGTCACCCAGGACGACCTGGGAAACAGCTACTCGCTACAGACCGACCAGACCTGACGGAACTTGCCGCTTCGCGGATCGACCGCAGGTGGGTCCGGGGAATGTTCGACGACCACTGAGCCGATCCCCTGCGCCTTGAAGAACTCGTACAGCCGCTCGTCCACCGCCCGCCGTACCGCGGCCGGATCGGCGTCGACCCAGGTCTCCAGTCGCACGCTTAACGTCCGAGGCCCGGTGCGGATCGCCTGGAATCGGCGGACGCCCGGTGTCTCCTCGATCACCGTCCCAAGAGCCAGCGGAAGTATCTGCACAACTGCGCCGTCGGACGAGGCGAACGTGAGCAGCTCGCCGGTGCGGCCCTCCACCGTCATCGCCGGTAGCCGGTTGCCACATGCGCACAGGCGTGGTGCCAGTTTGACTCGGTCGCCGAGGTCGTAGCGGATCAGCGGCTGTACCCGATTGGCCAGGTTGGTCACCAGAACGGTGTGGGAAGTGACGCCAGGTGCCACGGGTTCGTACTTCTTGTCGACCGGTTCGAATAGGAACCATTCGCTGTTGACATGAAACAGACCTACCGAACACTGGGTTGCCAGGGCGACGAACTCGGCGGAGCCGTAACGGTTTTGGACCGGGCAGCCGAACGTAGATTCGAGGTCGGCGCGGCCGGTGGCTGATAGCTCTTCGCCCGCGGTGATCCCCAAAACGGGCCGGATGTTCAGCCGGCCGGCTCGCTGTTCTTCGGCCAACAGCGCCAGCGCAGTCGGATACCCCTCCAGCGCCGTCGGCTGAAAATCGTTGAGCTCTGCCACCAAGTCGGGGACCGGCCGCAGCACCGAGAACACCCGAAACCGCCGTACGAAGGAGGGGTTGCGTCGCCGGGCGCTTTCCAGCGCGGCAGCCGCACCGAAGTGACCGCCGCCGGCGAAGAGCGCCGCAACCCGCAGCCCGCATCGTGCGATGCCCCACAGCACTTCGCGGGCAGCCACGAATCGCCACTCGCCACGCCGGCCTACCGTGGCCAGCAGCGCCCACGAGTCAGCATCGTGGATGATCACAGCCGGATCGCCGGACGTACCGGACGTCGTCACCACGTGATACCGGCCGAGATTAGAGCGCTCCCGCCAGCGACGGGTCAGACAGGAAGTCCCGCTTGAGCGACTCAAGTGTGACCTCGGGGTCCGTTACCCAGTCGTCGAAATGCGCCATCAGATCACGCTTGACGGTCACGGGCAGCGACCGCAGGTCCACCGGCCCCGGCGGAACGTCTCGGTACAGATGCCTGTAATAAGGCGACGCTGTGCGCGCTAACCGCACGAGATCTTGGAGCCTCGCCTGCTCGCGGCGGGCAATGGCAGCGCCGTCACCGCGTCGGAACCGCCAAGCTTCCCAGGCCATTCCGATCAGACGGAGTTTGGCGGCCACACCTGTCAAAGCTTGTAGCCGATCGCGCGCAGCAGGTTGCGTCGCGCCGCCACGTCGTCGTCGGATTCCACGCCGAGCGGCGGTTCCCCGTCGATTACTCCGACGATGCCACGTCCGCGCGGCGTCACCGCGACCAAGACATCCACCGGGTTAGCGGTGGCGCAGTAGATTCCGCACACTTCCGGCACCGCCTTGATCTGGTTGAGGACGTTGACCGGGAACCCGTCGCGCAAGAAGATCACGAAACTGTGCCCCGCGGCAATGGCCAGCGCATTGCGGGTGGCCAGCTCGACCAGCTCGGAATCGTTGCCGCTACGGCGGATCAGGCGCGGTCCGGAAGCCTCGCAGAACGCCAGCCCGAACTTTAACGAGCCGCCCACCCCCGCCAACGCCTCGTGCAGGTCCTCCACCGTCTTGATGAAATGCGACTGCCCGATGATGACGTTGAGGTCG
>Ga0210086_1000804_pt1 | contig 17124 bp, 21 predicted proteins | sample China_Galinas_PW_3_FD_184867 | JGI IMG/M metagenome (GOLD analysis project Ga0210086, IMG submission 184867) | Wetland microbial communities from San Francisco Bay, California, USA, that impact long-term carbon sequestration - China_Galinas_PWB_D2... | ecosystem: Environmental > Aquatic > Marine...
TCGGATTGCATTGCCAGGCCGCCTCCGTAAGAAGAACAACCTGAAAAGATAAGTACGAACAGCGCTACGATTATTACGTATATATTACCTTTTAAAAGCCTCATAAGCAGTCCATCTATTATAACCGAGAGTTGTGCATTTTTAAAAGTCCGTCGGTGGCGGGTTCGAGGGTTCTGAAGTGAAATGCACGGTTTGAGGCCGTCATGCAGGGCGGGTATATAAAAGATTGGTCCCGGGGCGGATGAGACTGCTATTAAGTTTTAAATGCGCCGTGGCGCATGCCGAGCCGCTTGAAACACTCGGCGAGGCCGCCCCCGGCGGGATGTTCTTCCGCGCAGGGGCTACGGCCTTTCTATTTCTTGTCGGTACAGGAACTGCCGCTTTCTTCCTTCATCCTCTCTTCGGTCTTCTTCTCGCCGGTACAGGAACTGCCGCTCTTCTCCATCGTCTTCTCACCGGTCATCGAACTGCCGCTCTCTTCCATCATCTTATCTCCGGTCATGGAGCTGCCGCTCTCTTCCTTCATCATCTCATCGCCGGTCATGGAACTACCGCTTTCTTCCATCATCTTGTCTCCGGTCATGGAGCCCTTGGTCTTGCCGGTGGTGGTGCATCCGACTACTCCGGTGCTCACGAGCAGGCCCGCGATGCTGAGGCCCGCAAGTATTCGCTTCAGGTCTTGACTGTCCATTACCCCTCCTTTCACCATGCGCTCGGAATTCTTGGGACGATATGGCCCGCCCCGGGACGGAACGAGTCCATTTCTAACTGGTGTTCCAGATAACTCCCCTATGCATCTACCCCAATTCCAAGAGCCGTCAATAGTAATGCCGGCCCCGCAGAGGCCGGACGCAAGCATATCTGGGAGTTAGCTTATCTAAAGGCGGGCATAACATCTGTAAGCCAGGTTACAACGGTGGGAATAGCCGGAAACTCATGCGGCGGCGCGGCGCACTTCGCCGCATAAAGCTATGCGGATATTAAACGGGTGATACGGGGTCGTGAGTTACTGCGTGAACCCTCAGCGCTGTTTTTCCTCGGGCCTTCTTTCGGGCACCTTAACGTGAGGCACCTTGCCCTCGTTCCACTCCTTCGTAACGTAGAGCCCGCAGTAACAGCTTCCGAACTCCCTGGTGTCCTCGGGCATATAGGCGCAGGGGCAGATAATGTCGCGGTCGCGGTCGAGGAGGCCCGAGGCCAGGCGGCATGGGCACGAGCGGTATCCGAAACGCTCCTCGTTGGCAAGCAGCCCCTCGGCGATATCGAGCACGAACTCGGCATCGGCGTTGGTCTCAAGCCCCTTAGATACCGCGAACTTGCCCAGTATCTCGCGCAGCTTCTCTGGGCTAACCGGCTCCAAGGGCCTCCTTGAGCTCCTCCTCGTCGTAGCCGGTAATGACCTCCTCGATGACGAGCGTGGGGTACGTGCCCTTGGGATTGTAGTGCCTGAGCTCCTTTCCCTTGACCCACTGCTCGCCGCTGTCGAGGGTGTCCACATCGATGACCTCGCACTCGATATTGTTGCTCTCCAGAAACCGCTTGACCCTCTTGCAGGTGGGACAGGTGCTGAGGGCGTAGAGCCTTAATTTTCTGTCTCTTTTTCTCGTTTCCTCCGGCATGGATAGATTATACACCATGGGCCCCGCGGCCTTGAAACTTTCGGCGCAATCTGCTATCAATTATCTATAAAATCCACAGGCATATATGGTTATTTTGGTGCCGTAACGGGTAAAATCGGGTAAAATAGATGCCAAGGGGAAGGGGAGCATGAAAATAGAGACCTCGGAGATAAGCGGCACGGTTGTGCTCGGCGTATCGGGTGAGATAGACATGGACACCTCGCCCGAGCTCTGGAAGGCCCTCATGGGCCTGATAAAGAAGAGGCCGCGCGAGGTCGTCGTGGACTGCTCGGGCGTCACCTACATGGACAGCTCCGGCATCGCCACCTTCGTCGAGGGCTTAAAGGCCATGCGGGAACACAACGGCACGCTGAAGCTGGCGGGCATAAACGACCACGTCATGGACATCGTCCGCTTCGCGAAACTCGACTCCATATTTTCCAACTACGACTCCGTGCAGTCGGCCCTCAAGAACTGAAATGGCAATGGCTAAAGACATAAACGAAGTATCCCGGCTGATAAACAGCACCTTCTACTGGACCGTGGACGCCTTCGCCCACAGGCGCGTCAGGGTAAAGGCCACGATATCGGAGATAGTGCGGGCGGGCTACAACTCTATACCGATCATCGCGGTGATAGCCTTTTTCATAGGCGTGATACTGGCCTTTCAGGCGGCATACCAGCTAAGGAAGGTGGGAGCCATGATGTACGTGGCCGACCTCGTGGGCGTATCGCTCACCAGAGAGCTCGGCCCCATCATCACGGCGATAGTCGTGGCGGGCAGAAGCGGCTCGGCCTACGCCGCCGAGATTGGCTCGATGAAATCGGCCGAGGAGATAGACGCCCTTGTCAGCATGGGCATCAACCCGGTGCGGTTCCTCGTGGTGCCCAAACTGCTGGCCATGATGCTCATGGTGCCCGCGCTCACGGTGCTGGCCGACGCCATCGGCATGATAGGCGGCTTCGCCATATCGGTTACGGCCATCGAGATACACCCGCAGATCTACTACACCCAGACCGTCAACGCCCTGATGATGACGGACGTGGTCACCGGGCTGATGAAGGCCCTGGCCTTCGGCATCGCCATCACGATAGTCGGGGCGTACGAGGGATTCAAGGTGGAGCGCGGCGCCGAGGAGGTGGGCCTTCGCACTACGGCGTCCGTGGTGGTCTCGATATTCCTGGTCATAGTGTTCGACCTGTTCTTTACGATGCTGTTTTACTATTTCGTCTGATATGGATAACGTGATAGAGATAAAAGGCCTCGTTACGCACTACGACGACGTGCTTATACTCAAGGGCGTCACGGCCTACGCGCCGCGCGGCAAGACCACTGTCATTGTGGGCGGAAGCGGCTCGGGCAAGACCACGCTCCTCAAGCACCTCATAGGGCTTTTAAAACCCACCTCGGGCAGCGTCACGATTAACGGCCGCGACGTCACCTCCATGAACGACCGCGAGCTCGACGAGATGAGAAAGAAGATAGGCGTGGCCTTTCAGGGCTCGGCCCTGCTTACCTCGATGACGCTCGGCGACAACGTGGCCCTCCCCATTCGCGAGCACACGAAGCTCAGGGAATCGACGATAGGCATAATGGTCCGCATGAAGCTGGACCTCGTGGGCCTCTCGGGATTCGAGGGCTACTACCCGGTGCAGCTCTCCGGCGGGATGAGAAAACGGGCGGGAATAGCGCGAGCCATTGCCATGGACCCGGACATACTTTTCTTCGACGAGCCCTCGGCGGGCCTCGACCCCGTTACGGCGGCGGGAATCGACGAACTGATACTCAAGCTCAAGGACGTTTTCAAGATGTCAGTGGTAGTTGTGACGCACGAGCTTGAGAGTATATTTAAGATAGCAGACCATGTTATTATGCTTGACCGAGGCGAGCTGATATTCACGGGCACGCTTGACGAGCTCAAGGCCTCCACGCACCCGAGGGTGAGGATGTTTCTTGAGCGCGAGCCCGACAGAGACACTTACTCGCCGGAGGATTACCTCGGCATAATAGCGGGAGATTAGGAGGCGGGTTTGGCGGTTCTAAGAGACGAGATAAAGGCCCTCATCATAGTCCTGGGCTCCATTGCCGTGCTCAGCGTGCTGATAATAGTCATCAGCGGCTCCAAGTTCTTCACGCGCTACGACAAGTACTACACCAAGGTCACGAATGCCGCGGGCCTCGAGGTCGGCGCGCAGGTACGCGTGGGCGGCGTTCGCTCCGGACGGGTGCTCGACATCATCGCCCCCGCTGACCCCGGCGAGCTCGTCACCATAGTGATAGGCATCACCGACGGCACCCCGCTTTACAGGGGCACCACGGCGCGCATCTCGCAGATCGGGTTCGTGGGCGACATCTACCTGCTGCTGACCGTCAAGGGCACAGAGGCGGGCCGCATCGAGCCGGGCTCGACGATCCCATCAGTGGAGGCCGTTGAGTTCTCGGAACTCATGGCCGAACTCGACGAGCTTGGCCGCTCGGTTGAGAGCCTTATAAAGGACGTCAACCAGATATTCTCCGACGAGAACATCAAGGGACTTGAGACTCTGGTGAAAAACAGCAACGTTGCCATCACCAACGCCTCCGAAAACCTCTCCGCCATGACCTCGAGCGTGCGGGAGACGACGGAGCGCATACAGATGGTCATGGACGACATCGGCTCGTACGTGGCCGAGGGCGGCGACGTGGACCAGGTCTTTAACCGCACCAAGGCGGACCTCGACGCGGCAGAGGATGCCATCAAGGCCTTCCAGGAATCCGCAAAGAGGATATCCGATGCTTCCGATAAGGTGGGCAACGCGGTGGGCCACCAGGACAGGAACCTCGACGAGGTGATGGCAAACCTCAACGAGACGATGCTCGACCTGCAGGACCTGCTGCAGACACTTAATGTCAGGCCGTGGAGCGTCATACACAAGGAAAAGAAGCCCGACGTGGAGGAGGACCAATAGCATGCGCAGTCTATTAAACATAGCGATAATACTATCCCTCATAGTGCTAACGTCGTGCACCTCCGTGCCCGCGACGTCTATTTATACCCTCGACCTGCCGGTGGCAGAGAAGCAGATGAGCCCAAATGCCGAAGACCCGTCGCTCGCCGTGCACGTGCGCTCGCCGCGCTACCTCGCGCAGCCCTTCATCGCCATGCGCACGTCCCCGTACGAGCTCGACATCTCGCGCTTCTCAAAGTGGGACCGTCCGCCCGACGAGTTAATCGCCGAGGCCGTAAGAGATACCATAGCCCAGACGGGCAAGTTCAAGGAGGTGGAGGTCTACCACATGCCGCCCGGGGGCACATACGTGCTCGACCTCAACCTCAGGCAGTTCGAGCTCTCAAAGGAAGGGGCATCGTCGCACGCGCTCTTTGCGCTCGACGTAACTCTCACCTCGCCCGCCGGAGACGAGGTCTTCTCCGCGCAGTATTCTTACGACGAGGCCTTCGCATCGGGGGGATTACAGAGATTGGCCGAAAAGCTGAGCGCCTCCATAGAAGACGCCCTCAACAAGACACGCACGGGAGTGCTCGACTCGGTTAAGTAGAGAAACAATAGCTTTACTTCCATCTCTGAAGCAAAGCTACTCTCTACACTTCTACTCGCCGGTTATCTGAACGATTATCTCGCGGTTGCGGGGGCGGTTGTCGAAATCGATGAACACGAGCTGCTGCCAGGTGCCGAGCTCAAGCCTCCCGCCCATCACCGGCACCGTTATCGAGGGCTTCATCAGCGCGGCGCGCACGTGGCTGAAACCGTTGCCGTCGCCCCAGCGCTTGTCGTGCTCGTAGGTGATGTTTGAGGGCGCAACGCGCTCTATGGCCTTTTTGAGGTCGTTCACCACGCCGGACTCGTACTCTATGGTGGTCACCGCGCCCGTCGAGCCCCGGCAGAACACCGTCAGGAGTCCGTCCCTTATGCCCGAGCGCTCGAGCACAGAGCTCACGCGCGGCGTGATGTCCACTATGTCTGTCATGCCCTTGGTGCTGAGGGTCAGGGTATCGGAAAAGGTCACTGCATCTGCCTCCAAATTAGATTGAATAACCCGCACGGATATTTTACAACGCGGCGCGGCAATTATGAAGCGGGCCGCTTACCTTCCGTCCGTGGCCTTCAGGTAATAAGCAGCCGCGATGCCCCACACAATGTTAAGGATAACCACTATAAGCGGGGTCAGCGTGCCAAGCTCAAGGCCCATCATTCCCTTTCCCGCCTTGTACGGAAACACCACGAACAGCTGAACCAGCGTCGGGCCGATGCTCCATATTATTCCGCGTGTCGCCGGGCCTCCCTTAAGCGGCAAGAGGAAAAGCGCACCCCAGATGCCGCCCCATACTATTCTCGGATAAAGCCACCCTGGTGTGAGCGCCGGCGCTATGCTCACACCGAGCGCGGCCGTGATCCCGGCCCGTCCCAGCACCCATGCGGCAACGCTGTTTGCCAGCGCGCCCACACATCCCGCCGAAAATACGAGGCTTAATCTTCTTAGCATGCCTTACACCTCCCGGAGTTCACGCAATTATTATACGATGCTACCGCATACACCATCGGCAGTCAACAGTGAAGGGGAAAAGAAAGGGAGCTTCCCGCGGGAAGCTCCCTTTTATTACCAATAAGTGCGGGCGAGCCCTAATCCCAGTCCTTGCCCTTGCCTTTGCCCTTTCCCTTGTCCTTGCCTTGAGGCCCTTTTTCCATCTTCTTCATCTGCCCGGGTGGGTAGTGCTGCTTCACGTCGTTATGAAACCTGTAGGGCTGGTCCACGTCCATGTCGAGGTCCACGTAGCTGCCGGATATGACTAACGTCGAGGGCAGCCTCACCGAGCTATGCCACGTGCCGCCCGAGAGGTAGAAGTACAGGCCGCGGCCCGTATCGAAATAGACCTGCGCATCCCTGTAGTAACGGTAGTGGTGCTTGGCCCTGTAGCCATGCGCCGGGGCCCAGGGCGGCGGGCCCCCCGCCGACGGACCGCTGTGGTAACCGAGTCCCATGCCGGTCTCGCAACCCGAGACGACCAGGACCATGCCGATGGCGGCTATTATCGCAATGAATATTCCTATCTTTCTTTTCATCCCCTGCCTCCAGTAGTTTGAGGTTATATACACATTTATATTACAGTCGGGCACGATTGTCAATGCATCACTTGACGTGTATCGCGTGGGATAATGGAAATATCAGGGATATCTTTCGCCGCTACCGGGTTATACGCTTTACGGGCATGTTCCCCATGGCGCCCATAGGGGTCTCCGAGGCGACGAAGTCCGAATACTCTGGCTTCTCGCTTGTGCCCTTGTCTCTTAGCAGGATGCCCACCCTGCCTCCCGCCGATGTATCGGGCATCGCAGTGAGGAGAAAGTTGTCCACGAAGAGATAGGCGTTCGGACCCACGTGCCTCACCTCTATGCGGTACTCGGGCTTGTAGGACGGAAGCACGTTTTTCAGTATGGAAGGGGAGAACTTCCCTCCTTCCATGACGCGCCCATAGACTATGGGCCACTCTATCATGAAGACGAGAAAGTCGCCAGGGTCCTTGTAGCCCAGCACTATCCCCTCGATGGAATCGGTGCGCACATTAACCGCGAGGTCGGGCCGCACGTAGGTCTTCCGGCTCACGAGCAGCCAGGCGTCCTCGAGTTTTTCGCCGGAGATAAAGGCCCCACCGGACAACTTGAAGCGAGGCCCCTTTGTTTCCATCTCGACGGGCTCCACGGATGGACCCAACATGGCCGGACGGCGTATCTCGGTGAGCCAGAGCGCTCCCCCCGGGCCCATAGTCAGATACACCGGCGTGCGCTTGTCCCCGTCGAGGCAGAAACGCTCCCTGAGAAGCAGGCTCTGCATTGCCCAAGGGTCTATATCTCCCTTCATGCTGCCAAAACCCGCGAAACAGTATTCCCCCTCCACCGCGTTAAGCGCATCGTCTATGCGGAGTTCCATGTTTATCGGACCCTCCCGGTCGGGGCGCACTTGGGCGAGGGTCTTTTGCACCATGGTGAAGTTCACCGCTATGAGCACGGCCATGACGGCGAACGCCGCCGCGCCGGATATCGTTCTCGCCTTCGGACGTCCCTCGAGCTTCTTAAACAGATATCTCAGCGCAAACGCCGCGAGCATGCAGTAGAAGTACGCGGCGAGCGAGTAATAATAAGTTGCGTTGAAAATATAGAGATCGCTTCTGAGATACACCCTCCCGATACCGACACCGAGCATCAGGCCCAGCGTCATCAGAAGCGCCATGAGCGTAACGAGCGTGAGCGACGAGCCCCTGCCTTTTCTGAGGGCGCGTACGCAGAAGAAGATTGCAATGCCTACGACGATGTAAAACGCAATGCCGACACCTATGGCAAGGGCCATTGAGTCATCGAACTTCCAGGCCAGAAGCGCTTTGTTTTCCCTGAGCACCACCTTAAACGGCAGCATGAGGGCGATGCCCGCCGCACCGGGGAACATCGTAAGCGCATCGATGAGGGCCCTCGCGCCGTGCTCCGCCACCTTATCGGACGGGCCGATCAGCGACTGCCCTCCGCGATAGAGATAATCAAGCAGATCGAGCACAGCGTATGCGAGCCCGGGCAGAAGCATGGCCTTAAGGATATACCTGCTTATGGGCACATCGCCCACCATCGCTCTTCCGCGCGTGCGAAGCCATACATAAAGAGCGGCGACGCCCGTAAAGACCATGGCCACGATGACCATCTCGTGCACGAGGGCGCCGGCAAACAGCAGCACCCCGGCGCGCGTCAGCGACTGCTCCGTCCCCTTGAGCATCTCGGCAAGGGCGAACCCGAAAAACGCAAGCGACAGAAGATAAGGATTGATGTGGCCCCACGCAACTATCTCCACACCGGCGTGCTGCACCATGAACAGAAGCGCCAGCGCGAGAGCCAGCGCGGGCGCCACGAGCCGCCTGGTAAGGTTATAAAGCGAAAAGCTCGCCACCGCCATGATGCAGATGTTGACCACGCCTGAGTAAAACAGGTCCTGGCGGAAGAGTATGTCCTTGAGCGCGAGCACGGCCATGTGAATCGGCCTGAAGAGGTAGTTGTCTCCGGCGAACAGAAACCGCGTCCTCGACCAGCTTAGCGAATGCCAGAGCCACTGCCAGTCGTTTTGCATGTAGGCCCGCTCGATCATGTACATGAACTGGTCCCTTCGCGGCAGGTCCGCCATGGCGTAGTGGTACGTCGCAAAGCTCGCCGCCGTGATAAGAAGCAGCACCGCGAGGCCCTTGTGTTTCGAGCGCATCGATAATTATACCTGAGCGATGAGCATCAGGACAGGCGCGCCGGAGGAGCTTCTATATTTTCATCCTTAGCATGGGGAGGCCCAAGCGGCGGCGGGCGTCCTCTCCCTTGAACAATTGCACCGTGCGCTCCGGGGCGTCGCCGCGCTCTCCCTCGTGCCTCGCCTGAAGCTTTGAAGGCAGCGACGGGGCGTGCATGAGCGTGTGCTTGCCAAAGCGTTTGGACATCTCGTCCACCGCGCCATAGACCCTTGAAAGTTTTTCAACGCGCGCGGTGTCGTCAAAGAGGGTGAACTGCGAGCGGCCCTCGGGCCGAAGGCCCACGAGCACCACGCCCGTCTGCCTGTATGGCGAATTCGCTGCGAAGAGGTGATTAAAACCTTCGCGAAGCGGGGCGTAGAGCTCCGAGGGAAACGCCGTGGACCGGCTGAGCTTCAGCTCCACTGCGCGGTCCTTAAAATCCTGCGTGCGGAGGAAGACGACGAGGCGCGCGGCGGCAAGCCCGTGGCGGCGCGCCTTGATGCATGCGTTCTCGAGGTTTTTAGAGAGCTGCGCGAATACGAACTCCCTGTCGGTAGATGCGGGGGTGAAGGTTCGCGCCTTGCTTATGGACTGGTAGTCGCGCTTCGCCTCGCGCACGACGGGATAGGCGCTCTCGCCGTTTAGCTCGCACCATATCTCGCGGTAGGGTTTTGAAAGGTGCGCGCGCACGAACTCCTCGTTCTTCCGCGCGAGGTCAAGCGCGGTGCGTATGCCGAACTTGCGCAGGTACGCCTCGGTGTTCGCCCCTATGCCCCAGAGCTTTCCAACGGGAAGGTCCCTGAGAAACAGGTGTATCTCGCGCCCGGGTATGAGTGTGAGGCCGCGGGGCTTGCGGTGCTTCGATGCGAGCTTGGCGAGCACCTTCGTGAGGCTCACGCCCACCGATACGGTGATGCCCAGATCGCGGTGCACGGCCTCCTGCATCTGCCGCGCTATCTCGCCGTAGGGGCCGTGGAATTTTCTCCGCAGACCGGTGAGGTCTATAAATGCCTCATCAATAGAATACTCCTCGACGTCCGGCGAAAACCGCCTGATTATCTCGAACATCCGCATGCTGAAGAGGCTGTACGTCTCGTAGTCCGAGGGCATGAGCACCACGCCGGGGCAGACCTTCTTGGCCTCAAAGAGCCTCATGCCTCGCTTTACGCCGCGGGCCTTGGCCTCGTAGCTTGCCGCGGCGACTATGCCGCGCTCCTTCCCCGTGATGACCGGCCTGCCCCTGAGTTCCGGGCGCACGGCCTGCTCGCAGGAGGCGAAGAAGGCGTCGGCGTCGAGATGAGCGATGGCACGCGGCCACGAGCGTATCGAGAGGGGTTGTTCCATGTTAGATGCTATTTATATTTTCGGATTACTGCCGTGACCACGCCCGCGATGCGCAGTTCGCTCCGGGGCTTGATGGGCGCATATTTCGGGTTTGCCGCAAGCAGCACGCTCGCGCCCTGCCCGCGCTTTTTCAGATACTTCATGGTCCACTGCCCGTCCACCTCGGCAATGACGATGTCTCCGCTCCTGGGGCTCTGTCCCTTGTCCACGAGCACCATGTCGCCCGGGAGGATGCCCGCCCCGTTCATGGAGTCGCCCGAGACCTTCAGCAGGAAAGTGGCCTCGGGGTTTTCTATGAGCATCTCGTCGAGGGAGAGGGTGTCGCATAGCTCCTCCTCGGCCGGGCTCGGAAAGCCGGCCTCCACCGTGCCGAGAACCTTCGTGGGAGCGGCTATCGTGCCGGGGATGAGCCTTCCGCGCTCATCGCGGCGCACGGCGCCGAGCTTTTCGAGCCTGCCGACGAGTTTGAAGACCGCGTTCTTGGAATTGAGGCCCAGGAGACCGCCGAGTTCCGAGTAGCTGGGCATCCTGCCCGTACTGCGGTAGAAACCGGCCACCTCTCGGGCCCTCTCGCGGAGCCTTTCTTCCTTCGCCAAAGCCATGCCCACATTATAGGTGAACGAGCGTTCACCTGTCAAGGGGCTAAAGGAGATACGCCCCCATTACGGCCCAGAACACGACGAGCCCGGCGCATATCAGGCGGGCTATCTTGAGGTCAGCCCTCACCTGGCTCAGGGGATAGCTGTTGCCATGGGCGGAGTCCCGCTGGTAGATGATGTCTATCCTGTCCCCCACGGAGACTCTTTGGAAGAACCTCCCGTCGTTGAGGTCCTGCTCATGGACGGTGCTCTCGCCGCGGTAGTCCGGGAACTCGTATTTGACTAAGAAGTGCGTGACCGATTCGCTGCCCGTGTCTATCTTCTCCTTGCCTACGACCGTGGCTTTCGCCACCGTGCCCGAAGATATGAGCCGCCCGAGCCGCAACGCCTCCCTCACGTAGGCAAAGAGCCCGCCCGCGCAGAATACGCTGAGGATTATTAAACCGATGTGGTCGTTCATGGCATCATCCAAAAATTCTGATAATGCGTAGAATAATTCCTGCATATGCCGTGCTGCAAGAAGCAAGTATTATATTATTTTCGTATTAAACGGATTACTGAAATGGTAGCGATAACCATACCAATCAATGTTAAAGCGATATGCTCTTGAGCATCCGCAAGAATGTCATGGTTATTAAGCAAGAATAATACTGCGACTCCCCCCAAACCACAGGCAAAAAAACTTATAGCCAATCCGCGCAGTCTATCGTTATCTTTGGGCCCTATAAGCAAAAGGAGCACCCCAATTATTGACAAGCCGAGGAGCATTGCAGAAACGAAATTATTAAACTCTGGATCTGGATTCATCTTCCATCCATTAAGGAGCTACATATGGGTGGTACAGTTTGCAACTGCACCTCTGATGCCCATAATGCCAAACTAAGACAATAATCTATTCTCATAGAAATCGTAACCACATTCCAAACATTTTGAAAGACTTTGGTCTATAGGTGCTCCGCACCCTGGGCAAAGCCCCTTATCAAATAATTGTTTGCTTTGCTCATATGCCTTTTGTTGTCTTTCTTCATTTTTCGAATCTAATGATGTTTGTAGCGCATCGGAAGAGTCCTGATGTTTATCACTCGGCCTGAACTGAAAATAAGTAATGATATGCCATATACCTGGCAGCACTATTAACATCCCACCCCACACAATAGGGCTTTTGCCCAATAAACGAGACATCTTGACGGTATATATTAAAAACCCCCACCACGATATTACCGCCAATAAGCCCCAGAGGCCTAAGATTACATTAAAAAATGGTTTCTCATTAAGAGAATCTAAAGCATATGCAGTTAAGAACGCAACGCCTAATATAATTCCAAATAGACGTAAGCGCTTCCAAACTTTAGTTATCTCATTCCCTTTATCCATTGATGGCAGTCCTCACCCTGCATCTTTCACTTCATAGTTAATACCATCCCAGCCGGCATGTCAATGGTATTTGTGGTGATGGGCAAAGAGTACGGCGAGATTGCCGCGCTCCGCTCGCAATGACGGATTCTGTGGGGCCACTCTGGAAGTCTCAGCGGAGCGAGGGAAGACGAAGGGAGAACGAAAAAACGGGACAACGGCGATGCGGAAATGGTTTTGGGAAACGTTTCCTATGGACAATTTCATCCCCATCGCGGTTATCCTTAAGGCAGAAGAGCGGTAGTGTAGTAGAGTAGCAGATGACCTTTCGTGTCATTCCGGCTTGTCCGGAATCCCGGATTCCCGACGCGCTCCGCTTGCGGGAATGACAAGCAGTATGCGGATGAACGGTGGATGAACACCGGAGTTGATGAAACCGGGCATGGTAAAAGAGAATTCATGAAATCGGATGAACATAAAAAAAGGACAGCGCTTCGGTTGAATTCGGGTAAGATAGTATCATGAACAAGGTCATACTGCTTGTGGGGCCCACGTGCGTGGGGAAGACCGGGACGGCAATCGCCCTGGCCAAGCGGCTCGGCACCGAGATAATCAGCGCCGACTCCATGCAGATATACCGCCACATGGACATCGGCACCGAAAAGCCTTCGCGGGAACAGCTCTCCGAAGTTAAGCACCATATGATAGACATCGTCGAGCCATCGCAGTCATACAGCGCGGGCCGGTACGTAGAAGACGTGCGGCCCATCATCGACGGCCTGCACTCCGAGGGTCGGGTGCCCATCGTGACCGGAGGCACCGGCCTCTACATCAGGGCCATGACGCGCGGCATCTTCAAGGGCCCCTCTGCCGACTGGACCCTCAGGGCCGATCTTCAGAGGGATAATACCGAGGCTCTGTATGCGAAGCTCAAGAAGCTCGACCAGGAAACCGCGGAAGGCATCGAGCCCACGGACAAGCGGCGCATCATACGCGCCCTGGAGGTCTGCATCAGCACGGGCAGAAAGATGTCGGAGCTTAAGCGCGAGGCAACCGTGGCCCTGCCCTATGAGTTTATCAAGGTGGCGCTCTCGCGCGAACGCGAGGGAGAGCTTTACCCGATGATAGAGGCGCGCGTGGACGATATGATGCGCCGCGGACTCCTCGACGAGGTGAAGCGCGTGCTTAAGCTGAACCCCTCGCGCTCGGCCATGCAGGCCATCGGCTACAAGGAGCTCGGGCGGCACCTCGAGGGCGAGTACTCGCTCGACGAGGCGGTCTCGCTCATCAAGCGCAACACCCGCCGCTACGCCAAGCGTCAGTTCACATGGTTTCGTGCCGAGCCGGGCCTCAAGTGGGCGGACATCACTGGGCTGAAGGATCCCGCGGACATCCTCGCCCGCCTTGTTCCGCTCCTGCCCGTCGAGCTATAACGCCCTAAAACTGTTATAATTTCGGCATGGAAAAGCCCCACTACGTGCAGCACCGCGAGAGGCTCAGGGAGCGGTTCATGGCCACGGGTTTCGAGGGCTTCAAAGAGTACGAGGCCCTTGAGCTGCTGCTCACGTGGGCCATCCCCCGGCGCGACGTCAAGCCCATCGCCAAGGACCTGATAAAACGCTTCGGAAGCCTCAAGGGCGTGGTGGACGCCTCGGCCGAGGAGCTCGCCGAGGTAAAGGGCGTTAAGGAGCGCACGGCGGCCTTCATCCGCTCGCTAAAGGAATTCATGATCCTCTACAAGCAATCACAGTTGCGCGATGCCAAGCGCATCTCATCAACCGGCGACTTGATTGATTACCTCAACTCGGCGATGTCGGGCCTGAAGGACGAGCAGCTCCGCGCGCTGTTTCTTAATTCGCGAAACGAGATAATCGCCGACGAGGTCTTGCACGAGGGCACGGTGAGCCAGTCGGCCGTCTATCCGCGCAAGGTGATGGAGCGCGCCCTTAAAAACAACGCCACTGCCGTCATCTTCGTCCACAACCATCCGGGCGGGCAGTGCAAGCCCTCGCCGCAGGACATAAAGCTCACCAAGGACCTCGTGCGCATCGCGCGCAGCCTTCAGATAACCGCGCACGACCACCTCATCATCTGCAAGGACGGGTATTTCAGTTTCCTCGAACGCGGAATGATGTCGGCGTAAAGATAAACTCCAAGCACTAAGCACGAAACTCAATGTTGCTGAATGTCATTCCGGCTTGTCCGGAATCTTGAGTTTGGATTTGAGACCGGATTCCCGACGCGCTGCGCTTGCGGGAATGACAGGCACAACGGCCACAGTGAGCGACCGCGCGCGCTACTTGTTCAGGAGCTTCGCGGCTTCCTTTGCGTGGTACGTAAGGATGAGGTCCGCGCCGGCGCGCTTGATGGAGGTGAGAACTTCCATCATCACGCGGTCGTGGTCTATCCAACCGAGTTTCGCCGCGGCCTTCACCATCGAGTACTCGCCCGATACGTTGTAGGCCGCCACGGGCAGGTCGAACTCGTCGCGCACGTCGGAGATTATGTCGAGGTACGGCAGGGCCGGCTTCACCATTATGATGTCCGCGCCCTCCTCCACGTCGAGGGCCACTTCCATGAGGGCCTCGCGTCGGTTGGCCGGGTCCATCTGGTAGGAGCGGCGGTCCCCGAACTGCGGGGTGCTCTCCGCGGCCTCGCGGAACGGACCGAAGAACGCCGAGGCGTACTTGGCCGCGTAGCTCATTATGGGCACGTCGATGAGGCCGTCTTCGTCGAGGGCCTCGCGGATTATTTCCACGCGTCCGTCCATCATGTCGGAGGGGGCCACCATGTCGGCTCCGGCCCGTGCGTGCGAGAGCGCCTCGCGTGCGAGAAGCTCCAGGGTGGGATCGTTTAAGACCTCGCCGCCCTCTATAAGTCCGCAGTGTCCGTGGCTTGTGTACTCGCACATGCAGACGTCGGTGATGACGTACATCTCGGGCACCGCGTCCTTAATTGCGCGGATGGCTTCCTGCACGGGGCCGTGCTCGTCCCAGGCGCTGGAGCCCTCCGCGTCCTTGTGCTCGGGGATACCGAAGAGCAGCATGGCGGGAACGCCGAGCTTGTGGGTCTCCTTGGCGTTCTTGACTATCTCGTCCACGGATTCCTGGAAGCAGCCCGGCATGGCCTCTATCTCTTTTTTCACGCCCTTGCCGTGGGTGACGAAGACGGGGTAGATGAGGTCGGCGGGGCTCAGCGAGGTCTCCCTCACCATGCTCCTTATCACGTCGTTGCGCCTGAGCCTTCTTGGCCTGTGCACGGGGAACATTTCCTTAACCCTCCGCTTTTGAAGAGCTTAGATTGTTAATGAGTAGAGCCCGTGGCCCTTAGCCGCAGGAGCCGCTCGAGCAGGAGCAGCCGCCGCCGTCGCCGGTCTTCTTCACGACGAAGCCCTGGTGCTGGCCGTCGTCCACGAAATCGACGATGAGGCCCTGCATGCTCTTGACGGTAAAGTCGTCGGCGTATATCTTGAGGCCGCCCTTCTCCATGGACTGCTCGCCCTCGGCGGCGTTTTCCTGTATATCCATGCCGAAGCTCGGGCCGCAACAGCTCGAGCCCTGGCAGAAGATCTTAAGGCCCCAGTTCTCCTTGCCCTCGGCTTTTAGCACCTCTTTGGCCTTCTCCACGGCCACGTCTGAAATATCAACCATCGGTGAAACCTCCGTAATATAAGATGTCCTTTTAGAATAATGCATTAGAAACCCAAAACTCAAGGGCACCCCCGGCGCTACCCGCTGGATTTCAAGAGTTTTTTGCCGTCAATTTCGTTACCGTCCCTCCCCCTCGCATGTCATTGCGAGGGCCGCGCCCCTTCTTCTGTCATTGCGAGCGAAGCGCGGCAATCTCGCCTCTCCGTCATCCTGAACCTGTTTCAGGATCTTATATTTATCCGTCATTGCGAGCGAAGCGCGGCAATCTCGCCTCTCCGTCATCCTGAACCTGTTTCAGGATCTCTGAGACCCTGAAATAAATTCAGGGTGACACAAAAGACCTGCCGCCTTGTCCGTCATTGCGGGGCCGCGGCCCTTTTGGGCGGGCAAAAAGTGCCGGGGTGCGGGGCGGAGCCCCGAAGAGGCTCTTGCCTTGCTTGATAGAACCGGGGGGGGGTGCCCTCCGTGCAACATTCTGATTTCATTTGAAACCTCTCCGGAATGCTTTACATTTGCTTGATAAATGCCTGATAACTCTCTCCTGCCGTCTCGCCCGTAATTGCGTGGAGGTCGCCGGGCGCACCGCGCCCTATGAGTTAGTGTACCCGCACAGGCAGTGAAGCTGTCCAGAGGAAATGGTTCCTAAAACGATTTCCGGGAAACCATTGACCATTAAAGTAAGATTGTGGTAGTTTTAGGCGGAAAAAGTAGCATCAGCCATGGCAAAACGGCAGTTTGAGTTTGAGCTATATAGAATCAACCTGGTGCAGGGAGATTTGTTCCTTGTACGTCGTCAGGCCCTTTATAACTAAAGTCTGGCATGAGGTGTCGTGTATCTTCATTCTGATACCCATGCCAATATCTATTTCTATCATACTGATTGTTATAGAAATCATTATCAATTTTAATCGGACCAGGCGTATATTCGTATGGATAGTAACCTCGTTTCTGAAATATTAGTGTCGGCAATTGTATTTTTTTAGCTTCATAATCTTCTTTACGCACTTCATATATAAAAACATTATCGGCCTGTGAATGGGGTTGACCTTTCTCATAAACCACATCAACTTCTGGCTCTGTATTTGGAGTAAAATAAACCTTATGCGGAGTGGTGTATGTAGTAGCACAACCAAAAAGCAGAAATGCAATTAGTATTGACATTATTCGAACAACCATCATTGGAGTACCCCCGGTTTAGTAGACACCCTGTAGGGTAAAATTGGTAGCTAAGGAGGTGTCTATGGCAAACCGGAAGTATTCGGATGAGTTCAAGGACGAGGCGGTAAAGCAGGTAGTGGAGCGCGGC
>Ga0210086_1000806_pt1 | contig 17091 bp, 12 predicted proteins | sample China_Galinas_PW_3_FD_184867 | JGI IMG/M metagenome (GOLD analysis project Ga0210086, IMG submission 184867) | Wetland microbial communities from San Francisco Bay, California, USA, that impact long-term carbon sequestration - China_Galinas_PWB_D2... | ecosystem: Environmental > Aquatic > Marine...
TGACAGGTCAACCGCCATAAGGTACGGTCAATCCCCCCGCCGCACTCAGGATTTCCGGCGTGACGCTCGTGGTTTTTCTGACACGAGTGATCGAAACCGTCTTGAACGCGACAGAAAAGCACCTGTCCGGGCTGACCGCGAGAAACAGCAGCGAGTGCGGATCGTGCCGGATAAGCAGCAGCGGGTGACTGTTGAGCAGGAAAGGAAAGTGCCTGTTCAAAGAAACCAGGATAGACGGCAGCCGCTGCGGGTCCCTGCCCGGCAGAAACGGGTCGGAAGCAAAACGGAGCAGCAGAAACGGATCAGGATCGAACCTGAACAAAAGCAACGACAACAGGTTGAGCGCAAAGAGCAACCGAAGAAGCGCGAAAATGTCTTTGACTGGGTCGAAGACGGCAAGCAGGAACGCCAGTCAAGCGAGCGCGGCCGGTCCAGCCGGCAAGGACGGGATGATCGCCATAGCTGGGGACGCAAAGGGCGGTGAGCCGGGGAAGTCAATCATGATTTCGAGGATTCCGGGAAGGATGCAGATGATGCTACCGAACGTATATAAATGTCGGAAGTTTCAGGCGTTTCCAGTGGTAACGGCGATGTCCCTCGCGCTGATCATGGCCGCCTGCGCCACTGTTGCCAGGGCGCCGGTGGGACAGCAGCACTTCACCTCTCCGCAGCAGGCGGTTGCCGCCCTGGTTACTGCAGTGCGGGACCACAACGATGCCGAGTTGCTGGTCATTCTGGGGCCGAATGCGGAAAACCTTATTTCCTCCGGCGACAAGGTTGCGGACCAAAACGGCAGGGCGCGTTTTCTGAAAGCCTTTGCGCAGCGGAACAGCCTCGAAGCGGAGGCTGAAGATCGCGCGCTGCTGATCATCGGCAGCAAGGATTATCCGTTTCCGATTCCCATCGTGCGTCGGGAAAACGTCTGGTTCTTCGACACCCGGGCCGGGCAGGAGGAAATCCTCAACCGGCGGATCGGCAGAAACGAGCTGCACACCATCAAGGTGATGCAGGCCTATACCGACGCCCAGCGCGAGTACGCCAGCAGAAAAGGGGACACACGCTTTGCCCAGAAGTTAGCCAGCAGCGAGGGGCAGCAGGACGGACTCTACTGGGAGGCAGGGGAGAACGACGAGGAAAGCCCGCTCGGCCCGCTGATCGCCAGGGCCGCCAAGGAGGGGTATGCGAACAGTCTGGATGAAGAGAGCCCCGAACCATTCCACGGCTATTATTTCAAAATCCTCAAAGCGCAGGGAGAGCATGCCGACGGCGGCGCTTTTAACTATGTGGTCGACGGCAAAATGGTCCTCGGCTTCGCCCTGGTCGCCTACCCGGCCAAGTACGGGGCTTCAGGCATCATGACCTTCATCGTCAATCAGGAAGGGGTGATTTATGAAAAGGATCTGGGTAAAAATACGCTCGCGATTGCGCCGGCGATGACCGCCTTTGATCCCGACAGCAGCTGGTACAGATCCCAGAATCCCGGGGCGCAACAGCAATAATAGCGGTGAGGGGCCGAAAAATAAAACTGAGTCCGCAACCCTTATGTACCGTGGCGGCGCTTCCTGGCCGGAAACCCTGCTCCGGCTCATCTGAATTTGACCCGCCTGACACTTTCTAACTCCGTGATCTGTTCGGTCAGGGGCCGGCCGATGCGCCGATGGTGTTGGGTGATGATGAATTCGTAGCGGACCTGGTTCTTTTCCAGATCGAGATCCGACTCAATATCGGCGATCCGCAGCCGGTTTTGATCGAAGACCCGCTCCATCTCGTCATACAGCCCCTCCCGTCGATCGGCGACCACCGTCAGGAACAGGAACCGGTCCTTTTTGATGACCGGTTCCAGTTTCTTCAGAAAAATCAGACTGCACAGGGCGATAACGGTCCCCATGATCGCCGGACCGAACAGCCCCATCCCGAAGGCCATCCCGAGGCCGGCGACCATCCACAGGCTCGCGGCCGTTGTCAGCCCGCGAATCGATATCCCTTCCTTGAGGATGACCCCCGCGCCGAGAAAGCCGATGCCGGAAATGATCTGCGCCGCCGTTCTGGCCGGATCGAGCCGCAAAGCGCTGTTGGCATCGGCGCCGGCGTACTTGAGGGCAAAGGCTTCTGAGATGATCATCATCAGACAGGCCCCGAGAGTCACCAGGATGTGGGTTCTCAGCCCGGCCGGGCGGCCATGTTTTTCCCGCTCCAGGCCGATGATCCCTCCGCCCAGGGCCGCCAGCAGCAGTTTGACCAGGACCGCCAGCAGATAGCTTCCCATAATGGTATCGTAAAAGGGCATCTGTTCTCCTTGCCGCAACCTTTCCCTCTTGGTTGAAGCCGGACAGGTTGTTAATTCAAGAATACCACTCATGGAACTAACATAAAGGGAATAGTGAGAATTCTTTTACCTGCGATCGGGTTAAGGAGGCGGCTCCTGTTATAATGAAATTATCAGTCTGCCAAGAGTTTGCAGAGGGTTCAGCATGGGCGAGCAGAAACTGACGCACAGCGAATCGATTACCGCTCTGGCTCATTATTACCGGGCCGAAGTGCAGCGCAGCCTGGCCTGGCGGGAGCGGCTTGATCGGACCACCAACTGGGCAGTGGCCGGCGCAGCGGCTTTTCTCGGTTTCGGTTTCAGCCACCCGAATATCCATCATCTGTTTTTTTTCTTCGGTTTTGCCATCCTCTATATCCTGCTGTATGTCGAATCGCGCCGCTTCCGGTTTTACGACGCCTACGAATACCGGGTCCGCCTGCTCAACCAGCATTTTGTTTACGGGGTGCTGGCGGAGGGGGTGCTGAGGGATGATCCCGAACCCGGCGAGGGCGTCAGCTGGCGAGCCGAGATCGCCTCGGATATCCGTTATCCGCAGTATAAGATGAGTCTGAAACAGGCCATCTGCCAGCGTCTGCGGGCCAATTACATCTACCTGTTCCTGGTGCTGGTGGCCGGCTGGCTGCTGAAAATTCTCTCCCATCCCCAACCGGTGACTTCCTGGGACCTGTTTGTCCGTCATGCGGCGATCGGGCCACTCTCCGGGTACTTCACCCTGTTGTTTCTGCTGGCTTTTTTGGGCCATCTGTTTTACCTTGCCAGCCTGGGTCGCCAGGATATTGGCGGCCGCGATATTGTCTACAGCACGAGAAAGTAAGCAAATCCTTCATGATACCCGACTACACTGTCGATACCCTGGCCAATGGCGTGCGGCTGGTGACCGTGCCGATGCCGCATCTGCACGTCGCCGAACTGGTCTGCTATCTGGCGGTAGGCGGACGCCACGAGCCGCATGAGTTCTCCGGGATTTCCCATTTCCTGGAACATATGATTTTCCGCGGTACGGCGGACTATCCGACCAGCACCGAACTGGAACGCGCCTTTGAGTCGATCGGCGGCGCCGTCAATGCCTCGACCGACGCCGAAAATACCTGTTTTCACTCTCGTCTGCATCCCGATTATCCGGCCGAAGGGGTGGCGCTGTTCGCCTCGATGCTGCGCCGTCCCCTGTTTCATGATATGGATATCGAGCGGCGGATCATTCTCGAAGAGGCGCGTGAGGATTACAGCGAGCAGGGGGTGCAGATCAACCCCGATAACTTGATGGCCGGTCTGCTCTGGCCGGGGCATCCGCTCGGCGAATCGCTGATCGGCACGCCGGAGACGCTGGCGCGGATCGACCGGAAAGCTTTGGAGAGTTACTACCGTACCTGGTACGTGCCGGAGAACCTGGTGATTTCCGGCTGCGGTCGGGTCGACCGGGAGCAACTGCTGCACCTGGTGGAAGAGCAGTTCGGCGACTGGCAGGGAAGCAAGCCGCCGGCGGTGGTTGCCGCTCCGGAAACGCACTGCGGTGGGCCGGAGAGTTGCTGGGTGTTTGATTCCGATTCGCAGGTCGGTCTGCAACTGGCGTTCCGCCTGCCGGGACGTTCGGATCCACGCACCCTGCCGTTGCGCCTGCTGCGCCGGCTGCTCTCCTGGGGGGGCGGCGCGCGGCTGCCGCAGCGGCTGCGGGAAGAACTGGGCCTGACCTACGCGGTGGAAGCCAACTGTTCAATGATGGCTGATACCGGCTATCTGGCTATCGATCTGGCGGTGGCCCCGGAAAATCTGCCACAGGCGGTTGCCGAACTGCTCAAGGTGCTGGCCGAGCTGCGCGATCAGCCGGTTGACGCAGAAGAGCTGCGGGCCGCGCTGCGCAGCTATCTGTTCGATCTTGATTTCTCGCGCGATCAGACCGAGTCGATGGCGGTGCGATACGGCTGGGGCCTCCAGTCGAATTACCTGCGGACCCTGGAACAGGACCGCACTGAACTGCAGCAGCTCACGCCGGAGATCCTGCAGCAGACTGCCCGACAGCTGCTGTGCAGGGAGGAGATGAAGCTGGTGGTGATCGGTCCCTGGCGCGAGCCGGACCGCAAGACGGTCGAGGAGTTGTTGCGGAGCGGATTCTTAAGTTAGCCCGCGCCGATCAGTGCGCTGAACGCTTGTGACGCCAGGATGTTTTTTCCCAACTGCTAAATGGTCAGTCATGGGTGGCCTTCGCAATCTAGGGCCATTCCCTCCGGAATATCCGGCCTCATTCCGGACTCTTTGTTTCAGGTTAGCCGGATGGTCTTGTAAAGAAAATTCTTGAAGCGATAGAAGGCCTTACGCCCTGCTTCGGATTCATCCGCCGGGTCGCAGGCGCACAGCAGGCGCGCCAGCTGCGGCATGCTGATTGCTCCCTGGCGGCGGGCCTCTTCAATCACCGTCAGGACCACTTCGCGGGTAATCTCTTTCTGCGAATAAGGCCGATAGACCGCCTGCCAGAAATCCTGCTTATTGTCGGCGATCTGCCGCAGAATCCCCTCGGCCAGCTGCCGCTCGAGTTTCTTTTTACTGTCCCCGGCGGGGAGGCTCCCCTGCGGCTGCAGCGCCTTCTCGATATCCTCGGCCCGGATCACCTTGCCGCGCCGGAACAACATGGCCCGCAGCAGAAGGCTGCGCAACTCGCGCATGTTGCCGGTGTAGTGGTGGCGCGACAGCAGCTGCTTGGCTTTCTGGCTGAGGGTCGGTGCTTCGCTCATCTGCTGGTCGGGTTGGCGATAGACCTGAAACAGGCGGCCGAGGAAATGGATCGCCAGATCGGGAATGTCTTCGCGGCGCTCGTTGAGAGACGGCACCTGGATGATCAGTTCCGAGAGACGGTGGTAGAGATCTTCCCGAAAGCTTCCTTCCGCGATCAGTTGGCGCAGGTCGCGATTGGTTCCGGCGACCAGCAGCGCCTGAGAGTGGCGGGTGATGTTCTCCCCGAGCCGGATGAATTCACCGCTGTCGAGAAAGCGCAGCAACTGAACCTGGGTTTTGGGATCGGCGTCACCGATCTCGTCAAGAAATACCACCCCGCCGTGCGCTTCCTCGAGAATCCCGCGCCGGTCGGTGTGGGCGCCGGTGAAAGCGCCGCGTTTATGACCGAACAGTTCCGAATAGGTCAACTCACCGCTGTAGGCGGCGATATTGGTCTTGCGCAGCGGCAGGCTGCCCCGCCCCGCTTCCAGTTCACGATAGATCCGGTTGAGCTGAGTGAAAAAGTTGTTGAACAGAAATTCCTTGCCCGCTCCGGTTTCACCGGTAATCAGGATCGACGGCAGGCCGAGTACTTCGGCCTGATCGGCGGCTGCCGTTTTACGCCAGTTGGCAATCCTCTGACAGAGGGGTGGGGTGATTCTCTGGATGGTTTCGATGATATGCTGGGTTTTTGCCGAGTTGCCGATGATGTTGCCGAGCCGGTAGGAAGAGACACTCGGGTCTTTGTAGTCAACATCCTGGCGCAACCGGTCGATTTCGCTGGTGAGCTGCTCGATCTTCTGCAGAATCGCCAGATGGTGACCGATCATCCGTTCGATGATCAGCAGAATCCGGCGGTGTTCACCAGTGAAGTAGTGCGGCCGCAGGCTGTCGAGACAGATCACCGCCAGCACTTCCCCCTCATAAATCACCGGAACTGCAATTTCGCTACGGATAGCCTCGGTGACCTGCAGGTAGAAATTTCCCGGGGCGGTTTTGTCCAGGGTATCCGAAAGAATCGCCGGACGTCCCGTAGCCGCCGCCAGCCCGGTCAGACTGCGTTCGTCCGCCGGCAGTTCCTGCCCACCGATGCGGATCGGCGGGATATTTTTTTTCAGCCAGTCCTTGCTCTTGGCTCCGACCAGGTTGCTCTGGGCGTCTTCGACCAGCAGCCAGCGTTCCCCTTCAAGTTCGCGGACCAGGGCGATACTGCCGGTATCGGCGCCGATCAATTGGCTGGCTTTTGAAAGCACCCGGTGCAGAAACGGCTGCAGGCCAGCGCTCGATTGCTGCAGCAGATCCCCGATCTCTGACAGGATCTGGACTTCAAGGTGTTCGTCGCCGATCTCCTGTACCACTCGCTGGGCCATCTCCGCATGGGCTTCGAGCAGTCCTCGTTCGAAAGGGCTGAACTGGTAATGTTCCTTGGTGTAGTAGTTGACCAGACAGATCAGTCGCCGGTTTCGGCCGTCATAGCGCGGCACCATGTAGAGTGACTTCAGCCCCAATTCTTCGGTCAGGTAGCGTTTCTGCAGGGTTTCGCTGCCGAGCTCCGGAATATAGAGCGGCGCCAGCAGATTGTCATCAATAATGGTCCCGGCCCGGTCGATGAAGCGGGACACCATCGACTTTCCGGGGCCCAGGTTGATCAGACGTTCTTCTTCGTACAGTTTGCCCGCCTCCGGTTCCTTGGAATAGGCAGCGAGAATCTGCAGGGTGCGCTCCCCCTCGATATTGCTGGGGATCGGGACCAGCACCGAAGCCAGGGCGACTTTGTCGATCAGTTGGGCCGCCGACTCAACCATGAACAGCGCAGCTTCGCGTTTTTTGGCTTCATCCACCCGCCGGGCCAGCTGCAATTGCTGATGATATTTTCGCGCCCCGTTGAGGGTCGGCGCAGTGGACGCGAGCAGGGTGCGAATCGAACGCAGCTGATCTTCGTCGGGAAGCTGGCGCGGTCGCCCCCGGTCGAGGCAAAGAACCCCGATCGAGCGATTTTTGTGGGAGATCGGCAGCAGGTAGCTGGCGCCGGCCCGACTGCTTCCCGAGGCGATCGGTAGGTCGTCCGGATGTTTGGTCAGGTCGTCGATCGCCAGCTCTTCCTGCTGCTGATAAACCTGTGAAACCAGGAAGCTGTTGTTATTGATCGGAAATGATTTTTCTCTGACCTGACCGACTTCTCCACCGACCGCGGCAACGCAGGTCAGCGCTCCTTTGGTCAGATCTTCAAGGTAGATGCGGCACCGTCCCCCTTCGATCAGCAGCTGAGTTCCTTCAATCAGGGCGTGAAGAATCTCTTCAAGGTTTTCCTTGCCGAACCGGTCGATCCTTGCGAGCAATTGTTCCAAATGGGTGGGGGCGGTCTCCAACATGGCATTCTCCGTATTAAGTACATTATTTACTCAAAAGAGTATATTTGGTCGGAATTGAGCTGTCAAAATAATCCGGTATTGCCGGGTGAAGTTTGAGGTTATGAAAAAATAATCAACCACAAAGCGGTGAAAAATTTATTCAGCTGAAAAATTATGTCATCTCAATTCTTTAACTTTAGCGACTAAACCGAAGCACTTCACGGATTTATCGTTAACAGCCGACTTCGATTATTTGCCAGTCGGCCATTTCGATCGTACAAAATATCAGTCGGTTATCAGATGTCTATGAGAACGTCCGGGGAAATGACAACAATGCTAATAATCAGGTTTTAATTAAGTTTCCGGCGGTGGCCGGGCTTTCTAACTAATTGAAAATTAAGAGGAATTATCCAATATTGTCTTGAAGTCTTGGGATCTATAGTGAATAATGCAAGGCTGGATATAGTATTATTCTGCTGGGACCGGTCTGTTTCGAGCTGAGTCCGGTTCCGATTTCTAGTTGCTCGTTCCGATTATGATGAATATTACTGACATGCAATTTGGCGAACAGGTTCTGGATAGTCTGTTCTGCAAGCCACAGATTCTGGTAACCCTGTTTGAAGCCTGCCTTGAAGGGAAGAATCCGCAAACTTTGGCGGAGATCATCCTTCAGGATGCGCCCCTTTCAGCCAGGATTATGCAAACCGCCAGCAAAACCTGCCCCAAACAGCTCGACGCTTCCGAGCCGATCACTTCCGCGATTCAACAGCTTGGTTTGCCGGTTCTCACCGGGATTGCCCTGCAGGCCGCCAAACAGGTTGTCGGCAGACGTTTTACTGAGAATGAATTGCGGTTTCTGAGCAGGCTCTGGTATTCGTCGCAGGTCGCCGGGCAGACGGCCCGCTGTCTGGCGCCTTCGGTCAGCTATCCATACGTGGAGGAAGCTCAGCTGTGCGGCCTGCTTTTGAACCTGGGTCTTCACGCCCTGTTCTCGGTGCACGGTGCGGAGTATGCGGAACTTGCGGATGAAACCTGCAGCAGTACGGAGCTGATGCAGCGCGAGGAGGACGCCTACTCAACCAATCATTTGCAGGTTGCCGAGCAACTGGTCGGTCAGTGGCAACTCGATTCGTTTCTGGTCGATGCGATCAGTTTTTTGCATATTGACATCGAGCAGATCGAAAGAAACAGCCCGCTGTTGAAAATCAGCCGCCTGGCTCAACAGTTCTGCCGGAACCCCGAACAGCTGACGGATGAAAGCCGGGCGCTGTCGGAACGCTTGTTCAGCTTTCGAAGTAGCGAGATCAATTACCTGTTTGATTGGGCACATGGACTCTACAAGGTTCAGTCGCCGCCCCTGGATGATAACCAAAAACTGCGCCGGGAAATCTCCGCAGCGCAACAGCGGCTGGCGGAACTGACCTTTGTACTGGCGGATCTGGAAGGGGTTCGTGCCCGCCTGGCCGCATGTACCCGTCCGGAAGATCTGGTCCGGGAATCGCGCAATCTCTACCTGGAAAGCAGTGCCGTAAATGAGGCGGTGTTCCTGCTGGTGGATCAGAAAAACAGTCAGCTGAACGGGATTGCTGCCGAAGGGCAGGCCCGATTAATCGGTGAACTTAAAATCCCTCTGGAACCCTCAGCAAGCCTGGTTGCACGGTCCTTGCTGGACGGCGAACAACAGACATCGTTTCAACAACAGCAACCGCCGACCGTAATCGATTGTCAGCTGCAACGACTTTGCCGGGGGAAAGGGGTCTGCTGCCTGCCGTTCCGTTTTAACGGCCGCCTGCTCGGTGTGGTGGTTCTCGGAGTCGATTCGGTCGGGGCGGTTGAGGGGCTGCAGAATCTGCGCTTGCGGATGTTCGGTCAGGTGATCAGCAATGCGCTGGTACATATTACCGATGAGATTCAGGAACGGTTTGTTGAGGGGAGCAGCTTGTTGCGGCGCGTCAGCCACGAACTGAGTAACCCGTTGACCATCATCAGTAATTACGCCGAGGTCCTCAACCATATGTTCGAGGATAAGGAACAATGCGAACTGACTGAAGCGATTAAAAAAGAGATCCGGCGGATAGATGAAGTCCTCAACTATTATGTCAATCAGCAGGAAATGCCGTTTTTCCCTGATCACAGCGTCAGTTTGAATCACCTGGTGCTGGAAGCGGCAGAGGCTTTGCAAACGACTGAACTGGAACCACGCAGGATCGATGTCAGGTATAATTTCAAAGACGACCTGATGAAAGTTCCAACCAACGGGGTGCTGGTAAAACAGGTGCTGGTCAACCTGATCAAGAACGCTGCGGAGGCGATCGGCGAGGACGGGATGATCAGCCTGTCAACTCGTGAAACCTACTGCACCGATGGTGGGCGGCTGGTGGAAATCGTCGTGCATGACAATGGTCCCGGAATCGCTCCGGAAATTCAGGACCGATTGTTCAGGCCGGTGGTCAGCACCAAGGGAGCCGGGCATGCCGGGGTCGGGTTGAGCGTCGTCAAAGGTATGGTCGACGATTTACAGGGACGGATCAGTTGTCACAGTTCGCAAACGACGGGAACCAGTTTCCATTTACAAATTCCAATCGGAAAGAGTGAGCGGGAAACAGCCGAGTATGCTTAGAGGAGAGATCTTGCAAGCTAGAGGCTCTGACAGCGTCTTGACGCCGGAGAAAAAAGAGCGCTCGCGGATTCTGATCGTTGACGATCAGGTGAAGCTGCTCAATAGCTTGCATGCTCTGCTGACAATCAACGGCTATCAGGCTGACGTGGCGGCCAGCGGCGCCGAGGCGATCACCAGACTGAAGGCGGAGAACTACAGCCTGCTGCTGCTTGACCTGCAAATGCCTGGAGTCACTGGGCATCAGGTTCAGCAGTATGTTTGTGATCAGGGGATTGATGTTGAAATTATCGTCATCAGCGGCGATTCCAGTTTCAGGTCGATCAAGGAAGCACTGCGCAAAGGCGCTTACGACTTTATTCGCAAACCCTATGTTCCGGAAGAACTGCTGACGACCGTTAAAAACGCCCTGGAAAACTTCTGGCAGCGGCGCCAGTTGCATCGAACCGAACATTCGCTGCAGGAATCGGAGCGGATGCATCGCTTCATCGTCAACAATTCCCCTGATTTCATCTATATGCTTGATCCGCAGGGATTGATCACCTATGTCAACGATAAGGTGGGAGACCTGCTTGGATACAAACGCAACGAATTGCTCGGAAAGCATTTTTCAACCTTGATTCATCCCCACAATGCCGACGAAATTCACAATTTCTTCAGTGAGCAGCGTGCCGGGGAGCGGGCCAGCAAAAATGTCGAGATGCGGATGCTGGTCAACCGGTCAAGCAATCAGGTGAAATGCCTCGACAACCATGAACTGATCATTGAGTTGAATGCCATCGGAATGTACGATGAAGATGAAAACGGCCAGCGGAAATTTGTCGGCACCCTCGGCTGCGCCCGTGACATTACCGCCCGCAAGCGCTCTGAAGCCCAGATCAGCTATCAGGCCTATCATGACCTGCTGACCCGTCTGCCGAACCGGGTCCTGTTTGATGACCGGATTTCTCAAGCGCTGGCTCATGCCCGCCGCAATCAGCAGAATTTTGCCCTGCTGTTCCTCGACCTGGATCGTTTTAAATTGATCAATGATACTCTCGGTCATGCCATGGGCGATCGGGTTCTGCAACAGGTGTCAGAGCGGATTCTCAGCTGCCTGCGTGCCGAAGATACACTCTGCCGCTTCGGGGGGGACGAGTTTTCTCTGTTGCTGCCGAACGTTTCCAGCAAGGAGAATATCGCCGCGGTTGCCGAAAAAATTCTCAAGGCGGTCCGCCATCCGTTCAAAATCAATGACCATGAAATCTATCTGAGCCTGAGTATCGGAATCGCCATGTATCCGGTTGCCGGGGAGAGCGGGGAGACTCTGCTGCAAAGTGCCGATATCGCCATGTACCATGTCAAGGCGAGCGGCAAGGATGGTTACTGTTTTTACAGCGATGCCATGAACGGCAGTAATTCAACTTTCCTGTCGGTCGAGCGGGACATGTATCTGGCCCTGGAGAAGAACCAGTTCGAGGTTTTCTTCCAGCCGAAGGTTGATCCTGAGTTCCACACGATTATCGGAATGGAGGCCTTGCTGCGTTGGCGCCATCCGGAGAAAGGATTGATTTTTCCCGGAGATTTTCTGACCATCGCAGAAGAGTCGAAGCTGATCGTACCGATCGGTGATTGGGTGCTGCAGACTGCTTGTGAAGAGATCAAACACTGGCAGCAGCAGGGGTTGCCCAGGCTCAAGATGTCGATCAACGTCTCACCGGTACAACTGGAGCAGGGAGATTTCGTCCGCAAGTTCATCGATGTGCTGCAAGATTTTCAGCTGCCGGGTAACATTTTCGAGGTCGAGATTACCGAACAGGGAATCGCCCAAAGTCGTAAGGATATTATCGAAAAGCTGCGCTCCCTGCGCGAATTCGGTGTTTCAATCGCGATCGACGACTTCGGTCGCGGCTACTCCTCACTCAGCTACCTGCAGGATTTTCCGGTGAATACCCTCAAGATCGATCGCTCCTTCGTCCGTGAAATTGAAGAAATTCAGACCGAATCCTGTATCGTAAATGCGATCGCCATGATGGCCAAAGGACTCAATCTGCACATGGTCGCCGAGGGGGTTGAAAACCTGTTGCAGCTCGATTATCTGCGTAAACTCGGTTGCAACGAGGTTCAGGGGTATCTGTATGGTGAAGCCCTGTCCGCCAAGGATACCCTGAAGATGCTGGAAACGCGACCGATCGAAGGGCCGCACTTTGTTTTGCCTGACTGAACTTATCGTCCGGAAATGATAGCGCCCGTCGCAAATAACGACGGGCGTTGTTGTTGCGGACAGACCTGCCCGCTCAGCGGATCCGTCAACCAGGAAGCCTGACATTGACCCCGCGCAGCAGGTCCGCCTTGCGCCTGCGTTGTATGGCCATCCCAGCCGTTAACTCCCCCCCTGATTGCTGCCCGCCAGCTTCCCAGGCTGCTCGCCAATGGTCGATAACTTCATTGACAGCAATGATATAGAGGTAATCGGTGACTTTCCGTTCGGTCCGATCGAGGTACGGATTACGATAATTGCGAACGATGCGGGAAATACTGTCGTGAATATTTCCGGGCTGCTGATAGCCGTCAAATGGAACATATCCGGGGATCAGGTCACGCAGTCCGCGATACTGGGAGGGGGAAACCGTCTCCGCAAGGTAGCCGGCCAATATCCCGAACCGTTGGCAGGTATTGAAGGAGTTGAGTTTGCCAGCGGACAGACTGTTGACCAATGACTGGTAGATCTCTTCGGCTTGATAAGGATCGACCTGTTTCTGCCCGGCCAGATCGATATAATGAACACCCTGATGGATGCTGTCAAAGTTTTTGACCAGATATTTCTGCAGCGCCACCGGGGCGAATTCGATGGCATCGCGGATGATCTGGCAGCGACTGTCGCGGTTAAACGCTGCTGCCGGAAGAGAAAATAACAGAATAATCAACAGCAGAAAGCATGAAAGATAATATTTACCCATGAACCCCTCCGCAGGACAGAGTTTATCTCCGCTGAGTTAAGGACTCAGCGAGTCGATTTAAATAAAGAAAATCATGGCTCAAAAGTCACTTTTTCTCTTTCAATCGTTCCTGTCGTTCCCTCTCATAGGTATCAATATTATAGTTGATCGATTCGAGGCATTTCTGTCGTTGGGTCCTGTCCAACTTGTTGCACTGGTACCTCTGACCCTCAATGAAGCCCTGGTGCCAGGCGCGGAAGCTGCACCCTGAGAGCAACAGGACGCTGATGATCAGCGTCGGGTAAAGCACTCTCATAACAGTCCCTCCTTCCAACGAACGCAGGTAAATCATATTTAGCAAGCATCTGGAAACAGGTCAAGCGATGCGCAAAAAAGCCCGACTCTCGAAATGAAAAGAGTCGGGCTCCCCGAGCCGTCTCGGAAGCTCAGGGATAAACGAAAATTTCTGTCTATCGGTGGCTAGTCGGGTGTTGCTTTCCCGAGCAGTTCCATCAGGTGTAAAACCGGTTGCGACATTCCTGCCTCGCGCATCCCCCAGGCCAGTTGCAGATGACAGCCGGGATTGGCAGTGACCAGGATCTCGGCGCCGGTGTTCTTCACGTTGTTCAGTTTGCGGTCGAGGATTAGCTGGCTTTCATCGGTAAATTTGAGGCTGAAGGTTGCCGCCGACCCGCAGCACCAGCTGGCTTCGTTCATCTCCCGGAACTCGACCCCCGGGATCGCCCTGAGCAATTCCCGCGGTTGCCGGGTGATCCCCTGGGCATGACAGAGATGACAGGGTTCGTGATATGTTACTGAGGTGTTGAGCGGTCGTAGATCCTCGGTGCGCAATCCCTGGGCAATCAGAAACTCGCTGACATCCATCACCTTGCTGCGGAACAACTCCAGCTTGGCATGATCCTGCCGCTCGGCAAGAATCTCCTCGTATTCCTTCAATGCAGCGCTGCAGCCGGCACAATCTGTGACGATGGCGACGATATCCAGTCCGAGAAACAGTTCGAGATTATGCGCGGCCAGTTGCCTGGTGGTTTCCCGGTCCCCCTCGGTCAGGTGCGGCGCACCACAGCATTTCTGTTGTTTCGGTGTGTAGACATCGAAGCCCTGGTGGCTGAGCACGCGAACCGTTTGCCGGGAAACCTCGGGGTACATCAGGGTCATGACGCAGCCGAGGAAAAAAGCAACTGTGCCGCGTCGTTCACCCTTGGCCGGGGTCAATTCCGGTAGCCGCTGCCGCAGTGGCTGGTGCAGCTCAGGCATCATCCCTTCGGCTTTTTCCACCCATTTCGGTCCCAGTTTCAGCAATCTGCTGTTGCGCACCAGCCATTGGACTCCCAGTTTCTGATAGAGACGGGCCGGTAGCATCGAGGTTTCCAGTTTGTCTGGATCGGGAAGCATTTTCTGCAGGATGAAATCGCGGAAAGACTTCTGCCATTTCGGCAGTGGCAGTTGCTGATGAACCTGACTGCGGCAGACCTCCATTACTTCGCCCGCCTTGACCCCAGAGGGGCAGGCGGTAGTACAGGCGCGACAGTCGAGGCAGAAATAGGCTTCTTCCTTCATTGCTTGATTGAAGGTCAGTTTTTCTTCCGCAACCGCCCGGGCCAGAGCGACCCGGCCACGCGGGCTGGAGCGCTCACGACCGGTCAAAGCGAAGGTCGGGCAAGTCGGCAGGCAGAAACCACAACGCATGCACTGCAAGACGTCTTCGTAGGTCGGCGCATCCTGTGCGGTAAAATTACCGAGTTTATCTTTATCCATCTATTTTTGAACCTCTATCGGACGATGCAGATGATCGCACCGGGCGGTTAATCGAAAATCTTCCCCGGATTAAGGATGCCCTCAGGGTCGAAGGCCTGCTTGATCCGCTTCATTACCGCGACTCCACCCGGACCGATCTGACGCGCCAGATAGTCCTTTTTGGCGATACCGATCCCGTGCTCACCGGAAACGGTGCCCCCCCAGGCAAGAACCTGCTCGTAGAGTTCGTCATAAAAAGCGTGAGCGCGCTGCATTTCATCTGTATTGCGTTCATCGCAGAGCACCGTGGGATGAAGGTTGCCATCGCCGGCATGACCGAATGTCCCGACAGTCAACTGATACTTCTGGGTCAACCGCTCGATCAGGGCAAAGGTTTCGGCCAGCATCGAGCGCGGGACGGTAGCGTCTTCCAACAGGGTGGTCGGCGAGACCCGCGCCAGGGCCGACAGGGCGGTCCGCCGCGCTGCCGCCAGGCTGGCTGCCTCCCCGGCATCCTTGGCGACATGCACTTCCGTGGCCTTGACTTCTTTGAGGATCCGTTCCACTCCGTCCGCTTCTTCAGCGACCATGGCCGGATGCCCGTCGACCTCGATCAATAACAGGGCCGCCATTTGCCGCGGCAGGCCGATCTTGACGTAATCCTCGACACAGTTGATAGTCGCCTTGTCCATGATTTCCATGGTTGAAGGGATGATTTTGGCGGCAATAATGCTGCTGACCGCTTTGCCTGCAGTGCGGATATCATCAAAATAGGCCAGAAAGGTACGTTTGTCCTGCGGCGGGGGGATCAGTTTGACGGTGATTTCGGTGATGATCCCCAGGGTCCCTTCAGAGCCGATCAGCAGATCCTTAAAGGCGTACCCGGCGACATCCTTGACACTCTTACCGCCGGTACTCACCAAACTGCCGTCCGGCAGCACGCATTTAAGGGCCATCACGTAGTCCCGGGTCACGCCGTATTTCAGGCCGCGCAGGCCGCCGGCATCCTCCATCACGTTGCCGCCGAGAGTCGAGATCTTCTGTGAGCCGGGATCGGGTGGATAAAAAAGCCCTTTCTCGGCGACAGCGTTAAACAGGTCAAGCGTAACCACTCCGGCTTGACAGGTGGCGGTCAGGTTTTCCTCGTCGATCTCCAGAATTTTGTTCATCCGGTTCAAACAGATGACCATGCCGCCTTTGGCCGGGATACTGCCGCCGGAAAGGCCGGTGCCGCTGCCGCGCGGAGTAATCGGCAAGCGATTCTCACGGGCGATCTGTATGGCGATCTGAACCTGCTCGCTGCTGGTCGGGTAGATGACGACATCGGGGATGGCATGCAGGCCAGGAGTGGAATCGTAGCCGAGGACCAACAGGTCTTCTTCTTCCCAGACGACATTTTCCTTGCCCAATTTTTGGCAAAGGGTATCCAGCAGATTTTGACTGATCATATGAACAGAACCTTTGTTTAGAGCCCGGAGCCGTTTTCCGCTGGTTCAGGAATCCGGATCAGCAGCACCGGCAGGTTGCAGCTATGCAGCACCTTTTGGGCGGTGGTGCCGAGCAGGGCTTCGCCGATGACCGAATGATGATGGGTGCCCATGACAATCATATCAGAATTCAGACTGATCGCTTCCTTGATGATCGTCTCTGCCGGTTGACCTTCCAGCACTTGGATCGAATCAACCAGGTTTTCTTCGGCAACACAAGCCTCGTTCTCACAAAAAGCATGGAGTCGATCTTTTAACCCCTGAAGGTAATGATTTCGAACTTCAGTATGGTGGGTTTCGGACTCCTGATGCGAGACATGCAGTTCGATCAGATTCTGGGCAAAAGTGCTCAATGGCTCAACAATATGCACAATGTTGACCTGGGCCTGATAGCGGCGCGCGAGGCTGAGGGCATAGCGAAAGACATGCGAAGAGCCGGGGCCGAGATCGGTTGCGTAAAGGATCTTGTTGATCTCCGGAAGCATGGTAATTGACTCCTTTTACTGTATCACCCGGCTACCGACAATTTCCTGGCAACCGGGTGATAATCTGTTAATTGCAAACCATCGAGGTCTGTTTGAATGTTTGAGTTGCACGCAACAACAAGGTCGACCTTTGGCAATGGACCTTATGTTGCCCTGGCAGATACTAAGTATTTTGCTATCTCAACTACCGAAGAAGACGGAAGGCAGCCAGGTGATGATTTCCGGGAAGGTCACCATGACCACCAGGCCGACCAACTGAATGACGACAAACGGAATGATCCCCCGGTAGATATCCCCCATGCTGTACTCCGGTGGCGCCACCCCCTTGAAGTAGAACAGCGCATAACCGAACGGCGGGGTCAAAAACGAGGTCTGCAGGTTGATACAGACCAGCATCGCAAACCACAAGGGGTTGAAATCGAGGTCCTGGGCGATCGGGG
>Ga0210086_1000808_pt1 | contig 17027 bp, 15 predicted proteins | sample China_Galinas_PW_3_FD_184867 | JGI IMG/M metagenome (GOLD analysis project Ga0210086, IMG submission 184867) | Wetland microbial communities from San Francisco Bay, California, USA, that impact long-term carbon sequestration - China_Galinas_PWB_D2... | ecosystem: Environmental > Aquatic > Marine...
GATCCAATCCCCGTGACCGGGGGCGACCCTTGACCGGGGTCGAGCAGCAAAAAGGCCGACCCGTCCGGGTCGGCCTTTTTGCAAAGTAACTGTGAAGGTCGCTATTTGGTGGGGAAGTACTTGCGACCCTTCTTGGTCACCCGCTTCTCCTTCTCGAGGTCCCCGAGGACCCGGTACAGGTAGTTCGGTTTGATTTTCATCGACTTGGCGATGTCCGAAGCGCTGATGCCAGGATTGTCCTGAACCAGCTTCACCGCCTGGTCGGCACGTGTGCCCTTGCGGCGCCGGCGACGAGGTGCCGTACCTTTGGACGCTTTGCGAGGCCGGCCCGCACCGCGACCGGGGCGAGCGGCGATCTTCCCGCCGAGCTCCCCGAGTGCACGCTCAAGGCGCTTGCGCTCGTCGTCGAGCTCCGCGAGGCGCTTCTTGACGAGATCGCGAGCCTCATCGAGAACGTTGGTGGTACTGGGCATCAGATTCCTTTCGTCCCGGCAGCTTACTCACCGCGCGGGGTAAATTTGAGCCTCGAAGTCTTACACAGTCACTGTGACAGCGTTTGACCACGCTGTCGCGGCTCACCATACATCGCCGGCCCACTCGGCGGGAGCCGGCGGGCGACATGGGTCAAACGGTGCGCTCGGCCTGCCGCTCGGGTGAGATTCGAATCACATTCCAGGCCAGACCCATTCTCTCCATCGCCGCGATGATCGCAGCGGACGGGTCCAGCTCCCAGCGCCTCAAGCCGTGCGCCGCCGATCGGGGGAAGGCGTGGTGGTTGTGATGCCATGACTCGCCCAGGGAGGGCAGGGCCAGCCAGAGCACGTTGGTCGAGCGGTCGTCTGTGTCGAAACGGCGCCCACCGACGAAATGGCACACGGAGTTGACACTCCAGGTGACGTGGTGGACGAAGAAGATCCGTACCAGGCCGCCCCACAGCAACCCGGTCGCGGCTCCGGCGGGCGTGCCGGTGGCGAGGTAGCCGGCCAGCGCCGGAATCGCCAGGCTGGCGAGGACGAGCGAGCCGAAGTGGCGGCTGATGGCGCGCATTCCACTGTCCTCGTGCAGATCGCGGGCGTAACGTTTGCGATCCGCCTGGCCCTGCGTGGAGAGCAGCCAACCGGTGTGGGCGTGCCAAAGGCCCCGCAGTGGACCGAGCACACCGCCGCCGTGACCGACATGCGGGCTGTGCGGGTCGCCGTCTTCGTCTGTGTGGGCGTGATGCTTGCGGTGGTCCGCCACCCAGGAGACGACCGGTCCCTGTACGGCCATCGAGCCGAGCACGGCGAGCGCGTACTCCACGGGTTTCGAGGTCTGAAACGAACGGTGAGTGAGCAGGCGATGGAATCCGACCGTGACGCCGACGGCCGTCAGCAGGTACATGGCCGCCGCAATCGCCAGATCCGCAGCGCTCACCCAACGATTCCACAGCAGCACCACCGCGGCGGCGGTTGCGACGAACGGCACGATCACTGCGCCCAGGTTGACGGCCTTCTCAGTGCGGGTCATCGGGGTCATTACATGCCGACCGCCGATCGGTTACGCGCCGCCGGGTGAGGTTGGTGCGCGCCCGAACTTCCGGATGCCGGCCGGTCAGCGGGCGCGGCGGCGGGGCAGGGTGCCGAAGACGACGTCCCAGATCGGCGAGGAGACGCCGAAGCCGTAGCGGTGGTCCTGGAAGTGATGGCGCATGTGCTGCTCGCGCAGCCGCCGCCCGAGTGCCGATCTCGGCACGAAGTGGTGCACGTAGTAGTGCGTGTAGTCGTAGAACAGGTAGCCGCCGATGAACCCGCCGAAGAGCGGGTAGGCCTCGGGGGTGCCGAAGATCGCCGCGAAGGCCCCGAAGAAGAGTGCGGCGAGGGGGATCGAGACCGCGGGCGGCATGACCAGGCGGAGCTTGTCGTTGGGATGGTCGTGGTGGATGCCGTGGATGATGAAGTGCATCCGGTGCCCGAAGGCGTTGTCCGGCTCCCAGTGGAAGACGAGCCGGTGGAGCCAGTACTCGGTCAGCGTCCAGATGCCGACTCCGCCGACGCTCAGCGCCAGCAGCTGCCACACGGCCAGGCCCCGGTCGGCCGCCATCCACTCCATGGCGACGATCACGGGCAGGAAGACCAGTGCCGGGAGCGCCGGATGGACCCGCGAAAAGAAGTTGAAGAACTCGCTCTCGAAGAGCGGCGGGGAGGCGGCGAGCTTCTCGGTGCGATTCTGGGCTTCCATCCGCGCTCCAAATGGTAGCGGCGCCGAACGAGACGTTCGCAAGACGCGGGGAAGATGTGACGATCTCGTTTCAAAGAAATTGCGCTTTGCGGGAATGGGCCCCACGCGACCGCCGCGGCGATGGCAAGATGCGCCGCCATGCCGCGCAAGCCCAAGCCCCCGAGTTGCGACGACTGCTACTTCCGCAGGAACCTCCTCTGCGCGCTGGAGCTGGAGGAGCCCTGCACGACGTTCCGCCCGAACCGCCCCGAGGGCCTGGTGCCCCCTCGCCAGCCGGTTCTCCTCACACGCCCTCCCCGCTGGGCGACCCCCCAGTCGCGGGCCGCGTAGCCCTCTTTGCCTGCGCCCGCCGTCGCACTCCGGCGTCGCCGACCGGGGGGCTCTCGAGCGCGTGACACGGCTCGCGCGCCGCTATGTTTTGGACCGATGCCACAGCGTGACGTGTTTGCCAACTTCGCTCGCATGCGGCGCGAGATGGACCAGATGCTGGGCGACGCCTGGGGGCGCGCGACCTATGTCAGCCGGCGCACGACCGGTTTCTCGCCGAACGTCGACGTCTACTACTGCGGCGATCCGCAGCGGGCGGTGGTCAAGGTCGACCTTGCCGGCGTCAACCTCGACGAGGTCGGGATAGAGATCAGCGGCCGCCGCCTGGCGATCATCGGCGAGCGCCCGGTGCAGGAGACCGAGGGAAGGGTCTATCAGCAGGTCGAGATTCCCTCCGGGCCGTTTCGGCGCGTCGTGGAGCTCCAGGTCGACATCGACCCCGAGCGCGCCGCGGCGACCTATGAGGACGGGGTTCTGCGGATCGACCTGCCGTTGCGCGATCCGGGCGAAACCACTCGTCGCGTGCCGATTGGGCGAGAGTGATGGAGAGCGCTCCGGCTCTCGAGGTGGTCGAGTCCCCGTTCGGCGACGAGGAGGAGATCCGCGTCGACGAGCCATTGCCCGACGCGCTTCCGGTCCTGCCGCTGCGCGACACCGTCACCTTCCCCGAGACACTGACGCCGCTCGCCGTGGCGCAGGAGCGCTCGATCAAGCTGGTCAACGACGTGCTCGGCGCCAACCGGATGCTGGCGATGGTCGCCTCGCGCGATCCCGAGAAGGACGAGCCCGGTCCCTCTGACCTTCACGGAGTGGGGGTGGTTGGCATCGTCGCGCGGATGCTGAAGGTCCCCGACGGGACGATTCGCATCCTCGTGCAGGGGACACAGCGAGTGCGTCTCGGTCCCTACGTCGCCGAGGAGCCCTACCTGGTGGCGCGGATCGGCGAGCTCCCCGACGTCACTGAGGAGGGGCCTGAGCTGCAGGCCCTTGCCCGCAACGTGCAGAGCACGTTCTCGGAGATCGTCGAGCAGATCCCATACCTGCCGGAGGAGCTGCAGATGGCGGTGGCCAACATCGACGACCCGGCCGCGCTCGGGCACTTGATCGCCGGCGCACTGCGGATCTCCACCGAGGAAAAGCAGGAGCTGCTGGAGGAGGTCAACGTCGCCGCCCGGTTGCGGCGCCTCTCGCAGATCCTCGCCCGCGAGCTCGAAGTCGTCCAGATCGGCAGCCAGATCCAGTCCCAGGTGCAGTCCGAAGTCGACAAGGGCCAGCGCGAGTTCTTCCTTCGCCAGCAGCTGAAGGCGATCCAGGAAGAGCTGGGGGAGGAGGATGAGCAGCAGGCCGAGGTCAACGAGCTGCGCCAGCGGGTCGAGGAGGCGGAGCTTCCGGAGCACGCCCTGAAAGCGGCCGAGCGCGAGCTCTCCCGGCTGGAGAAACTGCCGCCCGCCGCGGCCGAGCACGGCGTCATCCGCACCTACCTCGAGTGGCTGGTCGAGTTGCCGTGGTCGGCGCAGACGGAGGACAACCTCGACATCGCCCACGCCCGCGAGGTGCTCGACGCCGACCACTACGACCTCGAGAAGGTCAAGGACCGGATCCTCGAGTACCTGGCGGTCCGCAAGCTGAAGCCCGACTCGCCGGGCCCGATCCTCTGCTTCGTCGGCCCGCCCGGCGTTGGCAAGACCAGCCTCGGCCGCTCGATCGCCAGGGCATTGGGCCGCGAGTTCGAGCGGATCTCGGTCGGCGGCGTTCGCGACGAGGCCGAGATCCGCGGCCATCGCCGCACCTACATCGGCGCGATGCCCGGCACGATCATTCGCGCCCTGCGCGACGCGGGCTCCCGCAACCCCGTTTTCATGATCGACGAGATCGACAAGATGGGCGCCGACTTCCGCGGCGACCCGTCCTCGGCGATGCTCGAGGTGCTCGATCCGTCTCAGCACGACACCTTCCGCGACCACTACCTGGATCTCGAGTTCGACCTCTCGGACGTGATGTTCATCGCGACGGCGAACGTCCTCGACACGATCCCCGGGCCGCTCCAGGACCGGATGGAGACGATCGAGCTGGCCGGCTACACGCTGGAGGAGAAGCGCCACATCGCCCGTCGCTACCTGGTTCCCCGCCAGATCGAGCAGAACGGGCTGAAGCCCTCGCAGATCGCGTTTGCCGAGCCGGCGCTGACCGCGATCGTCGAGGAGTACACCCGCGAGGCGGGCGTCCGCAATCTCGAGCGGCAGATCGGCACGATCTGCCGCAAGGTGGCGCGCGACGTAGCGGAGGGGAGCTCGAACGGCAAGGTGAGGGTGTCGGCGAAGCGGGCGCGCGAGCTGCTGGGCCGGCGCCGCTTCTTCGCCGAGCAGCGCCGCCGCACCAAGGACCCGGGCGTGGCGACCGGGCTCGCCTGGACTCCAACCGGTGGCGACGTCCTCTTCATTGAGGCGACCGCGATGCCCGGCTCCGGCAAGCTGACGATCACCGGCCAGCTCGGCGACGTGATGAAGGAGTCGGCGCAGGCGGCCCTCTCGTATGTGCGCGGCCACTGGCAGGAGCTGGAACCGGACCTGGGGGAGGACTGGTTCTCCCAGCAGGACGTCCACGTCCACGTGCCGGCCGGCGCCGTGCCCAAGGACGGGCCCTCGGCCGGCGTGGCGATGACCGTCGCACTCGCCTCGCTGATCTCCGGTCGCGCGGTGCGCAACGACGTTGCGATGACCGGCGAGGTGACACTCACCGGGCAGGTGCTGCCGGTCGGTGGCCTGAAGGAGAAGTCCCTTGCCGCGCAGCGGGCGGACATCAAGCGCGTGATCGTCCCGGAGCGCAACGAAGGCGACATCGCCGAGATCCCCGAGCACGAGCGGAGCGCGTTGGAGTTCGTCTATGTGGACGAGGTGTCGAAGGCGATCGGCGAGGCCCTGGCCAAGTGACTGTCCGCAAACCCCCACACGCGCGGGTTTTCGGATAATCACCTAGACGTCATGGAGGCTGCCGAGGTGCTGGGCAGGGGCAACCTGTCGATCCTGTTCGAGTTGGCGCGCGAGAGGCTGCGGACCCGTTCGCGCGCCTTCTGGATCGTTGCCGGCCTGACCGTCCTCGCGGCCGTCCTGCGCCTTTCCACGCTTGGCGTCCAGGCCTACCACCACGACGAGATAGTCACCGCCAGCCGGGTGCTGCGCGACGGCTTCTGGCACGCGATGGAAGCGGTCGGGTTCAGCGAGTCGGCGCCGCCGCTCTACTACGCGCTGGCGTGGGTCTGGACGCAGATCGCCGGGACCGGGGAGTTCGGGCTGCGCTCGCTCTCCGCACTGGCCGGCGTGGCAACCGTCCCGGTCGCCTACCTGCTCGGGCGCGAGCTGACCGGGTGCCGCGCCGGGATCGTCGCGGCGGTCCTGGTCGCCGTCAACCCGATGCTCCTCTGGTACTCACAGGAGGCGCGCGGCTACGCCCTGTTCGTCCTCTTCACCGCGCTGGCCGCGCTCTTCTTCCTCCGCGCTCTTGACGCGCGGCCGGGACGGGGCGCATATGGACAGGGGGTCGACGGCGCCTTCCGGGGGCGGCGGGACCTGGCCATGTGGGGGGTGTTCTCGGCTCTCGCCCTGGCGACTCACTACTTCGCCGTCTTTCCGATTGCCCTCGAGGCCGCCTGGCTGTTGCGCAGGCGCGGCAGGGACGCGTTCGCAGGCCTCTCGATCGTCGTCGTGGTCGGCCTGCTGCTGGCGCCGCTCGCACTCCACCAGATGTCGCTTGGGCACGCCGAATGGATCGGCGACCGAAGCCTTCTCAACCGCGTCTGGGAGGCCCCCGTCACCTTCGCCGTCGGGGAGACGGGCGACATCATCGCCCAGGCCAACCGGCCACTTCCCGCCCTTGTGCCTCTCGTCTCGATGCTCGTCGCCCTGCTCCTGCTCGGCCTGCGCGGGAGCCGCGTTGAGAGGCGCGCGGCCGGCCGCATGTTGGCGATCGGGTCGGTCACCGTCGCCGTGCCGCTCGGCATGGCGCTGTTCGTCCCCGGCAAGGATTACTTCTTCGCTCGCAACCTGATCCCGGCCCTGGTTCCGCTGCTCGTTGCGGTCGCGATTGCGGCAACCCTGCGCGGCGCCCGCCGGACCGGCGCCGTCCTCGCCACGGTGCTGGCCGTGTACTCGCTCGGGTTCTGTGTTCTGGCCAGCCTGTCGCCGGCATTGCAGCGCCCCGATTGGCGGGCGGTGGCGACCGATCTCGGGGAACCGGACGCGCCCCGCGCCATCGTCAGTTGGACGCTGGGGCACGCCGCCCTTCGCTACTACCTGTCGAGCGGCTCGTTCCAGGTGCGGCCCGCGGACGGGTTCGCCTGGTTCGTGCACGAGGTCGACTTCGTTTCCAACGGCCCCGCCCCGCCCGTCCCCCCCGACCTGCTCGGGCCGGGTTTCCGCCAGCTTGACTACCGCCGCGTGGGCAACCTGTATGTGAGGCGCTACGCGCTGCCGGGCCCCGACCTCGCCCGGCTGCGGTTGCGACGGGTTCGCAGGGCCGGCCTGAATTTCGGCTCGAACGGCGTGCTGCTGGACGGGATCGGTCCTCCTTGAGGTGTGCGACGGGCTATCCTCAACGGGCACCAGAAGACTGCAAGCGAGGAGAAGGCATGGCGAAGACAACTCGGGCGACCCAGACTGCCGATCGCGCATCCGACCTGTACTCGGCGGCACGGGACAATCCCTACGTGCAGCGGCTGGTCGAAGACGAGGAGCTGCGCGGCAGCCTTCGCGCTGCCTTCGAAGCGGCGCGCGGGGCCTACGCGCGGGCGACCCGCAACGGCAAGAGCCCCGCTGCCGCCGTCACCGGCGACAAGAAGGTGCAGAAGGATCTGCGCACCGCCGCCGACAGCCTGCGGCAGGCCTCCGAACAGCTGCGAGCGCCCAAGCGGCGCAAGAAGAGCCGGCTGGGCCGCCTGATCCTCTTCGGGCTGGTTGCCGCCGGGATCGCGCTCGTCCTCAGCGAGGACGCCCGCAAGACCGTGCTGGATGCCCTCTTCGGCGCCGAGGAGGAGTTCGAGTACACCAGCACGACCAGCATCAACGGCAGCTGACGCGCCAGCTGCCAGCAAGCTGCGTCTCGGTCGCTGCGCGCGGGGCACGCGACGCTCCCCGCGTTCCTGCATGCCGGCAGCTCGGCCTCGTCAGCCGAGCAACACTAGACTGAGCGGTTGATGGAGGCGGCTGCCAAAGAGCGCGAGCTGAGCGGGGAAAAGGCACAGCGCATCGTCGATGCGATGCGCGAAAGCGTCGCCCAGCGGGGCGCTGCGGGGTCGACCTTCGAGCACGTCGCCGGCGAGGCGGGGGTGAGCCGCGGGCTTCTCCACTACTACTTTGGGACCAAGGAGCGCCTGCTGGTCGAGGTCGTAAGGCGCGACACCGAGCTCCGCGTGGCCAGGCTGACCGAACCGCTGGGCAGGGCAGAGACGGTCGACGACGTACTCGACGTGCTTGTCGCCAGCCTCACCGGGCTGATCGAGCACGAACCCGATTTCTTCCTGCTCCTCTACGAGCTGTTCAGCGCGGGGCGGAGCAACCCGGACATCCGCAAGGAGGTCGGGCAGCTGTTCGAACGGACCCGCTCCCACGTCGCCGAGATCCTCAAGGCGAAGGAGCGAGAGGGTGTTCTCGACCTGCGCTACGACGCGGAGGCGATCGTCTCCTATCTGTTTGCGGTGGGGGACGGCTTCGCGCTGCAGGCGCTGTCCGACCCCGGCCGCGACATCGGTGGAGCGCTGGCCGCCGGCGCCGCCTCGGCTCGCTACCTGCTGGCCAGCGAGTAGCGCCCGGCGACCGGGCCGCTAGCGCCCCGGAAGAAGCGTGAGGATCCTCACACAGCGAGCGCCGCGCATCAGAGATGCTGGCTGGCCAGCCAATGCGTGTGCCGATGACCAGACTCGCGGGGTTCCTGGGGCGCCGCCGCCGCTGGGTGCTCGCCGTTTGGGTACTGGTCGTCGCTTTCGCATTGCCGCTTGCCTCGCGTCAGACCGAACACCTCACCGGTGGCGGTTTCGACGTACCGGGAAGCCAGTCGAAGTCCGTGAGCGATTCGCTGAAGCGTGACTTCGGAGGCAAGGCCAACGGCATCGCGGTGCTGCTGCGTGCCAAACCGGGGACACCGCCCGCGAGCCTGGCTGCCGCCGTCGGCCGGGTGCAGGGCGCGGTCGCCGGCCTGGACCGAGCGACGCTGCCGCCTCCCGTCGCCCGCCGAGCGGAGGTCGAGCTGCGGCGATCGGGCACGGCGATGCTCCCGTTGCACAGCAACCAGTCGGCCGACCAGCTGATCGACTCCGCGGTCAAGCTGCGCACGGCGCTCGACCCGGGCACGACTCGCGGTGGCGTGACCGCCTATCTCGCCGGGCAGCCGACCGTCTGGGCGGGAATGCAGGACCTCTCGAAGCGCGACCTGGCGACTGCCGAGCGGGGAGGCTTCCCGATCGTCGCCCTGATCCTGCTCGTCGTCTTCGGCTCGCTGGCCGCCGCCGCGCTGCCGCTGACGCTGGGCTTCGTCAGCGTGATCGTGACCGGCGCCCTGATCTACTTCATCTCCCTGCAGATGTCGATGTCTGTGTTCGTGACCAACATGGCCTCGATGATCGGCATCGGGGTCGCGGTCGACTACTCGCTGTTCATCCTCGCCCGCTACCGGGAGGAGCGCCAGGCGGGACGGGGCGAGGACGAGGCTCGCGCCGAGGCGCTCTCCACCTCCGGATTGGCCGTCGCCTTCTCGGGATTGGCGGTGATCGTCTCGCTGGCCGGGCTGTGGATGGTCGACAACCAGGCGCTGCGCTCGATGGCGCTCGGCGCGATGACCGTCGTCGCCGTCTCGATCCTCACGGCGACGACGCTGCTGCCGGCGCTGATCGCGATGCTGGGCGACCGCGTGCTGCCCGGTGGCGTGGTCGCGCGCCTGCTGCGGTTCGTGAGGAGCTCCGTGCTGCGCCGGCCGCCCGCGGTGGCGACGGATGACGGCCGCGGCTTCTGGGTGCGCTGGACGCGGCGCGTGATGGCTCGCCCCTGGCTTGCCGTGATCGGCACGGCAGCGCTGCTGCTGTTCCTCGCCTCGCCGGTTCTCTCGCTGGAAACGGGCACCGAGGCGCTGGGTCAGTTCCCGCGGAACAGCGACGTGCGGGTGGGAAACGAACTGGCCTCCAAGGCGGTTGGGGGAGGCGCGGACCCGGTGCAGATCGTCGCGACCTTCTCCGGCACTCCGAAGCGGGCCGCGGTCGCGTCCTTTGTGCGCGGCCTGCGCTCCGATCCCGGTCTCAGCTCCGTCTCCGCGCCTTCCTACGCGGCCCGCAGCGCCCTCGTCGAGGCGACGATGAGGGCGCCGAGCGAGTCCAAGGCCGCAAGCTCGATGGTCGGCCGGCTGCGCGACTCGGTCGTCCCGCGCTCGGAGCTGAGCCGGGTTGCGAGGGTCGATGTCGGCGGCGAGACGGCGCGCACGGACGACGCTCGCACCCAGATCTCCGGCGCAATCTGGAAGATCATCGGCTTCGTCCTGGCGCTCAGCTTCCTGGTGCTGATGGTGATGCTGCGCTCGCTGGTGCTGCCGCTGAAGGCGGTCCTCATGAACCTCCTCTCGATCGGCGCCGCCTTCGGCATTCTCGTCACGATCTTCCAGTGGGGCTGGCTGGACAGCCTGCTCGGCTTCGAAAGCCTGGGGGCGCTCGACACGATCAACGTGCCGCTGATCTTCGCCGTCGTCTTCGGCCTCTCGATGGACTACGAGGTCTTTCTCATGTCCCGCATCCGAGAGCGCTACATGGAGCACGGCGACAACGAACGGGCGGTTGCCGAGGGCCTCTCCACCAGCGCCCGCACGATCTCCTCGGCGGCGTTGATCATGAGCTCGGTGTTCGCCGTCTTCGTTCTCACCGGTGTCCCGTCGATCAAAGAGCTCGGCCTCGGCTCGGCCGTGGCGATCGCGCTCGACGCGACGCTGGTGCGGCTGATCCTGGTTCCCGCGGCCATGAAGCTGCTGGGCAGCTGGAATTGGTGGATGCCGGCCTGGCTCGACCGTGTGCTCCCGGACCTCTCCTTCGAGGGGGGCAGCGTTCAGCCAGGACCGGCCCAGGCCGAGCCGGCCGAGGCCTGAGTGTCTATCCGAAAACCCCCACGCACGCCAGTCGCACACGCTGGGTTTTAGACACGTTCTGAGCCGGTCGCGAAGGAGCGTCCTCGCTCAGCTCAGCCACGCCGCCAGCTCCTTCATGGCGTTGGGGGTCACGTAGTAATAGGCCCACAGGCCGACCCGCTCGGAGTCGACGATCCCCGCCTCGCGGAGCTTTCGCAGATGGTGGGAGAGCGTCGGCTGGGAGACGTCGAACAGCGGCACCAGCTCGCAGACGCAGACCTTGCCGGCGTGCCTGCGCAGCACGTCGACGAGTTGCAGCCGGATCGGGTCGCCGAGCGCCTTGGCGACAGCCGCCATCCGCACCGCCCCCTCCCGCTCGACGTCGGGGTAGACGACCGGCTCACAGCAGGGCTCGCCAGGGGGCCGCTTCGTCTTTGGGGAAAGCTCCAGATCGACGGACATCTATTTATATTTATCGATTGAATTCATCTTTGTCAATCCCTAGGATCGTCGGCATGGCAGGAGCAACCCAGGGCCAGCGAACCGATTCGGTCGTCGGCCGCCTCTCGACGCTTGACCGCTTCCTGCCGCTCTGGATCGCCTTGGCGATGGCCGGCGGCCTGGCGCTTGGTTCCGGGGCGCCGGGCCTCAACGACTTCCTCGACAGGCTAAAGGTGGGCACGGTCAGCCTGCCGATCGCGATCGGCCTGTTGCTGATGATGTATCCGGTCCTCACCCGGGTCCGCTACGAGGACATCGGCCGCATGCGCGGGGACCGGCGCTTCTTCGCGACCGCGCTCTTCATCTCCTGGGTGGTCGGGCCGGCGCTGATGTTCGCCCTGGCCTGGATCTTCCTCGCCGACCAGCCCGCCTACCGAACCGGGGTGATCGTCGTCGGGCTGGCCCGCTGCATCGCCATGGTGCTCGTCTGGAACGAGCTCGCGGGTGGCGACAGGGACCGCGCCGCCGTCCTGGTCATCTTCAACGCGATCTTCCAGGTGGCCGCCTACTCGCTGCTCGGCTGGTTCTACCTGAACGCCCTGCCCGAACTGCTGGGCCTCGACAACGAGGGATTCCACGTCGGCATCTGGGAGGTCGCTCGGACAACGCTGGTCTTCCTCGGCATCCCGCTCGCCGCCGGCTACCTGACTCGGCGCTGGGGCCTTCGCACTCGCGGGCGCGAGTGGTTCGAGGCAACGGTCATCCCCCGCATCGCCCCGATCACGCTCTACGGGCTGCTCTTCACGATTGTGTTGCTCTTCGCGATCCAGGGCGACCAGATCACCGCCCAGCCGTTGACGGTCGCCCGTATCGCCCTCCCCCTGCTGGGCTACTTCTCGATCATGTGGGCGCTCGGCTACCTCGCCGGCAGGATGTTGGGCCTCGGCTACGAGAAGACGACGACGATGGCCTTCACGGTCGCCTCCAACGACTTCGAGCTGGCGATCGCCGTGGCGGTTGGCGTCTGGGGCGCCAGCTCTGGCCAGGCGCTCGCGGGCGTTGTCGGGCCCCTGATCGAGGTACCGGTCTTGGTCGCGCTCGTCTACGTCGCCCTGGCGCTCCGGCGGCGCTGGTACCGGGGTGCGTGGGGATTCCGGAGAGTTGCATAAGATGCGCCCGTGAGCGAGGAGATCGCATTCGCCGGAGCGGCGAAGCAGGCGGAGATGGTGCGCAACGGCGAGGTCTCTCCGACCGAGCTGGTGCGCCTCTGCCTCGAGCGCATCGAGCGGCTGAACCCCGAGCTGAACGCCTTCCGCAAGGTCTTTGCCGAGCGGGCGCTGCTCGAAGCCCAGCAGGCCGAGGCGCGATTGGCGGCGGGCGAGGAGCGTCCGCTGCTCGGCGTGCCGATTGCGATCAAGGACGAAAGCGACGTCGCCGGCGAGGTGAAGACGTTCGGCACGGACGCATTCGACGAGCCGGCGACAGCGGACTGCGAGATGGTGCGGCGGCTGCGCGAGGCGGGAGCGATCGTCGTCGGCCTGACCCTGCTGCCGGAGATGGCGATCTGCGGCTTCACCGAGTCGGCCACCTACGGCGTGACCCGCAATCCCTGGAACCCACAGCGCTCGCCTGCCGGCTCGAGCGGCGGCAGCGCCGCCGCCGTGGCTGCGGGCCTCGTCCCGATCGGCTCGGCCGGCGACGGCGGCGGCTCGATCCGCCTGCCGGCGGCGTCCTGCGGGCTCTTCGGCCTGAAACCGCAGCGCGGCCGCGTCTCCTTCGCCCCCGACCTCGAATACTGGAACGGGCTTGCCGTCAACGGCTGCGTCAGCCGCACCGTGCTCGATACCGCCCTCTGGCTGGACGTCGTCTCCGGTGGCTCAAAGGAGCCCGGCGCGCCACCGCCGCCGGAGCGCCCCTTCGTCGAGTCGGCGAAGACGCCGCCCGGCGAGCTGCGGATCGCCTGGTCCACGCTGGCGCCGCGCGCCGCCGTCCCGCCAATCGTCTCCGATGTCGTCAAGCACGCGGTTGCCGAGACCGCCGAGCTGCTGGGCTCGCTTGGGCACGAGGTCGCCGAGCGCGATCCCGATTGGGGTGGGATCGGCAACAACATCACGCCTCGCTTCCTGCGCGGCGTTGCGGATACCGTCGCCGAAGTTCCCCATCCGGAGCGACTCGAACGGCGCACCAGGGGCTTCGGGAGGCTCGGCAGGTACCTCCCCGACAGCGTCTTCGAGCGAGCGCTGCGCGGGCGCGAGGCCGACGCGGCCCGCGTCAACGCGATCTTCGACTCCTTCGACGTGGTGATGATGCCGACGATGGGCACCACCGCGATCCCGGTGCGGCGCTGGGAGGGGAGGGGGGCGCTGTGGACGGTGCTGGGGATGAGCCGCGTCTATCCCTTCTGCATCCCCTGGAACCACCTCGGCAATCCGGCGATGGCGGTGCCGGCCGGCTTTGCCGCCGACGGCATGCCGCTCTCGGTTCAGATCGTCGGTCGCCCCGGCGACGAGGCGACGCTGCTCTCGCTCGCCGCTCAGATCGAGGCCGAGCGCCCCTGGGCGGAAAAGCGCCCGCCGATCAGCTGATTGGCGTATCCGGAATTCCGAAGCGCCTAGCGGCGCGGGAAGACCTTGCGCATTCGCGCCAGCTCGCGCGGCTTTCCACGCGGCCGGATGCGCCGCTGCAGCACCATCTTCAGCGGGTTGGCGTCGGGTTTGCCGGAGGCGATCCAGTCCGCCCAGCTGGCCTCGATCGTCACGTTCGGGTTCGGGGCCTCACCCGGCTCGGCCCTGGTTGAGCCGTTGTCGATGATCAGGTGCCAGGGGCCGGCATCGTCGAAGCGCCACTGGTAGACGAGGCGAGAGCCGTTCGCCCCTCTCGGGTCCGCCACCCGCTTGATCACGTCGAAGTGCAGGCGCTGCACTTCCTCGGAGGTCTCGGGCGGTGGCCCGTTCGGGGGCCCCAGCACGCCGGCCTCCATCAGCTTCACCTGTCGTTTCGCGACCTCCTCGGCGGGCAGCTCGGGGTCGAAGGGAAAGACGCCCGGCGGCATCTCCTCGGTCGGGAAGCCGATCGTGCGCCAGCGCTGGCGGATCAGCTTCAGCCCGAAGGCGAAGATGTCCTCGAGCGAGAAGCCATAGCACTCGGTGTATTCGCGGTTCATGCCGGGCGGGTAGAAGACCGCCGGGCCATAGGGGAGCGTTTCGCGCAGCAGCTCGACGACCGCGGCGCGGCACTCCTCGCCCTCGGGCCGCTCGGGATCGAGCAGTTCGGAGAGGACCTTGACGCCGAATCCGATGTGGCGCTGCTCGTCGCGGGAGACGTTCCCCATGCCCGCGCTGAAGCCGGGCATCGTTTCCTTGGAGGCGAAGAAGTCCTCGATGAAGTGCTGACCCGGCTGCGCGAGGCTGCCCTCGACGATCAGGTGGTAGAGGGTGATCGCCTGCGCGTACTTGGGCAGCGAGCGGTCCTTGCGCAGTTCCTCGGCCATCCGGTCGAGCCGGTCGAAGATGCCGCGGTATCCCCAGTTGAGCTGCGGCAGCGTGGAGGCCAGCGTCTGCTGGACCGACTCGCCGCTGACGCCGATCACCTCCTTGAAGAAGCGGTGGAAGAAGATCGAGTGGCGGACCTCGTCGACCTGCTGGGTGGCGAGGAAGTAGGACTGCTCCTCGGTCGGCGCCGCGGTGACGTAGGGGGCGAGCGTGTCGGCGACCCGGTCCTCTCCGTAGAAGAACATCGAGTAGATCCACATCGCCGAGCGGCGCTGGATCTCGCTCAGCGATTCCCAGCCCTTGCGGTCCTCGGAGAAATCGAGCTCGTACGCGCTCCAGTTGCCCTGCTCCCAGCGGCGGTAGAGGTCCTCGTAGGCGATGCTGTCGGTGAGGCTTTGGGATGCGACGCTCATCTCTCTCCTTCGAACTGGGGGTTATTCCCTACCAAGCCGCTGGGGTAAGAGATTAGCGTGCCACTGGCTGGGCAGCCAGGATTCGACCGCTTGCCGCGCCGCCCGCCTGCTCAGGCAGGCGCCTGCGCGGCCGCGGGGACCTCGATCTCACGCTTCAGGATCTTGCCCGTCGGGCCCTTCGGCAGGTCGTCGAGGAACCAGACGACGCGCGGGTACTTGTAGGCGGCGATGCGCTCCTTGACGTAGGAGCCGACCTCCTCGGGGCTCATCTCCTCGCCCTCGTGTAGGACGACCGCCGCGCCGATCTCCTCGCCCCACTCGTCGTGGGGAACGCCGACGACGGCCGCTTCGCGGATCTTCGGGTGCTCGTAGAGGACCTCCTCAACCTCGCGCGGATAGACGTTGTAGCCGCCGCGGATGATCAGGTCCTTCTTGCGATCGACGATGTAGAAGTAGCCGTCCTCATCCGTGCGGGCCATGTCGCCGCTGTGAAACCAGCCGCCGCGCATCGTCTCCGCGGTGGCGTCGGGGCGCTGCCAGTAGCCCTTCATGACGTTGTGGCCGCGGATCACGATCTCGCCGACCTCTCCCTGCTCGACCGGGTTGTCGTCCTCGTCCACCACACGCATCTCCACGCCCTCGATCGGGGTGCCGATCGAGCCCGGCTTGCGCTCCCTGTGGGGGTGGTTGGAGCAGGCGACCGGCGAGGTCTCCGAGAGCCCGTAGCCCTCCATCACCTTCGCGCCGAAGGCGTCTTCGAAGCCGCGCAGCACCTCGACCGGCATCGAGGCGCCACCGGTGATGCAGGTGCGCAGCGAGGAGGTATCGAAGCCCTCGCGCCCGGGATGGTGGAGCAGCGCACCGAACATCGTCGGCACGCCGTAGAAGTGGGTGACGCCGTCGCGCTGCATCGTCGCCAGCGCGTCGCCGGGGTCGAATTTCGGCACCAGCGTCAGGCAGGCGCCGACCATCAACGAGGCGTTCATCGCCACCGTCTGGCCGAAGGAGTGGAAGAGCGGGAGGGCGCCGAGGACGACGTCGCCGGCGCCGATCTCGCAGGTGGTGCGCGACGCGACGTCGGCGTTGCGCTCCAGGTTGGCGTGGGTCAGCTCGGCTCCCTTCGGCTTACCGGTGGTGCCGGACGTGTAGAGGATCACCGCGGTGTCCTCGGCGGCGGTCTCGACGACGCCCGGTGTCGGCTCGTGTCCCGCGAGCAGTGCGGCAAAGGCCTCCGGCTCCACCTCGACCGTCTCCGCCCCGGCATCCGCGGCGCCCTTTCGCGCCTCCTCGACGAAGCCGTGCCAGGCGAGCAGCAGCCTGGCCCCCGAGTCCTCGAGGTAGAAGGCGACCTCCCGCTCCTTCAACAGGACGTTCATCGGCACGACGATGCCGCCCGCTCGCAGGACCCCGTAGTAGGCGACCGGGAACTCGGGCACGTTGGGCAGCATCACGCCCACGCGGTCGCCCGGCGCGACGCCCTTCTCCCGCAGCAGCGTCGCGAGGCGGGCGCTGCGGTCGTCGAGCGCCGCGTAGCTCAGGCCCGCATCGCCAAGCCGGACCGCCGGCGCCTCCGGCGTCTGGCCGGCACTGGCGGTGAGCAGCGATGCGAGGTTGAGCGCCATCTAGGGCTTGATGACGTTTTGAACCGGGAATTCCTTGATGTCCGGGGGCCCCGGTGGCGCCTGGTCGCCCAGCTCCTGGATGGCCTGCCCGAGGCGCCCCTCCAGGAAGCGGTCGAAGTGGTCACGCGACTCCCAGAAGTCGAGAATGCCCCAGCCGCCCTCGACGGGCCCGCCCGCATGGAAGATGAGGCCCTCCGGCGGATCCTCCGCCACGCCCATCTGGGCGTTGATTGCCTGGTACTGCTCCACGGTGCCGCCGTTGAACTTGAGCCGCAGTCCGATTGCCATCTCTGCGCTCCTCTCTGGTGGTTTACCCGTGACGAGCATAGCCCCGACCGGCCGCCAGGTCAGGTGGGTGCTCCAGCCGGCTGTCTCTAATCGGGCTCGAGGACCGGCGCGGCCTCGGCGGCGCCCCGCGGCTCGCC
>Ga0210086_1000810_pt1 | contig 17011 bp, 13 predicted proteins | sample China_Galinas_PW_3_FD_184867 | JGI IMG/M metagenome (GOLD analysis project Ga0210086, IMG submission 184867) | Wetland microbial communities from San Francisco Bay, California, USA, that impact long-term carbon sequestration - China_Galinas_PWB_D2... | ecosystem: Environmental > Aquatic > Marine...
GGGCCCGCCGTGCGGGTTCTCAGGGTCGTCGGTGTTGCGGAAGATCATCGACTGGGTGACCTCGGTCATCTTGAGGGCCATGCCGACGAGACCGATGATCCACATCCAGAAGATCGCGCCCGGCCCGCCGAGCGCGACGGCCAGGGCGACGCCCGCGATGTTGCCGAGCCCGACGGTGGCGGACAGCGCGGCCGAGAGCGCCTGGAAGTGGTTGATCGCCCCGGGGTCGTTCTTGTCGTCGTACTTGCCGCGGGTGACGGCGACGCCGTGCGTGAGCGCGCGGTACTGCCCGAAGACCGACCAGATGGTGAAGAGCACCCCGGTGAGGAGCAGGGCGTAGACGGTCCACTTCGAGAACAGGACGCCGTTGAGGGTCCCGACGAACTCGTTGATATCGTGCATGGATCGCTCCGTTGTGCGGGGCGTGTGGGGCTGAGGGGGGAGATTACCCGAATCTTCGGACGCGGGGCCCCGCCCGCTCCAGTAGGCTCCCGGCGTGTGGGACCACGAGGGGATCGCGGAGGCATTGGCGGCGGGGCTCGAAGAGCGTGCGGCCGCGCTCGACGCCGAGCAGGCCGTCCGCGGGCTCGACGCCATGAGCGAGGTCGAGCTGCACGAGCCGCTCGCGTCCGGGCTCGCGTCGGCGGGGTTCGGCGTCTGGCGCGAGCAGCCCTACCCGGGTCTGCCCGAGCCGCGCCCCCGCGAGTCGGCACGCGACCGCTGCGACCTCGGGCTCACGCCCGAGCCGGGGCGGCCGATCGCCGATCTCACGCGCGAACTCAAGCAACGCGACAAGGCGTCGGGCACGCTGTTCGAGCCGCTGGTCACGGCCCAGCCCCTCGAAGCGCCCGGCGTGGCGCCCGAGGACGCGTTCTGGCTCGAGGTCAAGACGGTGGCGCAGCACGCGTACGTCGCCGGCGTGCCGGGCCCGAACCGCGCCTACGCGAGCCAGCTCCTCGCCTGCCGCGCCGACGTCGAGAAGCTGCTGAGCGACGACCGCATCTGCCACGGCGGACTGGCGCTCGTGCTGTTCTGCGAGGCCGAGGAGGTCGCGCGGCACGACGCGGGCGCGTTCATGCACCGGTGCCTCGATGAGGACATGCCCCTGGGCGCGCCCGTCGGGCGCGCGTTCGGCATCACCGACCGCGCCGGCAACGCGTGCTGCGCGGTGTGGCTCGCTCCGTTCAGGCTTCTGTGAGCCCGAGGAGCTTCTCGATCGCGTCGGCGGCTGCGGTCGGGGCGTGATGCCCGTCGAACTGGGCGCACACCGCGTCGAGCGCCTCGGACTGCTGGGTCGCCAGCGCCGGGTGGTCGATCAGCTCGAGCGCGGCCTTGACGATCGGCTTGTGGTCCTCGAAGTGCGGGACCAACTCGGGAACGATCTCGGAGCCCGCGAGCAGGTTGGGCAGGCTGAGGAACTCGGTCGAGAGCAGCCAGCGTCCGAGCAGGGCGTAGAGCAGCGGGTTGGAGCGGTAGAAGACGACCATGGGGCGGCGCTGCCGGGCGATCTGGAGCGTAACGGTCCCGCTGACGACCAGCGCGAGCGAGCACCAGCGGACGACTGCATCGGTGTCGCCCGCGACCATCGCGAGCCCGTCGGGCCACCCGCCGTGCTCGGTGGCCATCGTGCGGAGCCTGTCGGCGACCTCGTCGGTCGTGGCGGCGACGACGCCGACGCACCCCTCCTCGCGAGCACGCAGGTCGCGGAAGGCGGCGAGAAGGAGCGGGAAGTTCTTGGCCCACTCGCCGGGTCGCGAGCCGGGCATCAGCGCCAGGCGCGGCGAGCCGTCGGATAGCTCACCGGCACGCCGGTCGAGGTCGCCCTCGTCGAGCGACTCACCGAACAGCGGGTGCCCGATGAACGTCGCGTGGATCTGGCGCGAGCCGAACCACTCCTCCTCGAACGGCAGCAGGCACAGCACGTGGTCGGTCAGGCGCCGGAGCTTGCGGATGCGCCACCCTCCCCACGCCCAGATCTGCGGCGCCACCAGGTGCACCACCTTCGCCCCCGAGCGCTTGGCGAGCCTGCAGATGGGAAAGTTGGCGGCCGGAGAATCGACCGGGACGTGCAGCGCCGGGCGGTTGCCCTTGATCCACGCGCCGATCCGCTTGTTCATCGCGCGGTGGGCCCGGATCGTCGCGAGCCCCGGCAGCCCCATCACCGCCTCGTCGCCGGTGCGTTCGACGAGCGTGGCGCCCGCTCGCTCCATCTTCGGACCGCCCCACGCCGCGATCGGCAGCTCGGGGTACCGCCGGCGCAGCTCGGCGATGACGCTCGAGGCGTGGTCGTCCCCGCTGGGCTCGAACGCGGTGAAGAGGATCGGGTCCAAGGGGTGGACTCAAGCCGGGGGGGTGCCCCGTGTCAACGTCACCGGGCGAAGGTGCCCCGCCCGTACAGTGCGGGAATGCCTCCCGGTACAACGACCGCCGCGGATCGTCCCCCGCGCTCAGGGCGTGACGCGGCCTGCCGACGCCTGACCGCCCAGGCCGCCCTGTTCCCCGAACTCCGACCCGGTGGACCGGAGACCGGCGGGCTCGACCCTCGCGAGGCGGCGTTCGCGTCGGCGATCTACGCGGCCGCCGTGAGGCGCTGGACGACCCTCGCCTTCCTGCTCGACGCCCGCCTGCGTCAGCCGATGCACCGCGTCGAGCCGGCGTTGCGGGCGGTGCTGCTGTGCGGTGCGGCTCAGCTCCTGTTCCTCGACCGCGTGCCCCCGCACGCCGCCATCGACGAGTCGGTCGAGTGGGCCAAGCGCCGGATCCGCCCCGGGGCTGGCAAGCTGGTCAACGCGGTGCTGCGCCGGATCGACGCGATGATCGAACGGGACGGTGACGGGCGGGCGGTGCGACGCGAGACCTGGGAACGCCGTCGCGACGAGCTACCGCGCGGCGACGGAGGGGCGATCGCGCTCCGCGAGGACGCCCTGCCCGAGGACGACTCGAAGCGGTTCGCGGTCGCGACGGGGCTGAGCGCGAGCGTGCTGGCGCGGTGGGCCGAGTCGGGCGGCCCGGGTGTGGCCGAGGCTCGGGCGGTGCACTCGCTGGCCGAACCGCCCGTGGTGCTCAACGTCGGTCACGACGCGGTGCCCTCCGATGACCCGCGACTCACGGCGCACGAAACCGGCGGACACGCGGTGTACGTCGGCGAGCCGGGCGGGCTCGGTGAGCTGCTGGAGCAACGCCCCGGGGTGTGGGTGCAGGACACATCGTCGAGCGCGGCGCTGGAGTCGGTCGCCCACCTCGAACCCGCACGTGTGATCGACCTGTGCGCCGGGCTGGGGACAAAGACACGGCAGGCGCTGGCGCTGTTCCCGCGGGCCGAGGTGTGGGCCGCCGATACCGACACTTTGAAGCTCGACGTGCTGCGACGGTCACTCGGCACGAACGATCGGTTGCGGATCGCCACGGGCGACGAGGAACCGCCCGCAGCGGACCTGGTCATCGCCGACGTGCCCTGTTCGAACTCGGGAGTGCTGGCCCGCCGGATCGAGGCGAGGCACCGGCTCGCCCCGCCGGCGATCGCCCGGATGGTGCGAGTCCAGCGTCAGATCCTCGAACGGGCGCGGGGGCTGGTGGCACCGGGCGGAGTGCTGCTCTACGCGACGTGCAGCGTGGAAGCGGAGGAGAACGACGCCCAGCCCGCGTGGGCCGCCGCCGAGTTCGATCTGACGGTCGAGTCGCGGCGTGGGCAGGAGCCACGGGGGAAGCCCGGTGGTCCCGCACACGGGTATGCCGACGGGTCGTTTTCTGCGGTGCTCCGGGTCGGGGGCTAGACTGTCCGCTTCGCACCCTCTGAGGGCCGCATGAACCTGCTCGATATCCTCAGCCCGGAATGCGTGAAGTCACCGCTGGCAGGCTCGTCGAAGCGAGAGGTGATCGATGAGCTGGTGGACCTGCTGGGATCGTCCGGGCGTGTGAACGACGCCGAGGCGCTCAAGGAGGCGGTGTGGACGCGTGAGCAGACGCGGACGACGGGGATCGGGCACGGGCTGGCGATCCCGCACGGGAAATGCAGCGGGATGAAACAGCTGGCGATGGCGGTCGGGCGCCCCGCCGAGCCGATGGACTTCGAGGCGATCGACGCTCAGCCGGTGCGTCTGGTGGTGCTGCTGGCCAGCCCCCCGGACCGCACAAGCGACCACATCCAGGCGCTCGCCAGCATCTCCCGCCTGATGACCATGGAAGATTTCCGCGAGAAGATCTACGCGGCCGAGACGCCCGAGGAGATCTACGGGCTGATCAGGGACGCCCAGGACGCCTGATCACCCGCCTCCGGCGGGCTCCGCCGCGTTCTCGACAACCGGCTTCGCATGACCCTGCTCGCCGTCGCGGTGGATGATCGCCGCCGCGATCGTCTCGAGCATCCCGAAACACCGGTCGGCGTGCGCACGGAACAGCGCGAACGGGAAGAGCGTGATGAGCGCCACGACCAGACCGAACGCGGTGGTGTAGAGCGCCGTGGCGATCCCGCCGGCGACCGACGCGGGGTCGTTGATCTCGGTCTCGGCGCCGAAGAGCCTGAAGCTCTGGATGATGCCCACCACCGTGCCGAGGATTCCGATCATCGGGGCGGCGGTGATGATCGTCGAGAGCGTCGCGTGGAAGCGCTCGACCTCGGGACGGAACTGCTCGACCAGCTCGAGCGCGTCGGCCTCGGAGGCGTGACCACGGGAGAACGCGCCGGTGTGCTCGAGCAGCGCGGCGGAGAAGCGGGCGTAGACCGAGCTCCCCGCCGAGGCCGCGGCGTGTGCGGCGCGGAGGTCGCCGCGCCGCACGTGGTCGAGCACGCCGTGCAGACGGCGACGCGCCGACGGGGCGTGTGTCCGCGTCCAGAACACCGCACGCTCGAAGATGAGCGTGAGGCTGAGCAGGCTGAAGGCGAGCAGGACGTACATGACCGGCCCGCCGGTGTCGAGGATCGTCTTGAGCTGCCCGAGCATGGGGGGATCGTAACGCCCCTAGACTCGGGCGTGCCCGCGGCGATCCCCGAGGCCCTGACCGCCCCGCTCGCGTCGATCGAGGACGCGCTCGAGCGCGGGCTCGCGTCGCTGTCGCTCGCGAAGAGCCTCGACGAGGCGATCCGGTACGCGCTGCTCAACGGCGGCAAGCGGGTCCGCCCGCTGCTCGCGTGGTCGGCGTGCGAGGCGCTCGGCGTGCCCGGGGCTGCGTCGCTGCCCGCCGGGACCGCCGTCGAGCTCGTCCACGCTTTCAGCCTCGTCCACGATGACCTGCCGGCGATGGACGACGACGAGCTGCGTCGCGGGCGCCCGACCCTGCACGTCTACGCCGGCGAGGCGATGGCGATCCTCGCGGGCGACGCGATGCTCAGCGCCGCGTTCGACGTGCTGGTGCGCGGGGCGCCCACATCCGAGCTGGCGGCGAGGCTGATCCGCGAACTTGCCGGCGGCGCCAAGGGCATGATCTGCGGGCAGGTCTACGACACGCTCGGGTTCTCGGACGAGCGCCCCGACGCCGAGCGGGTCGAGGCGATCCACCGGCAGAAGACCGGAGCGTTGATCCGTGCGGGCTGCCGGATGGGCGCCTGGTGCGCGATCGCGGAACGACGCGGGGGATCGCTGCCCGAATCCGACCCGCCCGAGCTCGGCGCGATCACGACCTACGCCGAGGGCGTCGGGCTGATGTTCCAGATCGTGGACGATCTGCTCGATGTCGAGCAGACGACCGAACTGGCGGGCAAGCGGACGGGTAAGGACGCAGATGCGGACAAGCTCACCTGGCCGGGCGTGTTCGGGGTCGAGGAGTCGCGGAAGATGGTGGAGCGGCTTCGGAACGAAGCGGAGCGGGCGGTCGTCCCGCTGGGCGAGCGGGCGGCGCCGCTGGTGTCGTGGGCGTCGGTTCTGGCGTGCCGGACGGCGTAGGGCCGACTACACTTCTTTCAGAACAAACTGAAAATCACCCCATGAGCCTCCTCGACGCCATCCAGGGCCCCGCCGACCTGCGCAGGCTGGATCACGACCAGCTCGCCGAACTGGCGTCGGAGATCCGCGAGGCGATCATCGGGCAGGTCAGCCAGTCGGGCGGGCATCTGGCGCCGAACCTCGGCGTGGTCGAGTTAACGATCGCGCTGCACTACGTGTTCGATTTCGCGCACGACCGCCTGCTGTTCGATGTCGGGCACCAGTGCTACCCGCACAAGCTGCTCACCGGGCGGCTGGAGTTGCTCGACCGGCTCCGCACCCGCACCGGGATGGGCGGGTTCCCCGAGCCCAACGAGTCGGAGTACGACCTGTTCCGCGTCGGGCACGCCGGCACCGGCGTCTCGACCGCCGTCGGCATGGCCCGCGGCGACACGCTCAACGCCGAGGCGTTCGACCCGCGCACCAACCCCGCCGGGCGGCGGGTGGTCACGCTGGTCGGAGACGCGGCGATCGTCAACGGCGTCGCCATGGAGGGGCTCAACAACGCCGGCACCCTCGCCCGCCAGTTCCTTGTCGTGCTCAACGACAACGGGATGTCGATCTCGCACCCGCAGGGCGCGGTCGCCCAGTACTTCGACCGCCTGCGCCTCAGCCACATCTACGGCGACTTCAAGAAGTCGGCGAAGCGCGCTCTGCGGCACATGCCGGGCGGGTCGCTCGTCGCCGAGGCGTACCACCGCATGGGCGAGGCGACCAAGGCGATGATCGCCGACCACACGTGGTTCGAGCACTTCGGGCTCGTCACCGTCGGGCCGATCGACGGGCACGACATCCCGCAGCTCATCGAGTTCCTCGCCGAGGCCCGCGAGTTCGACCGCCCCATGGTCCTGCACGTCAAGACGGTGAAGGGCAAGGGGCTCGACGCGGCCGAGACCGACGCGACACGCTTCCACTCGCCCAAGGCGTTCACGGTGGAGCGCGACGAGGTGGCGGGGTGCCGCGTCGAGATGCCCGACGCCGGACGGTCCTTCACGGCCGCGTTCGGCGACGCGCTCGTGGACCTGATGGAGCGAGACGAGAAGGTCGTGGCGTGCACCGCCGCGATGCCCGACGGCGCGGGCGTCGCCCCGGCGCTCGAACGCTTCCCCGACCGGGCGTGGGATGTCGGCATCTGTGAGAGCCATGCGCTCGACATGATGGGCGGGCTGGCGAAGACCGGGTGGCGCCCCTTCTTCGCGGTCTACTCGACGTTCCTCCAGCGGGCGTTCGACCAGGCGTTCCAGGAGGCGGCGTTGCAGGGGCTGCCCGTGCGCCTGTGCCTCGACCGGGCGGGGCTGGTCGGCGGCGACGGCGCGGTGCACCACGGGTTCTGCGACATCGCCCTGCTGCGGACACTGCCCGACGCGGTGCTGACCGCGGCGATCGACGAGGCGAGCCTGCGGTGCGCACTCGAGTTCATGCGCACCTACGACGCGGGGCTCAGCGCGGTGCGCTACCCGCGCGACACGGTCAGCGACCGGCTCGCGGGGAGGGACTGCCCCCCGTTCGAGCCCGGAAAGGCGCACTGCCTGACGCCGGATCTGGACATCTGCGACGGGGGCGAGCCGCCCGAGGCCGCGGTGCTCGCGTACGGGGCGCCGGCGATCGCGGCGCTGGAGGCCGCCGACCGGCTCGCGGGCGATATCTCCGTGGCGGTGTACGACGCGCGGTTCGCCAAGCCGGTGGACGCCGAGCTGGTCCGCACGCTGATCGAAAGCGGAGTCCGCATCCTCACCGTTGAGGACCACTCGATCGTCGGCGGGTTCGGGTCGGCGGTGCTGGAAGCAGCCGGGGGGCTCGATACGTCGTGGGTCACGCGCCTCGGGCTGCCCGACGCGTGGATCATGCAGGACCCGCGCTCGGCGCAGCTGGGCGAGGCCGGGCTCGACGCCTCGGGGGTCGCGCGGGCGATCCGCGCCCTGTGCGCCGAGGAGCGCCCGCTCCGGGAGCCCAAGCCCGATGGGTCGCGCGCGGGGGTGCGCTGAGATGGGACGCTCGGTGCTCCTGCTGGTCAACCGTGACAAGCCGGAGGCGGACGCGGCCGCCCAACGCATCGAGGAGACCATCGCGAAGTACGGACGGGTCGTCGCGGCCATCGACACCGACGCCGATGACCTGCCCGAATCGGGCGTCGACCTGATCGTGGTGCTCGGCGGCGATGGGACGCTGCTGAGCCAGAGCCGGCGCACGGCCGGCATGCGCGTGCCGCTGCTCGGCGTCAACTTCGGCAAGCTCGGGTTCATGGCCGAGTTCGACGAGGACGCGTTGACCGAGCAGGCGTCCGATCTGTTCGGCGACGCCCCTCTCCAGGTGCGCGAAGCCGCGCTGCTGCGCGTGACGGTGTCGCGCGCCGGCGAGGAGCACCTCAACGGCACGGCGCTCAACGAGGCCGTCGTCACCGCCGGGCCCCCCTACCGCATGATCGAGCTGTGTCTGCGCATCGACGGGCGCACGGGCCCGATCGTGAGCGGCGACGGGCTGATCGTCTCGACGCCGCTGGGCTCGACGGCGTACACGCTCAGCGCCGGCGGCCCGATCATCGCGCCGGGTGTTGACGCGATGGCGATCACGCCGATCGCCGCCCACACGCTCGCGTTCCGCCCGATCGCGGTGCCGGGCACGAGCGTGGTCGAGCTTGAACTGCTGCGGGTCAACGGCGACGGGCGCGGCCCGGGGACCACGCTCGTGCTCGACGGTCAGGTGCACGAGCCGCTCGGCGTCGGCGACCGCGTCCGTATCGCCCGCGACGCGCGGACGGTCAGGCTCGTGCAGAACCAGAAGACCGGGTACTGGGCGACGCTGACCAACAAGCTCAACTGGGCCGCACGCCCGGCGCTGCGCACGCGGGAATAGCGGGCCCTCCCCGCGCGTTGGCCCGGACCGAGGTGAGCCGATGCCCGAGCCGATCCCGATGCAGTGCATGGAGATCTGGGGCGGCAACCGGGCGATCGACAACACGATCTCCGTCCCGGGGATCGACGCCCACGTCTTTTCTGTCCCGTACGGGCACGACGAGGGCGGTGGCGACATCCACTACCTGTCGATGTGCGCGGCGGGGAACATCTCACGCTTCGTCGTCGCCGATGTGAGCGGGCACGGCGACGCGGTGAGCGAGTTGGCCGCGAGACTCCGCACGCTGATGCGCAAGCACATCAACACCGTGGACCAGTCGCGTTTCGCCGGGGCGCTGAACGAGGAGTTCGGGCGGATGGCCGACATGGGGCGGTTCGCCACGGCGGTGCTGGCGACGTACTACGCGCCGACAGATCATCTGGTGGTGTGCAACGCGGGGCATCCCCCGCCGCTGCTGTTCCGCGCCGCGACCGGCGGGTGGTCGGCCCTCGACATCGAGCACCCCGAGATCGAGGACGACGCGGGGGAAGTCGGGGTGCGCAACCTCCCGCTGGGCGTCGTCGAGCCGACGGGGTTCGCGCAGTTCGCGGTCCGGCTCGAACGAGGCGACGCGGTCGTGCTCTACTCCGACGCGCTGATCGAGGCGAAGAGCGGGCGCGGAGAGCTGCTCGGTATCAGGGGGCTGATGGGGCTGCTCGACGGGCTCGACCCCACGCACCCCGCCGAGCTGTCGGGCGAGGTCGCGCGCCGTGTGCACGCCCACCGCGACGGCGCCGATCCCGACGACGACCAGACCCTGATCGTGCTGCACCACAACGCGGCCGACCCGCCGCCTCACTCGATCGGCGAACGTGTCCGCGTGCTGGGGCGGATGCTCGGGCTCGTCCCCGAATCCGGCATGCCGGTCTGATCGTCTTCCACGAATCCCGAACGCCGAACCGCGGACGCCGTCTGCTTATCGGAACAGCAGGTCGTCGGGATCGATCAGGCTGATAAGCGTCTGCCCCGGCCCGGGGTCGAGCTCTGTGCCGGCGGTGACGACGGTGAGCCTGCGGTTCTCGCCGACGACGAACATGACCAGCGCCCGGGGGCCATAGAGCGTGCGGTAGTCCTCGTAGGTGAACTCGTCGCTGAGGGTGGTGCTCTTGATGACGTGCCCCGCGGCGACGCGCGATGACAGCGCCGCGTACGCCGCGTCGGTGCCGAACAGTGTCCGTCCGTGGAACTCGCTGGCGACGCCGGCGTCGCGCTTGTCGGAGCGCCCCGCAACCTGGTAGAGCTCGCGCTTGGCGAACACGCGCCGGAAGCGCTGCACCGCGAGGACGTTCACCTCGTCGTTCGGCGTCAGCGCCAGCAGTCGCCCCATCCCCGTCAGGTCGAGCTCGCCCAGCGCGTAGTCGGCGAGGATGTTGCCCGACCACGTCGGCAGCCCGCTCATCCGCGCCGCACGCGTGTTGTCGTGGTTCGTGTCCACGAGCAGAAGGCGGACGCCGCGCTTGTGCAGCGCCGACGCCAGAGCCCGCGCCCACGCGTGGGCGCCGAGGATGACCAGCCCCTGCGGGTTCTGGTCGGCCAGCCCGAGACGACGCGCCACCCACCCCGCCGACAGCCCGTACACCGCCACCGTCCCGACAATGACCGCGAAGGTGACGGGGATGAGCTGGGCGGCGTGCCCGCCCGCGGGCCCCTCGCCCAGCGCGATCCCGAACACCGACGCGACCGCGGCGGCGACGATCCCGCGCGGCGCCACCCACGCCAGCAGCACCTTCTCGCGCCACTTCAGCCCCGACCCCGCCGTCGAAGCCAGCACCGCCAGCGGGCGGACCACGACGATCAGCAGCAGCACGAACAGCACACTCGGCCACCCCAGCGCCGCGATGTCGCCCGGCGCGAGCCTCGCCCCGAGCACGATGAACAGGCTCGAAATCAGGAGGACGCGCAGGGTCTCCTTGAACTCGATGATGTGCGTCACGTTGGCGCTGGTCTGGTTGGCGAGGACGATGCCCATGACCGTGGCCGCGAGCAGCCCGCTCTCCTTCTGGAGCATGTCGCAGACGACGAAGATCACAACGACAAGGAGCAGCGAGATCGGGTTCTGCAGTTCCTCGGGCACCCAGAACCGCTTGATGACCGTCGCGAGGATCAACGCCGCGCCCGCGCCGAGCCCGCCGCCCACCACAACTGTCATCGCGACGGCCTGGAGCGTCGCGCCGGGTGAACCCCCGGACGGGCCGGCGCTGATGACCTCGAACACGAGCACCGCCGCCAGCGCCCCGATCGGATCGATGACGATGCCCTCCCACTTGAGCACGCGCCCGACCGCCCCGATCGGGCGGATGTGGCTGAGCAGGGGTCCGACCACCGTCGGGCCGGTGACGATCATCACCGCGCCGAGCAGCACCGCGAGCCCCCAGGGCAACCCGAGGATGAGGTTCGCGCCGATCGAGGCGATGCCCCAGGTGATCGCCGCGCCGAGTGTGACGAGGTTGCCGATCACGCCGCGCATCCCCGAGATCTCGCTCAGGCGCAGCGTCAGCCCGCCTTCGTAGAGGATCAACGCGACCGAGAGCGAGACGACGCTGAGCAGCAGGTCCTGCCCGAATAGCTCGTTGGGGTCGAGCAGGGGGCTTCCGTCGGGCGTGAAGAGCGTCGAGCCGGGCCCAACAAGCAGCCCACAGGCCAGAAGCACCAGGATCGAGGGAATCCGGATGCGCCACGCAAGCCACTGCGCGCCGACGCCGAGGGCGATGATCAGCGCGAGCCCGACGAGCGTGTCGTGCGTCCCTGCGGCCAGCACCATGTGCCGCACAGTTTACCCGCCGAGGTAGCGCCGCATGACCCCGTGCGTGTACGCCCCGGCCAGGGCGGGCAGGGCCCGTCCGAACCCGTCGGCGGCGGCGTGGTCGGCAGAATCGGAGATCGCCCGGATCACCCCGAACGGCACCCCGTGCTCGTACCCAACCTGGGCGACGGCCGCCCCCTCCATCTCGACGCAGAGCGTCCCGGGCAGGGCGTCGGCGATGGCGCGGGTGTGGGTCGCGTCGGCGATGAAGCGGTCGCCGCTGGCGATCGGGCCGACTGCGACCCGCGGCGTGTCGATCCCCAGATCGTGGAGGGTCTCGCCGTCGAGCGTCGAGCCGAGGTCGTAGTCCACGAACGCCCGTGCCGCGGCCTCGAGCCGCTCGCGGATCCCCGCGTCGGCGTCGAACCAAACCCGCCCGAGCAGCGGAGCCTCGAACCGCGGGTAGATCGGCGAGGCGTCGAGGTCGTGCTGCGCCAAGCGCGACGCCACAACCAGATCGCCCACGCGCAGCGTCGGGTCCACCGCGCCGGCGACGCCGGTCATCACCAGCGACGTGACGCCGAACTCGGCGACGAGGTGGGTCGCGGTGCTGGCGGCGGCGACCTTGCCGATGCGCGAGACGACGAGCACGACCGGCGTGCCCCACAACTCGCCGACGTGATACCGCCGCATCCCCCGCTCGACAACCTCGCTCCCGGTCAGTTCGGCGGTGAGACGGGCGACCTCCTCAGGCATCGCCCCGACGATCCCGAGCATCACAGCTCGGGTTTCTCGCCGGGCAGCGCGGCGAGGGGCTCGTCGCCGGTGAGCAGCACCACGCCGCTCCACACGCGCGACCGGAACGACACCGTGGTGGTCTGGTAGGGGTTGCGCTCCAGCAGCGCGGTGCTCACAAGGTCGATTTCGTGCGGCGGGGTCTCGAACGAAAGCTCGAAGTACACCCACACCTCGCGCAGCTCGTCCTCGATCCCCGCCCAGCGCAGCTCGGCGCGGTTCCCCTCGGCATCAGCGGCCGCCACCGTCTCGGCAAGGTACCCCGCGATGAACGGTTCGGCGTCGTCCATGTCGTCGAGCGTGACGCGGCGCCCGGCCCACGCCGACACCGCGCTCTCCAGCTCCAACGCGTCGATCCGCATCGCGACCTCGAGCGCATGTGTTTCACAGTTCAGCTCGACCTCGGCGTAGGTGTCGTGCCACGGGTGCGCCGCCGCCCGCGCGACGCAGACGAGCACGAGCAGTGCCGCGAGGCGCACGTTCACCCGTCGTCCTCCTCGTCGTCGTCCTTGTCGGGGTTCTGCGCCTTCTGCATGTCGTTACGTCGCTGCTTCTCCTTGAACAGCTTGAAGCGCGACTGGTGGATCTCCGGGGGGTAGGTGTTGTTGTCGCGGTCGGCGTCCGGCGTCTCGTCGTTCGGGTCGAGCACGATCCGCTCGATCGGTTCGTCCACCACGAGCAGCTTGCCCACCCGCTCGGAGTCCAGCTTCCAGATCTCCGCCGGGATCTTCACCTCCTCGCTCCCGCCGCCCTCGTATTCGATCTCGAGCGGCAGCGGCGTGACCAGCCCCCCCATGTTGCGGAACTGCACGAGGTAGAAGTGCTTGTCCGTCTCCATCGCGGCCTTCTCGTCGTCCTCCAGCCGGTCGAGCACCTTCTCGAACCTGCGTCGGTCGGCGTCGGTCACGTCCAGCTCATCGAAGTCGTTGTAGAAGTCGAGCAGCTCGGGGTACCGATCGGTGAGCTTGACCAGCGGCGCGTTGCGCTGGTCGCTGAGCGTCTGGGGCTCGGCGTCCCGCTCGGCACGGTCGCGCCCCTTGTCGATGTCGGGGTCGCCGGTGTCGGCCGTGAAGTGCGCGACCGAGGTGATCGCCACGTCCACGTGGTCGGTCGTGTAGAACCACCCACGCCAGAACCAGTCGAGGTCAATGCCCGAGGCGTCCTCCATCGTGCGGAAGAAGTCGCTGGGCATCGGGTGCTTGAACATCCACCGCTGCGCGTACTGCCGGAACGCGAAATCGAACAGGTCGCGCCCGAGGATCGACTCGCGCAGCACGTTCAGCGCCGTCGCCGTCTTGGCGTAGGCGTTGTTGCCGAACTGGTGCAGGCTCTCCGAGTTGGTCATGATCGGCACCTGGTCGGCGCTGGTCATGTACCCGACGATGTCGCGCGGCTCGCCGCGGCGCGAGGGGTACCCGTCCTCCCACTGCTGCTCGGCCAGGTACTGGCAGAAGGTGTTGAACCCCTCGTCCATCCACGTCCACTGGCGCTCGTCGGAGTTAACGATCATCGGGAAGAAGTTGTGCCCGACCTCGTGGATGATCACGCTGATCAGCCCGTACTTGGTGCGCTTCGAGTAGGTACCGTCCTTCTCGGGGCGCGGGCCGTTGAAGCAGATCATCGGGTACTCCATCCCGCCGACCGGCCCGTTGACCGAGATCGCCTCCGGGTAGGGGTAGTCGAAGGTCATGCGCGAGTAGACGTCGAGCGTGTGGACGATCACGTGCGTCGAGTACTTGCTCCACAGCGGCTCGCCCTCGTTGGGGTAGAACGACATCGCCAGCGTCTCGGTGCCCGGCCCGCCGTCGGCACGCACCGTGTGCCCCCACGCGTCCCAGATGAACTTGCGGCTCGAAGCCCAGGCGAAGTCGCGCACGTTGTCCGCGTGGAAACGCCACGTCTTGGTCCCGGTCGGCTCGCTCGACTCGTTCGCCTTCGCCTCCTCGGGCGTGACGATGAACACGGGCTCGGCGGCGGTGCGCGCCTCGGCAAGCCGCTCGCGCCACGCCGGCTCGAGCACCTCGCCGGGGTTCTGGAGCACGCCGGTCGCCGCGACGACGTGATCGTCGGGCACGGTGATCGCGACGTCAAAGTTCCCGAACTCGAGCGTGAACTCGCCGCGCCCGAGGAACTGCTTGTTCTGCCACCCGGTCACGTCGGAGTAGACGCACATCCGCGGATACCAGTGCGCCACCTCGTAGATCCAGTTGTCGTCTTCGTCGAAGTGCTCGGCGGCGGTGCGTCCCCAGACGTCATCAACCGAGTTGATCCGGTAGTCCCACTCGATCCGCATCACGAAGCTCTCCCCGTGCTTCAGCGGCTCGGGCAGGTCCACGCGCATCATTGTCTTGACGATCGTGTGGTCGAGCGAGCTCCCGGCATCGTCGGTCACGCTCGAGATGTTGACGCTGCCGTCGAACTCCTCGCGCACCAGCGTGCGGTGAAGCTGCTCGAACGACCAGCGGTCCATGCCGGGCGCCGTTGCGGCGAGCACCGCGTCGGCCTTGGGGCTGAAGATGTTGTTGTCGATCTGGAGCCACAGGTAGCTCAGCGTGTCGGGCGAGTTGTTGTGGTAGGTGATGCGCTCCGACCCGGTGATGTGCTGGTGCTCGTCGTCGAGCGCAACCTCGATCTCGTAGTCGCCCTCCTGCTGCCAGTAGTCCGCGCCGGGCGCGCCCGACGCGGCGCGGCAGGCGTTGGGCGTCGGCAGAAGCTCGTCGAGCTGCCGGAAGCGGTCGGGCTGGTCGAACTTCTCGACCTCGACCTGTCCCCACGCCGCCACACCCCACGCACACACCATGGCCGCGCCCAGCACGGCTGTCGCCCGCATTGTCATACCCGAACCTCCGTCGCGAATCACCTTGCCTGGAGCGTCACGTCGAGCGTGACCTCCTTCCCGTCACGCAGCACCCCCACCTTGATCTGGTCCCCGGGCTTGTGCTTGGCGAGCATCTCCATCCAGGCCTCGATGTCCTGGACCTTCTGCCCGTCCCAGCGGACGAGGCGGTCGCCGCTCTTGACGCCCGCCGCCTCGGCCGATCCGCCGGGCGAGACCTGGTCGATCAGCACGCCGTAGTTCTCCGTGTCGGCGTACCCCGGCATGACGCCGAAGCGGACCTTGATGTCGCCCATCGGCCCGCCCCCGCCGCCGTGTCCGCCGGTCTCGATCTGCACGTACGGCAGCGGCTCGGAGCGTTCGGCCAGCCCCATCGCGATCTTCTCGAACAGCTCGATCGTCTCGACCGCGCCCTCGCGGTTGATCTTCCAGCTCACGTCGCCCGGCGTGTGGTAGTCCTTGTGGAAGTCCGCGATGCAGCCGAACAGCACCGGGATCTTCGCCGCGTAGAACGACGTGTGGTCGCTCGCCGCCGGCATCCGGTCCGGCGCGATCACGGTCAGCGGCGTGTCCTTGAAGTACGGCTCGAGGAACTCGCCCAGCCCCTCGGCGGTCGTCTTCCCGCCGACGTTCAGACGCCCGTTCTTGATCCGACCGATCATGTCAAAGTTGATCATGATGTAGTGCCGGTCGATCGGAACGATCGGGTTCTTCACGTACGCCCGCGAGCCGTTCAGCCCGCTCTCCTCGCCGCTGAACAGCAGGAAGAGGACCGAGCGCAGCGGCGTACCCTCGGGCGCCTGCGCGTAGGCCTCGCCCATCAGCTTCGCGAACAGCAGCACCCCCGCCGAGCCCGACGCGTTGTCGTCGGCCCCCGGGTGCAGCTTGCCCGGGCCGGAGCGCGACCCGAAGTACCCCATCCCGAGGTGGTCGAGGTGCGCGCCGATCACGATGTACTCGTCGGCAAGCGCCCCGCGCCCGGGCAGCACGCCACCGATGTTCTCCCCGATCACCGGATCGACCTTGATCTCGGCCGACACGTCGGCGACGCCGTTCAGGTCGATCACACCGCCGCCCTGGTCGGCGAGGTGACGCAGATCCATCAGCGAACGCCCCTCGGGGTCGCTCGCCGCGATCAGCCGCTCACCCGCCTCCGGGGTGAGCATCAGCACCGGCACGTCGCCCGTCCCGCTACCCGCACCCTGCACGGTCATCAGCTCGCCGACGCGCGGATCGTCGGCGCCCGGCGTGTTGATGATCAGGACCGCCGCAGCACCGCGCACCTTCGCCGCCGGGATCTTGTTGTTGAACGCGGCGTTGTTCGTCCACGCCCCGCCCGACCACAGGCTCTCGCCCTCATCGTCCATCGGCTCAAACCGCAGCATCACCGCGACCTTGCCGCTCAGATCGTCGCCGTCGGCGTAGCTCGAGTACCCATCCGGGCCGTCCGGGATCGAGTACCCGACGAAGGCCATCGGCAGAGAGAGGCTGTTCGAGCCGCCCAGCCCCGTCACCGTGAAGTCCCTTTCCATCTCGAACCCGATGTGCTCGCCGCCCGCGTCGATCGCCAGCGAACCGCCCTCCAACTCGAGCTTGCCCGAGAGATGGAAGGGTTGGCGCCAGCTCGCGTTGGGGGTGATCACCTCGGTGCCGTCGGCGGCCGTCTCGGTCTCCGGGAACGCCGGCTCGAGCCCCGCGACGCCGAGCCAGTACTCGCAGTACTCCTTGGCCATCTCCATCCCGCGCGAGCCCGGCAGGCGTCCCTCCATCGCCGGGTTGGCCAGGGTGGTGATGTGGTCGTTGTACAGGCGGTAGTTCTCGCTGGCG
>Ga0210086_1000811_pt1 | contig 17001 bp, 16 predicted proteins | sample China_Galinas_PW_3_FD_184867 | JGI IMG/M metagenome (GOLD analysis project Ga0210086, IMG submission 184867) | Wetland microbial communities from San Francisco Bay, California, USA, that impact long-term carbon sequestration - China_Galinas_PWB_D2... | ecosystem: Environmental > Aquatic > Marine...
CTTCCCAGAATCTGGCCGTCGGCGTCCACCACGTACCACTTGCGTTCTATTTCACCTTTTTTCGCAAACTGAGTCTTCATCTTCTTTCCTTAAGCTCCGATATATATTACGAAATACAGCTTATTAGTTTAGTAGATAAAGCCCCCTGTTGTCAACGGGGTCATTACCCCGTGCTTTGAAGGCCCCCGAACCCCCTTTTAACGCGAATTCCAAGCCCTTTTCGGGGCTTCAGGCGTCCCCCTGCTCAGCCGCCCCGGGCCTTGAACTCCCGTATGAAATGCTCGGCCGTCCCGTCGTCATATACGCAGAACTCCACCACCTCGAGGCTTCTCTGCGGGTTGGCTTCGAGGTAGCCCCAGGATTCGCCGACCAGTATCTTCGCGCACCGGTCCTTGGGAAACCCGAATATGCCGGAGCTGATGGCGGGCATCGAGACGCTCTTAAGCCCCTCGCCCGAGGCAAGCCCAAGTGTGGAGAGAACGGCGCTTTTTAATTTATTGTCCTCGTCACCCTCGCCCATCATGGGCCCCACGGTATGGATCACATGCCGCGCCTTGAGCCTTCCCGCGCCGGTTATCACCGCCGTGCCCACCGGGGTAAAGCCTATCCTGTCGCTTTCCTCTTGTATGACCACGCCCCCTTTGCGCACGATGGCTCCCGCAACTCCGCCGCCGTGCTGGAGGTGCATGTTCGCGGCGTTCACTATGGCGTCAACGTCTCGCTCGGTGATGTCGCCCTGAACGAGCCTCAGCGTCTTGCCCGCAACTTTTATCTCCGCCAGTACTTTCATAGGCGTTCCTTTCTCCTAACCCTTTACCACGCACATGGGCCTGAGCCTCGCCACCTTCCGCGAGATGCCCGCCCTCGATACAACGTCCACCACGTCCGAGACGTCCTTATAGGCCTCCGATATCTCCTCGGCTAAAGTCCTCTTGCCCGCCGACATAACAACGATGCCCTTGTCTTCGAGCTCGCGCCTGATGGCCCTTCCCTTCGAGGCCTTGATAGCAGCGTGCCTCGAAAGCACCCGCCCCGCGCCGTGGCACGTGGAGCCCCATGTCTGCTTCATGGCCTCATCGGTGCCCACGAGCACGTAAGAAGCGCGGCCCATATCGCCGGGGATCAGCACCGGCTGTCCCACCTTCCTGTAAACCGCAGGGAGCTCCGGGTGCCCCGGTGGAAACGCCCTCGTCGCGCCCTTTCGGTGGACGACGAGCTCGCGATTCCTGCCGTCCACCTCGTGCTCTTCCACCTTGGCTACGTTATGGGCCACGTCGTAGAGAAGGTTCATGCCGAGATCGTTCGGGGACATTTTAAGCTCCTGCATGAAGGCCTCGCGCGTCCAGTGCATGATGCATTGCCTGTTGGCCCAGGCGTAGTTCGCCGCGGCGCGCATGGCGCCCAGATAGTCCTGCGCCTCGGGGCTCCTGTAAGGCGCGCACACTAACTCCCTGTCCGGAAGCTCGATGCCGTACTTGCGCGCGGCGTTGTGCATCACCTCGAGAAAATCCGTGCACACCTGGTGCCCGAACCCCCGCGAGCCGCAGTGTATCATCACCGTAACCTGTCCCTTGAACAGCCCGAAGGCGTTTGCGGCCCGCTCGTCGTATATCTCGTCCACGCGCTGAACTTCAAGGAAGTGGTTGCCCGAGCCCAGCGTGCCAATCTGAGCGCTTCCGCGCTCCGAGGCCTTTGCGCTTATGAGCTCTGGGGCCGCCCCTTCAAGACACCCTCCGGACTCCGTGTGGTCGAGGTCCGTCTCATCGCCCATGCCCTGCTCCACGGTCCACCGCGCGCCCTTGAGATAGACCTTTCGCTCCTGCCCCTGCGCGAGCTTTATCTTGCCTCGTGAGCCCACCCCCGAGGGCACGGCATGATAGAGCGCCACCGCGAGTTCCCTCAGGCGGTGCTCCACGTCTCCCTGTCTAAGGTTGCTTCGAAGGAGCCGCACGCCGCAGTTGATGTCGTAGCCGACACCTCCGGGCGAGACTATTCCATCGTCGAGGCCGAAGGCAGCGACGCCGCCGATGGCAAAACCGTATCCCGAATGGATGTCGGGCATGGCCATCGAAGCCCGTACTATTCCCGGAAGCGTGGCAACGTTGGCCACCTGCTCCACGCACTTGGCCTCGATGCCGCGCGCCAGATGCTCGTCCACATAAATGAGCCCCCGCACGTGCATGCCGGGCTTAAAGCCCACGGGCACCTCGAGCGTAGTCTCGTTTATCCTCTTAAGCTCGGCCATCGCTCAGATATCGAATATTACCTCTGCCACCCAGCCGCCGTCACGCTTTTCCACCTTGAGGTCGTGATATGTGGCGGCCTTAAGTAGCAGCCTCCGCTCGTGACGCTCGGGGTCGAACTCCTCCCCCATGACCTCGGCCTTTATATGATGCTCCCCGAGATCCAACACCCTCACCTTGCCGCCTATAAATCCGTATGTGTCCATCCGGAAGATGAGCTCGTTGAGCCACGCAACCAAAAGCCCCTCGGTGCCCCGGCTTGTGGCTTCTACGGTGACCGTATTTTCAGGGCGCACGCCATTGAGATCTGTTACGAGGCCGTACATGCCCAGGGCCGCGCTCTCGAAGATCTCCTCAAGGCTTCCCCCCGTGGCCCTTACGCCCGCGTCGCCCGATATGTCCAGGTACTCGTAACTCACACAAAAAAGCCTATCACGCAGTCATTTTACCGTCAAGGGCGCACGGCGCCTCATCGAAATAGATATTTCTCCTATCGCCTTTACATATGTTTTCGGTTTTAAGGCCTCCCGAAAACGTGTATAATATAATTAATGGATACGTTTGCGAAAAACAGGAAGCTGCTGACCGGTCAGATGGGATTTACGCTCATCGAACTCTTGGTCGTCATAGTCATCATCGGCATTCTCGCTGCCGTCGTCGCGCCGAAGGTCATGAAGAACCCGGACAAGGCGCGCGTGAAGGCCGCAAAGCTTCAGATAACCAATTTCGGTGTCGCACTCGACCAGTACGCACTCGATACGGGCAGCTACCCGACCACCTCGGATGGCCTCGAGGCACTTCTTAAGGACAACGGTGCCGAGGGTTGGGACGGACCGTACCTTCAGAAAAAGCAGGTTCCCCTCGACCCGTGGGGCAGCCCATACCATTACCAGTCGCCAGGCGCAAACGGAGACTACGACATAACCTCATACGGCAAGGACAAGCAGCAGGGCGGCGACGGCTACAACAAAGACATCAATAGCTGGGAAAACTAACAGCCTTTCCATAATCGGTAAGCACCCCAAATAAAAAGCACCCCCGGCACATGCGCGCCACGAGGGTGCTTTATTTGTAGTTCAATCTGAGGCTTACTTGTCCGTCTTCTTTTCCTCTTCCCCTTTTTCTTCTTTATGGACCACGTCTGAGTCCTTCTCTTCCTTGTCCTCGTCCTTCTTCGCCTTGAGGGCCTCGGTTATCTCGTCGAAGCGTTTCATCACGAGCTGGTTGATGGTGCCCTCGGGATAAGTACCGTCGGACTGGAGTTCTCCGGCGGGTTTGCCAGTAAGTATCTCCAGGCCCTCCTCCATCCTGTCGATGGCGTATATCTTGAACTTGCCCTCGCGCACCGCGTCCCTCACGGTGCTCTTTACCATGAGGTGCTTGATGTTCTTACGGGGGATGATGACGCCGTGGTCGCCATTAAGCCCGCGAATTTTGCAGAGGTCGAAGAAGCCCTCTATCTTCTCGTTCACGCCGCCTATGGGCTGCGCGTCGCCGTACTGGTCCATGGAGCCGGTGACCGCGAGATTCTGCTTCAGGGGCACGCCCGAGAGGCTGCTCAGAAGCGCGTAGAGTTCGGCGCACGTGGCGCTGTCGCCCTCGACCATGTCGTATAGCTGCTCGAAAGTGATGGACGCCGAGAGGCTTATGGGCTTTTTCACCGCGTACTTGCTGCCCAGGTAGCTTGAGATTATCATGATGGCCTTCTCGTGTATCTTGCCGCTCATCTTGGTTTCGCGCTCGATGTTGACCACGCCGCCCTTGCCCGCGAACGTGCGAGCAGTTATCCTCGAGGGCTTGCCGAAACTGTAGTCTCCCATGCTGAGCACGGCGAGGCCGTTTACCTGCCCCACCTTCTCGCCATCGGTATCTATGATGAGAGTGCCGTCGACCATCAGGTCGCGCATGCGCTCGTCTATGCGGTTGCTTCGGTAAATTTTTTCGTCGAGCGCCCTGTCCACGTGATCGATGCTCACCACGTCTTTGCCGTCCTTCACCGCCCAGTACGAGGCCTCCCTCACTATGTCGGCTATCTCGCTGAACTTAGAGGATAGCTTGTCCCGCTCGCCCGAAAGGCGCGTGCTGTGCTCCACGAGCTTAGCCACGCCGGTGCGGTCGAAGGGCAGAAGCTTTTCGCTCTCGCACTTTGCGGCCACGAATTCCGCGTATTTCTTCACGGACGCCGCGTTCCGGTCCATGCGGTTGTCGAAGTCCGCCTTGACCTTGAACAGCTCCCTGTACTCCTCATCTGCGTTGTAAAGCATGTAATAGAGATACGGGTTGCCCGTTAATATCACCTTCACGTCGAGCGGTATTGCCTCGGGCTTGAGCGTGGACGTGGACATCACCCTGTACTGCTCCCATACGTCCTCTATCTTGGCCTCGCCGTTTCTGATAGCTCGTTTGAGCGCCTCGTAGGAGAAAATATTTCTCAGAAGGTCGAGGGCATCTACCACCAGGTAGCCGCCGTTGGCCCTGTGAAGCGCGCCCGACTTTATCATCGTGAAGTCTGTGACAGCCACCCCGTACTGAAACTTGTGCTCTATGCGCCCGAAGAGGTTCATGTAGGTGGGGTTGCTCTCGAATATCACGGGCGCGCCCTCGGTGTCCTTGTTGTTTACGATTAGATTCACGGCGTAGCGATAAAATGTGGGCTCCGCCTTTGGCGGCTTAAGAAACGGGAGCGCCGCGGGCTGCTCCTCGCCGCCCTTGAAGTCTTCGATGTGCTCGAGGATGTCCTGCTGAACCTCTTTCAGGTATGTCTTGATCTTTTCATAGCCCTTGTACTTTGCGTCAAGGTCCTCTATGTAATGTCCCACCGCGGAGAGTGTGGCCTCCTTTTCGAGCCCTTCGAGCAGTTCCTTGACCTTCTTGTCCTCGTCCTTGACGGAACGCATCACGTCGTTGAGCTTTTCCTGCAACTCCTTGCCTATGGCCTCTACGGACTGTTTCTCCTTAGCCGGAAGGTTTTCGAACTCTTCTTCCGTGAGGGGCTCGCCGCCCTTTTTGACCGGGACTATAATCAGTCCGCTCACGGTCTTTCGTATCGAGAACCCGCGCCTTGCGGCCTCGTCCTCAAGCGCGCCGAAGAGCTCCTTCTGCTTCTTCTGGAACTCCTCCATTATCTTGTTCTTCTGTTTTTCGTATTCCTTGGACTCGAACAGCTTCAGTAGGTCGACCTTGAGGACCTTGATGAACTTGTCCATGTCCTTCTGAAACTCTACGCCGTCGCCGGGCTTAAGCGCGATGGCCGTGGACACGTCGGGGTCACTGAAGTTATAGACGTAGCACCAGTCCGAAGGAACGGGCTCCTCGGAGGAACGTTTCTTCAAGAGGTTCTTGATGGTAGTCATCTTGCCCGTGCCGCTTTCGCCGAGCAGAAAGATATTAAACCCCTTGCTCTCGAGCGTGAGGCCGAAGTCCAGCGCGCGGAGTGCCCTGTCCTGTCCTATTGTGCCCTCGGTGGGCTTTATGTCCGCCGTCGTATTGAAGAACTCCAGCATCTTGGGATCGCAGCACTCGTACAGTTCGTCCGGCTTCAGCGGTTCAACGGGCATATTTCCCTCCGTATGATTTCTATCACCCTCTCGGATGATGTTGGCTGTAGACTTTCTTCGCCCTGTCCATGGAGACTTTGGTGTAAACCTGCGTCGTGGAAATGTCGGAATGGCCGAGCATCTTCTGAAGGCTCCTCAGGTCTGCCCCGCCCTCGAGCATGTGAGTGGCGAAGGAGTGCCTGAGTACGTGCGGCGAGAGCTTGACGCCCGCCTGCATACCGTAGGCCTTAAGGGCCTGCCAGAAACGCTGCCTGCTCATGGGCTTTCCGCGAGATGTGAGAAACAGGAACTCAGACGTCCTGCTTTTGAGCATCTTCGGCCTTAGCTCTTCGATGTACGCCTTCACCTTGCCCAGCGCCCTGTGGCTTGCGGGCACCACTCTCTCCTTATCGCCTTTGCCCGTGACCCTGAGGAACCCGGCCTCGAAGTTAACGTCCGCCACCTTGAGCGATACGAGCTCGGTCACCCTGAGCCCCGATGAATAAAGCAGCTCGAGCATGGCCGAGTCCCTCAGCGTGAAGCGGCCGCCGCCGTTGGCCTTAAGAAGGCCCTTCACCTGTTTGACGCTCAGCGCTTTGGGAAGCGTCTCCCACTTGCGCGGCGAGCTTATGTTCTCGGTTGGGTCTTCCGTAAACGATCCCTGAAGGAGCATGTACTTCGCAAACCCCTTAATGGACGAGAGCGCCCTGCATACGCTCGATATGGACGCGCCGCTTCCGCGAAGCATCTCGAGGTAATCGATGACATCGGCCTTCTTGAACGAGCCCAGGGAGCGTTTCTTCTCGGCGAGGAAAGCCGTGAACTTGGCGAGGTCCATGGAGTAAGACACTACGGTGTTCTTAGCGAGGCCCTTTTCGACAGCCAAGTACGCATTGAAATCCCGAAGCAGCTTGTCCATGCGCCCCCTCTCTAATTGAGGGCGGCCGCGAGGCCGCGTTTGGCGTACTTATCGATTCCCGTCGATTCCTTGAGCATCTCGTAAATGGTCTGCGAAATGCTCCAGAGATTGACGGTGTCCTCCCTGTTGTACTTAACGAGGAGCTCCCTCGCATGGTTGCTGCCCCTTAAAACCTTGTGCCACAGCAATACGGCGTCGTAGCCGTCCATGCCCTGCGTTTCCAGGTCTCGCACGATGCCGAACTCGGTCTCGAGTTTTTTGAGGCCGCCCTTCATGCCGAGCTTCCGCGCCCCGAAGCAGAGATCGAAATGCGGGATGTTCAAATCGAATCCCCTCAGGGACCTTCTAAGGAACGGGATGTCGAAGGCGGAGCCATAGAATGTGATGAGATACTTGTACGGCTCGAACGCGCTCATCAGTTCTTCGGCCGAGAGGTTTTCGTCCTTGACGAAACTGCGGTAGTCATAACCGTCGTAGAGGCCGACCATAGTGACGTAGCCGCCGTCTTCGGGCTGGTAGCCGTTGGTCTCGATGTCGAGGCAGACGGCCTCGTCCCTGAATATCTCGAAGAGCCTCCAGTGCTCGCCGCTCTTGAGGGACTCCTTAAACCACGGGGCGTCACCCTCTGCCAGGCGCTCACGGTGCGCCTCGAGGTCTTCGTCCATCATATCTTTTCTGGCCGGAGATATGAAATCGAACTCTTCGCTCTCTATGAAATCGTTCCAGGTAAGGATGCCGCGCGACCAGAGCTTGCGTTCGAGCTTCTCACCGATGCCGTTAAGTATGCTGAACGTATTGCGTATCATTCTAACTATTATAACCCCTTGTCATGACCTTGACAACAGACTCTGAAATATAACGATACTTCTTTGCAGGGAGTGTTCGCGTCGGAGATCAGCCGTAAATGGCAGAGAGTTCATCCGTGTATGAGCCGTCAGCGCTGTAAACGAACAGGGGCTTTTCAATCCTTAGCCCGCCCCTTCCGCCTCTTACAGCCTCAAGCAGGACCATCTTGGCCTCGGAGTTCTCGTTCCCGTGAACGAACCTCAGCCTCTTGGGTTCGAGGCGAACGGCCTTGAGCTCTTCCATGAGCTCCGCAAGACGCGCCGGGTGGTAGATGACGGCAAACCTTCCGCCATGTCTTAGCAGTCCGGATGCCGAAGCCGCAAGCTCCTTCAAGGTTATCGCAAGTTCGTGACGCGCAAGCGCACGCTCTCCGCCGGGGCTGAGGCGTCCGGTGCCGGGCTTTCTGAACGGAGGGTTCGATACCACGAGGTCGAACCCCTTAAGCTCGTCCGGCAGAGCTTTGATATTCGCCTTAAGCACCTCGGCCCTGTCGTCGAGTCCGTTTAGCTTAACGTTCTTCTTCGCAAGCTTATAAAGGCTGTCCTGAAGTTCCACGAGAGTAACCCGGGCCTCGGGATATCTTTTCGCGAGCAAGAGGCCCACCACGCCCGAGCCCGCGCCGAGGTCTGCGATGCGCTCCACGCGCCTGAGGTTAACGAAGGCATGCAGCACCACCGCGTCCATGGAGAAACGGTATCCCTCGCGGTGCTGATAGACTTTTATGTCCAGTATGCTGTCGAGCGTGGTTTCCATGATATAAATATACAGGATTGCACCGAACAATTGGCTTCTTCGTGGCCATTTAAAGGCATGAAAAAAGGGAGCCGTTTCCGGCTCCCTTTTTTCTATATATCCCTTTGCAGGGCATCCACGAGGAGATGTAGATCTCCTCAAGCGGTTTAGTACATTCCGCCCATGCCTCCGCCCATTCCGCCCATACCTCCGGGCATCTCGGGCATCTTGTTCTCTTCTGGTACGTCGGTGATCATGACGTCGGTGGTCAGCATGAGGGCCGCCACTGACGAAGCGTTCTGAAGCGCGGACCTCGTGACCTTCGTGGGGTCGATGATCCCGGTCTTTATCATGTCGACGTACTGCTCGGTCTGAGCGTCGAAACCGAAGTTTGCGTCTTTGGAGGAAAGAACCTTCTCCACCACTACAGAGCCCTCGAGTCCCGCGTTGGCGACTATCTGCCTTATGGGATCCTGAAGAGCGGTCTTGAGGATGTTGATTCCCATCTCCTCGTCGTGGTTATCGGTCTTCGCGCCATCAAGCACGGCAAGAGCTCTCAGAAGAGCAACGCCGCCTCCGGGAACAATGCCCTCTTCGACAGCCGCCCTCGTGGCGTGCAGCGCGTCTTCCACCCTGGCCTTCTTCTCCTTCATCTCGGTCTCGGTGGCCGCGCCCACGTTGATGACAGCGACGCCTCCGACTATCTTTGCGAGGCGCTCCTGGAGCTTCTCCCTGTCGTAGTCAGAGGTACTCTCCTCTATCTGTGCCTTTATCTGCTTAACCCTGCCCTGAATGGCGTCGGTGTTTCCGGCACCCTCGACTATGGTGGTGTTTTCCTTGTCGATGGTTATCTTCTTCGCCCTGCCTAGTGCGTCAACGCCGATGGTCTCGAGCTTCACGCCGATGTCCTCGGAGATCATCTGGCCGCCGGTGAGAATGGCGATGTCCTCGAGCATGGCCTTCCTTCTCTCGCCGAAGCCCGGTGCCTTAACCGCGGCAACCTGCAGGGTGCCCCTGAGCTTGTTTACGACGAGCGTGGCAAGGGCCTCGCCCTCTACGTCCTCTGCCACTATTACGAGGGGCCTGCCCATCTTGGCGACCTGCTCGAGAATCGGAAGGAGGTCCTTCATGGACGAAACCTTCTTCTCGTGAATGAGAATGAAGGCATCGTCGAGGTTGCACTCCATCCTCTCGGGGTCGGTCACGAAGTAAGGGGATATGTAGCCCCTGTCGAACTGCATGCCCTCGACAACGTCGAGCGTCGTGGCCATTCCCTTGGCCTCCTCTACGGTGATAACGCCGTCCTTGCCGACCTTGTCCATGGCGTCGGCGATGAGCTCGCCGATGGTCATGTCGCTGTTGGCCGATATAGCACCGACCTGGGCTATCTCTTTCTTGTCGCTTACGGACTTGCTCATCTTCTTGAGCTCCGCGATGACGGCCTCCACGCCCTTCTCGATGCCCCTCTTGAGGTCCATCGGGTTTGCGCCGCCTACTACGCCCTTAAGGCCGCCGCGATAGATCGCGTTAGCCAAAACGGTGGCGGTAGTGGTCCCGTCGCCAGCCACGTCGGAGGTCTTTGAAGCAACCTCCCTAACGAGCTGGGCGCCCATGTTCTCCCACGGGTCCTGAAGCTCTATCTCCTTGGCAACCGTTACGCCGTCCTTGGTGATGGTCGGCGCGCCGAACTTCTTGTCGAGCACCGCGTTGCGGCCCTTGGGGCCGAGGGTCGCCTTGACCGCGTCGGTCAGGGTGTTGACGCCCTTTAATATCTTGTTCCTTGCTTCCTCATGAAATATAAGCTGTTTTGCCATCTTCTTTTATCTCCTCCTTGCTATTCCACTATAGCTAAGACGTCTTCTTCTTTTATTATGAGCTGCTCGTCGTCGCCCACCTTAACCTTGTCACCTTGGTACTTAGGAAAGAGGACTAAGTTCCCCACCTTAAGCTCCTTTACCTCAGGGCCCACGGCCTCTACCTTGCCCTGCTGGGGCTTTTCCTTGGCCGAATCCGGCACATACAGGCCGCCCGCGGTCTTTTCCGGCTCCTCGGTGTAGCTGACCACTACCCTGTCCTTCAATGGCTTGAGTTTCATAGACTTATCAAACTCCTTTCTGATTGTTTCAGTATTGTTAGCACTCAGTATCGGTGAGTGCTAATTGACAAGAAATAATATTACTACGAAGCGCAGCCCTGCCGCAAGTGGTGGATATTTAAGGATACGTCCAGATTTAGGAGAAAAAGGCTATTTTTGCTTGTTTTCTCTGATTTAGAGCTTATTTGGCCTAAATGCTAATAATTACACTTTTCGGATTTTGTAGCGGGCATTTCGCTGCAGGACTACAGGCTAAAGGCCGAGCTGCTTTTTCTTTTTCTCAACGAACGTGTGCATGGCATCGTCAAAGAAGTCGCCCTGGCTTCTTACCTCTTCGGCGATCCTCATCTCATAGAGCTTCCTGCCCTCGGCTATCTCCTTGGCGAAGGCGCCCTCGAAGTTATGGTCCTTTACCGCCGCGGCCACCTGCTCCTTATTATAAAGGTCGATGTCGGCGAAGATGGTTCTGCAGAACCTCTCTGCCCGCGCCACTTCGGGAGTTGCAGCCCCTGCAGCAGGAGCGGCACCGGGCGCGGTAGCTACGGGCGGGGCCTTGGGTGCGGCCGGAGCTTCAAGGGACTTCTTTATCATATCCACGAGGCCCTGCTGGAGGCGGTCCTGGTGTATGTACCCCGCCGATCCCTTGATGGGCGGCACCTGAGCCTCGGGTTTCGTCCCTACGAGTATTACCTTGGCGTCCTTTGTCTCGTTACGCGTGGCAAGCCTCTTCATTACCTCCACGCCGTGGATCTTGGGCAGACGCACATCGACGACCACGACCTCGGGCTTCTCCTTCAGCGCGGTCATCATCGCCGCGACCCCGTCGTTTGCGCTCAGGACGTTGAAGTTAGCGCCGGAAAGCACGAACTTGAGCATGTTGACGACCTTGGGGTCGGCGTGCGCAAGCAAGACCGTCTGCCCCTCAGACGGAGCCTCGCCCTTCTGCTCGGGCTCCTCAGCGGGCGGCGCGGCAGGCTGCGGCTCTTCGACCGGAGGCGCGGGCTCTTCAACCTGAGGCGCGGGCGCCTCCATGACGGGCTCCATGGACGGAGCGGGTTCCTCAAAAGAGGTCGGCTCTTCCACCGGAGGTGGCGGAGGCGGCTCTTCTATCTGTGGCTCTTCCGGCTGTGGGGCCTCGGGCTGAGGCTCTTCGGGCCAGGGGGCATGTTCCTCTTCCCGAACGGGAGGTTCTTCGGGCCACGGGCTCTTTTCCTCGCGAGTAGGCTGTTCCTCAGGCCAGGGCGTCTGCTCTCCAGCGGGCGGCTCAGGAGGTAGCTCGGGCCAGGGCTCGGGCTCCTCTTTGCTTGGCGCGGGCTCTTTAGCCGGCGGCGCTGGCTCTTGCGGCCACTCCAGCTTCTCCTCTGCCGGTGGCTCGGGCGGAAGCTCCGGCCAGGGCTCTGGTTCTTCCTTGCGTGGCGCAGGTTTCTCAGCGCGAGGTGCGGGTTCCTCTGGCCACTCCAGCTTCTCCTCTGCGGGAGGCTTGGGAGGAAGCTCGGGCCAGGGCTCTTCAGGTGTCGGCTTCGGCGCTGGCGGAGCCTTCACCTCGGGAGGCGGAGGCGCAGCGGGTTTAGGCTTTGGCGGCGGAGGTGTGGGCGCGGCTCTCTTTGACGGCCTCTTAACGAGCAGGAGCGCGGCGCACTTTGGGCACTTGAACTTCGAACCCTCTGGCTTTATCCGCTCGTCGGGAACCTTGAGCTTCGCTTTACACTTAGGACATCCTACGACCATAGCGCCTTCTTCCTGCGATACCCTTTCGTTCTTATCAAGTACAGTTCGGTGACTGCCATGCCGAAGAGAAAGCCGCCCACGTGAGCGAACCAGGCGACACCGCCTCCGGCCATCATGCCTTGTTCTATGATTCCGTTAACGAATTGTATAATAGCCCAAAATCCTATAACTATCAAGGCCGGGAGCCTCACACGGAAGATGAGGCCCACAAAAAGTATGTTATAAACTACCGCTCTTGGGAAGAGCATGATGTATGCGCCCAGCACGGCGGCGACCGCTCCGCTCGCTCCGATCATGGGGACGTTAGACGCCGGGGCACTGATGGCATGGGAGTATGCGGCTATCGTTCCACCTACGATATAGAACAGAAGGAACTTCACGTGTCCCAGCTTGTCCTCGATGTTGTTCCCGAATATCCAGAGGAAGAGCATGTTGCCGCCCAGGTGCAGTATCCCGCCGTGCATGAACATCGAGGTCAAGACGGTGGCAATCGGCGGTATCGGCTGGTTGCTCTGAAAGTTCATTAGCGCCGAGGGCACAGCCCCGTATGAGAACACCGCCGCCCTTAACCCCTCGGGCGAGAAGACCTGCCACCCGAATACGAGCACGTTCAGGACGATTATCCCTATGGTGACGAAAGGGTAAGTGTCGGTGGGGTTGTCATCCTTGTACGGCACTAACATAGCGAGTCCGCCGTTACGACTTTGATACCGTTTCTTTCAAGCAGTTCGGCGCAGACGCCTCGGCCCGGCCGCTTCTCGCCGCCGCTGTAAACGTAAGTGCTCCCGCAGGAGGGGCTTCCGTCCTTGAGTATCACTTCCGTTACGCCTAGCCTCAGAGCTAACCTGAGCGTCTCGGTAGAGCCACGCACAAGCGCCTCCGAGAAGTCATCGCCGTCCCGGCTGATAACCCTTCCGGTTCCGTCGAGCACGCCGCCGCCGTCACCCTCTTCAAACTCCACAGGTCGTCTCGGCGCGGGAAGCCCGCCGAGCAGCTCGGGGCAGACCGCTATGGCCTTGCCCGACGCTACGAGGGCCCTCACCTTTTCGTCGAGCGAATTCCCTCCGTCATACCTCGTGTTGAACCCCACAAGACACGCGCTTACGATATACATTGAATGATTATAACTACTTTAAGGCCGTCAATTAAACACTTCTCATAGCGCCCTAAGAAATCTGGCGGGGCCGACGGCAGTTTCCAACCGTCCCTTTTTGCTTGACATATGCGTCCACGAGGATATACTTTTTTTCAAAGGAGGCTTCATGTCCGATTTTCACCAGACAGGGGTTGTTGCGACATTTCACAGGTTGGGGAAGGTTAACCTCGAAAGGCTCGAGAGCGAGCTTTCATGGTATGCCCAGGAGCGCCCCATTGCGCTCGTGCTGCCCTCCCTTTACACCGAGCTCAAGGGCAAAGCCCTTAAAACGATAATCAGCAGGCTCAAAGACGTAAAGTACATCAATGACGTTGTGGTCACCCTCGGCGGTTGCACCGATGACGAGTTCAAGCATGCCAAGGAATTCTTCTCTGTGCTCCCGCAGAAAACCCGCCTGATCTGGAACTCGGGCCCGAGGATCAAGGATATATACAAGTCCATCGAGGCCGCCAATCTGCCCACAGGAGAGGAGGGCAAGGGGAAGTCCGTATGGATGGCTTACGGGTACGTGCTTTCGCAGCCTCACCTCAGGGTCATCGCCCTGCACGACTGCGACATAGTCACGTACTCCCGCGAGATGCTCGCCCGCCTGTGCTACCCGGTTACAAACCCCAACCTCGACTACGACTTCTGCAAGGGCTACTACAGCAGGGTGACCGACAGGATGCACGGCAGGGTCATGAGACTCCTCGTGACGCCAATGATAAGGTCGCTCCAGAAGATACTCGGCGACCATCCGCACCTGACGTTCTTCGACAGCTTCCGCTACATACTTGCCGGAGAGTTCTCGATGGACGTGGACCTCGCCAGGATAAACAGGATACCCGGGGACTGGGGCCTCGAGGTAGGCGTTCTTGCAGAGGTTTACCGCAACACGTCGGTGAGGAGGATATGCCAGGTGGACATCGCGGAGAACTACGAGCACAAGCACCAGGTGCTATCGCCAGAGGACGAGACCAAGGGCCTACACAAGATGTGCATCGACATCTGCAAATCCCTCTTCAGGACGCTGGCCTCTGAGGGTGTGATATTCTCCGACGGGCTCTTCAAGACTCTCCTGGCCACTTACGTGCGAACGGCCCAGGACCTCCTTCAGCGCTACGAAAACGACGCGGCCGTAAACAGCCTCATCTTCGACAGGCACTCCGAGAGCCTCGCCGTGGAGACCTTCATACACGGCATCAAGATAGCCGCCGAGACCATCATGGAAAACCCGGTGGGCGTTCCCCTCATCCCCGGATGGGATAGGGTCACATCCGCCATCCCCGACGTGCTAAAGTCCATTCGCGTCGCCGTGGAAGAAGACAACCAGTAATCCCCCAAACCTATTGACCGACACCCGGTTTGCCTCTATAATGAGGCTGAACGGTTACGTACAAACTGCCATAAGGAGGCACGCATGAGTTTCTGGGATAAGGTCAAGAACGACGTCCCCAAGAGTTTCAAGGAAGGCATGGATGTTATCAGGCTCAAGGCAGAGCAGCTCACTACCGAGGGCAAGAAGCAGATCAAGCTGTTCGACCTCAAGAACAGGGTCCACAAGGAGATGGCCGACCTGGGCGGCGCCGTCTATGGTTCGACAAAAGATAACCCGAAGAACGATCCCAAGGTCAAGAAGATCCTCACGAGCATCAAGAAACTCGAGTCTCAGATAAGCAAGCTCGAAAAGAAAAAGGGCGTAGCAAAGAAGAAGACGAAAAAGAAGACGGCCAAGAAGAAAAAGACAGCGAAGAAGAAGTCCGCATAGAGAAAGCCTCACAGGTTTATCACTCACAAGCAAGGGGAAGTGGCCTCCGGCCACTTCCCCTTTTCAATTGTCCCAGGAACGGTCCCGCGAAATTATTCAATTACCTCTTGCCTCTAAGTTAATATTTATTTTAAAATACAACAATATACGACGTTGGAGGAATAATGAGAAAGGTACTGTACCTTGCGCTCTCGATTATAGTGGTCGTAGTTGTCATCTCAAGATTCAATCCTTTTTCCACAAGCGACTCTCCCAATACCAAATCCGAGACGTCAGTGGCCGAGGCCGCTCCGCCTAAGTGCAGCACTATCATCGAGACGGTTAAGCCCGGCGAGGCACTCTACGACATCTTCACCCGCCTCGGACTCGACACCGACGAGTTATATGAGATTGCCGCCGCATCAAGAAGCGAGTACAACGTTGGACGCCTGACGCCAGGCCGCTCGCTCTCGCTCGAGGTGGACGACGAAAACCACGTCCGCTCGCTCACCTATAACATCGACAGCAACAACATGCTCCGAGTAAAACGCACCGACAAGGGCTTCTCTGCAGAAAAGTGCGACATCCCCTACACAACCACGCTCGTCCACTTAAGCGGCACGGTCCACGACAACCTCGTCTCCTCGATGGACGACCTGCTGTTGGCCCTGGACCTATCGGACATCTTCGCCTGGGACACAGACTTCGCCACCGACATCAGGAAAGGCGACACGTACAAGCTCGTGGTGGAGGAGCAGCGCCTGGACGGCCAGTTCGTTAAGTACGGCAAGATACTCGCCGCGGAGTTCATCAATAACGGAAGGGCACACTACGCATACCGTTACGACCAGAACGGCAAGGTGGATTACTTCGACCGCGAGGGGCGCAGCCTGAAGAAGGCGTTCCTCAAGGCTCCGCTGAGTTTCAGGCGCATAAGTTCCACGTTCTCCCGTCACAGGTTCCACCCGGTACTCAAGGTCTACAGGCCGCACTTGGGCGTGGACTACGCCGCCCCGAGGGGCACACCGGTATCAAGCGTGGGCGACGGCACGGTAATTGCGGCCGGGTATAGAAAAGGCAACGGCAACTACGTAAAGATAAAGCACCCGAACGGCTACATAACGTATTATCTGCACCTGGACAAGATAAGGCGAGGCATCCACAGGGGCACGCACGTAAAACAGGGCCAGGTGATAGGCAACGTGGGAAGCACGGGTTACGCCACAGGCCCGCATCTGGATTACCGCGTAATGATCAACGGCAATTTCGTAAACCCCCTGACCCTCAAGCTGCCTCCGGGCGTGCCGGTAAGCAAGGCCCACCTTGCCTCTTTCCGGGCTTTCAGGGACGGGATGAATTCCAGTCTGGCGACCATAGAGCTTCCGGTGACCGCTTCTAACTCCAAGGCAAAAGACCGCGGCTGAGATGCTCCACTTCCCCAACGTCACCAACTCGATGTCCCTTAACGCGATAATCATATTCGCGGTCTATGCAGTAGCGGCAAAGCTAACAGACTTTGTGATAACACACGTCTTCAAGGCCCTGGCGCGCCGCTCCAAGAACGATATCGACGACAGGGTGATAGCCCTTATCCACGGGCCCATCTTTCTCACGGTGCTCATTGTCGGCGCCATGCACGCCATCACGTACATAGGCCCCAGGCCGAAGATAATGTTCTACTCATCCGGGGCGCTTTACACGGTTCTAGTGATTATCTGGACGGTGGCGCTGATTAGGATGAGCCACGTGGTCATAGAAAACGCCCTGGGCAAAATAGCCGACATCACGGGGCTCGGCAGGGACGTCATACCGTTTATCAAGAACGTCTGGAAGCTTGTGGTAATAGTCTGCGGACTCATGGCCATGTTGTCGGTATGGAAGCTCAATATCACGCCGGTGCTCGCCTCGGCGGGCATCGCGGGAGCCGCGGTGGCGTTCGCCGCGAAGGATACGCTCGCGAACTTCATCGGAGGCATCAGCATATTCATTGACAAGCCCTACAAGATAGGCGACTTCATAG
>Ga0210086_1000812_pt1 | contig 16996 bp, 13 predicted proteins | sample China_Galinas_PW_3_FD_184867 | JGI IMG/M metagenome (GOLD analysis project Ga0210086, IMG submission 184867) | Wetland microbial communities from San Francisco Bay, California, USA, that impact long-term carbon sequestration - China_Galinas_PWB_D2... | ecosystem: Environmental > Aquatic > Marine...
CGAGGTTCACCGGGCGCGCAGCGGTTCCTTCGATCGGCCTGGAACCGCGCCGCGCGGGTCGTGCGATCACTTCCTCGAGCGTAGAAATCACTCAAGTGAGGGTGAACCCCTTCTGCCGGGGGCAATTTCGAGCGGAGGGAGGCACCGATCGAGCCCGTCCGCGGATGCGGATTCGCGCCCTTGGGGGGTGCAATCCGAGGGTTGGCGGACGGCAATTCGGCGGTGGGAGGTGGCGAATTGAGCCGAAGAAGAAGCCGAATCAGGGCACAAGAACGGGCCAATTGGCGCGCTGGTTCATCACGACTTTGTCACGAGAGCGGGTCGAACGGCTCCATGGGATGTACAAATGGCCCAGGAATGGTCCGCTCAGGGCAACAGAATGTACGAATAGACCATGGCGGGGCAGCACCATCGAGGGCGCCGGACGCCCCGCCGCTGCGTTGCGAGGGTTGAGTCGCTCGGCCGGTGCGAGGGAGGCGCCCCTGGTCAGGACGCCTTACCCTGGTCGACGGGGAGGGCACCGACCTTGCGCAGGTGGGCCTTGAGCTTCTGGACCGTGGCGGCGGTGAGGGTCTCGGCGACGGCCGCGTCTCGGAACAGCTTGAGGGAGGAGAAGGCCTCCCGGTGGACGGCCTGGGAGCTGAACACCTGGAACGCCTCCTGGGCGATCTGCTTCACGCGGGCCGTTTCGCCCCGGTCGAGCAGGAGGAGGGCCAGCTCCAGAGAGACCATGGCGACATCGTAGCCGATGCCGACTTCGATGAAGCCCTTGCGGGCTGCTTCGAGCTTCTCCACCGCCTCGTCCGGCCGTCCGAGGGCGAGGTCGATCTTGCCACGGAGCCAGGTGACGCGGAGCTTCATCTGGGGGTCAAGGTACTCGCCTTGAAGCGCCGCTTCATCGTCGAGAACGACTTGTGCCTGCACCGGTTCGCCGTGGGCCTCGAGCCCCCGAGCGAGGTTGAACCGGGCAAGGAGGTACAAGACCGAGTTGTCCTCGATCGAAAGTGCTTCGGCGGCGTTGCCCGCAACCTGGATAGCCTCAGCGACCTTGCCCTGGTCGTAGTAAACGGGGCTGAGTTGGACCTCAGTGCGCGCACGCAGGATCGTCTCCCCGAGCATTCCGTAGAGCAGGATCGCCCGGAGCAGCAGCCGCTCCGCCTCCTGGAGCTCACGCCGGTCCTTGCGGAGGGACGCTTCCAGGCTGTCGAGCTCGGCGGCGACCGACAGATCGGTGACTTTGGCGGTATCCAGGGTCTTGCGCGCCTTGTGGAGGTCGGCCGCGGCGTCGTTCAGCCGGCCGATGGCGCGGAGGGAGTTGCCGCGGTGAGCGAGGATGCGGACCAGAACCTCCGGCCGGCTCTCGACTCCCGGGGTCCGGCGATGGGCGGCAAAGGCCGCGTCCGCCCAGGCGAAGGCCTCCCACGGGTTCCCCGGGAGGTGGCTCTTCGCCTCCTCCACCAGCAGCTCGCCAAAGACGTCGCCACGGAAGCGACTGTGGGCACGCTCGACCTTGCCGGCGCGCTCCTCGGGCGCGACCCGGCGCAGCTCGGTCAACCACCGCTGGGCCTGGCGACGGGCACGCTCGAACCCCACAGCGCTGGTGCGCGCGGCCGCGGCGACACGGGCGAAGTACGGGCTGTACGCGGCCGGGCCGGGAACCTCGCGCCGGTACTGGCGCCAGTCGAAGGTCTCGATCTCCTGTCGGCAAGTCGGGCAGAGCGCCGCCAGGTGCTCGAGGACGATCTTCTCCAGGGCCTCCCGTGGCAAGTCACCGTCCAGGACCGCCAGCATCAACCGATGGTTCAGGTGCACGAGATTTCCCTCCTCAAGGAACCCGGTGTCCTGACAGGACGGAACGGGACAACTCTTGAGCAAGTGCGGGCGGTCCGAGCCGCGACCGCCCGCACTGCGCCCGATTCAGCCGCCGTAGGGGTCGCCCCCCGTGCTCCAGGACATTCCCCCGAAGGACGACTGACCGCCGGTCGACGACGGGGTGCCATTCGGGTCGCCAGAACCTCCGAGCCGCCCCCAGACTACGCCCGGAGAAGCCGAGTGAACCTGCGGCGTACCGACCGTGGCCGACGACGGCACGCCATTCGGGTCGGCTCCCCCTCCCAGCCGATCCCACACATTCCCGATCCAACCGCTCAGGGCCTCCTGGAGGCGGTCGGTGATCTGGTGAAGAGTCGCAGTGATCGGCAGCAGCTCCCCCACACCATCGCGGGGCGCGGCGGCGGCCGGTTGGGTGAGTGCGAGGACCAGGCCGAAGGCCAGAACCGGCACGAGGAGAAGCGGCGCCGTACGGCGTCGAGCTCGGTGCACCATGGAAGGCTCCTTCCACAGCGGCGCCCGTCGGCCGACGGCATGCCGGCCCGGACCGCTGCACCTTCATCGTGCGCCAGCGGGGTGGCGTGATGACGGCCGGCCCGGCACAGCCGCGGTGTCTCGCCCACCCTCTCTAGCACCTCCGCGCCCCATCAAGGTCCTCCAGCATAGGACCGTCAAAGGCCTTCCATGATCTGTACAAACTGCCGACAGGACGTCTTCCAAGGACCACGCACTGTCCATCCATGCAACGACATGGCGGGTATAGCAAGGGCTGCTGACAGCGAGCCTACACCGACCCGCGGGTGGTAAGGGAAGTCCCAGGGGCTTCGAAGTGGGAAAAACCGGCGGTGTCGAGAGTGTCTGACCAAGCCGGAGAGCCTGGCCGAGCATCCCCCGGGTCAGGGCTGGCCAGTGGGTGGACGTCGCTTCGCTACAAGGACCGAGAAGCGAGCTTTGCCGGTCTCGGCATCGGTTCCCCGAAGCCGGACGAAGGCCATCCGTCCGTTCGACCACCGGACGGGAAGTGTAGCGTGCACGGGCACGTGACCCCACCTTGCAGCCAGTCCAGGGGTGGTCACGATCTGCAGGCCCGACACCGCATCTGCTTCGACGCTGGAAATCTCGAGGACGGCGCTCCCGATCTGTTCGAGGGCGAACTCGCCCTTCTCTGTGGGAGTCACTACGATGATCGCGCGCTCCCGGAGAAAGAGCGGCGTCTCGGCGAGCTCCTTCCGTGCCCTGGAATCTAGCTTGACCCCCGAGTAGTGATCCACCACGTCCATCGCCCACGTTGCCAGCCCCGCCGGCCGTTCATCGGGAGCTTGCTCGAGGATCTTCAGCGAGAGTTGGACATAGGTGGCGCCGAACTCCTGCTCCTTGATGGCCGATGAGTACGCCCACCCGACGTATGCAACCACCAGCGGGATGACGATCTTGGCGATGGCGCCGGAGACCAGCCCAAACCAACGATACGCCGGACCACCGGGGTCCATGCTCGGGGAGCGGTCTGTCATCGTCACGGGGTGTGAAATCTCAAGCTGACGTGTAGGAACGACTGAAAGCGACTCGCTGCTCCGCACCTTGGTGCGGAACACGAGGCCCATCCTGAGTGGCTCGCAGAAGCTCGCTCAGCTGGCCGATGCGTCGCCCCGGCCTCGGTTTTCCCACCGCAGATTCCAGCGTACGACCGCCGAGCTCTCCGGAACCTCGTCCCAGTCGACTTGCAGCGAGTAGCGACCGGGGGGCAGCTCACGCTGCAGGGTGAACCTGCCGTCCTTCCCGGTGACCATCGAGATTGTCTGCTTGATCACGAACGGCGGAGCCTCCGCGTTGAGCTGATCCAAGGGAACGAGATCCTTGACGTTGTCGTTCCGCTCGGCCGGCCCGGTGACTTCGAACCGGACAATGCGAATCTCGGCGCCCACCATCGGGTGTTTCGCCGCGTCGAGCAGAGTCCCCGAGAGCAGAAATGCGGCCCTCGTCCCTGGAGAGAGCTCAATGGTAGCGTGACTACCGCGCTCGGCGACCAGGGTGACGCCGTCTGTGTTGCCGGACACGCCGGGCTGGGCAGCAGCGGGGATGGCGAGAAGGGCGAGAAGCAAGAGGGCAAGCGAGAGGAGCTTCATGATCAGACTCCCTTTCTTCGTTTCAGCATTCTACGTTAGCAAACCTTGGCGCAGACACCGCGGCAGCCTGCTACGGCAGCCGAAAACGTCAGCGCCTGCGGATCGACTACTTGGCGAATCCTCCACAGCAGCCGCCGCAGCAATCGCCGCAGGATGCAATCACCTCGCATCCGCAGTACACGTCCCCCCCGCACCCGACACAGCAGCCAGCCTCGCCGACGATGAAGCCGTTGTCCAAGTCGACCCGGGCCGCCTTGCGGGTCATGTACCCCGCCAGCTCTTGCGGTGTCGCCTGGCGGATCTTGACGACCTCCACGTCCAACAGGCTGGTGGCGATGGACCTGATACCGAGACGAGCGTCGATCTCCTCGGGCTCGCCGGTGATCCGCGCCACGGTGCCTTCGTCCACCAGCGGGTAGAGGCTGATCGTGACGTCACCCGTAATCCGGTCCTGGACTCTCGGTACCAACGCAAGCTTGGTGTCCAGCCTGTCGGACCGGAAGGTCAACGCATCGCCCTCCCAGGCGGTCGCCTGGAAGGTCTTCCCACTCGGGAGCGTCACCCGGACGGTCACCAGCTCCGGCACGAGGCTCGTCGACATGCCGCCAGGCTGCTGCGCGAGGAGGCCTGCGGGCAGGACCAGCAGGCAGCCGGCCGCAAAGATCCAGGTCAACCCACTCCTCCATCGCGATCGCTGTCGTCCCATCATCTCGTCTCCTTCGGTCCAGTGCGCGAAACGCGCCGTCCTCCCCCCGCCTGCTGCGCTGGCCCCAGCCGGGCCGACGGCGCATCGGATATCCCGCAACTCTGAATTCTCGTACTTTCTATCATACTCGGTCGCACGCAGAAAGCCCTCGGCCCTTGTGGTGAGAGGAACCCCTCTTCGGCGTTTCGTGTGCTTTCTCTCTATTAGTGTCCGGCGAGAACATTTTCGTGACATGCACGCCCCGCGGTCGGTGAAGGCCCACGCAGACAGGCCGGAGCCTTCGGCAAGGACGGCAGTCGCCCGGGACCCCACCTCTCTTTCTCATGTTTCCTCCAGACCCGCTGATGCCGGGAATGGTTGAGAGGAACGCGCAACGTTCCGCTCTTCGCCCGCCATGGAACCCTTCATCGCTGGTGACGGAGGACCAGCTCCAGGACCCGCGTCACCGTCTGCTCGCGCTCGCGGCCGGCCGCCTCCGCGACGTGCTCGATCTCGCGGCGCATGTCGAGGTCACTCGCCTTCCCCGCGGCCGAAGCAAGGCCGAGCCCCTCCGCCTGCAAGGCCATCTCGTTCGCCTCCTTGCGTCGTCTCGCCAGCCAGTCCAACCACTCGATGTGCCGCACCGTCGCGTCCCAGGCACGCAACGGCAGGCCGAGGGCCAACAGCACGGTCTCGAGGTTGCGGTCGCCGATCTCCCTCTTGCCACGCTCGTAGGAGGAGATCGTGGCGTTGTGAATCCCGGATGCCTCCGCCAGCTTCTTCTGGGTGTAGCCCCGCATCTCGCGGAGGAAGGCGAGCGCCCGCGCTCGGGCCGCCCGAGTGTTCTTCTCCTCCCCGAACCGAAGGAGAGACCGTTCGTCTTCATGCACGCGCGCACTGTAGGATGGATTGCGTCTCGCCGCAAGAAGGACAAACTCTATAGCGTCAGCAACTTCCGCACCGAACAACGCCTCCAGGGCTGATTTCTCCGCGAGATTCGTCAGACTCTGCACCAGAGCTTGCATTTCGGCGCAATCGAGTGCACCCTTTGCCCGGTGAGGTCCGTTGCCTGTGCGGGAAAGTCTCATTTGATCGGCGGGAACCTCGCCGCTCCCGCGGGTGATGTCGGTCTCGTCCAATGCGTCCTCCCTTTGACAGGACGGAAACGCCGGCCGTCGTCGCACACGCTCGACGGGATACGACCCAGGTCCCCTGCCCCGAAAGACACTCTTGCGTCAACCCATTGACTGACGTTTTCGCAATTTCTCCATATCCTGTCCGTCCAGACCTACCCGAGGGGAGGATGTCTGGGTCCGCCGCTGTCCGTCAGACGGTCGCGGCAGGCCGTCGGGGCGGGATGGAGGTGGACGAACCATCCCCGCATAGGAGGTTTCCTCATGACGAGGAACCGCATGACGTTCGCCCTCTGTCTGGCCTTCTGCTTGTTGGTCGTGGCCAGTGCCTGGGCTGTGGACTTCGCAGAACCGTCGGAGGTGCCGCTGGGCGCCACGGCCGACAAGGCGCTCACGGCGGTCGAGGCCGAGGTCTACCCGGCCGACGAGTCCCTGGACGGCCTTGTCGAGCTCAACCCGATCGACGAGAAGGGGATCGGGGAGCTCGCCGACAGCTATGTCAAGGACGACACCATCTTCGAGAAGTACGCCTGGATTCCGGATTGCGCCGGGAATGGCTGCCCCGGCGGGTTCGACCACATGGCCGCCGGAACGGGAACCAGAAACGCCGGCTACGGCACGATCCGGCTTCGCGGCGTGCCGGCGACGGCGCGCAAGATCAGCGCCTTCCTCTACTGGTCGACGATCTACACCGGGCCGATCCCGGCGAACCCGACGATCTACTTCAACGGCTTCCGCCGGACCGGCTCGATCGTCAACGCCACACCATTCTCCTGCTGGGGTCCGGGCGCCACCCACGTGACTTACCGTACCTGGGTCTTCCCCTACATCACCCCGGGGATCAACGGCGACTACTCGGTGACCGGTCTCGCCAGCGGCTTGACCACCGGCCAGGATCCGTGGGTGCCGTACAACACGGTCTTCCCGCTGTCCCAGGGCGCGAGCCTGGTGGTGATCTACACCGACAAGAGCATCCCGCGCGGCACCTGGGTGCAGATCCACCACCCGCAGACCACGCAGTTCTTCGGCACGATCACCTTCACCCACTTCCTCACCCAGCCGATCATGGTGGACTCGGTCAAGCACACCCGGATCGGGTCCGACGGCCAGGTGGGCGGCGGGATGCCGAACATCAGCTCCATGACCGACGAGCGGACGTTCCTGGGCAACTCACTGGGGACACTGGTGCAGATCCGCGGCAACGGCTGTGCCACCATCGGCAGTGAGGACTCCGACCTGAACGGCACCGACGGCGAGCCGATGAACCAGCTCTGGGACACCCACACCATGGGGGTCTCGGGCGTCATCACCCCGCCGGCGACCAGCTATGTCCTCCAGTACACCGAACCCACCGGGCCGATCCGGGACTGCGTGCTCCCGGTCGTGCACGTGCTGACGGCGCGCTGAGGCGCGCACCGTCCTTCCTCTGACCTCTCATGCGGCGCTCCTCCGGCCGCCGCCAGAGAGGCCTTGCGGGTCAGGCGCTCGAGCCGCTGTAGCGCTCGCGGACGCTTCCCTGGCCCAGGACCTCTTCCACCTGGGCCTTCAGGCGGTCGTTGGGCCGCACCGTGTAGGCCTCCCCGGGGTTGATCCGCACCTTGCGCGGGCCGAGGCGGAGCTCCAGGGTCACCGGGATCTTGCCGTGGTGGTCGAGCAGGATCTCTCGCAGCCGGCGCAGGAGCGACTCGTCCGCGTCCTGGGCCAGGGTGAGCTCGACGCCGGACAGGAGCTTGCCCGCCGCCCGCTCGAGCGAGGTCATGTCTTCGACCGTCAGCTCCTTCTCGCTCCCCCGGTCGCGCACCTCGCCCTTGACGATCACCACCGCCTCGTCCTCCAGCAGGTGGCCGAACTGCTCGAACTGGTTGGCGAACAGGGTGACCGGGATGCGGCCGTGGAGGTCCTCGAGCACGAACCGGCCCATCAGGCGACCCTCGTTGATGCCGCTCTTGATCTTCGCCTGCCGTACCCGCGTCACCAGGCCGCCCAGGGTCACCGGCCCGGTCACCTCGCCGCCCGCCTCCTCGCCCTCCTCACCGTCCGCGAGCACCTCGTCGATGGTGTGGGTGATGTGGCGGGCGAGCTCCGCCTCGTGCTCGGAGAGCGGGTTGCCGGTGAGGTAGAAGCCGAGGGCCTCCTTCTCGTAGCTCAGGCGCTCCCGGTCCGGCCACGCGGGGGTCGCCAAGTCAGGCGACGGCTCGAGCGAAGGGGTGCCGCCGAACAGGCTCGCCTGCCCCGCCTCCGCGTCCTTCTGTTGCTGTGCCGCCCAGCCGACCACCGCGTCCAGCGCCTCGTACAGAGACGCCCGGTGGATGCCGAGGCTGTCGAAGCAACCGGCCTTGATCAGGCTCTCGAAGACCTTGTGGTTGAGCTGCTTGAGGTCGACCTCGGAGGCGAAGTGGGCCAGGCTCTCGAACGTCCCCACGCCGTTCCTGGCCGCGATGACCGCCTCGACAGCGCCCTCCCCCACGCCCTTGACCGCTCCCAGGCCGAAGCGCACGGTGTCGCCGACGACGGTGAACGACCAGCCGCTCTCGTTGATGTCCGGCGGCAGGACGTCGATCCCCATCACCTGGCACTCGCGGATGTACTTCGAGACCGCGTCGGACGAGGACAGCTCGGAGTTGAGCATCGCCGCCATGAAGGCGACCGGGTGGTGCGCCTTGAGCCATGCCGTCTTGTAGGCCAGCATGGCGTAGGCCACGCTGTGGCTCTTGTTGAAGCCGTAGCCGGCGAACGGCTCGATGTACTCCCACAGCTCGTTGGCCTTCGCCCGGTCCTTGCCGCGGGCCTCGGCGCCGTCGAGGAACAGGCCCTTCTGCTCCTCCATCACCTCGAGCTTCTTCTTGCCCATCGCCTTCCGGAGGACGTCCGCCTGGGCCATGGTGAAGCCGGAGACGGCGACGGCGATCTGCATCACCTGCTCCTGGTAGACGATGATGCCGTAGGTCTCCTCCAGGATCGGCTCGGTCTCGGGCAGGATGTAGCGGACCTTCTTCTTGCCCTGCTTGCGCAGGATGTACTCGTCCACCATACCTACCGACAGGGCGCCCGGGCGGTAGAGGGCGTTGAACGCGGCCAGGTCCTCGAACTTCGACGGCTGGGCGCGGCGCAGCAGGTCCTTCATGCCGCGGGACTCGAACTGGAAGATGCCGTTCGTCCGCCCCTCGCAGAACAGGCGATAGACCTCCGGGTCGTCGAGCGGGATGCGGTCGAAGTCGATCTCTTCGCCGGCCTGGCTGACGAAGCGCAGGGTGTCGTCGATCACCGTCAGGGTGCGCAGGCCGAGGAAGTCCATCTTGAGCAGGCCCAGCCCCTCGACCACGTCCTTGTCCCACTGGGTGGTGACGGTCTCGTCGTCGCCCTTCTTGACCTTGTAGAGCGGCACCAGCTCTTCGATCGGCTGGGGCGTGATGACGACGCCGGCTGCGTGGACCGAGGCGTGGCGGGTGAGCCCTTCGAGGCGGCTGCCGATCTCGACAATCTTGGCAACCTCCGGGTCCTGGCTGACCTCGTCCTTGAGCTTCGGCACGTCGCGCGCAGCTTCCGCCAGGGACTTGGTCATGTCCGGCACCAGCTTGGCGATGCGGTCGACCTTGGAGTACGGCAGGCCGAGCACCCGGCCGACGTCGCGGATCACCGCCTTGGCCGCCAGGGTCCCGAAGGTGATGATCTGGGCCACGTGGTCCCGGCCGTACTTCTCCGCCACGTAGTTGATCACCTCGCCCCGCCGGCGCATGCAGAAGTCGATGTCGATGTCGGGCATCGAGATCCGGTCGGGGTTCAGGAAGCGCTCGAACAGCAGGTCGTACTCGAGCGGGTCGATGTCCGTGATCCGGAGGGCGTAGGAGACCAACGAGCCGGCGGCCGAGCCGCGCCCGGGGCCGACCGGGATGCCGCGCTCGCGGGAGTAGCGGATGAAGTCCCAGACCACCAGGAAGTAGCCGGGGAAGCCCATCTTCCGGATGATCTCGATCTCTTTCGACAGGCGTTCCCAGTAGGTGTCCGTGCCCAGGTTGGCGAGCGCCCGGGAGCCGCGGCGCGCGAGCTGGGCGAGGCGTTGCTCGAGGCCCTCCCGGGTCACCTTCTCGAAGTACGACTCCAGGGTCTCGCCCGCCGGGACGGGGAACTCCGGCAGATGGAAGGTGCCGGTGTCGATCTCCACGTTGCAGCGCTCGGCGATCCGCACGGTGTTCTCGAGCGCCCGGTGGTCGTCGGGGAAGAGGGCGTGCATCTCTTCCGCGGTCTTCAGGTAGAAGTTGTTCGAGTAGTACTTCAGCCGGTCCGGGTCATCCAGGCGGCGTTGGGTGCCGATGCACAGCAGCACGTCGTGGGCCTCGGCGTCCCCCTCCCGCAGGTAGTGGCAGTCGTTGGTCACCACCAGCGGCGCGCCCAGGCGATGGGCGATCCGGCGGATCACCTCGTTGGCCTGGTGCTGCTCCGGGATGCCGTGGTCCTGGAGCTCGAGGAAGAAGTTGCCCTGGCCGAAGACGTCCAGGTATTGGCGGGCCTTCGCCTCCGCGTCCTTCTCCCGGTTGGCCAGGATGCGCTGGTTGACCTCGCCCTTGAGGCAGGCGGAGAGTCCGATCAGCCCCTCGGAATGCCGTGCCAGCAGGTCGTGGTCGATCCGCGGCTTGTAGTAGAAGCCCTCGAGATACGCCCGCGAGGTCAGCTTGAGGAGGTTCTTGTAGCCGGTCTCGTTCTCCGCCAGCAGCACCAGATGGTTGTTGTCCCCGTCCGAGGCCAGCTTGCGGTCGGTCATCTTGCCCGGGGTGATGTAGGCCTCGACCCCGATGATCGGCTTGACGCCCGCCGCGCGGGCCTTCTGGTAGAACTCGATGGCGCCGAACATGTTGCCGTGGTCGGTCAGCGCCATGGCCGGCATGCCCCGGTCCCTGGCGGCGGCGATCACGTCGCTCAGGCGGTTGGCGCCGTCGAGCAGGCTGAACTGGCTGTGCAGGTGGAGGTGGACGAACTCCGACATCGGCTCCTCTAGAGGTGTCAGCTCCCCCCGTCGGGGGCGCGTGACGTCATCTGGGCTCGCTCTTCCGGCATTCTACTCGCCCGGTAGATGTAGAACAGCCCCGAGGAGATCGTGAACAGCGCCGTGGCATAGATGCCGACCACCGCCACGGTTTCGAACGCCGGCCAGCCGCGGGCCAGCAGCACCAGCACGACCGTGACGAGCTGCACCGCGGTCGACACCTTGCCGATCGCGGCGGGCTGGAAGGTGGTGATGTGGATCGCCAGGTAGAGCACCAGCGAGACCACCACGATCAGCACGTCCCGGGCGATCACCAGGATGGAGACCCAGACCGGGATGGTCAGCCCGCCAGCGCTCGGATGAATCGCCAGCATCACGTACGCCGAGACCAGCAGCAGCTTGTCCGCCATTGGATCCAGGTAGGTCCCCAGGTGGGACTGCTGGTTCCAGAACCGGGCGATGAACCCATCCAGGGCGTCAGTCAGACCGGCCACCAGGAAGATCGCCAGGGCCCGGGTCGGGTGATCGTCGACCAGGGTGATGATGAACAGGGGGATCAGCCCCATCCGGAAGATGGAGAGGAGGTTCGGGATCGTCACGGCGCAGTCGCTGGCTGGGGGGACAGCAGCTCGACGGCCCGCCGGATCAGGTCCAGGGCCTCGCTTCCCGACAACATCGCGCCCGGCAGGCAATCCGCCGGCTCCGGCACGATCTGGCAGACGGCCGAGGCGGCGCAGACCGCGTCCGCCGTCGGCTGGCGGCCGAGGGGCGCGGTGCGCAGGCAGGCCGCGTCCGGCGCGAAGGTCTCGTCCGCCCGCAGCAACGCCTCCAGGGCATCCACCCGGCGCACCGGCTGATCCGGCGAGAAGGTGTGGAGTGTCGGGTCGACCTCCATCAGGCCCAGGTTCACGACCCGGGCGATCTCTTCGCGGAACGGATGCTCCAGGATGTCGACCGCGATCCGTCCGGCAGTACGGTGGGTCGAGCGGACCTGGGGAATCAGCCAGTAGATGAGCACGGCGAGCTCGCCCCGGGTCAGCTCCGGCTTGGCGGCCAGATCGCGCACCTCGCTCGGCAGCAACTGGAGCCGCCAGCGGAACTTGGCCGCCTCCAGGGCATCCTGGATCGTGCGATCGTCCGGGTGGAGAGCCGCCAGGCTCCGCATCATCTGGAGGCCGGCGGTGGCGTCACCGACCTCGAGCTCCAGCTCCGCCCGGCGAACGGCGAAGTCGATCCGCTCCGGGAACCGCGGCACCAGCCGGTCGAGCGCCGCGAGCTCGGCCTTGCGGTCCTTCTCCGCCACCGCCACCCGCCGGGCGGCGTCGAACGTAGCGTCGGCTTCGGGCGCCCACCGCTCGAGCTGCTCCAGCTCGGCGGCCGCCCGATCGGCCCGGCCGCGGCGCAGCGCATCGTCGATCCTGCGGGTGACGATCTCCACGGCCCGGGGCTTCAAGACCTCCGCTCTCTGGGCCGCGATCGCGGACGCCCCCGCCGCGGCACGGTAGGCGCGGAAGGCCCTTGGCACCGCCTCGATCCGCTCCGCCGCGCGGCCGAGCACGAGTTGGGCGGCGGTGTAGGACGGTAGCTCCGCGACCACCGGCTCCAGCCGGTCGACCGCTCCCTTCCCATCACCGGACAGGAGCTGCGCCTCGGCCGCCAGGACCGCCGCGGGATGGAGCCCCGGGTCGTCCGCCAAGAGCATCTCCACGGCCGTCAGCGCCGCGTTGCTGTCGCCGCTCCGGGCCAGGGCCGCATAGTCGGCGCGCACCTCCGCGGCCACGCTCGGTGCGAGGACCAGCGGGTATCCCTCCAGGGGATCGACGAGGAACGGACGGTCGACGGCCGGGATCCCGGCTACGGCAAGGTCCGCGGTCTCCGCCGGCGCCGGCGGCCGCCCGGACGAGCAGGCTACGGCGAACAGAGCGCACGCCGCGGCAAACGCCAAAGTCGCCCACCCGGCGAGCGCGGGGCGGGCGACGAACCGTCGCGGAGAACTTCCGGAGGTCTTCCGGAAGGTGGGATCAGGCCTCGTCTCCGGTCTCCCCGGGGTCAGCAGTCGTGATCGTAGAGATGGCATGCTTGTAGACGAGGATCTCCTTTCCCTTCGATTCGATCACGACCGCGAAGCGATCGAACCGCTTGAGCTTGCCGACCAGGTGGCGCCCGGTCACCAGCTCGACAAACATGTTCTGAGCCTCCTTCAGGTTCTGAAAAAGGAAGCCGTCCTGGATGTTGATGTTGTGCTTGCCCATCGATCCCCCCCGCCGAAATCAGCGCCTGAGAATAGAACAAAGGTCGATCGCCGGGGTCGCATCGCGCGCGACCTCCCGGGCGTCGAGCCAGCGGATCCCGGGTTCCTTGCGGAACCAGGTCAACTGGCGCTTTGCGTAGCGACGCGTCGCACGCACGGTCTCTTCGATGGCCTGCTCCAACGAGCGCTCCTCTCGGAGATACCGAACGAGCTGACGATAACCGATGGCCTGGAAGGCTGGAAGCGCGGGCGAGAGTCCCCGGGCGAGAAGCTGCGCGACCTCGTCGACCCACCCACGCTTCACCATCCGGGCCACTCGATGTTCGATCGCATCGTATAGGACGCCGCGAGGAAGCGTCAATCCGAGCCGGATCGCGTCCAGCCGCCGCTCCCCGTAGGGCTTGCGGTCGATCCACTCCGACAGTGGAACGCCGCTCGAGCGCACCACTTCGAGTGCCCGGAGGATGCGCTGGGTGTCGCCGGGCGCGAGGCGTCCCGCGGTCGCCGCGTCGACCTCCTGGAGCTCCCGGTAGAGCGCGGCGGCCCCCTCGGCCTCCAGGCGCTGCCTGAGCTCGGCGCGAAGCGCCGGATTCCCCGGCGGAACCGGGCTGATCCCTTCGAGCAGGGCACGCAGGTAGAGACCGCTGCCGCCGACCACGATCGGCCGGCGGCCCCGGGAGCGGATCGCCGCGATCGCCTCGTCGGCGAGGCGGGCGAACGCGCCCGCCGAGTAGCGCTCCCACGGATCGAGGACGTCGACCAGGTGGTGCGGCACCCGCGCGAGGTCTTCCGGGCTCGGCTTGGCCGTGCCGATGTCCAGCCCGCGGTACACCTGGAGGGCGTCCGCGTTGATGATCTCCCCTCCTTCCGGCAGCCGCTCGGCCAAGACCATGCCGAGGGCGCTCTTGCCGGTCGCGGTCGGCCCGACGATGGTGATCACAGGGGGATGGCGCTCGTTCGGCATCGTGCCCGAGTCTAGCCCGCCACCCAACGCTCCGAGGATCCCCCCATTGCCTGCGCTGGCGCCGGCACCACGTCACGGCTTGGGCGCGGCCGGCAGGCGCACCGACAGCCGGCCGTCCGGATGGAAAACCACCACCACCATGCCGTCGCGATCGGTCCGGTACACCCGGACCCCTCGCGCACGCAGGCGGTCGAGGACCTCGACCGCCGGGTGCCCGTAGGGGTTGTGCTCGCCGGCCGAGATCAGGGCGATCCGCGGCGCCGCCGCGTCGAGGAACCGCTTCCCGGTCGAGGTCCGGCTGCCGTGGTGCGCCACCTTGAGCACGTCGCAGCGGAGAGCTCCCTCGGCGGAATAGACCGCGGAGCGGACCAGGGCCCGCTCGGCCGGCGCCTCGATGTCGCCGGTGAGGAGCAGCCGGCGGCCGAAGGCCTCGGCGGCGATCACCAGAGAGTTGTCGTTGTCGCCGCCGTCCGCCGCGCCCGGCCCTCCGTCAGACCCTCCGCCGGGACCTTCTCCGAGCCGTGGCGGGCTCAGCACGCGGAGGCTCCAGCGGCCGACGTGCAACCGGTCGCCGGCCGAGACCACCCGGCGCGCTACCGCCGGCAGGGCCGCCAGGTCCCTGCCGCAGCGACTGGCGCCGATGCCCGGACCGCTGAACGCCCGTGCCACCGCCAGGTAGCCCGCGATGTCCACCAGCCCGCCGCAGTGGTCCCGGTCCGGGTGGGTCGCGATCACCCCCTCGAGCCGCCGCACGCCCAGGCGGGCCAGGACCGGCAAGAGCACCCGGCCTCCCAGGTCGCCGAACCGCCACCCGCCGCCGTCGACCAGGACGGCGTGGGCACCGTCCCGCAACAGGATGGCGTCCCCCTGACCGACGTCGATCACCACGGCGGAGACCCCGTCGTCGCCCCCGTCTGCCCACGACGCACCGCCCGCGACCACGACCAGGGCGACGACCAGCACCAGCCCCACCTGCCGAGGCCAGCGCCGGCGCACACCCGTGCCGGCCCCGCCGAGGACCAGGAGAAGTCCCGCCGCGAGGGACGCCGCACCGAGCGTGCCCAGGGAGACCGGCAGGTCGATCCAGGGACGGGGCGCAATGGCGGCCGGCCACGCGAACGGTGCGGCCACCCGGTCGACCGCACCGGCCAGCGAGCCCGCGAGCGCCGGCCACACCGCGGCCAGAGCGGACCAGGCGAGACAGACCGCAAGGGCGAGTCCGGTCCAGGGAACCGCGACGAGGTTCGCCAGCGGAGCCCAGGGCGTCACCACACAGAAGAGCGGCAGCGCCCACGGCAGCACGCCGATCTGGGCACCGACGCTCACCGCCAGTGTCCGGAGCACCCCGTCGCGCAGCCGTTCGATACGGCCCCGGGTCGCCGCGTTGCCGCCAGCGCCCCCGGTCCAGCGCGCCGCCAACCGCGGACCGAAGAGAACGATCCCCGCGGTCGCCCCCACGGTCAGCCGGAACCCGGCATCGAGCAGCACCCGCGGGCTCATCAAGCAGAGAGCGCCAGCCGCCACCGCCAGGGCGTTGGTCGCCTCAGGCGGCCGCTCGGCCAGCAGGGCCGCCACCGCGAGGCAGGCCATGACCGAAGCCCGGAGTAGCGACGGACGTGGACCGACCAGGAGAAGGTAGAGGCCGACCCCGGCGAGACCGAGCGCCAGCCGCGGTCCGCGGGGCAACCCCGCCCCCAGAGCCAGGAGCACGCCGGCCGCCAGGCCGACGTGAAGACCCGAAACCGCCAGAACGTGCGCCAGACCCAACCGCCGGAGCCCCTGGCGCACCTGGAGTGGAACCCGGGACGCATCCCCCAGGACCAGCGCACGCACCAGTGCCAACGCCAGACGCCGCTCCGCTGGCTCGCGATCTTCCTCGGGGTTCCCGGACCACTGGCTCGGCCCCGCGCCGCCCGCCTCCACCGCCCCGCTCGTGCCCGCCCGCTCGATCCCCCGCTCCACCCTGCGCCGGAGCGCCGTCGCCGACGCACCCAACCAACCCGCAGCCTGCCCGACCGACACCAGGCGCCGGCTCTTGGTCGTCAAGTGCCACGGCCCCGGAGGCAGCGCCGGCACGTTCCCCAGTGCCGGCGCCCGGCGCAGGAACCCACGAACCCGCAGACGCGTACCGAGCGGCGGCGGTGGCTCCACGCCAGGGAGGCGGAGGCTCGCATCCCGGCCACGGATCTCGACCCCGTTCCCCTGGCGCAGGCGCAGGATCCGCACCGGCGCCGACCAGCTGTCCGCATACTGCCGCCAGTGACCGGTCACCCGGGCCACCGCCGCGACCGGCCGCATCGGGTCCGGCACCGCCGGACGGTCTCCCGCCAGCACCCCGGCGAGCAACCCTAACGCACCCACGGCCACCAGCAGCCCCCACCGCGAGGCGCCAGGCGGCGCCACTGTCGACGGCGAGGCGAGCGCCACACCGAGCAGCCCGAGAAAGACCACCGCACCGATCGGCGTCCCCGGCGCCGCCAGCCCCGCGGCCGCACCGATCAGCACAGCCACGGCCGGCAACAAGGCCGGCGCTCGTGTCCACGTCTCCACACCAAGGAGGACGGGAACCCACCCCTCCGTCGCACACTCGCATCAGAATCGCCCCCATCTCCCTCGTTCCCCGCGCGGGGGAAGAGGGAGCCGATTGACAAGATCGCCCCCTGCCCCCCTCGATCCCTCGCCCCTCGCACGGGGGACGGGGGACGCCGATTGACAAGATCGCCCCCCGACTCCCTCGTTCCCTCGCCCCCCGCGCGGGGGGCAAGGGACGCCGATTGACAAGATCGCTCCCCGACTCCCTCGTTCCCTCGCCCCCCGCGCGGGGGGCAAGGGACGCCACCTCCCGCCCTCTCCTCCCAACAAAGAGCTCCGGCACGGCGAAGGTTGACGAGCGGTGCGCAGGCGGAGCGGGTCGGGAGGCCCCGCCGCAGGGCGTCGAGGACCGCGCGCGCCAAGTCCCTTGAGCTGGCAACCAGGCCCGGCGCGGTCCGAGCCCCGGGCCGCACGATCAGCTCCCAACCCTCCACTTC
>Ga0210086_1000813_pt1 | contig 16989 bp, 20 predicted proteins | sample China_Galinas_PW_3_FD_184867 | JGI IMG/M metagenome (GOLD analysis project Ga0210086, IMG submission 184867) | Wetland microbial communities from San Francisco Bay, California, USA, that impact long-term carbon sequestration - China_Galinas_PWB_D2... | ecosystem: Environmental > Aquatic > Marine...
CCGATCCACCCTCAACGCCAGGACGGGACCGCAAAGGCGACCCCGCCGTAGAGGTCATCCCACTCGGGGTTCACGGCAAGGATCAACCGCACCTTCCACGTCCGTGGCCAGTGCTTCATCGCCTTCTCACGGCGGATGGCGCTGACGATGGTCTGGTGCGCCTCGTACTAGACCAGCCGCTTCAGCCCGTATCGCCGTGTGAAGCCGTCGACCAGTCCCGCGCGATGCTCGTGCGCGCGGCGGCCAATGTCGTTGGTCACGCCGACGTACAGCGTGCCGTTCGGCCGGTTGGTCACGATGTACACCCAGGCGCCGCGCATGGCCCTACTGTCGCTTTCGTGGATGGCCGGGACAAGCCCGGCCATGACGTCGAAGGAGTGTCGGCGTAGCGCGAGAAGCCCAACGCGTCGCCAACGACGCTCATTCGGCGATTGGCCTGACTCACCACATCGCCATCCCCTCGCCCGTCATGGCCGGGCTTGTCCCGGCCATCCACGTCTTGTTGCATCCGCTCCTCTTCGCAGGATGTCGCCCCGGTGGGCACGCTGCGCTTTGCCCACCCTACGTTGCTGTGGTCATGGTGCGGAGCACCTGGCCGGCATCGGATGGTCAGGTCAGCTGCCTGACATACGTGGCCCTGGGTGGCCCGGCCAACAGCTCCATCATGGGTGCAAAGGCGCCGCTGGCCATAGCCTCTTCCATGAGCGCCTCCCGCGCCTCGGCTGCCTCCCACTCGGCGATCTCGACAATCATGTCGGGGTTGGCGGGCACCTCGTACAGGGCGAAACCCAGGGCGCCGCGCTCACGCATGACCGGTCCAAATTGCTCCCCCATGCTCTCCATCAGGCTCTGGAGCGCAGCGCGCCGACCCGGCTTGGCCTGAAACTCGATGATCACCTTGACCGCCATGCCATTTTCTCCCTTCGACTGTCGTCATCGTCCGCTCTCGATGCGAGCTTGCCAGTCCAAAACTGACCGGACAAGTTTGAAGCGAGCAAACGCACGTCGCCTGCATGCGATGAACGCGTGACGGCGAAGCGGGGAATAGCACGTAGGGCGGATTAGCGGAGCGTCATCCGCCATTTCCCGACTCCACGCGCCGCTGGCGAGTCACCCCGGCGGCTGAATGGTTTGTATGCGCTCGTCACAAAGGAGCTCCGTGGATGGCCGGGACCAGCCCGGCCATGACGGGGATGGAGTGTCGGGGTCGGCGCGAAAAGCCCCTTGGTTGAATGCCCACGGGTGCTCGGCGCCCGGCCTGACGCACTCCATCGCCATCCCCTCACCCGTCATGGCCGGGCTTGTCCCGGCCATCCACGTCTTTCTTTTGGGCCACGCGCGCTCCTCACCGCTCCCCCGGCGGGATTTCCCGGATGCGCGCCGAATGGGCGGCGATGTCCTCGAGGCTGTATGAGAGGTGCACCCGCGTCGTCGAGGCCGGCCGTAGGCTGAGCGACAGCCCCGGCCGCCACTCGGTCGTCGGCCGGATCGGCCGCGGGACGAAGCCGCCGCCGCAGTTCGGGCAGACGTTGAAGAGCTTGGTCTCGACGCAGTCGGCGCAGAAAGTGCACTCGTAGGTGCAGATCATCGCGTCCGCCGCCTGCGGCGCCAGGTCCTTGTCGCAGTATTCGCAGTTCGGCCTCAGTTCCAGCACCATCACGCCCTCCCGGAGATGAACGGGCCCCGTGCATAGGTCTCTACTGGTTCTCCGGCAACTGGCGACTGGCGCGAGACCGGCGCAAAACGCCCCTTCTCCGGAGCGCCTCGGCGACCGGGCAAGTTGCCTGTCAACGGTAAGTTCATATGTCGAGAATAATGGTGCAATGGATGACGCAATAGCATCCATCCATACACGGTGCAGTCCTTCAGGCAGGAGCAGCCAATGAAGAAAGTCGCCGCTGCAATCGTTGTTTCGCTGATCGCCAGCGTTTCTGCCGCCCGCGCCGACCCGTCGACGCCTGCCAACGGTTCCAACGGCGATCAGTACGTGTTCTCAATGAGCGCGGCATCGGGGACGTATTCGGCAGACACGCTCACGCTCAAGACGGTTCCCCTTGTCGTCTACTTCACCGAGCGCCCGCAAAGAACATCCGGACACATGGACCTGCAGGCCTTTCTCGACCTGTGGGGCAAGGGTGTCGACAATTTCAAACAAGACCCGCCGAACGCCGAGCTTTCCATCTTTCGTTCGGGAGGTGACGCCCATTCCATCCTGATCATCAGCTCGCCGACAGTCGAGGGGGAGAATATTTCCTTCAAGGTCGTCCTTCTGGACGAGAATATTCCGGAGGATTTCAACAATTCCACGCTCTTCATCGATGCGCTGGGCGTGATATTTCCATCCGATCAGAACTGACTGATGGAATTCGCGCCTACGGCATCGTCACCGGCCCGCTGTCGCCGGCCTCCACCCGCTTCGCCTTCCATGTGCCGGTCGCGGCGCCGATCGTGGCGCCTTTCTTGTCGGCGATGGTCAGCATGAACTGGCCGATATAGGCCTTGTTGGCGGGATCGACCTCGAGCGAGCCGCGCACCGTGTTGATGCTTGCGAACGCGCGGTCGGGACCGGAGACGACAAAGGCGAAGACGACCTTGGCGCCGTTTTGCCCGCTCGCCGTCCAGGCGCCCTGCCCGCCGCTGAAATAGGCCTCCGGCTCGGCGGGCAGTTCCGGCAGGCGCGGCGGCGCGGCGACAGTCATTGTGCCGTCGGCGGCGAAGGTGACCAGGTTCGGCAGCGTCAGCGACGGCGGACCCTCGACCGTGACCGCCACGATCCACGTGCCGACCACGGGCGACGAAGCCGTTTGCGCGAGCGCCGGCGCGGCGGCGATGGTCGCGCCGGCGAAGATGCCGAGCACGGCCCGGCGGCGGTGACCTGACATGCGTGCATCCTCCTCGCTGGACGGGACGCGGCACTTTAGGCTCGCGCGCCGCCCCCCGCCAGCACAACCCGGCGCCATCGGCCGCCGACGCCGCGCCATGGTGTGAAAGCATCCCTGCCCCGATGACCCGCCCTCAAAAGTGCCCCATCATCCGCAACAGGCGCACGGCGGCGAACAGCATGCCGAAGCCGGTGATCGCATAGACCACCCAGGCCTTGCGGCCGATCGACCGTTTGGCGGGCGGTTCGTCCTTGCGGGTCGCCACCCAGCTCTCGACGTCCGCCCGCTCCAGCCAGTCGCGGGCGGCGGCGAGCTTGTGCTGCGGCCAGCGGCGAAGCATCAGCTCGTTGCGCACGCGCTCCGCCCCGAGCGCGGTGAACTCGGCGCGGTATCGTTCGGTGGCGGGATCGCTCATGGCGGCGGAAGCCTACACCCGCGCTGTGCGACGGTCAGCGCGGGGGACGCGGCGAAATTGCCGCGTTGGATCGTCGGTCGGGTTCCGGCTTGGACATCGACCGGCTGGATGGCGCCGGTCGGCATCGCTTGGAAAGATGTAGGTGCGGTGCCCGGCCCGCCGCTCAGCGGCGCCCGGGTCCGGCGGCCACCCGCTTCTTCGGCGCTGGCAGCAGGCCTTCGCGCTGCGCCTGCTTGCGGACCAGCTTGCGGGCCCGGCGGATCGCCTCGCCCTTCTCGCGCGCCCGCTTCTCGGACGGCTTCTCGTAAAATCGCTTCCGCTTCAGTTCGCGAAAAACGCCCTCGCGCTGCATCTTCTTCTTGAGGACCTTCATCGCCTGGTCGACATTGTTGTCGCGTACGAATATCTGCAACAGACGTTCCTTTCGTTCGGGCCGCACGCCGCCGGCCCTTCGATCCGGTTTGACGACGTCCTCGTGTCCCGTTGAGACAGAGCGTCCGGAGAGCGTTTCATCGCTGTCTCCGGCGCATGCGTCGCCGTTCTGGGGGTGTTATCTAGCCGTCCTTGACCGATTTTGCCAGTCTCGGCGAAGAAAAAATCGCGGTTTTCGGCACTCAGTGGCCGGACTCTCCCTTCTCCCCCGGCACATGAACTTTTTCGCCCAGGATGTCGGAAACATAGAGCTGTTTGACCGCCACCAGCGCGACAACGGCGAGCGGCGTGGCGAAGACGACGCCGAGCGGCCCGAACAGCACGCCGAACGCAACCAGTGCGAACAGCGTCAGCGCCGGCGGCAGGTCGACTGCGCGCCGCTGAACGATCGGCTGGACCACATTGCCCTCGATCTGCTGGATGAGAAGATAGAGGGCAATCACCCACAGCGCGGTCGTCGGGCTGATCGAGAAACCGAGGAGCACCGCCGGCACCGCCCCGAAGATCGGCCCGACGATGGGCACGAAATCGGTCACCCCGGCGATGAAGCCGAGCGCCAGCGCCGAGGGCACGCCGATGAGCGCAAGCCCGCCGGCGGTCAGCACGCCGATGATTGCCATGGCGACGAGCTGTCCGACCAGCCATTGGCGCAGCGCGCGCGCAGCCTCGTCCGCCGTTTGCGCCACGCGCTCCCGGACGGTGCCGGGAAACAGCAGCAGGAATCCGTCCCGGTAGGCGGTCGGGCGGGCCGCAATGTAGATGCCGGCGACCAGCACCAGCGCGGCGGAGAGGATGATATCGAACAGGCTCAGCGTGAGGCCGGCGACATTGGCCACCGTCTCGCCGCGCGAAAAGAACTCGCGGAGTCGATCCGCGATCATCTGTCCGAGATCGGCGACCCCGAGCTGATCCTCGAGCGACTTCCACAGCTCGGGCAATTGGGTGATCAGCTCGCGAATCTGGGCCTCGATCTGCGTGCCGAGCAGGACTGAGAACCCGGCGATGAACAGGACGACGATGATCACGGCGAGAAGCAGCGACCAGGGGCTGCGGATCGGCGTGAAGCGCTCGATCGGGTCGGCGAGGCTCCTCAACAGGATCGCCACGAGGATCGAGGCGAAGATCAGGAGGATGACCCCCGACAACTGCCAGAGGAGCAGAAGCAGGATCGCGACCGCGGCGACGATCAGCGCCGTTCTGGCGATGTCACCGCGCTGCACCGCCGGGCGACGCGCTGACGTTTCGCCTTGCGTCGGCTTCGTCGGCTTCGCTTGCCGCACCTAGTCTGGCTTTCCTGTTTCGATGTATTTCTTGAGCCGGCTTACCTGCTCGCCGAGCATGGCGTCACTCTTCTGCGAAGGATCGCCGAAACCACCAGGCGCGTACCCGCCGACCACATAGGAAAGCGTCAGGTCGGTACCGTCGCCATCGGGCGCAAGCCCGATGGTGAGCGCACCTGTGACGCCCAACGCCTGCATCGGGCCGAGCGCTCCCAGCAGCACCAGTCGTTTTCCCGGATCGGCATAGACGACGAGCAGATGCTCGACCGTGCCGCCATCCGGCAGGTCTTCACAGAAGCAGTGGCTGGCAACCGCGTCGAGGGACAGATTGGCCGCCTTGCCGGAGAAAGTGTGCGCATCGTCCCACCATGCCTCGGGATGGACCAGCCTGTCATAGACCCGCGCCGGCGGCGCCGCGATCTTCACGGCCTCGCGGACCTCGAACCCGTTGCCGGAGGAACTGGACACCCCGGCTGCGCTGAGCTGGACCAGCGCCAGGGATGCGCCAATGAACGCTGCGAGCCCCAGGAATCGCGAACCGCGTATCGTGCTTCCGTCGCCCCTGCTCATGCCCGTTCCTTTTCTGTCGCCGCGCTGGCCTCATGCATTACAATGCCCGTCACGATACACCGACAATGCGCCGGAACGCATCCGCCCTGGGCGCGTTGGTTTCTGACGCGGGAGATCAGCGATGAGTGAAGACGACAAGGATCGGGACAAGAAGACCGAGGAACCCGAAGGGGATGCCGGCAAGCCTGAGGGCGAGAAGCCTGTCCCGCCCCCGCCGGTCAGACCGGCGGGGCCCGAATCGATGCGCGATCCACCGCGCAAATGGGACGAGGTCGACGAGGAGTCGGACGAATCCTTCCCGGCGAGCGATCCGCCCTCTACCTACTGATCCGGCGAACCGGGTAACGAAGGATTCACGCTGAACCAAGACTCCAGCATTTCTACCGGCGGCATTGGCGGCTTGGCAACTTCCGGCGCCTACCTTCCCCGGTCGTTCTGACCCGGAGGAAGGGCCATGTTGAAGCGTTCCCTTTTCGCGGTCGCCCTCGCTGCGGCGGTCGCCATCCCGCAGGCGGCATCGGCATGGCCGTGCCACGCCCGCGTCAACCTGATCATTCGCGACGGCCCCGGCACCAACTACGGCCGGCTGACCGTCATCCCCGCCGGCAAGACCGTCGAGGTCTACCGATGCGCCGGCTGGTGCGACGTCTACTATGAGGGGCACCGCGGCTGGGTCTACGGGAAGTACGTCGTGCGAGGCTATGCGCCGCTTTCCTCGCCGATCACCGTGTCGCCGGTTCGCACGCGGCACGGAACAAAGCTGAAGCCGGTCTACGTGCCGCCACAGCAAGCCTATCTCGCCTCCGCACCGTTCCGCTCTCCGAGCGAGGAGCGGGCCGACTGGTATGCTGGCCGGGCGTTCTATTTCAACGGCCGCTACCTCGATCGCCCGGATATCTTCTTTGTCTATGGCGAGTAAGCAATCCGCTCGGCGATCGCCGGGGGCGGCGTCTTCCGCGGCCACCGCGGCGGTCGCTGCCGCTCTGGCTCTCATGCTGATCGCCGGCCCGGTTGCCGCTCGGGACGGACCGTCCGGGATCGGCTTCGTCCAGGCCGAAGAGGGCACGTGGTGGTGCCGTGGCGGCAACCCCGCGGAGGCCTTCGCCTGCGCCGGCGCCAAATGCGACGAGGAATCCGGCGGGCAAGAGTGCTTTGCCACCCGCTGGTGCTACCCGGCCGGCTGGTCTGCGCTGATGATCGTCTGGCTTCCGGAGTTCCATTCCACCAACGTCGTCTGCGGGGCGCCGGGCAGGCCGGCGGCCGTCGCGGCCCTCACTGCCATCTGCCAGAGCGTACCGGAATACACCGGCTGTGATCTCGTGCTTGCGATCGACCCCGACGGCAACGAGGAGGAACTGTCGCAGTCGATCGGACCGGGAGCCGGAAACGACGCCGCCGGAAATCCCTGATCCGGATCGGATGCGCCTCGCTGCCGGTCATCCATCCGGCCGATGGCGATTGTGGCGGGAGAGACTCGTCCGATGTGGAAGCCGAATCTGCCGGAACCTGCCGATTCTTCCGGCCTTGCCCTTGCCACCAACTCCGGCGAATATGCCGGCCGAGCGGCGCCAGCAGACGCGAACGGATGGCGCCTCGATTTTTCATCCTCAGGAGGTGTTTATGTCGCTACACGTTCGTTCTCTCGCGCTCGGCGGCGCAGCCCTTTGGCTGGCGTTCGGTGCGAGCCCGGCCTTCTCGGCCGATGCCACTCAGGTCGCCGATGCCCTGGTCGCCGCCATGCAGGCATCCGACAACACCAAGGCGAGCTACGGCGCCGCGAGCGCCGCCGGCGACGATGTGACGATCACCGACTTCGCGGCGACGAACGCCAACGGCGGCACGGTCAACATCCCGACGCTGACGATCACCGGCGCCCAGATGCGGGACGAGGGCGGCTTCACCGCCGCCGGCATGACCTTCGACAACGCCAAGATGGTCGACAACAACAGCAACATCTCCTGGCAGACCGGGTCGCTCACCGATGCGATCGTCCCCTCGGCCGCCGAAATCAAGGCCAAGGCCCATGTGCGGCCCTTCGGCAGCCTGAACGTGGGCGGCATCACCATCGAGGGCGGCGACCTGCCGGCGCCTCTCCAGATTGCCTCGCTGGACGTCGCTATCGACATCGACCAGGCGGGCAATCCCCGCGATTTCGACATGAAGGTCGACGCCATCAACATTCCGCCTGAAGTCTTCGCGGCGGATGCCCAGTCGAAGGCGGTTCTCGACGAGCTCGGTTACAGCGGCTTCGTGGTCAATCTCAACGTCGCCGGCGGCTATGAGACCGAAGGCGACCAGGTCACCTTGCGCACCTTCACCATCGACGCGGCCGACGTCGGCAAGCTCGCCATCTCCGGCAAGTTCAACGGCGTGTCGCTCAGCAAGCTGTTCCAGGACGGCAATCCCGACGAGGCCAGTACAAACGGAACCCTGGAAAGCCTGACCATCCGCTTCGACAATAGCGGCATCGTCGAGCGGGTTCTCGACATGCAGGCCAAGATGATGGGCGTGCAGCGCCAGGACGTCGTGGCTCAGACGGCGAGCGCCCTGCCCTTCATGCTCAATTTCCTCGGCAACCCGCCCTTCCAGGAGAAGGTCGCGCAGGCCGGAACCGCCTTCCTCAACGATCCCAAATCCCTGACCATCTCGGCGTCCCCGGCCCAGCCGGTCCCGCTCAGCCAGATCACCAGCGCCGCCGGCCAGTCGCCGCAGATGCTGCCTGACCTGCTCGCGGTCGACGTCACCGCGAACAACTGACGCTCCGGCCCGGCTCCCGCGCGCGGGAGCCGGGCTCTCATCCGAGGGGGAAAGCCGCACGAACCTCGTGGAGGGACGCCATGAAGACATGCTCCTGGCTCGCAGCCGCCAGCCTCGCCCTGCTCCTGCCGCACGCCGCATTGGCGGAGCAGCCTGCCGAAACGGCCATTCGCCAGGTGGTGGCGGACCTCGATGCAACGCCCGAATGGGCGGCAAGCTTCCGCAATCTCTCCTATGACGCGGCGACCGACACGGCGACGCTGTCCGGCTTCACGGCGCGAACCGAACGCCCCGGCACCGAAATCTCGGTCGAAACGATCGCGGTAACCGGCTACGAGGCGTTGCCCGACGGCACCATGAAGGCGCGCTCGGTCACCGCCGACGGTGGCACGGTGAAATCCGGTTTCGTCTCCGTCGCGATCGGCGACGTGGGGGTCGAGAACCTGTCCGTGCCGGTGATGCAGGGCTTCGTCTTCGATCCCGACAAGCCATTCACCTCGATTGCCAGAATGTACGGGGAGGCGCTCAAGGCAAGCTTCTCACGCGCCCGGACGGGATCGGTGGTTGTCACCGAGATCATCAAGGGGGTCGAGAACCACATCACCTACAGCCACATTCGCCTCGACGGCTTCGCCGACGGCAAGCTCGATCAGTTTCGAGCGGGGCCCATACATCTGGAATCGCCCTCCGAGAAGGGGCTGGTCAAGTTGACGATCGGCAGTTTCGAGAGCCACGACACTGATTTTGCGGCTTTCGTCCGCGTCTACGACCCTGATGCCTATCAGGGCGGCGTCGGCGACATGGTCTGGCACGACGGCATGCGGCTCGCCGCCTACAACGACATCATGGTGGACGTGCCCGGTGCGAAGATCACGATCAACAGCGTCTCGGCCGAAGACCTCAAGGTGCGGCAGCCGCCAACCAGCTTTGCCGAATTTCTCGATGCGATCATGGTCAACCCGTCCATGCCGAAGGCGCGGATGGAACGGCTGACGAGGGCGCACCTGGCCGACATGCTCGGCGCCTGGTCGATCGGGCGCATCGGCATCTCGGGTTTCAACGTCGAGGCGGTGGGCATCGACCACCTGTCGCTCGGCGGGCTGAGCGTTTCCGACTTCTCGATCGACGGGCTCGGCGAGTTCGCCCTCGAGGACGTCGGCGCGGCGATCCGCGGTCAGGGCGCCATGCGGATCGGCCGTTTCGCCTTCGGCAAGATCGCCTTCGGCGGCATTGACGGACTGAACCGGCTGATCGCCGCAGCGGACAGCGGACAGGAGATCGACCCGGCGAGCGTGATGCCGGCGCTCGGCTTCCTCGAGCTCGCCGGACTTGAGGTCCAGACGCCGGACATCGAGCATCTGGGTCTCGCTCGCTTCCGGATCGACTCGACGCGATTCTCTGGCGCCGTGCCGACGGCGGGGATTGCCGAACTGGTTGGACTGACGTTTCCCACCTCGGCCATCAAGGACCGCACGACCCGCGAAACGCTTCAGCGGTTCGGCTACGATCTGATCGACTTCAACGCCTTCGCCCAGAGCGAATGGCAGGAAGCCGGCGAGACGTTCATCGTCAAGGACCTGCGGCTCGGTCTGAAGGGCATGGGCAGCCTGGCGATGAAATTCGCGCTTTCCGGGTTCCCGCTCGCGGCGTTCCAGGATGAGAAGGCCTTTGAAGCCGCGCTGCCAGGCCTCAAGCTCGTCGACGGCGAGTTCACCTTCAAGGACGAAACCATCGTCGGCACCGGCCTGACGCTGCTGGCCGAGCAGTTCGGCTTCAACGTGCCGCTCGAACAGTTCCGCAAGCAGTTCGCTGGCGCCGTACCGCTCCTTCTCTCGTTCGGCACGGCGAGCGATCCGAAGCTGGCTGCCCTGATCCAGAAGTCGGCCCTGCTTGCGCAGCTGACGCCGGCGGTCAGCAAGATGGTCGCAGCGCCGGGCGGGTCGATCACCTTCACCATGAAGCCGCCGGCACCGGTGCCGTTGGAGACGATCCCGAATGTGGCGGAGACCACTCCGGAGAACCTGGCGGCACTCCTCGGTCTCAGCATCTCCGGTGAGGAGGGAGCGGCACCACCGCCGGCGCCGGCGCCACCGACCACTCCCGCTCCGCCAGCGCCCGGACCGACACCGGCGCCACCGCCCGCACCCGCCCCGTCTGCCCCCGAGGGCGGCGCGACCGGCGGAGGGCAGCAGCCCGCCAACTGAGATTGGCGCCCGGCAGCTACTCCGGCAGGTTGAGGCGGATGTGAAGCTCGCGGAGCTGGCGGGCGCTCACCTCGGAGGGCGCCGCCATCATCAGGTCCTCGGCCCGCTGGTTCATCGGGAACAGCGTCACCTCGCGCAGGTTCTCCTCGCCGCAAAGCAGCATCACGATGCGGTCGATGCCGGGCGCGATGCCGCCGTGCGGCGGCGCGCCGTACTGCAGGGCGCGCAGCATCCCGCCGAACTTCTGCTCGAGCACGTCCTCGCCGTAGCCGGCGATGGCGAACGCCTTCCGCATGATCTCCGGCTTGTGGTTCCGGATCGCGCCGGACGACAGCTCGATGCCGTTGCAGACCAGGTCGTACTGGATCGCCTTGATCGACAGGATGGTCTCATGGTCGGCCGGATCGAGCGCGAGGAACGCCTCGTGGTCGTAATTCGGCATCGAGAACGGGTTGTGCGAGAACTCGATCTGCTTCAGGTCCTCGTTCCACTCGTACATCGGAAAGTCGACGATCCAGCAGAACGCGAAGGCGTTCCTGTCGATGAGATTGAGCTCCTCGCCGATCTTCTGCCGCGCGGTGCCGGCGAAGACATGGTGCTTGGCCGGATGGCCGCAGACGAAGAAGACGGAGTCGCCGTCGCCGAGCTTCAGCCTGTCGCGGATCGCCTCGGTCCGCTCGGGACCGATGTTCTTGGCGATCGGCCCGGCGCCCTCGCCATCGTCGCGGAAGAAGATGTAGCCGAGCCCCGGCTGCCCCTCGCCCTGCGCCCATGAATTCATCCGGTCGCAAAAGGCGCGGCTGCCGCCGGTCGGCGCCGGAATCGCCCACACCTCGACCATCGGGTCAGCGGCGATCTGGCCGGCGAACACCTTGAAGCCGGAATCGCGGAATTGCTCGGTGACGTCCGCCATTTCGATCGGGTTGCGGAGGTCGGGCTTGTCGGTGCCGTATTTCTGGATCGTCTCGGCATAGGCGATGCGCGGGAAGGTCTGGCTGACGGTCCGGCCGTCGGCGAACTCGTCGAACAGGCCGCGCATCACGGGCTCGACGGCAGCGAAGACGTCGTCCTGGCCGACGAAGCTCATCTCGATGTCGAGTTGGTAGAACTCGCCGGGCGAGCGGTCGGCGCGGGCATCCTCGTCGCGGAAGCAAGGGGCGATCTGGAAGTAGCGATCGAAGCCGGCGATCATGATCAGCTGCTTGAACTGCTGCGGCGCCTGGGGCAGCGCGTAGAACTTGCCGGGATGCAGCCGCGAGGGCACCAGGAAGTCGCGGGCGCCCTCGGGCGAGGAAGCAGTGAGGATCGGCGTCTGGAACTCGAAGAAGCCGCTGTCGCGCATCCGCCGCCGGACGGAGGCGATGATGTCGGCGCGCTTCATGATGTTCTGGTGAAGCTGCTCTCGGCGGAGGTCGAGAAAGCGGTATTTGAGCCGGGTCTCTTCCGGGTAGTCGAGGTCGCCGAACACCGGCAGCGGCAGCTCGGCGGCGGCCGAGAGCACTTCCAGCTGGCGGATGAACACCTCCACCGCGCCGGTCGGCAGGTTGGGGTTGATCGTATCCTCGGTCCGCGCCTTCACCTCGCCGTCGATGCGGACCACCCATTCGGCCCGCACTTCCTCCGCTGCCTTGAACGCCGGTGAATCCGGGTCGGCGACGCACTGCGTCAAGCCGTAATGGTCGCGGAGGTCGATAAACAGGAGCCCGCCATGGTCACGGACCCGGTGCACCCATCCGGAGAGACGTACGGTTTCGCCGACGTCGTCCGGGCGGAGATCGCCGCAGGTATGAGTGCGATAAGGATGCATGGAATTCCCGGTCACTGGAGACGGCGGCGGAAAGCCGCCAGAACGGCCTTTTCCGGCGGCCGGAAAAGCGCACGGGCGAAGCCGCTTGTCAAGGCGATGCGCCGGCCCGGTGGCGCGGTTATGGCGGGGCGAACAGGGAGTGCGCGCCCTGTGATTGTCATCACTGCGCTTGCCAGGCTTTGGGAATAGATACCCGCCTTCGTTGCGAGACATCGCGCTCATCGCGCGCCCCGCATCATCTGCATTCGTTCATGCCCTCCGGCCCGGCGCAGCGCGGCGGCGGCGAGCATGCACCCCTGTCCGTCCGAACGCCGAGCGAAAGGAGCCCTCCGCAATCAGCCGCAGGACCTCGGCGAATAGGGTTCTCGCAATAGCGACCTCGGCCATCTGGAAGGCAACATAGCGGCCGTGCCTGGCGAGCTTGGCGCCGACCTTGACCTACTTACAGCTCGCCGGCGCTGCATGCCTGCGACATCGTAGCGGAGACCGATTGTCACGGCGCCCTTGACCAAAAACTGCCAGAGTAGTGCTAGACCGTCGAGAGGTACTGGTGGACGAAGCGGACTGCCGTCGAGCCTTCACCCACGGCTGCAGCAACACGTTTGCTGCTCCCGTGCCGTACATCACCGACGGCAAATATCCCCGGCACCGAGGTCTCGAGCAGGTACGGATCGCGGTCCAGATGCCATCCCCTTGGCTTGCCCTCGAGTACCGGCAGGTCGGATCCCGTCAGCACGAACCCTTCTCATCTTGGGCGACGAGACCTTCGATCAAGCTGGCGTTGGGAGCTGACCCGATGAAGATGAACACGGCCGCGGTCGCCAGTTCGTCCAGTTTCCCGGTCTCCAGGTCTTTCACCGTGACCGACTCGAGGCTCTCTTGTCCGGTTACCGAGACGATCTCTCGGCGCGTCGCCAGCTTTATTTTGCTCGTTGCTTCGATCTGGTCGATCAGGTACCTGGACATGGTTGTGGAGAGATCGCCGCGTCGAATGAGAAGCGTCACCTCCGACGCGTATCTGCTTAAGAACATCGCGCACTGGCCGGCGCTGTTTCCCCCTCCGACGACGATCACCGGTCGATGGCGGTAATGCGCAGCCTCGGACAGGGCTGCTCCATAGTAGATGCCCCGCCCGGTCAACTCGTCGCATCCCGTCGCGGGAAGTCGCCGCACCTTCATGCCGGTTGCCAGGACAATGGCGCGACAGGTGAGCTTGGTCCCATCTGCGAGGGTGACGATCTTGTAGTCATCACTCAGGCTGAGTTCGCGCACCTCTTGAGGCGTGAGGAGTTCCGCCCCAAGCCGCTCGGCCTGCATGGTTGCGCGATGGGCGAGGTCCGCTCCGCTCACTCCCTTTGGGAAGCCCAGATAGTTCTCTATGCGCGAGCTGGTGCCGGCCTGTCCTCCCGTCGCCTCCTGTTCGACGAGCGCTGTCGATAGCCCTTCCGACGCTCCATAGACGGCGGCGGCGAGGCCACCCGGCCCGCCGCCGATGATGATGAGATCGTAGAAGCCTCCCGACGCTCTCGTCCGCATGCCAAGCGCTTCGGCGAGTACTTGCGATCCGGGTTCCTGAGCGCAGTCCCCGTCGCCAGGAACACCACCGGCAGCGCGGCTCCCCCCGGCACACCATCAACCAAGGCCTTCGCCGAGTTGTCGCGTTCGATATCCAGCCACTGGTAGGGAATGCGGTTACGCGCCAGGAAGTCCTTCACGTCGTGACTGGTGGGCGACCACAGCGTCCCTGCAACCCTCACACCCTCAAATGGAAGTCGCGCGGTTATCGCCCACGACTCGAGGAGGTCGTCGATGACCGGGTACAGCGCCTCTTCAGGTGGGTCCCATGGCTTCATGAGATAGTGGTCAAGTCCGATCTCGTTGATGCTTCGGATCGCCGCGCTCGTGTCCGCATATGCCGTCAGCAGCACCGAACGCGCCTCCGGATAGAGGGTGAGAGCCTGTGTGAGGAACGACGTCCCCTCCATCTCCGGCATGCGCTGGTCGGTAACAAACAACGCTACGGGGTCGTCCCTCTGCTTGAGGCGGCGGGTCACCTCGATCGCTTCGTTGCCCGACCCGGCCCGCATGACGCGGTACCGGGCTTCGTATCTGTCCCTGAGGTCCCGCTCGATATTGCGGAGGACGTCCGGCTCGTCGTCGACCGCCAGGATGATCGGCTTTCGCATCAGGCCCGTCCCCCCGGGACAGCAACGCGATCCTTCGCATCCCGCGAGTCGGCAGCGTGACTCGGCAGCCTGACCTCGAAGCAGGTTCGACCAGGCTTGGACGCGAAGGTGATGGTGCCCTTGTGCTTCTGAACCACGATGTTGTGCGTGATGTTCAATCCGAGGCCGGTCCCGTCGCCGACCGACTTCGACGTGACGAACGGATCGAAGACCTGTTCGCGAAGCTCATCCGGGATTCCTCGCCCCGAGTCGATGACCTGCACGACAATTTCATCGCCTTCGCGCCTCGTTCGGATGGAAAGGGCGCCCGAGCCTTCCATGGCGTCGGCCGCATTGTCGATCAGGTTTGTCCACACCTGATTGAGCTCGCCTCCTGACGCGGTGATGGAAGGCAGCGAGGCGTCATAGTCCCGCTGAACGGTGATGCCCTGCTTGAGAACGCTCCCGAGCATGAGCAGCGTGTCGTCGAGCCCGTCGTTGACGCTGACCAACTGCAATTCTCCGCGATCGAGATACGAGTACGACTTGAGAGCCTTAACGATGCCGGCGACTCTATTCGAGCCGCGACTGATCTCGCCCAGCAAAGAGATGACTGCCAGCAGGAGGGCGGCCCGTCGGAGGACAATCGACAGGAGGGCGGCGTCAAACACCTCGATCAAATCGTCGAGATCGGACGACTGCAGACCCAGATCAACGATGCCGGCGACGTGCGGCGCAAGGTCGTCCGCTGCATGACGCCCGATCCAGACCCCTATGTCGTCCTCTCGATCCGCGCGCTCGAGCGCGTCCACTTCAATCGGGCTGCCCGCCCGTGCCCGCGCCATGGCATCCAATTCCTCGATGCGCGCCTGCTGAGCCTGGTTGCGCACGGAATCGCCGAGCCGGTAGCTGACGCGCATGAGCTCTTCCATGGCCGGGCCGAGCCGGCTCGCCCCCCTTTGCGCGACGGTCGCCGGATTGTTGAGCTCGTGGGCTATACCGGCGCTGAGCCGACCCAGCGAGGCCATCTTTTCGCTTTGCACGAGAGCCTGTCTCGATGCCACCAGCTCGCGGTTGGTTGCTGCCAGTTCGATCGCCGAGTTGTGACGCAGAAGCAGGAAGTAGCTGGTCAGACCGTAGACGGTCATGGCAACCGTCGAGAGGTTGATTGCAAACGCGATGCGCGTCAGCGTTCGGTCATTCATGACCTCGGGCACGGGCAGGTAAGGGTCGACGATCACCGAACAGACGACCAGCGCCAGAAAGAAGCCTAACCACACAAGCGACACCCGCAGGTTCCCGAACGACTGCGAGGCGGTAAGGGCCAGCAATGCCCATGTCATCATCGCGCCGCTTGACACGAACCCGCCCAGCGACCATTGCAACGCGAATGGCAACACCAAGCTGATCAGGACCTGCACCGCGCGAACGACCGCAAAATCCTTGGTGCGCCACAGATAGACGAGGTTGGCAGCCGTGATCGCGGTGTAACCGTAAGGGATCGTCGACTGCAACGGGAGGCCGAGAAACAGAGCCAAGCTGCCCCACACCACGCCCCCAAAACCCATCGCCACAGCTGTGACGATGAGGAACCGGCGCTGCAATCGCTCCTCGTCGTCGAGTCCGGGGCAATCGCCGATGGCCGCCAGCGACTGCGTGAGGCGTTTAACGCTATTCACCTCAGTCGGAATCCACCCAATGACCTGCTCTTTGAGTCAAGATTGCCGACAAGGGGCGGAATTGGCAATGGCGGACGCTCGCCGCGAGCGCCCACTGACGCGGCCGAGCAATGGCTCGCCGGCCACTCGGATCCGGCCAGCGAAGGCGGCCGCGAAGGCGCCTGCATGATCATCAATGCGTGGGCGGCGAGCAGCGATCCGGCGAAACGGCTCCTCCTTCGCGCCATGCGAATCGAAAGCAGGAACCGGCCGATCTACGCCAGGCGCGAATATCCCGACGGCCGATCCCGTCCCCTCAGGCTGGGGAAGCGACCGTCTCTCCCGTTCGGTAGCCTCCGCTTGCGGCATCCGGCTGGCCAGGGCCAATAAGCCTACTCTTATCAGAGTCTTAGAGAACGATTCACCATCGGAGATTGGTTAGGGACTTTCCGGGCGCGCTGGGCTATAGGAAGACCATGCCGATCGTTACCCAAACTACCGATCTCGCCACGGCCTGCAAGCGTTTTGCCCGATTCGACAACGTCACCGTCGATACCGAATTCATGCGCGAGACGACCTATTGGCCGAAGCTTTGCGTCATTCAGCTGGCAAGCCCGGAGGAAGCCATCATCGTCGACGCAATGGCGCCCGACCTCGATCTCGCGCCCTTCTTCAAGCTGATGAAGAACGAGAACGTCGTCAAAGTCTTTCACGCGGCGCGCCAGGATATCGAAATCGTCTACCACCGCGGCGGCCTCATCCCGCACCCGGTCTTCGACACCCAGGTCGCCGCGATGGTCTGCGGCTTCGGCGACTCGA
>Ga0210086_1000814_pt1 | contig 16979 bp, 14 predicted proteins | sample China_Galinas_PW_3_FD_184867 | JGI IMG/M metagenome (GOLD analysis project Ga0210086, IMG submission 184867) | Wetland microbial communities from San Francisco Bay, California, USA, that impact long-term carbon sequestration - China_Galinas_PWB_D2... | ecosystem: Environmental > Aquatic > Marine...
CGCAAGCTGCGCGAGATCCTCGCGCGCGCCGGCGAGCCGCGACCGGACCGGGCATTGCGCCGCTGGCGCGTGTTCTTCATGGCGTGCGCCGAGCTTTGGGGCTACCGTCGGGGCAACGAGTGGTTCGTGTCCCACTACCGGTTCGAGAAGCCTGTGGTCTCGGGGGAGGCGGCCGTCGAGCAGCGCCGCGATGGCCGGGTCGAGGTTGTGTCATGACCGAGCTGCTCGTCGTATTGGTGGTCGTAGCCGCCGTCCTGGGGATCTCGATGTTTCGCACCGAACGCAAGGCACTTCTCCAGCCCGGCCAGATCGCACCCGACTTCGTGCTCCCGAGTCAGACCGGGGAGGCGATTCGGCTCTACGACCTGCTCGAGCGCGGTCACGTCGTCCTGTACTTCTACGTGCAGGATTACACTCCCGGCTGAACGCGGCAGACCCGGGCCTTCCGCCAAGCCTACGCCCAGTTCGAGGACTTTGGCGCGGCCGTGATCGGGGTCAGTTCGGATCCCGTCGAAACCCATGACCGCTGGGCCGACCGCGAGTGTCTGCCGTTTCCGTTGCTGAGTGACTCGGACGGGCGCGTGCGCAATGCCTATGGCGTGCCGCGCAGCCTGTTCGGTCTGTTGCCCGGGCGCGTGACGTTCGTGATCGGCAAGGACCGGGTCATTCGCCAGGTGTTCAGCTCGCAGTTTCGGCTCAAGCGCCACGTCGAGAGGGCGCGTGAAGCCATCCTCGAGCTCGTTGGCAAGGGCGCGCCTCGGTCCCCCGCGCGCAAGTCGTAGGGGAAGCCCTAAGGAATGTCTCTGACACATTCGTTAGGGGGAGGCGCTTCCCGAATCAGATCTTGCAGTCTGTCGCACCAATCGGCGGCTCGCGCTCGACCATGTTCGCGAATGCGAGCCAACCGTCGAGCTGCTCCTGTGTCAGCGTCGCGTTGCGCCCGCCTGCCAGCCGATGGCGCACCGCTCGCAGCCACCGCCGCGTTTCGCGCGGCAGCCGCGGCCGCTGGTTGACGACGAGACCCGTGACTTCCTGGCGCTGGTGCCGGCGACGGATGCTGAGCTTCTTGCGCTTGTGAATGCGGTAGCCGTGCTGGCGGACGAGGAACTCGACGGCGCTGAGCAAGCGATGGACGTCTTCACGCCGGTCGATCTCGAGCGAGAACGTCAGGTCGTCGGCGTAGCGCGTGTAGTGGGCGTAGTAGCGATCGGCAACGGCCTCGAGCCGGCCGTCGAGTCTCTTGCACAGCAGATTGCTGAGCTTCGGGCTCGTCGGCGCGCCCTGCGGCAAGCCGCCGTCCTTGGTCGTCATTCGCGTCAGCAGATCGGTGGCCGCGCGACCCCACCCGAGGCATCGGTAGAAACCCACCGCGTAGTCCGCACGCGTCGACGGGAAGAAGTCTTGGAGGTCCATGTTGATCACGACATCCTTGCCGACATGCCGCCGGGCGTTGTCGACGATCGAGCGACGCCGCTCGAAGCCCATGGCCGCGGGGTGAGCGCGCATCCGACCGAAGATCCGGCGCAGGATGCGCCGCTGCAGTCGCTTGAGTTCGTGGTCGGGCGCATGGATCGTGCGATAGCCGCCCGAACGTTTGCGCAGGTGGAACTCGCGATAGCGGATCGGCACGGCGAGCATCTCGTGCTTGTCGACACCGAGCACCGCCGCGAGCTCGGCCAACGTTCGCCCGCCCGCGAACAAGCGAATCACCGGCTGGACGACGTCGCGAAGAAACCCCACTCCCACTCCTTCCCGAAACAGAGTTACGGGGCACGACGCCAGGCCGTGCCCCGCCCACCTTGCGTAACATCCGCGGACGACCGAGTTCCGAGCCCCGCAGGGGCGAGGGTCGCGTAGCGACCGAAGGACTCGATCGGGTCGCGGATCTTCCGACAGGCTCCGACAACGAAACCCGGCCGACGAAACATCGGCCTGTGCCTGAGACAAGCACCGCCAAGGCGGTTGCGCGGATCATAGCCGAACATGACGAGGCGACTAGCGCGGCCAGCAGGGCGTTCTTCATGATGCCCGAGAGCCAGGTGTTGGTGGGAGCCGGCTATGCTGACCACGGTTCCTTTCCACCAGCGAGCGCACCATGAGAATCCAATTCCCCGTAATGTTCGTGTTGGCCGGTCTCGGGGTCGTTGTCTCGGCACAAGGTCCCGTCCCCAAGAGCGACGGGCAGCAGGAGCCCGCCAAGCAACTGTTCGCAGTGCTCGACAAGAAGGTCGCGACGGCCGAGCGCTGGGTCGAGATCGCCGAGCGAGAGCAGGCACGCTTCGAGTCGATGAGGGGGTTCGTGAATCGTGACGCCATCGCGGCTGCCGGCGGCAAGGTCTACGAGGGCCGGATCGCGCTCGCGACGGCCAGGCAGCAACTGTACGTCGCGCGAATGCAGCACCGCGGTGAGCAGCAAGCCGCGGCGAAAGTCGTCGAAGCGATCGAGCAGAAGATCGCAGCCGCGCGCCCACGCGTCGCGAGGCTCAAGGAGCGCTTGAAGACCATCGAGATGCTCGTCGACGCGGGGCGAGCGCAGACGAGCGAACTCGAGAACGCGCGAATCGAGTTGCTCCGCGTGGAGCTCGATCTGCTCGAGTTCTCGCGCGAGCTCGCCGAGTTCCGCCTGACCTCGGGAAAGAAGTAGCGCGGCCGACCCCGACTCGGCTACTTGACCTGCTTCAGCGCAACCGGTTTGGCGCCGCCGCTGAAGTACCCGGGAGTCCTTTCAATGCATGGCGATCCTACGTAGTGCAAGATCGGCGGCTGCGCGCACTCGGCGGTCGTCGTCACCGCGCCGCGCTTCGAGATACGGAACGCAGTCTGCGGCCACTCGGCCGTATCTGCCGAGCTGTGCCGCCGCTTTCGAACGCATCCTCGGGTCCCAGTCACCGAGAATGTCCACGAGCACGGGGCGCGCTCGGTCATACGGTGGTGACAATCGGCCGAACGTCATCAGCGCACGCAACCGAACTCTCGGATCCAGGTCGTGCGTTGCTTCGCCCACGACCTCGAACACCCACTTCGAAGGCTCCGGTGCTCGCGCGAGCCCCAAGAGCGCCCACAGTCGCACTCTCCGGTCGCTGTCTCGGGCCAGACGAGTCAGATCGTCCGTCGCACGCAGGCGCACGACGTTGCGTGCCAGCAGCTTCGTGACGAGCAGCCGTAGCTCCGGGTCGTGGCACCGCGTGAGGTTGTCGAGATTCTGATCGAGAGACCGGGGGGTGACCCCGAGCTCGAGAGACGCCTCGAAACCCTGCTTCCCCAGCGCTCTCAACGCCTTCGCCGCGCTCGGCGCGAGCTTCGGCTTGCAATGCGCCAGCTCGACGATCTTGGGGATCGCCGCGCGCGCACGGTCTCCGAGCGCCGCGATCGCGCGCAGCACCGGGAGCTGCCGGTCGGGACGCAAACGCAAGGCTTCGACGAGGTGATCGACCGGTGGACTCGGCATGGATCGGAGGCAGGCGAAGATGCTCCAATGGAGTTGCTCATGGCACAGGAGGTCGACCAGCTTCGATGTCGAAGCGACCGGGAACGCGCGTGTCGCCGCGAGTGCCTCGAGCACGGCGCTCAGCTCGGAGATCGGCGGATTCACACGGTTCTGTTGGAGCAGGTCCAGACGCTTGAGCAAGGTGGGCGCATACGCTGCTGGGGCCGGCTGTAGTCCGGCAATCGCCTGCGCAGCCGTCAATCTGGCGTTGGCGACCGTGGACTCGAGCAGGCGTTCGACGAATGCACGGTCGCGCTTTGCGATGCTCCTCACCGCGCACTCGAGGAGCAGGTGGTTACGAAAGTTGCGTCTCGAGAGGAGTGCGATCAGCCGCGGATACACGGGCTTGCCGATCCGTCCGAGCGCCGAACCGACGCGCATCGTCTGGTTGCGATGTCCCGGGCTGGGAGCGAGCGCAAGAATCTGTTCGGCGACCTTGCGAGCAAACCCGCCACCGACTTTGGCCGCGATTTCGCCGATCGCGATCACCGTGTCGCTGCGCAGCGGCCCGGGTTGGGAAGCCGCGAGCTCGCACAACCGTCCGACCGCGGATCGCGCCGGTGCGCCGATCCCGCCGAGTGCCTGTGCCACACACGGACCGTACTGCTCGTAGCGGGGTAGCTCGAGGTCCGCGAGCAACAGAGGGACCGCGGCACCGGCGGCGTTGCCGATGCGCCCGAGTGAGTCCACGCAGGCACGCCAGACGTCGATCTCGGGATCACCACGGAGCACTTCGACGAGATCCTGAACGAAACCACGGGCGATTCGCGGGTCCAGACCGCCGATCGCGCGTAGCGCTCTCGGGTCTCGTTCGAAGCCGGGCGTCCGGAACAGCTCTACTGCATCGCGGGCCCACGGGTCCTCTGGCGTGATCCGGAAGAACTCCAGTGTTGTCTGGAACGTCCGGGTCAGTCTGGGGTGCCTGCGCACAGCGGCGATGATCGCACCAAGCGATTCACGGTCCGCTGCCGCGGCAAGTCCGCCGATCGCCCAGCCCTGGCGGATTCCATCCGCCAGCGCCTTGCGGAAGACCGCGAGGGCGTCCGCACCGAGACGGGACGCCGTGCGTAGAGCGACGTTGTGTTCTCCCGGGCGGTCGAGCGCATCGAGCGCGAGCTTCTCGAGATTCGCTCGCACCCCTGCGTCGGTGACACGCATTTCGCCGAACGCATCGAGAGCGGCGATGCGCACGCGTGGGTCGGGGTCACGCGCCGCGGCGAGCAGTCGCCAAGGGTCTCCCCTGACCCTCGGCGCAAGCAATGCGGCCCCGAAACGCAGCCATGGTTCGTCGGCCGCCAATGCACGCTCCCACTGCGACCGCGGGAGGTGGACGCCGCGGTCACTCATCGCCAGTAGAACGCCTGCGCGCAACCGAACTGCGGGCGAACCTCGTCGCAGCTTGTCGCGCAAGGCCCGCCGATGCGTCGGGCGCGGGTAGCGCAGCACGGCCGCGACCGTCTCTCGCACAACCGGGTCGGGGTCCTCGAGCCCGTCAGCCAGCGCTCGCGAGTGCCGATCGCTGGGTCGCTCGATCGCAGCCAGCTTCTTGAACCCGCGACGTCTGACCGCGAGCTCCGGGCTCGCGGCCTCCGCCAGCGCGCTCGTGAGTGGCTCGCCCTGGACCGGACCAACCCCGAGCGAAGCGCACGCGAGAGTGGCGAGAACCACGATCATGCGCGATCACAACGTGATCGGCGACCGAGAGTTCGGTGAACGCTACCAGAACTTCCACCACGGCTTGGGCTTCTGGCGCGGCCGGCGCGGGCGTTCGAAGCTCGCAGGCGGCTGCGGCTTCTCGGGTGGCATGGCGTTGCTCAAGGCCCGCTCGATCGTTGCATCGCTCGCGCCGCGGTCGGGGACGACGCTCGGGTACATCTTGATCTTGCTGAGCTCCGGCTCGTTGGTCGACCCGAGGTATTGCACGATGACTTGGGACTCTGCGTTGTACAGACACAGCGCTCGGAACTCGTCCTCGGGCATCGTCGTCGCCAGACGACCAGCGATTGCTCGAGCGCGGGAGAAGGCAGGAAGCGACGCAGTGGGGACGGTTTCGATTCGACCGTCAGCGCGCGCACGCACGACGGTCTCGGGATACCGGATCCCTGCACGCTCGAAGTACGCGCGGCCGAACGCGATCGTCGAGACTTTCTCGATCTCGTCGACGAGATCGATCGAATAGCCTTCGTCGACCATCCCGTCGACCAACTCGTCGACCGACTGATGGTGTGCGTAGAGCTCGGCGAACCGCTCGATCGCCCGGTCGAGCTCCGCACGTCGACGGAGCTCATCAGAGTCAGCGGCGAACTCGAAGACCGCGAACCGGGCTGCGTAGCCGAAGCCGTTCGCCTCGATGCCTGCGGGCCAGCTCGACTCGTGATGCGAAACGTCGTGTCCGTCGATCTCGAGCGTCCGCTCCCAGCCCCGTTCACCGTGCAGGATCGTCGCCTTGGCCAGGTGCAAAGGACGGGGCGATGCCGACTCGACGGCATAACGGAACCATGGCTTGGTGTCGTCGAGATCCGAGAGGGCCTCGGTGTTGTCGAATCCCCGCTGAATGGTCGGTCCGACGAACGCCCGGACGCCGCGCAGTCCATAGTCACCCGGTGCAAAACCGTCATCGATCTGACCACCGGCCACGCCGGCCTGGCACGTCATGCACACGGGCCGTCCATCCAAGAACGAGCGGATCGGCCCGGCGACGGAGGTCATCCAGAGCGTCGCCACCTCTGCGAGCGCGCTCTGCTTGTCGTCGCCGATACCGAAAACGCATGCGTCGAGCTCCGAGTCGTCGTGCTCGGGCAACGTGGTCACGACATGGGCATGCACGACCCCGGGTGCCGTGTGCTCGTCATCGGCGATGTCGACGTGCACGGTCGCGCGCCCGTCGAACAACCGTAGCTCGCCGTCGCCGAGCTTGGTCCACCCTCCGAGGTCGCCGCCGTGGTCGGTCACGGCATCTTCGATCAGTTCGAGAAGTTGCTCGCGCTCGGTCATGCTCCTCCGGGCAAGCCGATGGTTTCGAGTGCCGGTGCCGGCGAACAGGATAACGCAACCACTCCCGGGCTTCAGTTGACCATCCTGCGCTGATCGCCCTGAGCCATGTCGCGGTGTCCGTTCAGAGCCGCGCAACGAAGTAGTTGTTCAACACATCGTGCTCGAGCTGAACGACGCTCACGTCCTTGAACCCGGCGTCGGCGAGCATCGAGCGCGCGAGCTCCTCCCCCCACATCGTTCCGAGTCCCTGCCCGCCTTGCGCGAGCGACACGGTCATGCAGTGCATCGTCGAGATCGTGTAGAGGAACGGCCCGAACGGGTGGTCGAAGTTCTCGTGCAGGTGGCTCGAGGCTCGGATGTCCTGCATCAGGAACGTTCCGTCCGCGCGCAGCGCGCGTGCGATGCCGCGGAGCACCGCCGCGGGCTCGGCCTGATCGTGGATCGCGTCGAACGCAGTGATCAGGTCGAATGCGGCGACGTCGGGCAGTTGGGTCGCGTCTCGTGCTTCGAAGCGGACGTTGGAGGCACCGTGCTCGGAGGCCTCTGTCTGCCCGCGCGTGATCGCCTCCGAGGACAGGTCGTAGCCGACGAAGCGGCTGTTCGGAAACGTGCGCGCGAGCAGATTGATCGCGCGCCCGCTGCCGCAGCCGACGTCGAGCACGTCGATGCCGCGCTCGAGCCGCTCGGTCAGACCCGGCACGATCGGCAGGATCGCGTCGGTGAGCGAACCGACGACCGAGTTCCCGCTCTCTTCGGCCATGATCTCGTGGAAGCGCTCGTACGACTCGTACGGCACACCGCCTCCGCTACGGAAGCAGTCGACGACCTCGCTCTCGACGCTCCCGCACACCGGGAAGAACTGCGCTGTGACGGCCATGTTCTGCGCGCCGGCTGCGCGGGTCAGGCACGCGGCGTGCGCCGGAGGAAGCGAGTAGCGGCGGTCATCGGGCTCGTAGCTCACGATGCGCCCGGTTGCCATCGCGGCGAGCCACTCTCTGACGTAGCGCTCGTTCAAACCGGCTGCGTCGGCGATCTCCGCGCTCGTCGACGGCGGCAGGCGGGCCATCGTGTCGAACAAGCCCGTGCGGTGGCCGATCGACGTGCCCAGCAAGATCGCGCTGTGGTTCATGGCTTCGACCATTCGGGTCGCGAAGGCCTCGACCTCTTCGGCTGGCAAGTCTCTGCAGATCGTGTTCTGTTCCATGGTTGACTCCGGGTGTTCGGGGATCGGCAGCCGACTTCGCGCTGCCAATCCCCACCGCGTCGCACGGCCCAGGGCCGTGCCAGGGTTTTCTGGAATTCCCCGCGCCAGCCAAAGACCCGGCTTTCTTGGCACCCGACCGCGCAACCTGTCGCCGAGACGCACACAACCTATGAACATGGAGAAGACAATGTTGCGCACCAGTTATGGATGTTTGGCCGCGCTCGCAATCGCGGCCGCGATCCCCGCCCAGGAGTGGTTTCTCGTCGAACCGAGTGCGTCTCCCGGCGCCCGGAGGTTCCACTCGCTGGTCTTCGACGGCCAGCGGAACCGGATCGTGGGCTTCGGCGGAGCCGACGAGAGGACCGGTAAGGTGTTCGGCGATACCTGGGAGCTCGACGGTACGACGTGGACGTCGCGAACCGGAGTCGGCCCGAGCCCGCGCAGCCGCCACGCGGCGTGTTACGACACGGTCCGCGGTCGCGTTCTCGTGTTCGGCGGCGTCGACAAGAACGGCAAGCCGCTGAACGACACATGGGCGCTCGACGGCAACGGCTGGACACCGATCGCGACCAACGGCGCGCCGAGCGCTCGCTACTCGGTCGCGATGAGCTTCGACCGCGGCCGCGGCCGCGCGGTCCTGTTCGGCGGGCTTGACGCGAATGGCAAGCGGCTCGGTGACACCTGGGAGCTCGCCGGTTCGAGGTGGGTCCAACGGAGCCCGAGCGTTGCGCCGAACGCGCGCCACGGCCATGCGATGACGTTCGATCAGGCGCGCGGCGTGACCGTGCTGGTCGGCGGCTTCGCGACCAACAACCGCACCAACGTCGAGACCTGGGAGTACGACGGCACGACCTGGCGGCAGGCGAAGCCGAAGACAACGCCGTCGTCGATGACCTTCCCGGCCCTGACCTACAACCCGTTCCATCGCGTCGCCGTGCTCGTCGGCGAGGTCGGCGGAGCCGGCACGCCGATCCGCACGTTCGCCTACGACGGAACCGACTGGCACGTCGGACCGAGCGCGCCGCGGACCTTGTTCGGGCGGCAGGCGCCCGGAGTCGCGTTCGACGAAGCGCGGGATGCGGCCGTGTTGTTCGGTGGAGCCTCGATCGGCTTGCGCGGCGTCCTGCCGCACGCCGACACGTGGAAGCTGTCGACGCCCGCCGAGTTCGAGCCGTTCGGCAAGGGCTGCGCGACGAGCGCCGGAGTGCCCGAGCTCTCGGCCAAGCAGCCGCCGCGCATCGGCGCGAGCTTCCGCGTCGAGCTCTCGAACTTGCCCGCCAACACCGTCGCTGTCATGCTGCTCGGCACGAGCAACGAGAGGTACGGCGCGCTCCCGCTGCCGTTCGACCTCGCGCCGATCGGGCTGCCGGGCTGCCCGCTGCTCGTCAGCATCGAGCACGCGCAGGCGATGACCGCGAACGGCAAGACGGCCGGCATCGTGTTCCCGATCCCGCTCGACCCGAGCCAGCTCGGCGTGACGATCTTCGCCCAAGCCCTCGTGCTCGGACGCGAGCACGCGACGTCCAACGGCGCAAAGCTCGTCGTCGGCAACTGAACGCTATCGCTTCTTGGCCTCGGCGAGATAGCGTTCGATCAGCTTCCGCTGGCGATGGCCCTTCGGCCATAGCTCCTTCGCCGCCGTCGCCGCCGCCTCGAGCGCGGCGACGGCGGCTTGCTTCTGTCCGGCCTCGTAGCGCATGCGCCCGAGGTTCGCGAGCACGAGGACACGGGTCACGCGCACGGCGGGTTCGTCGTCGGGGAGAGCGGCGAGCGCAGCCTCGACCTCGGCGATCGCAGAGTCCCGCTGGCCCGCGGTCCACAGCGCGAGCCCGAGGTTGGACCGCGCCGCCGCGATCTCGTCGGCAGGCGGGTTGGCGTTGGAACGTAACGTCGCGATCGCCTGCTCGAGCGTCGCGATTGCTTCCTTGTTGCGGCCGGCCGCGCGCAGGCCGTCGCCGAGGCGCACGAGCGCCCGACCGAGGAACGGATGCGGCTCGCCGTCCGTGCCGCGCAACGTCGCGACCGCCTCCTGCATCAGCGCCAGTCCCTCGCTGTGGTGGCCGAGCTTGTGCAGAAGACTGCCGAGCGCGAGCTTCGTGCTCGCGGTCGCCGGATGCTGGTCACCGTGCACGCGGATGCGACCTGCGAGCGCCGCGCGGTAGGCCGACTCGGCTTTCGGGTAGCGGCCTGCGCGTTCCAGCACGACCCCGAGGTTGTGGCGCAGGCCGAGGACGTCGGGGTGGTCGGCCGGAAGCTGGGCTTCGAGGTTGCGAACCGCCGCGGTCAAGCTCTCGACCGGTTTCGCCGACCGGCCCGCCGCGACTTCGACCTGGACGAGACGCGCACGGCTGTGGACCGTGTCGCGGTGCTCAGCGCCGAGCTCGCGCTCACAGATCGCGGCGGCTTCTCTGGCGGCGGCGATCGCGTCCTCGTGGCGACCGCAGCGTGACAGCGCGTTGGCGAGCATGTTGAGCGCGAACGCGAGCTCGACCGAACCGTCAGGGCGGCCTCGCCAATAGCGGACAACTGCTTCGAGCTGTTTGGAAGCAGCCGCGTACTCGCCGCGGTCCTGGAGCAGGAACGCGATGTCTTCGATGCTCGACTGGAGATCGGGATCGTCCGCGGGCAGCGAGCGCTTGCGGATCGCGAGCGCCTTGTTCAGGTGCTCGGCGGCGGCGCCGAGCTGACCGAGGCTCCGGTAGGTGTTGCCGAGAAACGCGTGGATCCGTCCGGCGACGACGTCGTCGGTCAGAGGCCGGGCCGCCAGCCGGGCCGCGAACTCGTCGAGCATCTGGCGAACCGTGAAGTTGGGACCTCGGGCCGCGCGCGGGTCCGCCGTGAACAGCAGCCGCTCGAGCTCGGACAACGCGAGCCGCGCGCGCGTCGAACGGCCGCGTGCCGGTCACGAGCTCGTAGAGCAGCACGCCGAGCGAGTAGACGTCGGTCCGGGCATCGACGTCGCCGCTGTCGAGGACCTGCTCCGGGCTCATGTACTCGGGCGTGCCGAGCAGCCCCTGGTCGGTTCGCAGCAACGTTTGCTGGGCGGCCTCGCGGTCGAGGGCCTTGGCGATGCCGAAGTCGATCACGCGCGGCATCGGCTTACCGTCGTGCACGGACACGAGCACGTTCGACGGCTTGATGTCGCGGTGGACGATGCCCTTGTTGTGGCCGTGCTGGATCGCGCGGCAGATGTCGGCCAGCAGGCGCAACCGGTCGCCGGTCGCAAGCTGGTGGCGATCGCAGAACTCTTTGATCGCCTCGCCGTCGACGAGCTCCATCGCGAACCACGGCCGGCCGTCGGGAGTCGCGCCGCCGTCGAACACCTTGGCAACGTGGTGGTGGTCCATGCGCGCGAGCGCTTCCCGTTCCTGCTCGAACCGGCGAACGACTTCGGCCGTGTGCATGCCGACCTTGACGATCTTGAGCGCGACTTCGCGATGCACCGGCTCTTCCTGCTCGGCCCGCCAGACGTGGCTGAAGCCGCCTTCACCGATCGCCGCGACGAGGCGGAACGGACCGATGCGGTCACCGGCGTGCTCGGACGGGAGATCGACCACTGGAACCGAGAACGTCACGGTCGCGGGTCGGGCCAGGAAGTCGTCGGCCTCGACGTGCGCCGCCAGCAGGTCGAGCACACGGTTGTGCACCTCCGCATCGCCGGCGCACTCGCGCGCGAGCAGCTCGTCTCGCTCGGACGCGGGCAGGTCGAGGGCTTGCTGGAACAGGTCCTTGACGCGGGATTCGTTCATGAAGGCTCGCCGGGGGTGTCGCCGAGGTCCCGGAAGAGCCGAGCCCGGGCATAGGCCCATTCGCGGAGGACGGTGCGCCGCGAGAGCCCCATGGCATCCGCCGTCTCGTCGACGTCGAGCCCGGCGAAGAACCGGAGCCGCACGACCTCCGCGGCGCGCGGGTCCACGGATTCCAGGCGCTGGATCGCCTCGTCGAGTGCCAGGATTCTCGCGGGATCTTCGCTGACCTCGGGCTCGATCCCCGTGATCGACACGCGCTCGCGCCCACCACCGCGCTTGTGCCGCAGCCGCCGCCGCGCGTGATCGACGAGGACGCGGCGCATCGCCTCGGCGGCCGCCCGGTAGAACTCCTTGCGACACTCGAAGCTCGGGCTGTGGTCGCCGAGCAACTTGAGCCAGCACTCGTGCGCGAGCGCCGTGGCCTGCAGCGTGTGGTCGCCGCGCTCGCGCCGCATCGAGGTCTCCGCAATGCGCATGAGCTCGTCGTAGACCCTGGGCAGCACCGACGCCTGGGCGCCTTCCTCGCCGCGCACGGCTTGCGCGAGGAGTCACGTGAACTGCGTCTGGTCCGGGACGGCGGCCATGCACGAATGATAGCGGCAGGCCAGGCCGGCCTTCTACACGGACTCCTCGTACGCGCTCGCCCGGTCCGGAAGTTGCGAGACACGCCCACACCCCCTTCCACTTGCCGTGACCTGTTACGGATCCGGCCGTCGAACGTCCGGTTTTCGAAACGGAGACGACCCCATGAGCCGATTGCCGACCTTGCTCGCGCTCGCCGCGTTTTGCCCCGTCTTGTTCGCACAGGGCCGCCGCCCGCACCCGAACACGTCTCGGCCGCCCACGCATCGCGCGACTCCCGTCTGGATTGAATCGACGCAGGTCGAGGTCGCGATCACCGACGGGGTCGCCGACACGCACGTCACGCTCAGGTTCAAGAACGACGGCCCGAGGATCGCCGAGAAGATCGTCCTGTTTCCACTTCCGAAGGGGGCAACCGCCGACGAGATCCAGATGCAGGTCGGGGACAAGATGCAGAAGGGCGAAGTGCTCGACAAGACCAAGGCCCGCGGCGTCTACGAGTCCATCGTTCGGAGGCGCCTCGATCCGGCGCTGCTCGAGTACATGGGCCGCGACCTGTTGCGACTCCGCGTGTTTCCGATCCCGCCGCGCAGCACGCAAGCCGTGAAGGTCCGCTTCCGCATGGTCCTGCCGATGCGCGGGGGGCTCGCCAAGTTCGAGTTTCCGACGCGTGCCGTCGAGGGTGGCACGTTCGCACTGTCGGCCAAGATCCACTCGCGCAAGTCGATCAAGTCGGTCTACTCGCCGATCGCGGGCTTCGACGTCTCACGCAAGGATGATCACAACGCGACCGCCAGCTTCGAGTCGACGGGAAGGCCGCCGCGCGACCCGGTCCTGTTCTACGGGCTGTCCGACCGTGACTTCGGGCTCAACCTGCTCACGTATCGCAAGCAAGGCGAGGACGGTTACTTCCTGGCGATGATCGCCCCCAAGCGTGATTGGAAGAACGAGCAGGAGCTCACGAAATCGATCACGTTCGTGCTCGACACCTCGGGCTCGATGCAGGGGAAGAAGCTCGAGCAGGCCAAGGGCGCGCTGCGGTTCTTCGTCCAGAGCCTCAGGCCGAGCGATCGATTCAACATCGTCCCGTTCTCGACCGAGGCGCGGCCGTTCGCCCCGGAACCGGTCGTTGCCGACGAGGAGCAGGTCCAGAAGGCGCTCGCGTTCACGAAGGACATCGAGGCTCGCGGAGGCACGAACATCCACGAGGCTCTGACGACCGCGTTGCAGACGACGCCGGCCGAAGGGCTCGTGCCGATCGTCGTGTTCCTGACCGACGGCATGCCGACGATCGGCGTCACCGACGTGAAACAGATCCTCAGCGATTGCGAGAAGGCCAACCGGAGCAAGGCGCGGATCTTCGTGTTCGGTGTCGGCAACGACGTCAACACGCGCCTGCTCGATGCGTTGTCGGTCGAGACTTCGGGCACGCGTGACTACGTGCGGCCGAGCGAGAACATCGAAGTCAAGGTGTCGGCCCTGTTCGAGAAGCTCGCCCACCCGGTCATGCGCGACGTCACGCTGAAAGCCGATGGTATCCAGTGGTCGCGCCTCGCTCCGAGCAAGCTCGGCGACATGTTCCGCGGCAGTCATGTCGTGATTGCCGGTCGCTACTCGGGCAAGGGCGACGTCGCCATGCGCCTGCGCGGCATCGTCGGCGACTCGCAGAAGGAGTTCGTCTTCGACGCCAAGTTCCCCGAGGTCGCGAGCGAGCACGACTTCATCGCGACGATCTGGGCGCAACGACGCGTTGGACAGCTGCTCGATGCGATCCGGCTCCATGGTCAGAATCGCGAGCTCGTGGCCGAGATTCAACGGCTCGGCAAGGAGCACGGAATCGTCACGCCGTACACCTCGCACCTGATCGTCGAGGACAGTGGCGGCTTGGCGTTCGGGGGTGGTCCCAGGCCCGGGGGAGGAGCGACGGGATGGCGGACGCCCCCGAACCCCCGCGGTCCGACAAGCTCTGGGCCGACGACAGGCGGTGGCGTACGGCTGCGCACTGCCGAGGTAGACAAGCGCGTCCTCGAGGACCTCCGTCGTGCCGGCGTGAAGGTCCCTCCGACTACCCGGAAAGGGAAGGTTGCCGCCGGCCCTGACGACTTTGTCATGGGGCGCGGGGTCGTGCCGCCCCAAAGCGGTGCCGGCGCGGTTGCCATGAGTCGCGACGCAGCGCGCCTGCAGTACCTCGCGAGCATCGACAAGAAGAACCCGCGACTGTGGCGAACCCAGAGGGTCCGCGGGCGACAGTTCCGTCTCGTCGGCAGCGTGTGGATCGACAGCCGCTACACGAAGGCCTTCGAGAAGCAGCTGCGCAAGGTCGAGGCGTTCTCCAGCGCTTACTTCGAGCTCCTGAGCAAGCACCCGGAGCTCGCGCCGTATCTCGCGTTCTCGACGTCGATCGTGATCGTGCTCGGCAAGTCCGAGGCGATTCAGATCGTGCCCGTCACCAAGAAGCCGAAGAAGCGAGCTCGCGGTCCCACGAAGCGGTAGCGGCTACTTCTCGCCCTGCTTGTCCCCGCTAGCCTCGATGAGAGCTCTCGCTGCTGCGACGCGGCGTCTCGTGTCCTCCGCGCGCAGCGCCCGCTGCAGCATGCGCTGCTCGCCGCGATCCAAGACCCCAGGGGTCTTGGCGGCCTTGCCGGTGAACGCCGTGTAGATGTCGGACATCGACCACGAGTCGCTGCGCTGGGTCGCGAGCGGGATGTCCGTGTTCCGGCTCGCCTGCATGTTGCCCATCGGGCTGCGCGCCCACGCGTAGCGGTAGTGGACGGGCTCCGGCACCATGGGGCTGTCGAGCACGATGACCTTGGTGTTCTTCTTGTCCCTGCCTCGCGAGTCCTTGCCCTCGACCAGGTGAGTCGCGCGCGCCGGATGGAACCTCATGTCCTTGCCCGCGATCGCGAAGCCCTTCATCGAGCTTCCGTCATCCACGCCCGAGACGGCCTCGTCCATGTAGAGCAGGATGCGGCCGTCCTCGACCTTCATCTGCTCGACCATCGGCGGCTTCCACAGGATCCGTTTTCCGAAGCCGTATTGCGTGGCCAGCGCCCAACGCGCGAGGCGCTCGCCCGCCGGGACCTTGAGCTGGGGGTGGTACCACCGGCGCCGCAGGTCGTAGGTGCTCGCGAATCCGATGTTCTTGTCCCCGGCCTTCATGAAGTCGAGGAACGTCTTGTATTGGACCTCGCGGATGTAGGGACCGGCATTGGCCATACGTTCCACGAAGTCGTCGAGAGTCTGGGCCTTGCCCTCCGTGCACAGGCTGAGGATGCCGAACGCCATGTCCGGGTCGTGGAACGCCGCGCGCCAGGCTTTGATCATCTCGGGGAAGATGCGGGAGTACATGTCTGCTCCCCGGCTCCCGTCGAAGCAGTTGTTGTAGCCCTGATGGAAGATCGCGCCTTTCACCCGGAGACCGGCGATCGGAGCGATCATGCTCGCGTAGCAGTTGCCGGGCCGGTTCTGGTCCATCGCCGGACCGGGCCGCAGGTCGGACGGCGGCTCACGCCTGTCGGCCGGGATCGCCTTCCCCTGCTTCTTCATGCGCTGCAAGAACGCAGCGTGACGCGCGACTCTCGCCGCGAGATCGGCTTTGGCGTCCCACTTCCCGACCTTCGCGTCCCAATCGGCGAGCTTGGCTCGGACCTCCGGAGCGTCGATCGCGCGCAACACGGAATCCGGCGTCCAGGTCTCGACCGTCGTCCCGCCCCGCGACGCGTCGATCACACCGATCGGGACCTGTGACGCCATGTGGATCCGCCGGGCGAAGACGTAGCCGATCGCCGACAGCTCACGCACGGTGGCAGGCGAGCAGACGTCCCAGTCACCCTTGCGGAAGTGCCGCCCGAACCAACTGCTGTATTCGTACAGCCGTGGAAAGCCCTTCTTCTGTTCGGGGCCGTTCTGCGCCGGAATCGTCAGGATCCTGATGCTCGGGAAGTTGGCCGACACGATCTCGAGGCTGCCGTTCTCGATGTTCGACAGCGGGAACTCCATGTTGCTCTGACCGCCGAGCAGCCACACGTCGCCCAACAGGATGTTGGTGAGCTTCAACGTCCTGTGCTCTCCGGCGATCGTCATCTCCGCCGGAACCGAGCTCGCAGGCATGGCGGGGAACGTGACATTCCACGCGCGGTCTCCACCCGCGGTCGCCCGCCGCTCGTTGCCCGCGAACGCCGCCGTCACCTGCTCGCCGGGATCCGCCCATCCCCAGACCGAGATCGGCTCGTCCCGCTGCAGCACCATGTTCGACTGAAACAGGTTGTGAACGCACAATCCCTCGCCGATGGCCGGCACGTCGATGACGTCGTGCTTGGGCATCTGCGCCCGGGCTGTGACGAGCATCAAACACAGGGCACCCGCTACGACCGCGGCTCGCTGCATGTCTACCTCCGAATCTCGAGTTCGTTTCCGTCTACCATCGCAGTCAGCAAGGCGTATCGCGACCTCGAATTGCGACTACTTGCGCTCGAACGCCTTGCCGTGCTTCGACAGCATGGTTCGCCATGCGCCGACGATCTTGCTGTCCTCGTACTTCGGGACATCCGCAATGCCCCGGGCTTGGAACGCCTTGACGAGCACCTTGTGAAACAGCTCGAGATCGCCGGGGACGGCGGGACGGTTGAGCAGCGCGAACATGAACCCGCCGGTTCCCTTGCGATAGACCGACCAGGGCCGTTTCTCGCTCGGCCTCGCAACGAACTTGGCGATGCGGGCCATCAGATGCAGCACGGTCGAGACGTCCGCACGGTTTCCGTGTTCCAGGAACGCGGCGCAGGCCGTTGCGAGATTGTTGACCTGGGCTCTCCGAGGACTTCCTCTGCTTGCTTCTTGGCTGCCTTCAACGCGGCGACCAAGGCCGGGACGGCGACGTCGACATGCGGGACAGTTCCGAGGTGTTTCGCGGCTCGTGTCCTGATCGACAATCGCTCATCGAGCGCACGCGCCAGCTCCTCGGTTG
>Ga0210086_1000817_pt1 | contig 16945 bp, 11 predicted proteins | sample China_Galinas_PW_3_FD_184867 | JGI IMG/M metagenome (GOLD analysis project Ga0210086, IMG submission 184867) | Wetland microbial communities from San Francisco Bay, California, USA, that impact long-term carbon sequestration - China_Galinas_PWB_D2... | ecosystem: Environmental > Aquatic > Marine...
CCCGCCTCTATCTGACCGGGGAACACCGCGAAGCGGCGCGCCTGGTCGGGGAATGGATGCGCCGTGCCGGAATGTCCGTGCGGATGGATGCTGCGGGAACCATGCATGGCCTGCTGCCGGCCGGACGGGAAGGGCCCGACAGCCGGAGGCGGCTGCTCATCGGGTCGCACATCGACACGGTCGTCGATGCCGGCCGATATGACGGCACGCTGGGTGTGATCGCCGGCATTCTGGCGGTGGAGGAGCTCCGCGACCGTGCGGTTCCGCTGCCATTCGCAATTGAGATTCTGGCGTTCGGCGACGAGGAAGGCGTGCGCTTCCCGAAAACCCTGATCGGCTCATCGACCGTATCCGGCGCGCTCGGCGACGCGATGCTCGAACTGACCGATGAAACCGGGGTGACGATTCGCGACGCCCTTCTCAAGTTCGGCGGCGACCCCGACGCACTGGCGGACGAGGCCTATGTTCGCGGCACGGTCCTCGGCTATCTCGAGGTCCATATCGAGCAGGGGCCCGTTCTCGACCAAGCCGGGCAGCCGCTTGGCGTGGTCAGCGCCATTGCGAGCCAGGGACGCTACCGGCTGAGCATCAAGGGCGAGGCGGGCCACGCCGGCACCGTTCCCATGCAGACGCGGCATGACGCCTTGGTGGCGGCTGCCCAGGTGATTCTGGCGATCGAGGAAGTCGCCATGAAACACGCCAGGGCCTCCTGCGTCGCGACGGTCGGCGAGATCAAGGCGATGCCGGGCACCAGCAACGTCATTCCGGGCCTGGTCGAGTTCAGCCTCGATCTGCGCGCATCGACCGATGACGCGCGCTCGGCGGCGGCTTCGGAAATCCGGCGCCGGATCCGCGACGTCGGCGTCCGGCGCGGCGTGCTTGTCGGCATGGAGACGATGCACGAAAAGCCGGTTGCGACCTGCGCGCCCCGGCTGAAGCGGGCTGTCTCCCTGGCGATCGAACGGGTTACGGGAAGCAGGCCGCTCGAACTCATGTCAGGGGCTGGCCACGACGGTCAGGCGATGGTCAACCTTACGGATATTGGCATGATGTTCGTCCGCTGCCGCGCCGGCATCAGCCACAATCCGCTCGAGTCTGTCGAGCGGGAGGACATGGATCTTGCGATCAGGGCGCTCGTCGCGACCATCGAGGTGATCGCCGACGAGCATTCCGGGGCCGACCGATGATCCGGCTGGCGGCCTGAGTCCAGCGCAAGATGAGGCCGTTCATTTCCGGTTCAGCTTGGGGACGGGATGGTGGTCGGACCGCCGCTCGGCTCGCGCTCGCGGCCAAGAAGCCTGTATAGTGCCGTCCTGCGGGCGGGGAGGAATCACATGCTTGCCATCCTCAAGTCGACGATCGACGTCGGGATCGGGATGTTGAGGTCTGGGGGCGGTGGCGGCTGGATGAGCGCTTCCGCTGCCGCTGCGGTGCTCGCGACGGCCCTTACACTCCCCGCATCGGCCCAGGACACTGCGATCGTCCAGGCAGGCAATGCCGTGGTCACCGGCTTTTCCGGGTTCGTCTCCTATCCTGCGCCGGAAAATGAGGATCCGTTCGATTACGTCACCATCAATCTCGACGGTCCATCTGCCCAGGTGGTCGATCTCAGCTATCTCGGGTCGCAAGGGCAGCTCTCGGACGCGCTGAAGACCTTCGCGGTTCCGGCGGCGCAGGCCGGACAGGTCTTCGGTGTCACGCTCGACAACGCGCCGGATCCCAACATCTACCTTGCGGCGACATCGGCGTACGGCCTGTCGATCTATCTTCCGGACGGCACCGACACGATCCAGCGCGTCCGCACCGGCACGCCCGGTGCCCAGTTTGTTCCTGGTCAGTTCGGGGCGCCGGAGATGGGCGGTGGACCCGGATCGATCTGGAGGATTGACGGAACGACGGGCGAAATTCTGCTTTTTGCCAACATCGATGCCACCGGCCCGGCCTCACTCGGCGGCCTCGCCTTCGATCCGCAGACCCAGCAGATCTTTGTTGCTGACCGGTCCACCGGCATCATCCATCGCTTCGGTCTCGACGGCACGGAGCAGGGCACCTACGACCACGGGGTCGAGGGCCGTCCACCATTCGGCTTGCCGGCGCTTCCCTACGTTCCGACGCCGCCCGTCGACATCAATTCACCGTCCTTCGACACACAATCGCCGTCCACATGGGGGTTTGCCCCGCCGGCCCGGCGCGTCTTCGCGCTCGCGGTCAAGGACGACCGGCTCTTCTACTCGGTGGCTCAGGCGCAGGTCTGGTCGGTCGGCATCAGCCCCAGCGGCGCGGTTGCGGCAAACCCGCAGCTCGAAGTCGAGGTTCCGGCGCTCCAGGACGGCATCGAGATCACGTCGATCACGTTCGACGCGGCAGGACGGATGTATCTTGCCGAGCGCGGCCGGACGACCGGCGACTACGAAATGACCAATCTCGCCAATGGTGGATCGTCGCGGGTGCTGCGCTTCATTCCGAAGCCCGCTGGCGACCCGACCCCCGGCAACTGGCGGCTTCAGCCGGAGCAATATGCGATCGGTCTCGCACCCGCCTACAATAACGCCGATGGCGGTGTGGCCCTCGGCTACGGCTATCAGCCAAACGGCGTCATCAATTACGATGTCTGCCGGTCAACGCTCTGGTCGACCGGCGAGCGCCTTCTCGATCCGGGCAATCCAGCGCAGCCGCCGGGCTCCTTCCCGGCGGTCGACGGCTTGCAGGGCAACGCTCCGGCCCTCATCGAGCCGCAGAACGAGCCTCCGACGAACGCTTGGTATCTGCAGTACAGTGACGCGCCCGGAAGTCCGGACTACCGTGGCTACATGGGGGCGGTTGCGGTTCACAGCCCGTGCGCCATCGAAGCGCCCTACGTGCCGCCGCAGACCGTCACCTGCCCGCCCGGCACCATTTTCCAGGACGGCACATGCGTCGTGACGGTGACCTGCCCGCCCGGAACGACCTACAGCGACGGTAAGTGCATCTACGAGACCTGCCCGCCCGGCTACGTCGTGCAGGGCGGCCAGTGCGTGCCGCCGCCGATCGCCTGCCCGCCGGGCATGGCCTACTACAACGGCAAATGCGTGCCGCTCGAATGCCCGCCGGGAATGAACCGCCTGCCCAACGGCCAGTGCGTCTGCCCGGCGGACACCGTCTACTACAATGGCAAGTGCGTGCCGCAGAACGTCTGTCCGCCCGGCATGGTGAAGTATCCGAGCGGCGTCTGCTGGTGCCCGCTCGGCACTAGCTTCCAGAACGGTCACTGCGTGCCGAACTGGTGCCCGAAGGGCTACGTCTCGATCAACGGCAAGTGCGTGCCGGAGAAGTGTCCGGCAGGGTTCCACAAGGGTCCGAACGGGTTCTGCGTGCCGGACATCATCCCCTGCGGTCCTGGCGAAATTCTCGTTAAGGGCAAGTGCGTGCCGAAGACCTGCCCGCCGTTCGAGCAGCTCGGTCCCGACGGCAAGTGTCATCCGATCTTCAAGCCCTGCAAGCCGGGCGAAGTCATCGTCAACGGCAAATGCGTACCGATCAAATGCCCGCCGCTGCAGCAGCTTGGGCCGGACGGCAAGTGCCACCCGATCGTCGTCACCTGCCCGCCCGGCAAGACGTGGCAAAACGGCAAGTGCGTCTCGATCTGCAAGAAGGATGAGCAGTGGATCAACGGCAAATGCTTCCCGCTGCCGATCAAGCCGCCGCCACCGAAGTGCAATCCGAATGAACAGCTGGTCAACGGCAAGTGCGTTCCGTTCCCGCCGAAGTGCAAGCAGAACGAACAGCTGATCAACGGCAAGTGTGTGCCGTTGCCGCCGAAGTGCAAGCCGAACGAGCAGCTGATCAACGGCAAGTGCGTGCCGTTGCCGCCGAAGTGCAAGTCGAACGAGCAGCTGGTCAACGGCAAGTGCGTGCCGTTGCCGCCGAAGTGCAAGCCGAACGAGCAACTGGTCAACGGCAAGTGCGTGCCGTTGCCGCCGAAGTGCAAGCCGAACGAGCAGCTGATCAACGGCAAGTGCGTGCCGTTGCCGCCGAAGTGCAAGTCGAACGAACAGCTGGTCAACGGCAAATGCGTGCCGTTGCCGCCGAAGTGCAAGCCGAACGAACAGCTGGTCAACGGCAAGTGCGTTCCGTTGCCGCCGAAGTGCAAGCCGAACGAACAGCTGGTCAACGGCAAATGCGTGCCGTTGCCGCCGAAGCCGCAGAAATGTGGCGGCGTGCAGCTCGGTGGTGCGTGCTGGTACCGCAGCGGTCCCGGACAGTCGTGCAAGTCGGCTTGCTCAGCCCGTGGCGGGTACGATTCGGCCACGAAGAGCTACGCGGGGAGCGGCGGGTCGAACTCCAAGTGCGAAAACGTGCTGGACGCCCTTGGACTGGGAAAGGGCAAGGTGAACAGCATGACTGGGAAGGGCTACGGTTGCTTCTTCAACTCGCTGAGTTCTTCCCGTATCCGCGACAAGAAGAACACCGACGAAGGAGCCTCAGGGACCGGCGCGGTGCGGGCCTGCGCCTGCAAAAACTGACGGGCGCTGGTTCGCGGGCACCGACACGGCCGCGGAGGGGGATGACAAGACGAGCTAGGCGGCGTCCGCCAGCGCTTGGTCGGCTGTCTGCGCGGTTTCGCGGGTCCCGGAGACGATGATCTGCAGGACCTCCTGCTCCGTCGTGCGGCGGACGTAGCGATCGCCAACGTTTTCGCCGCGCTTGAGGACCATGACGCGGTCGCCGACCGCGAAAATGTCCTGCAGGCGATGCGAAATGATGATCTGGGCGACCCCGTGTTTCCTGAGCTCGAGCATTGTTTCCAGCAGCCGTTCGGTCGCCATCACCGACAGGTTCGCCGTCGGCTCGTCGAGGATCACCACCCGCGGCTCGAACGAGATGGCGCGGGCGATGGCCACCGATTGCTGCCGGCCGCCGGAAAGGCTCTCGACCTTCTGGAAGACCGAGTTCACGTCGACCTTCAGCCGCTGGAGCACCTCCTGCGCTTCGGCGTACATCTTGCGCCGATCGACGAACAAGCCGCGGCGCGGCCACCGGCCGAGAAAGATATTCTGGCCGACGTCCATGTTCCCGCACAGCGCGAAATCCTGGTAGATCATCTCGATGCCGGCGTCGCGGCTTTCGTGTGGGCTGCGGAAGTGCACCGGCTTGCCCGCCACCAGGATTTCCCCGGTGTCGCGCTGATAGGCGCCGGTGAGAATCTTCATGAGGGTCGACTTGCCGGCCGAATTGTCGCCGACCAGCCCGAGCACCTCGCCAGGATAGAGAACGAGATCGACATCGACGAGCGCCCGGACGGCCCCGAACGACTTGTTGATGTGGCGCATCTCGATGAGCGGGCGCTCGGCCTGCATTTCGTTCTCAGACATGGGCTGCCCCTTCCCGTGCACTCGGCCGCTTTCCGAACAGGCGCTTGATCAGGATTCCCGCGATGCCGCTTTGCCTGAGCCAGATGTCGCTGAGCACGGCGAGGATGAGAATAAGCCCGATGAAGACGTTCACCCAATGCTGCGGCATGGCGAATGAGGTGCCGTCCGCGCTGATGACCTGCAGCGAGAGCAGGGCGCGAAGCAGTGTGATAACCGCGGCGCCGGCCAGTGAGCCGATGATGGTGCCGTAGCCGCCGAAGATCGAGCCGCCGCCGATGATCACCGAAGCGATGCCGTCGAGTTCGCGGAACTGGCCAGCGGTCGGCGTGAAGGAGCGGTAGAAGGCGATGTAGATGCACCCGGCGAATGCGGCGCAGAGAGCCGAAAAGATGAGGCTCAGGGCACGGACGCGGGCCGTGTTGATGCCGGCATAGCCCGCGGCGCGGCGGTTTCCGCCGGTCGCATAGACCTGTTGCCCCCAGATCGTGTAGCCGAGAAAGATGCCCGCGCCGATGGCGAGCAGGCCCATGAAGATGCTCTGCACGCTGAGCGCCGCGGCGATGTCGTAGAGGAGCGAGCCCTCCGGGGGTGCGATGTCGAAGTAGCGCAGCGCCTCGATCAGCTTTCGGCCGATGAGGTTGAAGTTGTCGGGAAAGCCGAACAGCTCCCGCCCCGACACGATCCACGCGGAGATGCCGCGCGCCGTGTAGAACATGCCGAGGGTCGCAACGAACGCCGGAAGGCCGAACCTGACCGTCACCAACGCGTTGACCATTCCGGCAGCCGCGCCGCCAAGCAGCGCGATGACGACGGCAGACCATGGGTCGAACCCCAGTGTCTTCATGCAGAAGGCGGCCAGCGCCCCGCTCATGGCAAGCACCGAGCCGACCGAAAGGTCGATGTCGCCATTGGCGATCACGAAGGTGAGGCCGATCGACAACAGCGCCACCTCGGTGAAGGCGAGGACGAGGTTGAAGGAGTTGTCGAGATTGGCCCAGAAGTCGGGTCGCAGATAGTAGCCGATTGCCCAAAGCACGATCGCGATGATGATCGCGGCCACGTCGCGCCGGGCGAGGATCTTGCCCAGGCCGCCGGCGCCGAGCGCGCGGTCGGAAACCGCCGAGCCCTTGGTCTGCACGCCCTCGATCGCGGTGCCCCCGACCTGGAGCACCGGCGGGGCAGGACGGCCGCGCAGGCGCGCCCACAGCCGCCCGAACGCGTTCCGGCGGATCAGCCAGGGTTCGACCAGCACGGCGATGATGAGGATCAGGCCGAGAAACGCCGGCACCGCCCCGGGCGGAAGCTGGGCGACGGAATTGATCAACATGTCGACGCCGCCGACCTTCATCACGCGTGTGATCGGGATGCCTTCGCGCAGAACCTTGTCGATGAGGACGACCAGAATGACTCCCAGCGCGCTGCCGATCACCCGCCCGCGGCCGCCAAGGATCGAGGCGCCGCCGACGATGACCGAGGCTATGACGATGAGTTCGAGTCCCTGGCCAGACTGGGCAATCATCCCCCGGTCCTGGGAGACCTGCATCAGCCCCGCGACGGACGCACAGAAGCCCGAGAGAAGATAGGCGCGCATCCGCACCCAGCGTGTGGGGATACCGGCATAGGTTGCCGCCAGCTCGTTGCCCCCGGTCGCGAAGGTTTCGTAGCCCATCCTCGTCTTGGTCAGGAGATAGGCACCGATCACCACGAAGATGATGAACACGAAGATCTGGTTGTTGAACCCCCAGGCGTTGTTCTCTCCAATGGCGAAGAAAGCGGGATAGTTGCTTGCCTTGTCGATGTACGAGATCGTCTTGCCTCCGGACAATCCGGTGACGACGCCCCGCCCCATGAAGAGGACGGTCAGCGTGGCGATGAACGCCGGAACACGAAGGAAAGTGACAAGGGTTCCGTTGAGCAGGCCGACCAGGAGGCCGACCAACAGGGCCCAACCGACTGCGGCGACCACGCCGCCATCGAAATAAGAGGGCGAGAAGGCCTCGGAAAAGACGACCGCCGTTACGCCGTAGAGCGAGCCGACCGAAAGGTCGAGGTCCTTGTTGACAATGACGAAGGTCATGCCGACCGCCATCACGCCGTAGCGGGCGCCATCCCTCAGGATCGAGGCAAGCGCATCGCCGGAGCCGAAGAAGCGGGGGTTGATGTAAACGCCCACGAGGTAGAGCACGATCATGAAAATGATTAGCCCCACCTCCCATCCGCCAATCATTTCGACGGGAAGTCGGCGACGACTTCGGGGGATTGCAATGTCAGCGGCGGCCATGCAACGCGCAATGCTCGGCTGAATTGAAAACGATGAAGCGGAAGAGGCTGGAACCTCTTCCGCCGAACATCATGCGCCTGGGCGCATCAGTTCTCGTAGCGTTTGCCGACCGTCTCGACGTTGGCGTTGGTCACGACCTGCGCGCGGGTATCCAGGTTCGCAGCCGCGACGCCACGATCGATCTGCAGATAGAGCTGCATGACCGGCCAGAATCCCTGCAGGAAGGGCTGCTGCCCGAGCGAACCGGTCAAGGCGCCGGTCTTGATACCCTCAAGCTGCTTCGGCCCAAGGTCGTAGCCGAACGTGCAGATCTCGTTCTCCATGCCCTGCTGGGTGACCGCATCGACGATCGCCGGCGTGACGGCGCCGTTGGGCCCGAAGATACCGACCACATCGCCGCGCGACTCGATCAGGGTGACAATCGAGCCGGCGATGTCCTGGTCGTTGACGGCGATGCCGATCTGGTCCGCGCCGGCGTCCACCGTGAAGTTGCCGAGCTTGCCGGCATCGTTCAGCACCTTGACGGTCGCTTCGAACGCTGCCGTGACGCGGTTGTTCACTTCGACGTTGCCGACCGTGGTCTGCGACGGGAAGAGGATCGACCCTTTGTCGATGCCCTTGTCGAGAATGCACTGCGCCAGCGCCGAGCCGCCGATCGCGGCCGCCTGGGCGCTCTGGCCGGTGTGGCTGATCGCGTCGCGCATGTAGATGGTCGGGTCGAACGAGTTGGTCGTTGCCACCGGGATGCCCTGGTCGAGCATCTTCTTGACGATGTCGTTATAGGCGCCGACCTGCGGGGTGGTCAGGATGAGGCCGTCGATGGTCGGATCCTGGATGATCTGGTTGAGGATCTCGATCTCACGCGGAATGTCGTCAATCGGTGCCTCCGACCCCAGCGTCACGAGATTGGCGCCGATCATGTCGGCGGCCACCTTGGCGCCCACATAGACCGGATCGAAGAAGCCGTTGCCGGCCGTGTGGGTCACGATCGCGAAGGTCAGATGACCATCGGCAGAGTGGAAGTTCTTCGTGTCGGGCGATTCCTTGGCGGCGTCCTCGAACGTATAGCCGCCGACCGCCTTGTTGATCGTGCCGGACTGCGCGTAGGCGCCACTCGCGAACAGGGCCGCGGCGGAGCCGATTGCTAACATATTGATGATCTTGTGCATTAGTCTCCTCCCATTGCGTGCTTTTCATCGCACAAATTGGCCAAGCGACCATAAGGGCAGGGCCACCAGTGAGCAATAGATATTACTAATGGCTAAGTCCCGGCCCCATCCTTTCGTCGCCCGAAGGAACGATACGCCGGATCAACGCTGGTGTCATTTGACCAAATGTCCCCGCTCTCAGCGCCTCGCCGCTTCGGATGAGCGATTGGCCATTCGTGCCGTCCGGCGTAGAACGAAGTCCCGTCTGATCCCTCCACCGGAACACGGAGACACCAGTGCTCGATTTCAAGCCGCTGAACGACGTGCGTTGCGAACTTGGCGAAGGCCCGGTCTATGACGATCGTCGCAACGCGCTCTGGTACTGCGACATCGTCGGAAAGACGATCCACTGTTGCGACCTCCACAGCGGCGAAACCCGGAGCTGGACCATGCCGAGCGAAGTGGGGTCGCTGGGGCTTGCGGACTCGGGAAAGCTGGTCGTCGCGTTGCGGGATGAGGTCGGCATGTTCGATCCCGAGGACGGCAGCTACGACTGGCTCGCACATATCGAGGCCGACCGTCCGGAAACCCGGCTCAATGACGGCAAGGTCGGCCCGGACGGAGCTTTCTGGGTCGGCACGATGGACGACCGCGAACAGCCCGAAAAGGAGCCGCTCGGGTCGCTCTACAGGGTCGACGCGTCGGGGTTCGTCGAGCGCAAGATCGACGGAATCAAAATCTCCAACGGCCTTGCCTTCTCCCCGAATGGCCGCACGATGTTCCATTCGGACTCCCGCGGTCCCTGGATCGATCGCTGGGACTTCGACCCGGAGACCGGGGCGATCTCGGGTCGGCGCCGGATCGTCGACCTCGACGACGCGACCGGACGGCCGGACGGCGCGGCGACCGACAGCGAGGGCTGCTACTGGAGCGCCGGAGTTTCCGCCGGGCGGCTCAACCGTTTTTCTCCGGATGGCGAGCTGATCGCCTTCTATCCGGTCCCGGTCGTTGCGCCGACCATGCCGTGCTTTGGTGGCCCGGGCTTGAACAGATTGTTCGTCACCAGTCTCCGGGTCGGCCGCGATTCCGCCAGGCTTGCCGAATTCCCGCTGACGGGCACGGTCATCGTCGCCGACAGCCCGGTCACCGGTTCGCCGGTCAGCCGCCTGCGCGACGCGTGAGCCGGGGACATCCGAGCCGGTTGCCGCTTCACCGGTCGACTTCATATAGTTTGATCAACAAACTAATTGCCGAGCCGGCGGCTAGGACGATAGAGTTCGCTTGATGCGGGCGATCCCAATAAGTCGCCCGGCGGGGGAGGAACATTGGACAGGACGCGGTCTGACGTGGAAGTGGGCGGCGGAGTCAGAAGAGACAGCCGCGCAGCGAAACCGAGCGACAATGCTCCGCCTGTTCTCGCGCCGCTCGACGGTTTCGTCGGGTTCCACCTTCGATTGGCTCAGGACGCCTCGTTCCGCGCCTTCGCGACCCGATCGGGCGTGCGCAATCTGAGGCCCGGGCGCTTCGCCGCCATGGTGGTCATCCACAACAATCCGGGCATCACGCCAATGGCGCTCAGTCGCGCCATCGTTCGCGACAAATCCACTGTCACGCCGCTGATCCAGGATCTGGAACGCCAGGGGCTCGTGCAGCGGGTTCGCTCAACGGTCGATCGGCGAAGCGTTCAGCTCAGTCTCACGAAGGATGGCGAGGAAATACTCGACCAGCTCCTCGCGCACGCTCGGAAGCACGACGACAAGCTCGATCAGATCGTCGGCGCGGAAAAGCCGAAGCTGATCCTGCTCCTCAGAAAGATCGCCGACACCCTGTCGTAGCCCATTGCAGAAAGCCGGCTGGAGAAAGACACCCATCATGTACACCGCCAGCACGGCGTTGCTTGATGCCCTTGAGGAAGCGGACGTCTCCTGCATCTTCGCCAATTTCGGCAGCGATCATCCGGCACTCGTCGAAGCGATCGCTGAAGCCCGCGCCAAAGGCCGGAAGATCCCCAGGATCATCACCTGCCCGTACGAAATGGTGGGACTCAGTGCCGCGCAGGGCTACGCGCAGGTGAGCGGCGAGCCGCAGGCTGTGATGGTCCACGTCGATTGCGGCACGCAGTCGCTGGCCGGTGCCGTGCACAACGTCGCCCGCGCCCGCGTCCCCGTCTTGATTTTCGCAGGCTTGTCGCCGGCAACCCAGGAAGGCGAGATTCACGGCAGCCGGAACGAATTCATCCACTGGCTGCAGGACGTTCCGGACCAAAGAGGCATCGTCCGCCAGTACGTCAAATACGAGAACGAGATCCGCGCCGCCGCGAACACCAAGCAGATCGTCCACCGTTCGCTTCAAATCGCGGCAAGCGATCCGCGTGGGCCGGCCTATCTGGTGGCGGCGCGGGAGGTCCTCGGCGCCGAGAGCGCGCCGGTGAAGATCGACATGGGCGAATGGTCACCCGTTCCTGCCGGACCGTTGCCGCAGACCGCGGTTGACATGCTGATCGACCGGCTGGCGGGCGCCCATCGGCCGCTGATTGTGACCTCGTATCTGGGCAGGCAGCCGGATGCCGTCGGCGAGCTCGTGGCCTTCTGCGACCGACTGGGGATCGGCGTCCTGGAATCGGCGCCCGGCTACGTCAACTATCCTCATCACGATGCGCTCTACCAGGGCAATCATTGGAACCAGCCCTTCCAGAACCCGAGCCTCGCCGACGCGGATGTCATACTTGTCATCGACAGCGACATACCTTGGGTGCGCACCGTTAATCGGCCCGCGGAGACCGCCACCGTCTTCCACATCGACGTGGACCCGCTGAAACCGTCGATGCCGCTTTGGTACATCAACGCCAGGGCGTCCTGGATGGCGGATTCGCTGTCGGCGCTTCGTCAGTTGAACGCGCACCTCGGAGCGATTTCTGTCGATGACGAGGCCGTTCGCCGACGCCGCGCGCATTACGCACGGCGACACGCCGAGCGGGCGTCGCGGCTTGCAGCGGCCGAAAGACCGGATGACACGCGCATTACCCCCGAATACCTCACTGCCTGTGTTCGGTGGCAGATTGACGACGACACCATCGTCCTCAACGAAGGCATCACCAACTATCACACCGTATTCGACCATCTCGGGCGGTCGCGGCCGGGAACGATGCTCACCAGCGGTGGCAGTTCGCTCGGCTGGAACGGCGGCGCGGCGATCGGCGCCAAACTCGCTGCCCCTGACAGGACGGTCGTCTCGCTGACCGGCGATGGCTCCTACATGTTCTCGGTGCCGTCGTCGGTGCACTGGATGGCGCGGCGCTACAAAACACCGTTTCTCCAGGTCGTCTATAACAACCGCGGGTGGAAAGCGCCCAAGTTTTCTGCGCTTGCGGTCCATCCTGACGGCTACGCCAGCCGTGCTGACGACCTTGACGTCAGCTTCGATCCGCCGCCGGACTATGCCGGGATTGCTGCGGCGGCCGGCGGCGCCTACGCGCGTAAGGTCGAGCGTTCCGGAGACGTCGAAGATGCAATCGCCGCGGGGCTTCGTGTTGTTCGCCAGGAGGGCAGGGCGGCCGTCCTTGATGTCGTGTTGCCCCATCTATGACGATCGACGTAGTTGGAGGCCGAGAACGAAACGTCGGCCGCTGAAATTGTTCGCTTGGCGAACAAAGAAGTGCGACACATCGCGCGAATACCTGTGGTCACGGAACGAGGATTGAGCTATAGTTTGACTCAAAACTAAATCGGCCGGACAACTGCTGCGGACCGAAATCATGCGGCGACGAGAACCATGGGAGGAAAGCCACATGCTTCATCGTAGAGAATTTCTCGGTGCGACCGTCGGCGGCTTGGCTGCGGCGGCGTTGACCCGCAGGGCCTCTGCCCAGGAGCCGGAATTCACGCTGAAGCTTCACCATCTGCTTGGCCCGAAATCACCGGCGCAGGTGAAGATGCTCGAGCCCTGGGCCAAGCGGATCGAGGAGGATTCCAACGGCCGTATCAAGATCGACATCTATCCCGCGATGTCGCTCGGCGGGGCTCCGCCGCAGCTGGTCAGCCAGGTCCGCGACGGGATCGTCGATATCATCTGGACCGTGAACGGCTACACGCCCGAACTGTTCCCGCGCACCGAGGTGTTCGAACTGCCCGGCGTCTACACCAACGACACGGTGGCGACCAATCTCGCCATGCGGGACATGTTCGAGGAGTGGCTGGCCGACGAGTATGAGGGCGTCAAGATCATCACCCTGCACGTCCACGCCGGCCAGGGCATCCAGATGCGGGACACGGCCGTCCATTCGCCCGACGACCTGAAGGGCAAGAAGATGCGCATCCCGACGCGCACCGGCGCCTGGATCATCGATTCGCTAGACGCAACGCCGGTCGGCATGCCCGTGCCGGACCTGCCGCAGGCGCTTTCCACCGGCGCGGTCGACGGTGCGCTCATTCCGTGGGAGATCATTCCGGCGCTCAAGATCCAGGATCTCACCGACTATCAGGTCGAGGGCCCCGATCACGAACGTTTCGGCACCACCACCTTCCAGATCTCGATGAACCAGGACACCTACGACTCGCTGCCGCCGGACCTGCAGGCGGTCATCGACAAGAATTCGGGCGAGGACTTCGCCCGCGAGGTCGGCAGGATCTGGCGCGAGGACGAGGACGAGGGTATTGCGGTCGCCCTTGACGCCGGCAACGAGCTCATCACGCTGACCGACGATGAGATGGCCGCCTTCCGCACTGCGATGGACCCCGTCGTTCAGCGCTGGATCGACGAGGTGACGGCGAAGGGGATGGATGGCCAGGGCCTGGTCGAGGCTGCCCGGGCGGCGATCGCCAAGCGCAAGAAGGAAGCCATGTAAGCGCCGGCACGGCTGCCAGGCGGTGTATGATCCCGAGAGATCGGCGCGGGCGAGGCTGATCGGCTTCGCCCGCGCGCTCATTCGATACTGGGCGCTGTTCGGCGGCGCGCTCCTCGTCGTTCTTGTCGTGATGACGGCGGGGAGTGCGCTGTCGAACCTTGCTTTCGGGCGGCCGTTCCCGGGCGATTTCGAACTGATCAAGCACGGGGTGGCGATTGCCGCTTTTGCGTTCCTGCCCTATGCGCAGCTTACCCACGCCAATGTGACGGTCGACATTTTCACCGAAGGCATGGGCGAGCGGGCCAAGGCGGCGATGCTGCTTCTCGGCTCGGTGATTGCGGCCGGACTCGCGGTACTGCTGTTCCGGCAGATGTGGCTCGGTATGTTCGACTACATCAAATATCCCGTTCACATGACGACCGTGCCTGTCGCGCTGTGGACCGCATTCCCGCCGGCTCTGGTGTCCCTGGCGCTCCTCCTTCTCGCCGCCTTGCTGACCGCCGGCGAGGCCTGGCAAGGTATCCGGCTCGGACAGCGAGTCCGCGGCATGAGCTAGGGGAGGGGCATGACCGCCAACGTTGCGGTCGGCGTTGCCGGCCTCGCCGCCATGCTCGTCCTGATCGTGATCAGGGTGCCGATCGCCTACGCGATGATCCTGGTCGGATTCATCGGTACGAGCATCCTGTCCGGCCCCAAGATCGTCCTCTACCAACTCAAGGACCTCGCCTACGCCCAGTTCTCGATCTACGACCTGACGGTCGTCCCGATGTTCGTGCTGATGGGAAGCCTTGCCTCCCGTTCCGGCCTCAGCCGCGATCTGTTCCGCGGCGCCAATGCCTGGATGGGTCGGATGCGCGGCGGTGTGGCGATGGCGACCGTCGTGGCCTGCGGCGGCTTTGGCGCCGTTTGCGGGTCGTCGCTCGCCACAGCCTCGACGATGGGTCAGGTCGCCCTCCCGGAACTTCGCCGGCTCAATTACGCGCCGTCGCTGGCCACCGGCACGATCGCGGCGGGCGGCACGCTCGGCATCCTGATCCCGCCGTCGGTGGTGCTGATCGTCTACGCGATCATCATCGAGGCCAACATCGTCACACTGTTCGCAGCCGCGCTGCTGCCCGGACTGTTAGCCGTCTTCCTGTTTGTCGTGACGATCGCGATCTACGTACGGCTCCGTCCGGATGCGGGCCCGCAGGGCGAGGCGGTTTCGCGCCGCGAACTGGGTGCCGCGACCCTGGCCGTGCTCCCCGTGCTCATCGTCTTCGGCATCGTCATCGGCGGCATCTATGCCGGCATCTACAACCCGACGCCAGCCGCGGCGATCGGTGTGTTTCTCGTCGCGCTGCATGGCTTCGCCTTTCGCCGGTTATCGGTCGCCGCTTCGACCGAAGCGCTGCTTGAGACCGCGCGGACGACCGGCTTCATCTATCTGATCCTGTTCGGCGCCGAGCTGCTCAAGATCTTCATGTCGCGGGCGGGCGTGCCGCAGGCCGTGGCCGAAGCGCTGCAGACCAGCGGCATGGCGCCGATGACGATCCTGATCCTGATCATCGTCATCTTCATCATCCTCGGCATGCTGATGGACAGCCTGTCGATGATCATTCTGGCGATTCCGTTCTTCTGGCCGGTGATCGTCAATCTCGACTACGGCATGTCGGTCGACGACCTGAAGATCTGGTTCGGCATCATCGCGCTGATCGTGGTGGAGCTTGGGCTGATAACCCCGCCGGTGGGGCTCAACGTTTTCATCATCAATTCGCTCGCCCGCGACATCCCGATGCGGGAGACCTTCAAGGGGGTTATCCCGTTCTTCGCCTCGGAACTCGTGCGGGTCACGATCCTCGTCGCTTTCCCGGTGATCACGCTGTGGCTGCCGCATTGGCTCAAGGGATAGCGGCCTTGGCCAGTTGTCTTAGGATGGTGCTCCGATGCCGGACGTTCGCCTCGATCCCCGTGTCAATGCCTATCGGCCCGATCTTGCGGACGCGCGCCTTCGTGGCCGCGTCAAGGCGGCTCAATTCGTCGCGGGAACGCTGAAGCGTATCCTTGTGCCCTCCGCGCCGCTGCGATCCAAACCGCGCAATGAGATCCCCTTCGACAGCGAGTTGCTTTGCGGCGAGGTCTTCCGCGTGTTCGCCGATACCGAGGGCGGCTGGTCATGGGGGCAGTGCGAGACCGACGCCTATGTGGGATTCGTTCGCACCGGCGCCGTCGGCTCGCTCGCGCCCGAGCCGACGCACCGGGTTTCCGCCTTACGCACCTTCGTCTATCCCGGCCCCGACATGAAGCTGCCGGCCGCCGCGGCGCTATCGATCGGCAGCCGCATCGCGCTGGCGGAAGAGGTCGAGACCCGCGGGACGGTGTACCGCCTTCTCCACGGCGCCAAGCGGGCGATCGTCGCCGCGCATGTTGAGCCGATCGATGCTCCACCGGCGAGCGACTTTGTCGCCGTCGCCGAGACCTTCCTCCATGTGCCCTATCTGTGGGGAGGGCGCACCAGCCTCGGCCTCGATTGTTCGGCGCTGGTCCAGCTGGCCCTGATGGTGGCGGGAATCCCCGCGCCCCGCGACACCGACATGCAACTGGCGTCGCTGGGCGTCGCCCTGGAGGAAGGGCTCAAGGCCGAGCTCCGCCGCGGCGACCTCATCTTCTGGCCGGGCCATGTTGCCATCGTCAGCGCGCCCGACCGCATCGTTCACGCCAGCGGCCACCACATGGCCGTCGTCTCGGAGCCGCTGGCCGCGGCGACGGCACGGATCGCCGCCATCAAGGGCGCGGCGGTCACCGTGAAACGGTTGCGGGAAGATCCGACGACGGGTGTCGTTGCACCAGCCGGATGAGAGAGGGCGCTCGCCGGCAGGTCTCGCTTGTGCCGACGCGATGCACGCGCGATGGTCTCACTCCCCCAGGGGTGACTTCCCCAACCCGGAGAGTCAAAGCGAATGACGGACACGTTCATCGGTGACGCGGGGGGAGCTCCCGTCGACGACGTTGTTGATTTCTCTACGGGATCGCCGGCGACGACAACCTCGGAACAAATTATCCCGGTCTGGCCCTGCTCGAAGGCGGCGCCGGCAACGACTACCTGTGGACAGAGTGGGCTGCCGGGGTCACATACGCCGATATCTACGGCGGCAACGGCAACGACTACATCGAGGCCGGCGCGACCAATTCCGCGGATTACATTTGTGGCGGCCAGGGAAACGACATTGTCCGCCAGAACCCGAGTGGCCCGGGCAGCAACGACTTCATCGACGGCGGCCAGGGCCGGGATTCGCTGCACGGTGAGCGCGGCAACGACACCATTTATGGCGGCGACGGCAAC
>Ga0210086_1000818_pt1 | contig 16942 bp, 19 predicted proteins | sample China_Galinas_PW_3_FD_184867 | JGI IMG/M metagenome (GOLD analysis project Ga0210086, IMG submission 184867) | Wetland microbial communities from San Francisco Bay, California, USA, that impact long-term carbon sequestration - China_Galinas_PWB_D2... | ecosystem: Environmental > Aquatic > Marine...
CGATGACCCGTGCGAAGAACGACTGCGTCAGGTCCTGCGCGTCGTCCGCCGAGTGCCCCCGGAACCGAACGAACGCGTACAGCGGGTACCAGTACCTCCGGCACAACTCCGCGAGCGCCTCGCGGGCCCGCGTGCGGTCGGTCTCACCGGGCCGCGCCGCCGCAACGAGACTCCACTGCGTAGTCGCAAACTCACGGGGATCGCCCGGACTCTCCATGCCGCCATCGTAATCGCGACAGCCCCCCGGCACCGAGAGCGGTCGCCCGAGCCGTATCAGCGCCGCCTACGTGTCGCGAACAGACCCGCCAACGCCAGCAGCCCGCCAGCGCCCGGCGCCGGAACGAGACGCGTCGACGCCCCATCGATCCCCATGTACGCGTTCAACCCCGCCCCCGTCGTCGCGACCGCGCGGAACGTGATCTCGACACCGCTCGCCGGCGCGACGAAGCTTACGCTCGCGTACGACCACACGTTCCCGTCGGTCTCGAGTGCCGGCTTGCTCAGCGCCGGGCTCGTACCCACGAGCGATCCATCGACGAGAACCTCCCAGTACCCGTCCTGCCCGATCCACTCGCCGGTCGACCCGTGCACGTGCCCGATGTTGCTCTGCCAGAACCCGACCGAGTACGTCAGCCCCGCCGTGTACCCCGTCACGTTCTGCGCGAATGCCTCGGCGTTCACGCCCTCGTCGCCACCCGCACGCACGAACGTCCCACCATCGGGCGACAGATTCCAATCCGTTGGCCCGTTGTTGAACGGGCCCGACTCGTTCACTGTGTCCGGCGTCTTGTTCCACAGGAACCACGGCGACGGCACGATCCCGCCGCCGACAGCCCCGGTCATGCTCCCGTTCACGATCGCCTGACCCGATGCCAGCGGCGCAAGGACACCGGCCGTGACAATGCTGATACCGAAGCGCATGGTGCGTCTCCTCCCGACGAGGTGCGTCGGCTCGACGTCCCGAATCGCTGTCGAGGGTGTCTCGTCTCTCTCTGCGCAGCGGACCGGAACAACCCATGTTCACACCCGGCTCCCTCGCCGGACGATTCGACGCCAGTGTAATCCGAAGCGGACTATCGCCAAGGCTCATCCCGAAGCACTCGAACAGCAACACGCGGCGATGTCCACGATCTCCGCCGGCCCGGCGATCAGGCCACGCTATCGACCCGTGTATTGCCTTGCAGCACCGTTTACTTATAATCTGATCCGATTGGGGGTATATATGCTGAGAGAGATCACCATCATCTGCGCCGCATCGACCTGCGCCCTCGCCGGCCCGCTCGCTCCACCGGCCGGCCCCGTCGGACCCTCCTACAAGACGCTCGACGACGCCGAGCCGCGCACGCCACTCCGCAACGACCCACTCGGCGTCCCGGTCACGATCTCCGAACCCGGCTCGTACTACCTCGCCGAGAACATCATCGCGGGCCTCAACCAGAGCGGCATCACGATCGACGCCTCCGACGTCACCCTCGACCTCAGCGGGTTCACCATCGACGGGGGAGGCGACAGCCTCGGCCACGGCATCAGCATCATCGGCAGCCGGGAGAACGTCTCGATCTCCAACGGTGTCATCCGCGGCTTCCTGCTCGACGGCATCAGCGGCACGAACTCACGCAACGGCGTTATCGACCGCGTCCGGCTCATCTCGATGGAGACAGCCGGAATCCGCGTCGGCACCAACTGGCAGATCCGCGAGTGCGTCGCCCGGTCCAACGTCGAGGCAGGCATCCTCGTCGGCGCCGACTCGGCCGTCCTCGACTGCATCGTCACCCTCACCGACGGCGATGGCATCGACACCGGCGCCGACTGCCTCGTCTCCCGCTGCGTATCGACCCAGAATGTCAACACCGGATTCTCGACGTCCAACGGAGTCGTCCTCGCCGACTGCACCGCCGGCGCAAACGGTGGAAACGGGTTCTCCCTCGGATACACCTGCACCATCACCGGCTGCGTCGCGCGCGGCAACGGCGGCGACGGCATCCACTCCTCCGCAACCTCGGTCATCGCCGACTGCGTTGCCACCAACAACGGCGGCGACGGTATCTACGTCGACAACGGCCTCGTCCGCGGCTGCGTCGCTCGGAACAACGCCGGCACCAACATCAACGGCGCCTCCACGCTCATCGAGAACCACTGAACCCGCCGCAACGCACGCGCCGCCCGCTCAACGCTCCCGGCATTGCCGCGGGATGATCTCCAGCACGCCGTGGATGGGAATCCCACCGCGCCCGTGCGGCAGGTCCTTGTAGTCGTTCCACCGCCCCGCGTGAGGATCGCGCGCATGCCAGATGTAGACGTAGTCCTCGCCCCGTTGGTCGTTGGGTTCGGGTGGCGACCACGCGCTGAACCCCACCGGGTCGCACCACGTCCACCGGAACACGCCCTCCTCGCGCGCGTCGCTCAGCCCGATCCACAGATTCCGCGGCTCCGACGCCGACCCCGCGAACGTGCGGTACACCCATTCGTTCTCCGCTTCGTTGCGGATCTGCACCAGCTCGCCGCCGTACGACCGTGCCCACGCCCGCGCCTCCGTCCAGCTCATCGCCCCCGGCGATACCGCGTACAGATGACCGTTCAACGGGCACGAATACATGTAGAGCGGCGCCCGGCTCTCGTGCCCCGCCCCCGCCCCCATCGTCGCGATCAGAACGCTCGCCCCTAGTGCGGCCAGATTGTGCATGGCGATCTCCTTCTCCCGAGTATCGCCGCCCGCTCGCACCAAGTCGGTCACCGCGTTGTCACAGCCACCGCGCGCCGGGTGCCATGGTCTGAGCGAGTCCGCGAGTGAAGGCCACGAGCGATGTGCGCGATCCTCACAGCCACCGCCGCGTCCGCCGCCGGTACGCCGCGAACTCCTCCCCGAACCTCACCCGCATCATCGCCTCCTCCGGGCGGATGAACAGCACCTCGAGCAGCACCATGAACACCGGCACCACCACGAACGCCCACGCCGAGCCCAGCAGCACCCCCACCCCGATCAGCACCAGCACCATCCCGAGGTACATCGGGTTCCGGCTCACCCGGAACGGCCCGCGCGTCACCAGCGCGCTCGACTCGGAGCCCGGCCGGATCGTCGTCCCCGCCTCCACGAACAGACGGTGACCCCAGCTCGCCAGCCAGATCCCCAGCGCAACCGGGACAACACCGAGCAGAATCCACGGCCAACCGAGCCAGATCACCCCCGGCGCCAACCGATCGATCACCGGCATCGCGACCAGCGCGAGCAGAAACCAGAACGGGGGCATCAGCCGCCAGCCCATCAGTACCCGGCCGCCTCCTCGGGCTTCAGCCGCCGCGCGCGCGTGATTACCACCGGATCCACCGGCACGTTCTTCAGGTCGAGGTCCTCACGGTCCTCGCGCGCACCGTCCCGGATCAGATCGACCACCTGCATCCCGTCCACCACGCGCCCGAACACCGCGTACCCCGCGTTGCCCGTGGTCTCGCGCGCCGTATCGAGTTGGTCGTTGTCCGCCACGTTGATATAGAACTGCCGCGTGGCCGTGTCGGGGTCGGTCTCCCGCGCCATCGCAATCGTCCCGCGATGGTTCGGGATCCCCGTCGGCCACTCATCGGCGATCGGATCGCCCTCCGGCAGCAGGTTGAACGCGGCGTCGTACCCCCCGCCCTGGATCACGAACCCCGGCACGACGCGGTGGAAGATCGAACCGTCGTAGCTCCCCGCGTCGAGGTACCCGAGGAAATTCGTGACGGTGATCGGCGCGTTCGCCGGCTCGAGCCGCACAACGATGTCGCCCCGCGTCGTCTCCAGCGCCACGAACACCGGCGCCGGACCCACCCACTCCTCCTCCACCCCCCCGGCACGCCCCGGGGTCCCCGTCGTCGAACAACCCGAGACCAGCAACGCCGCAACGACGATCAGTGTGGTGCGCATACGGACAGTGTAGTGACGAATCTACCCCGCCCCGTTCCCGGACCCCGCATCCACGTCCACAGCCGGGCCGAGCGGCGGCGCCGACCACCGGGGCGAGCCCCATGGCTTCGGCTCAACCGTCGCCCCGCCCTCGCCGCGATCCCCGCGCACCCGTGACAGGCTCGCCTGCCACCGCCGCGCGTCGGCCACCCTGACCGGGCCCCGACCCAAAAGAAGCCACTCCGGCGAGATCTCGTACACCACGCACACCCTCGCGATGAAACGCGCCGACGGACGCCCCGTCAGCACCATGCGCCTCGCCGTTCCCGGGCAGTAACCGGTCTCCTCGCCGAGCCGCTTGTACGACCGCCCGCGCAGCACGAAACCCAGCCGCCCCGCCAGGAGGGCTTCCTCAGCCCGGCGCGGGGCCAGGTCGGTCTCGCCGATGCCCCCCCTCACTTCCGCTCGTCGAGATCGAGCTTCATCAACTGGAGCACGCCATCCAACTCGTCGTGCACCGACGCATCGAGCACCCCAGGATCCTCGGAGAGCACCGCGATCGCCGCGCCAACATCGACGCTCCCCTGGTTGACCTGCGAGGTCGTCAGCCAGGGGACCACGCCGTTCGTGTGGTACGCCTTGCAGACCCGCACCGCCGCCTCCGTGGCGGCGGCGCCGACCTCCGACGTCGCGTCGCAGTTGAGGATCTCGCACAACTCGAGCAACGCGTTGATGATCTGATCCTCCCACGTCTCCTCAGGTGGGTACGGGTCCTCAAGCCGCGGCATATCAGGCTCGACAGAGACGGCCCCTGCCCCACCGAGCAACCCCGCGACCAGAATTCCCCCGATCATAATACGAACAACACTCCGATTTCTGAGCATCCGCCGACTCCTTTTCCGGGGCCGAACCTGGCCTCGCAGGTGAGAGGAGCCGGATGGATCGCTCGCATAACGCGAGATTCCGACTATTCTGCGCGGAAATGGTGCACCCCGAACCCAACCCGACTACACCGCCCTCAATAGGGGGTTGCCTGGCCACCGATGCGGAGCTTCTGACCCGCATGAAGCACGGCGATCGCGCCGCCCTGAACGAGTTCCTCAACCGCTACGAGTCGATCATCCGCGCCCGGTACCGCCGCAAGCTCGGGCGGGTCCTCCGACGCGTCTTCGACTCCGAGGACCTGCTCGCGACCGTCCGCCGCCGTCTCGACCGCTACGTGGCCGCCGGCACCCTCCGCGCAGACCACGAGCCCCAGCTCTGGGCCCTGATCGGGACGATCGCCGACCACGCCGTCAGCGCCCAGGTCCGCCTGCTGAAACGCTCTGCGCCGCCCGACGCGACCCGACGCGAGCTGGTGGACCTGATCTACCGCTCGTGCCGTCACGACGAGCGTCTGGAACGCAAAGAGACTGTCCAGTCGGTGCTCTCCGAGCTCGGGCGCACCGAGCGCGAGATCGTGGTGGGTTCGCTGCGCGGCGTCCCGCAGGCGGAGATCGGTGCCGAGCTTGGGCTGACCGAGGCGGCCGTGCGGCAGCGCCTCTACCGGGTCCGCGAGGGGATCCGACGCACCATGGTGGAGCAGGTGTAATGCGGGACATCGACGAACTGATCGTGGAGATCACGGCGCTGCACACCGCGGGCGAGCACGTGCCGCTGGCCGATTTCATCACCCGCTGCCCCCACGACAACGACTCGCTCAGCGACCTGGTGGACGCCGACGCCGAGGCCCGCCTCTCGCGCGGACTGCCCGTGAACATCGACCTGTACGCCGAGGCGATCCCGGATCTGCGCCAGCGTCCGGAGGTGCTCGACGCTGTGCTGAGCCGTTCGCTCGCCGCGCTGATGCGCGACCGCCGGTGCACACAGGAGCAGGCCATCGAAGCTCTCTGCGCCGCACAGCCCGACCTCAGCGACAAAATCCGCATCACCGCCCTGCTGAGCAAGTTCATCTGGTCCACCGACGCGCTGGCCGATCGCATCGGCTTCGGACGCACGCTCGACCCGCCGTGCGCGATCGGCCCGCCGATGCCCTCCGGCGAACCCCGCTACGAAGTGCGCCGCCTCATCGGACGGGGTGCCCACGGCGACGTCTACGAGGGCGTTGACCGGCTCCTCTCCGACAGCGAACGCCCCGCGTGGATTGCCATCAAAGTGCTCCGCGAACCGGCCGGAGCCGACACCGACCGCTTCGACGCCGAGGCACGCAAGGCACGCGGCATCGACCACCCCAACGTCGCCCGCGTCCTCGACCTCGGACGCACCCCCGACCGAGCGCCCTTCATCGTCTACGAGTACCTCGAAGGCGGACCGCTCACCCTCACGACGACCTCCACGCCACGCGAGGCCGCCTTGCTCGTGCTCCAGGTGGCGCGCGGCGTCCAGGCGGCGCACACCGCGCGACTCATCCACCGTGACATCAAGCCCGCCAACATCCTCCTCACTCGCGACGGCGTCCCCAAGATCAGCGACTTCGGGCTCGCGTCACGCATCCACGCCGAAAGGACGAACGCACACACCCTCCGCGGCACGCCCGCCTTCGTCGCCCCCGAGCAGTACCGCGCCGAACCCGCCGGCGAAAACTTCACCGTCGATGTCTACGCACTCGCCGGCGTGCTGTACTGGCTGCTGACCGGGCGCCCGCCCAACGGCGTCGCACGCGACGAGATCTTCGCCTACCTCGACGGGCACACGCAACGCCGGGTCCGACCGAGCGAGCACGTACCGACCGACCCCGACCTCGACGCCGTCTGCGCCCGCGCGCTCCACCCAGACCCTGCGCGACGCCACCAGTCCGCCGACCAGTTCGCCGCCGACCTCGAAGCGTACCTTGCGCACTCTCCCATCGAGTGGACCAACCCGTCACGCGTGCGGCGGGTCAAGCTCCTCCTCTGCCGGCGACCACTCGCCGTCGCAACCGCCGGGCTGGCTGCGCTCGCGATCGTCGCTGTGGCTTCCGGGTTCGTCTACATCGCGCAGAAGCACCAGCAGGAGAACATCGCGGCCGACGCACGCACCGAAGCCGCCGCCCTCCGCGCCGAAGTCGCCGAGGCCGACGAGCGGGCGATCGAAGCCGAAAACAGGGCCATCAAGAAGAGTATCTCGAGCATGATCGCAGCCGTACAGGCCTCAAAAGGCTCACTCGCCCATGACTGGCTCCCCATGGTGACCGTCTTCGAGTCTCTCGCCGGCCCAGTCATCACGGAACGCGACGAGCAGGGCGCACCGCTGTGGGAAAGACGCATCGAGGTCGTCCGCGGAATGCTCGACGAGGCCGAGCAGGCCGGGCATGGTGACGACATCGACACCGCCATCTGGCGGATCCTCCTCAGCTACTGGCTCCTCCACGACGGACAGATGTCCCAGTCGCTCAAGCTCGTCCGCGAGACGAAAACGCAGTGGGAGGCCACCGGTTGGCCCGACTCGCCGTGGATCACCTACATGCGCACCATCGAATCCTGCGACACCTTGGCCGAACAGTTGCCTTCGAGGAGTGCGCCGCGATCGGCGTACGCCGATCTTGACGATCAGGCTATCTCCGACGACCTCGACGAACTGACGCAGCTCGAGACCGAATACACCGGAATGCGGGCGGGCAACCGCCTGCACCTTACCCTCCTCATCGCCATAAGACGCGGCGCCGACGCCATCGGGCGCGACGACCTCTCCCGCTACGCACGCCTCAAACTCGACACACTGACCCACTAACGCCTGTTTGACGGATCGCTCCGTGCCACCGACCCCGTCTTCTGGTCAGTGCTCCTGCTCCTGCCTCGTCCTCCCGAATACCGAACGCCGACCCCGCCGAATTCAACCCAACACCAACCCCACCGCCTCCCCCGCATCGCGCGCCCCGACCACCCCTTCAACTTCCCACGCCCTGATCCCGACCACCATCTTCCCCGCGCGCAGCGCCAGCCCGATCTCGCTCAGCGTCCCGTACCCGCGCCCCACCGCGACCACCGCGTCGGCGGAGTTCACCACCACCGCGTTCCGCGCCTCGCCCATCCCCGTCGCCACCACGACCGACGCGTGCTCGTTCGCCTCCGCGCTGTCCTCACCCGGCAGCACCGCGACGACCACCCCGCCCGCCCCGCGCGCCCCGCGCGACGCGGCCTCCATCACGCCGCCAAGCCCGCCCGTCAGCACCACGCACCCGCGCTCCGCGAGCAACCGCCCCACCTCGCGCGCAACACCGCACTCGCGATCCCCCGCGTCCCCAGGACCGATCACGGCGACCTGCTTCATCCCCGACTCATCAGCACGACCGCGTGCGCCTCCACCGCCCGACCCTCGCCGGCCGCGTCCACGCCCTCGCCGGTCTTGCCCTTCACGTTGATCCGCTCGGCCGAGACCCCGAACAGCGTCGCGATGCCCGCCCGGATCGCCTCGCGGTGCGGTGCCAGCTTCGGGCGCTCGAGGACCACCGTCGCGTCGAGGTTCGCGATCACCCACCCCTTCTCCGCCGCACGCCGGATCGCCTCGCTCAGGAACTCGCCCGACGCCCGCCCCGCGTTGCCCGGGTCCGAATCCGGGAACAGACGCCCGATGTCCTCCTCACCGCCCGCCCCCAGCACCGCGTCGGTGATCGCGTGCAGCAGGGCATCGCCGTCCGAGTGGGCCACCGCCCCCGACTCGCTCGGGATCGCCACCCCGCCGAGCACCAGCGCCCGCCCCGGTTCGAGGCGGTGACGGTCCCAGCCGTGCCCCACGCGGTACTCCATCGCCCCATCCTAGTTGTCAGGCCCGGGCCGCGACCGAGCCGATAGACTCTCCCGAGATCGGAGGCACTCCATGAAGCGTCGAGTGGTCGGTGTGATCCTGGCGGCGGGGCTGCTGAGCGGCTGCTACACGTACACGGAGACCGGCCGCGGCGTCTCCCTCGACGCCCACACCTACATCTCAACCACCTGGTCGCCCAAGACCGTCCAGCTCATCGACACCCGCTCCGGCGAGGTCATGTGGGAGTACGAACTCGCCGTCGGCAAGCAACTCACCGTCCGCTTCTACGCCGACAAGGAGCCCGACAACGCCTACACCCCCGACCTCATGCGCTGGGAGGTCTGGGACCAGCCAACCAGCGGCGGCAAGCTCTCCAACTCGATGCCGGTCCCGCCCTCGACGGCACGCCGCCTCGAGTGGTTCGAACGCGACAAGCCCGAGATGCCCCCCTCCGAGGGCTGAGCGCACCCCGAACCACACGCACGCTCTGAAATCTCAGATCTGAAATCGACGATGTGCCATCGACTCCAGTTCTGGGAGGACGGTGCTCTTCGATCGCCGCTCACCGCGCCAGCTTCTCGATCGCCTCGCGGATCACCTCCGGATGCGTCCACGGGATGAAGTGGTTTGCGTCCCCGAGTACAACCAGTTCCGCCCGCGGCAGGTGCTCGCGCATGTACTCCACGTTCGCCACCGGCACCAGCCCGTCGCGCGCCCCGTGGATCACGACCACCGGGCAGCGCACCCGGTCGAGCACCGCATCAAGCTCCCGCGTCTCGCGCGGCGCCGCCATCAGCTCGTCGTTGCTGTTCCGCAGCGAACGACCCATCACCGGGCGCGCGAGCAGCGTGTCGCCGAGCCGGTTGTACCAGCGCGGCTTCTCCAGCCCCGGGTCGAGCGAACCGCTCACGATCACCACCCCCCCCACCCGGTCCGGGTACTCCGCCGCCACCCGCGCCACGATCGGCCCGCCCAGTGAGTGCCCCACCAGGATCGGCCACCGCCCGCCCCGCTCGACCAGCAGCGGCTCGATCACCGCCGCCTGCTCGGCAAACCCCGTCACCGCCTGCGGGTCCGAGCGCCCGAACCCCGGGCGGTCGATCGCGACGTGCTCCAGCCCCGGGATCGGCTCGCTCAGGAACCCCGCGAAGTTGGTCGCGTCGCCCGGCGTCCCGTGCACGTAGATCACCCGCGGCGCGTCGGCCTCACCCGCCCGCAGGAACGAGATCAGACGCCCGTCCACCGTGTACGACCCGCGCTCCAGCCCCGCCAGCTTGCCCGCCGGTGTGTCGTACCCGAACGTGCACCCCGTCAGCGCAGCGACCACGATCAGCTTTGCGGGCGCCCCGTGGCGCATGGCCGTCATCGCCCGTGAGACACGCATACGCGGCGAACGATAGCCGCCACGCCCCTATTCCGCGTCAGTCCACCCGCGTCAGGTTCACCGGCACCTCGGCACGGAGCATCTTGTGCACCGCGCACTTGCCGGCGATCTCGGTCAGCCGCCCCAGCTGCTCGTCGGTCAGATCCCCATCCAGCCGGAACTCGACGTCGAAGAAGTCGAGCAGCGGGCCCGTGTCGATCTCGCGCCGACGCCCGTGGTGCGCGTCCACCGAGATCCGCTCGAGCGGCCAGCCCTTGCGGTCGGCGTACATCCGCGCCGTGACCGCGACGCACGCGGCCAACGCGCCGGTCACCAGCTCGACCGGGTGCGGCGCCGTGTCCGTCCCCCCGATGTCGGCCGGTTCGTCGGCGTAGAGGGTGAACGAGCGCGTCCGGATCTCCATGCGGTAGTGCTCGCGTCCGATTGTGGCGGTGGCGTCGGCAGGCATGGGGCAGCATAGGCCGCGCAGACGAAGAGGCCCGGGCGGACCCGGGCCTCTGATGCGTGCGATCGGGTGTTCACCTCACTCGTTGAGCTTGTCGTCTTTCCAGTACTTGGTGCCGGAGATGGTGGCCGACAGCGCGATGCCGTTCTCGGTGATCTGGTAGACCTCGATGTCGGAGTCGATGTTGCCGGCGCCGGAGGCTTCGCCGCCCTGGTCGCCGGTCTTGGCGGCGGCGTCGGCTTCGCCGCCCCACTCCCATCCGTTCTCGACGAAGTCGTTGAGTGTGTCCTCGTCGTAGAAGATGAGCACCGCTCGGAAGTCCTTGACGCCGAGCCCGAGCCCGACGCCGAGCTCGCCCATCTTCATGTAGGTGTCGTCGCCGGACTTGTTGTTGTGGACGACGCCGTACCCACCGCCGGTGGACACGAAGATGACGTTGGTGCCGATGTTGCTGAACACGCCGTAGCCGACCGAGGCATTGATCTTGCGCTTGGCCTCGGGCTCTTGCTCGTACAGCGTCCTGAGGGTCTTGTTGCGCATTTTGAGCGTGTAGGCCCGCTTCTCGGCGGGCGTCGCGCCCTTCGAGGACGCGCAGCCGACGAGCTGCGAAGCGGCCAGGATCGAAACGAGGGCGATCACGAGTTTCATGGCGTTCTCCTTCCCGGAATCGGGCCCCGTGCCCGCGGGCAGTGTAGTGCGGCCCGCGCCGGCGGATTGTGGACGCGGGTGTCTGCCGCCGGGCTCAGCCCCTCGCCAGCACGTCGCGGAGGATCTGGGCGTGGTTGCGCTCGGTCTGCTTCGAGGCGAAGAGCAGCGTGACCGCTCCGCCGGCGGCGAGCGCCTCGCGGACCGGGTCGAGTGACGAGCGGTCGAGCTCCTTGCGGTAGCGTTTCGTGAATTCGGCGAAGTCTGGTTCGGCCGGCTCATCGATCGCGTGGTACCACTTGCGGAGTTCGTTCGACGGCGCGGCGTCCTTGAGCCAGAGGGCGACCGCGGCCTTGTCCTTGGTGAGGCCCCGCGGCCAGAGGCGGTCCACGAGAACCCGCACCCCGTCGGACTTCGTCGGTTCGTCGTACACGCGCTTGACGTGGATCGTGGCGGTTGCATTGCGCGCGGGTTTCTTCGCGGTGGTTTTCTTCTTCGTGGTTGCCTTCTTTGCCATCTGCGGCGGAGCGTACCGCGCGGGAGTCGTTCGCTGATGTGGGGCAGGTGTCCCCCGCACCCCTTCTCGGAGGTTCCGCGGCGGGCGCGTGGGGTGCGACCGCGGTGAGCCCGCGCTTGCGCCTGGGCCTCTTTGTGGTGCGGGGTGGGCGGCTGGGTGAGCGCGAAGACCCCTCATCCGTCTCGCTCGAAGACGAGCGAGCCACCTCACACCTGCCGCGGATGCGGTCCCCAGCGGGGAGAAGGAGGAGACCCCCTCCGTCACGCTCGCGGACTCGCGTGACACCTCCCCCGTCGGGGACGGGGGAGGGAGAGGCCCGGCGCTGACGCTTCGGGCTCTTTGTTGGTGCGCGGACGGGTGAAGATGAAGACCCCTCATCCGCCTCGAAGACTCGGCACCTTCTCCCCGGGGGGGAGAAGGAGCGTGATTCGGTGAGGATGCGGTTGGCTGCTTTGCGGGCGAGTTCGTCGTGCTTGTGCTCGTGGGGTTCGTCGAGGGGGATGGGGGTGCGGACGAGCTGGCGGAGGCGGGCGAGGGCTTCGGGGCGGGCCTCGGCCGCGATGATCGCGGCGCGGCGGGCGGATTCGCGTTCGAGGGTGTCGAGGACGCGTCGGACGGGCGGCGAGTCGAGGACGCCGGCGAGGCGCGTGAGCGAGAGCCCGTGGATCGCGGCGATCTCGACGAGCGGAAGCGAGGACTGGAGGTAGTCGTGGAGGATGGCGTCGAGGTCGAGGTCGGCGAAGTCGGTCTCGGGCAGGTCGGATTCCGACGCCGCGAGATCGGCCCCTTCCGAGGGGCCGTCGAGGGGCGTGGCGTGGGTGTCAGGAGCGGTGAGGTCTTCGGGGTCGTCGAGACGCGGTGCGAGTGCGATCATGGGGGACGCTACGTGGGGGAGAGAGTCGCGTCGGCCCAGATCTGGGGCATGTGCGCAAGCGTGCGCACGCAGAACTGAGATGTCGCACACATTCGAATGAACACGCGTCAGCGAAGCGGCTGATCAGCGCGTTTCACCTGAATCGAGTCATGCCTCCGCGAACGCAGACTCGGCCAGTCCCAGACTCCTCCCAAAGATCTTGCAGTTGGTCTTCCAGCGCGGTTCGCTTCGCATGTAGGCGTGCAGCGTCATATCACCCTCTTCGCAAAATGTCGTGAAGTCTTGGATAAGAGTGCGGCGAGCTTCGGGCCAAGCCCAATTCCAGTGCTCATCAAACCGCTCGGCGTTCTTGAGAAGGGCGCTCGTAGCGATTCCTGAAAGGCGGTTCCGCGTGGCGATTCCCATCAGGGCCAGTAGGTGAAACCGGAGTCGGTGCATGAACGGCCGCCCTTCTCGCTTCTCCTGAGCTACCAATGACTCCACTCGCTGAGAGATCGCAAGAGCCAACAGAGCCTCCTGAAACCTCTCCTCGCTCCACGAATCGACTCGCCTTCCATCCATGCCGAATATCTGTTCGTAGACACCGCCATAACCAGCAAGCGTCCACAGATCGCGAGGCGACTCGTAGATTCTCATTGGCGGGAAGTTGTACACGTACAGCAGCTTCGCCAATTCCTCGAGTTTCAGGGCTTTGGCGGCACCCGCATGCCGTCCTCTTTTCCGCAAGTATGAAACGGCTTTGAACGTCGGGTAGTTCCTCGCGGTACGGAACGCTTGCTCAAGCCACTTCTGAATCTCGTCATTCGATCGGAAATCTGAGACCTTGATCACGTTCTGTGTGTTGTTGAACTTGATGATCTGGCTGTTAATACCCTTCTCGATGTTGATATCACCTGTCTCGGTCAACCTGAACAGAATGTCCAGTTCCTCTTTGGGCGCCGCCTTGGACAGCGAGCCAATGGTCTGGGCACCATTGATGACCTGGAGTTTCTCAATGTGAAGATGGTTCTTGATCACCTCAAAGGACTTGCAGATTGCCGAAACCCCGTTGTTGTAATAGAAGAAGTCATCTGCATGATTCTCTGCGGTGTCGGCGATCTCACTGTTTAGTCCGCGATTCCCCATGTAGCCCCGGATATTCCAGCTGAACAGCGTTTCCTTGTACCGATCATAAAGGTGTCGAAGCCAAGTTCCCTTGACGGATGCGATCAGCGTCTTCCGCGGTCTCTGCTTCAGGAAAAAGACGTCAGCTGGCAAGTCAATATCAACTTCTTCAGGAATGTCCTCATCAATACTCTTTGCTCTGATGTAGAAGTCTTTTAGCTTCTCAAAGTCATAGAGTACACCGACTGCTGGAAGGTCACTGCGAGAGTACTCCTGGAACCGGGTTCGTGCGCCTTGCACACAGCGATCCGTGATGGATCCTGTCGTTATGAAGCTGAAGACAGGTGTCCATCCGGACTTGATTCGATCGGCATAATCGGCCAAGTACTCAAGTGCCGCCGACGAAGCGTGCTCACGGACCCACTTCCGATCGCGCAACCGCTCGTGGAGCGTTGCAAACTGGAGGATATCTCCCTCTTCAGCTGGCTTGCTCTTGGCACTTCGACTTGTGCCGGTGAACTTGCACTGAGTCAGATACAGCTGCTTGTTCTCAGAATCCTCAAGCACAACATCCACACCAAGATCACGTGACTTGAGCAGCGAGTCTTCAGGATCGGTGTCGATCGATGGGTTGGATTCCGCGATCAGCCGACCGCACCACAATTGGAATGCCCAGCCTCTTTCCGGCGCGCTATCGAAGTTCCAATTGAACTCCGCACAAGTCGCTCGCACTTCCTCGTCGAGGTGCGTCTGGAACTCTTTGACGGTCAGCTTCACCGAACTACCTCATGTTTTTGATGATGTTTGCTTCGATACCGTGTTACTCGATGCACCGTATGGTGTCCTTGAACGGCTCAAACCCACAGGGTATCCGCTCGAGGCCAAGTGCGCTTCAGGCTCAGCTGCGGGGGAGGTCTGCCCCGCACCGCCTCTCAGAGAGCGTGGCGGGGAGTGGTGATCGTGACAGAGGACCCCTCATCCGTCTCGCTCGAAGACGAGCGAGCCACCTTCTCCCCAGAGGGGAGAAGGAGCGGGAGGGGCCCGGCGTTGGCGGTTGGGGCTCGTTGGGGATCCCTCGCTTGCGCGAGGGGCTCGGAAAGAAGGAGACCCCCTCCGAAGGAGGAAGACCCCCTCCGGCCTTCGCTCGAAGACTCGCTCGGGCACCTCCCCCGTCGGGGACGGGGGAGGAAGGAGTTACCCCCCGTCGTGCTTCTCGAAGCGTGTGGTGAGTGCTCGTTTGAGCTTGCCGGCGGCCTCGGCGATGGTTTTGTACATGTCGTCGCCGTGGTGTTCGACGGCGATGGGGTCCATGCCGCGGGGTCGTGCCTCGAGCATGACGCGTTTGTCCTGCCCGCCGCGTTTGTGCCCGTTCTCGTCGGCGAGGTGGGCCTCGACGCGGGTGAGGCGTTGGGTGAGGTGCCCGAGGGTGTGGGTGACCTCGTGCTCGACCCGCTGGTCCATGGCGTCGGTCTTGGGGATGTCGCGGTAGTTGATCTGGATCTGGAACTGTTCGTCAGACAACGCGGTCCTCCTTGGCGATGCCGAGTGCGGGGCGGATGTCGACCTGCACGAGGCGGTCCTGGATTCGCTTGGCTTCGTCGTCGTCGGTGTAGTCGGAGTGGCAGGCGGGCTTGTCGGGATTCGGGGAAGACCCCTCACCCGTCTCGCTCGAAGACGAGCGATCCACCCTCTCCCCAGAGGGGAGAGGGAGCGGAGATTCGCCCGCGGCTCCCGTCACCGCGCGCTTGGTCTTGGCGGCGAGGGCGTGGATCTCGTCGGGGTGCAGGTACCCGCGCTGACGCAGGATCTCCTGCTGGGCGGGGGTAAGGGCGGCGGAGACCTTGGGGGCGTTGGGGGTTGCGCCGTCGGCGCCGCCGAGGCGTTCGAAGCCGTCGGCCTTGCCCGAGGCGAACTCCTGGATCTCCTTGGAGATGCGGACCGAGCACCAGTCGTGCCCGCACATGGCGCAGAAGTCGGTGTCGACGTCGAGGTCTTCGTCGTGGTAGGCGCGGGCCGTGTCGGGGTCGAAGCTGAGCTCGAAGTGGCGGTCCCAGTTGAGGGCGGCGCGGGCGCGGGTGAGGTCGTCGTCGCGGTCGCGTGTGTTGGGGATGCCGAGGGCGATGTCGGCGGCGTGGGCCGCGATCTTGTAAGCGATGCAGCCCTGCTTGACGTCGTCGCGTTTGGGGAGCCCGAGGTGCTCCTTGGGGGTGACGTAGCAGAGCATGGAGGCGCCGTGGTAGGCGATGGCGGTGGCGCCGATGCAGGAGGTGATGTGGTCGTAGCCGGGGAAGATGTCGGTGACGAGGGGGCCGAGGACGTAGAAGGGTGCGCCGTGGCAGAGGGTGCGTTCGATCTTGGCGTTGTATTCGATCTGGTCGAAGGGGACGTGCCCGGGGCCCTCGACCATGACCTGAACGCCGTGGCGCCAGGCGCGTTCGGTGAGCTCGGCGATGGTCTCGAGCTCGGCGAGTTGGGCGTCGTCGGTGGCGTCGGCGAGCCCGCCGGGGCGGAGCCCGTCGCCGATGGAGAACGAGACGTCGTGGCGGCGCATGAGCTGGCAGATGTCGTCCCACATGTCGTACATGATGTTGTCGCGGTTGTGGGTGAGCATCCACTTGGCGAGGAGCGAGCCGCCGCGGGAGACGATGCCGATCAGGCGGTTCTTGACGTAGGGGAGGTGGTGGCGGCGGATGCCGGCGTGGATGGTGAAGTAGTCGACGCCTTGGGCGGCCTGATGCTCGAGGGTGTCGAGGATCATCGCCTCGTCGAGGTCCTCGATGCGCTTGCCGATGATCATCGAGTAGATCGGGACGGTGCCGATGGGCACGGTGGCGTTGCGGATGATGGCGTCGCGGGTGGCGTCGAGGTCGCCGCCGGTGGAGAGATCCATGACCGTGTCGGCGCCCCAGCGTTCGGCCCAGCGGAGCTTCTCGACCTCTTCGTCGGTGGAGCTGGAGACGGGGCTCGCGCCCATGTTGGCGTTGACCTTGGTTTTGGAGGCGCGGCCGATGGCCATCGGGTCGAGCTTGTAGGTGAGGTGGGTGCGGTTGGCGGGGATGATGAGTCGCCCCGCGGCGACCTCATCGCGGACCTGCTCGGCGCTGAGGTGGGGTTCGCGCTGCGCGACGCGCGTCATCTGCGCCGTGATGACGCCGAGGCGCGCGTGCTCGAGCTGCGTGATCGGCTCGAAGTCGGCGGGCGGGACCGCGCGGACGAACGTACCGATGCTCTGCTGGTTGTGACCGGCGCACCCCGAGGCATGGTCGGGGGCTGCTTCGATCGTCCAGTCGTCGGGGAGGAAATCCCACGCGGTCTTGCCGCTCGGCGCGGGCATGCCCGGGGTATCGGGCGAGGAGTAGGTGAGCGGGCCGCCG
>Ga0210086_1000820_pt1 | contig 16926 bp, 15 predicted proteins | sample China_Galinas_PW_3_FD_184867 | JGI IMG/M metagenome (GOLD analysis project Ga0210086, IMG submission 184867) | Wetland microbial communities from San Francisco Bay, California, USA, that impact long-term carbon sequestration - China_Galinas_PWB_D2... | ecosystem: Environmental > Aquatic > Marine...
GGGCACCGTGGCGAAGACCGCCGCCATCTACTCGGCGATCGCCGTCCTGCACTACGTGTTCCGGCGCGAGTTCCTGATGATGTCGACCGACGTCGAGCGCGCGCGAAGGGAAGGCCTCAACATCGGCTTCTGGGACTTCCTGTTCTACGCGACGTTCGGCTTCGTGATCACGTCGTCGGTGCAGATCGGCGGTGTGCTGCTGGTCTTCTCGTACCTGATCGTGCCTGCCGTGATCGGCGCGCTGCTCAGCGAGAACGTGCGCACGCGGCTCATCATCGGCTGGGCCAGCGGCCTCGTCGCGAGCGTGATCGGACTGCGGTTGTCGTTCGACCTCCCGAGTGGGCCGGTCATCATCGTGACGTTCGGCGCACTGCTGCTCGTGACCGCTGCGGTCCGAGCGATCGTGACCGCCGAACACCCCGCGCGTATCGCTGTGCGCGTCGCGGGAATCGCCGCGCTGTTCGCTGCGTTCGTGCTCGCGATCGTGCTCCCGCCGTGGCATCACCTCGGTGAGACGCACGCGAGCGACGGCGACCCAAGAGCGGCCGCGCCGCTCGCGCAGCGCATCCGGACGGGGCTGGCGTCGGAGGATGCGAGCCAGCGCGAGGGCGCGCTGGCCGCAGCGGGGTCCCATCCCGAGCTCCGTCTGGTCGAGCCGCTCCACGCCGCATTCGTCCACGAGAAAGAGCCCGACATCAAGATCCACATGGCGGAGGAGGGTCTCAGGCTGCACGACCCGCGGTTTCTCACCGGCCTGGTCGAGTTCATCCTCAGCAAGCCTGCGCTGTTCTACCGGCAGGAAGCCGCCCACCTCCTGGCCCGCTACACCGATCTCGACCTGCCCGACGAGATTGGGGATGCGGAGCTCGAAGTGATCGAAAACTGGTGGAAATCTGCAGCGAACCGATTGGCCTGGGACGAGGCCCAGCACCGCTTCACGCATCGAGGCTGACCAACCCCCAGTGCCGCCGGAACTTCCTCGTCACACCTTCGCGACATCGCCGAGGGCCCGGAGTCGAGCAGGTATCGCAGTTCCCACGCCCGGTTTTTAATGAGCGAGCGTACTTCTAATGCAGGCTCCAAACCCAGGGCATGCCACAAGACCACGAATCCGTCGAGCAGGACTGGGAGATCGTCCGGCGTATGACCGGCCGTGACTCGGAAGGGTTGCGCCAACTCCTGATCACCCACGGCGGCCGGGTCAAGTGGTGCCTGACACGGGAGTTGGGAGGCGCATTGGGAGACTCGGAGATCGACGAAGCCATCAACACCGCTGCGTACAAGATCTGGGCCGCGGCTCCGAGCTTCGACGGCCGCAAGGGCACGCTGCGCGCGTGGTTCTATGCGATCGCGAGGAACGCGGCGATCGGCATCATTCGTCGTGACGAGAGTCAGATCGGTCCGACCACCGGCGAGGATGTCGATGCCGCCACGGTCTCCGCGTTTCGCGAGGCTGCCGAGCACGCCACGAGTGAAGCGCACGCCCGCTTTCTGGACAGTCTGAGGGTCTGTATCGCGAACCTGCCGCCGAAGCAACGCGCGATCATCCAGGCCGACCTCCGGTCGGGCGACGTCGCCGATGCCGGGCAGCTCGCGGAAGAACTGAACACAACCAAGAATTCGATCTATGCCTCGCGCTCGATTGCCCGTAAGACATTGAAGAAGGCGCTCGGCAAGCTCGGCTACTTCGCGGAAGAACCCGATCCGCAGGCGGAACAGACATGACCCGCGACACCCATGCTTTCTGGCGGCAGCTACGCGCACGTGTCGAGGAGGCGCGAACTGCACCGTTGTCTCCCGATCAGGCCGAGGCGCGTATGGCCTGCGCCGACGAGATCCCGCTGTCGGGCGACACGATCGACGAGATACTCATGCGGGTCACCGGAGCCCCGGCCGTGTCGTCTGCGGCGAAGCCCCCCACGAAGAAGGCGCACGAGCCGACGGTGTCCGCTCCCCCGGCGCGCACGACGGTCGCGCGGAGACGCGGAACCTTGTGGAAGATTGCGGCGATGATCGTGGCCGGCGTCGCGTTTCTGGGCATCAGCAGCGGTGTGCTCCCAGACCTCCTGTGGCCGGAGCAACGGAACTCGAGCCAGACGATGCCGTTCGAGGAAGCTGTCGAGATCCTCGTCGACTCGAGCCAGCCGATGAACAAGCGTTCGGCGGCGCACCTGCGCGTGTACCAGGGAACGAAGTACTGTATCCAGGCATTGCAGCGGGTCGCGCTCGACGATGTCGGGCTCGGCAACTCGGCCGCCCGGCACCTCGACGAACTGCGCCGGCTTCTTGCGAAGCCCGTCCCGTACCAGTACACGAGCGCGGATGCCTCGATCCTGCAGCTCGTGAACCGGTTGCAGAATCCAGCGTTTCCCCCAGCCCAGCGCCGGATGGCGCTGGAGCAGGTCGCCGCCCAGGCACGTCACGGACTCTTGGCCCTGCTCGACGTGCGCGGCAGTCGCGACGCGCCTGAGTTGGTCGCCGGGGCGGAGGTCTACTGCGCGAAGCTCGCCGCGCTGCTCGCGCAGTAGTGCCCTCTGCCTAGCGGATCGGGCAAGTCACTTGTACCGCGTCAGGTGCGTTGAAGTTCGCACCGTCCCAGTCGTGCGGCACATCCCACGTTCCGGTGCCCTTGCCGTTTTCGTCGAGCTGGATGATGACGAAGCTCCTCTTCGGCGTCGGGAAGCCTCCATCGTCGATCTCGACGACGATCTCGTCTCCAGCCCTGGCAGGATTCGCGTACTCGATGGTCGCCTGCCCGCCGGCCGTCAAGATGCTGGGTGAGACCGAAAGGCTCGCCGTAGGATTGTCACCAGACGACAGCATTGACGCGAAAAGAACCGTAAAAAGACCGATGGCAACAGCCTTGATGGATGCCATTCTCCCCCCCGAAATAGACCTGACAGCGTGAGAAAGCCGTGGGCTTCTCCCACGGGACATCCGAGCTATCGGTCATTCGGAGTGCTGAGAATCACAGCAAAGCGCACCCGATTTGGGACCGAGTGTCTCACTCCTCGGCAACATGCGGTCGCGATGGGTGTTCAGCCGCGCAACACCGCCGCAGTTTCGTGCGTGGAATCCGTCGTCAATCCGCGTCCACGTGTCGCGCTCGTGGCCACATGCCGACAGGTCGCCGGAGGTCAGGAGCGAGATAGTTGACCCCGAACCGAGCCCATCCCGACCGGGGATTGCGCAACTGGCTCCAAGCACGGTGCGCTGGCTGAAGCCGGAACGGACTCATCGGTTCGGGGTCAACCCAGTTCCATCTCGTTTCAACCTCGTACCAGGTACGCGAGTCCCTTAAAGCCGATCTCGGCGGTTTTTTGCGGTCAGTGGAACGACGCAGTTCCCCGCCGTGGAAAGGGTCCCGGATCCGCGCGTTCACCCTGCGGCCCGACGCGCTAGAGTGGCGGCAAGGAGAACGCCATGACAACCATGCTCACCAGCCTCGTGTGTCCGTTCGTGCTCGCAGGCGCCAGCGTCGTGTCGGCACAGGCCAAGAGCCACGACGCGCTCGCGTTTGCTCGCGCCGAGGCCAAGGCCCAGAATCAGAGGGTTCTGCTGCTGCTGACCGGCGACGCGTCGCCGATCCAGAGCGAGCTGATCGCCGCGCTCGGCAACTACCGGTTGCTCGGCAAGCTGCTCAAGTACGAGTACCAGCTCGCGGCCCAACCCGAGACCGCGCCGGCCGCGCGCGCGGCCCTCACTCGTCTGCACATCGAGCCGCCTGCGACCCCGGCTCTGGTAGCGCTCACGACCGACGACCAGATCCTCGGGACTCTGAGCCCGTCGCAGATGCTGGACGACGACCGGTTCGCCCCGGACCGCGTCCGGAGCTTCCTGAGCAGCCACGTCGCGACGCCGGTCGACGCGCGCGACGTCCTCGCGCAGGGGATTGCGGCCGCGGACAAGAGCAAGCGGCACGCGTTCGTGTACCTGAGCGCGCCCTGGTGAGGCTGGTGCCACCGGCTCGGGGAGTTCCTCGAGCGACCGGCGGTACGCGCGCGCTTCGAGAAGGACTACGTCGTCGTGATGATCGACCAGGACCGCATGAAGGACGGCAAGCAGTTGGCCGAGGAGCTGCGCAAGGGCCGGCGCGGCGGAATCCCGTGGATGGTCATCCTCGATGGCGATGGCAGGGAGGTGATCACGTCCGATGGCCCGAAGGGCAACTGCGGTTGTCCCGCGCAGCCACACGAGATCGATCACTTCCTGACGATGGTCGACAAGACCCGGCGGCACATGTCCGACGCGGACCGGGCGGTCCTCGAACACGACCTGCGTGCCTACGGCGCCGAGCTCACCCGGCCACGCGGCAAGCAGCCGGGCCGCGCGGAATACACCGCCGCCGTCAACCAGGTGAAGTTCGGGCTGTTCGGCGACGCGGTCGCGCAGCTCGGCAAGGCGGTCGCCGCCGGCTACCCGCCCGAAGCGATCGCGACCGAAGCAACGTTGCGGCCGCTGCGCGAGGATCCCGAGTGCCGAACCGAGCTGTTCGACCTCGTCAAGAAGCACGTCGCGACCAGCACGATTCAGCTCGTCGACCCGCGTGAGCCGGGTCGCCGGATTCGGCTCGAGGGCCGGATCGTCGACATGGAGACCGGCAAGCCGCTTCCCGGTGCGCTGATGCAGCTGTTCCACACCGACGCCAAAGGCGAGTACCGACCCGGTATGGATGCCGGGGGCGGCGCGGGCAACCCGCGCCTGTGCGGCTATCTGCGCACCGACGTCGACGGTCGGTTCCGCGTCGACACGATCATGCCCGAGCGGTACCCGAACTCGAAGGTCCCGCGCCACGTTCACTACCGGGTCTGGGTCGAGGGCCGTCCGATGTTCCAGAGCGAGTGCTACTTCGATTCGGATCCGAACCTGACCGAGCGCATACGCAAGGACGCGCCCTCGCACAACTTCCCGATCGTCAAGCTCGAAAAGGGCGCCGACTACAGGCGTGTCGGCAAGCTCGAGGTCCGGGTGCCCGGCGGAAAGTGAGCCGGGTCTACCTCGCAACGCCGGAGCGGACTGATCAGGACGCGTTCCTGACCGCGGTTCGCAAGAGCCACAAGCTCCACGGGCGGTTCGTCGCGCCACCGGACGACCCCGCTACGTTTCGCGAGTACATGGCCCGACTCGGCAGGCCGAGCTACGCAGGACACCTGATCAAGCTGCGCTCGAACGGCGACCTCGTCGGCGTCGTCAACGTCAACGAGATCGTGCGCGGCTGCTTTCAGAGCGCCTATCTCGGCTACTACGGGTTCGCGGGATACACGGGCCGCGGCCTGATGACCGAGGGTCTCCGTCTCGCGGTCCAGCACGCCTTCACCGACCTCCGCCTGCACCGCCTCGAGGCCAACATCCAACCCGACAACCGCGCATCGATCCGACTCGTCGAGCGGCTCGGCTTCGAGCTCGAAGGCCGCTCGCGGCGCTACCTCAAGATCTGCGGCCGTTGGCGCGACCACGAGCGTTATGCAATCCTGGCGGAAGACTGGCGCAGGCTCCGAGCAGGGAAACATGGCGCCTCGGTCGAAGCGATGCGATAGTCGTTCGCCATGCGCAAACACGTCGACTTCCTCGGCCTGCTGTTCATCCTCTACAGTCTGCTCGGGCTCGTCGGGGCGTTCGCGATCTTCGCGTTCTTCACCGGGTTCGGCGTCCTGAACGGTGACATCGAGAACCTCACGGGGTTGGCGGTCTTCGGAGCCGTCGTCGCAGCGATGTTCGTGATCGTCGCGCTGCCCGGGATCATCACGGGCCTCGGTCTGCGCGCGCACAAGAACTGGGCCCGCTACATCGCGATGATCCTCGGCGTGATCAACATCCTGAACTTCCCGTTCGGCACCCTGCTCGGCGCGTACACGCTCTACGTGCTCCTGCACTTCGATACTCCCAAGGTGTTCCGCCGCCGACCAGCCCGCCGCTCGGGCCACCGCCGGCGCGCGAGCGCCTGACGTCACTCGAGGAAGCGCCGCCTGCGCAGAACCACCACCTGCACGAAGTAGCGCGCCGCCAGAGGCACGAAGTTGCCCTGTCGCCACCAGAGCGTGAACCAACCCGGCTTGCGATGCGGGGCGAGCTCGCGGCGGCAACGGAGGATGTCCTTGCGTTCGAGCAGGAGCCGCCAGCGCGCGCGCGCGACCGTGCGAACGAGCGACCACTGCATCAGGAGCGTCCCGAACACGAACACGCCGAGGTCGCGGAGCACGACCCACGGCAGATCGAGAACGATGACCTGCCACGGCAGGTTGACGAGGCAGGCGAACGCGGCGTTGCGCTGCGAGCGCACGTTGAAGTCCTCGTCCCGGACCTTGCCGATCGAACGACTCAGCTTGTGGCGAACGACCGCGTCCGCGACATAGTAGCAGCTCCACCCGTGGGCCTGGGCCCGCAAGGACAGCTCGACGTCCTCGAAATTGGCGAAGAAGTCCTCGCGGAACACTCCGACGCCGGTGAGCATCTCGGCGCGATAGAGCACCGCCCCACCGCATGCCCCGACGACCCAGGCATCGTCGCCGAACTCCGACGCCGAGCGCCCGCGGCCGCGCGGAATCGCGTCGAAGCTGTCGACGAGCACGATTCCGGTGTTCTCGATCCGCCCGGGATCGTCGGCGAAGACCATCCGCGAGGCGAACATCCCGGCTTCGTCGCGCGCTTCGGCCTTCGCAACGAGCGCCGACAACCACCCGCGATCTGGAACAGTGTCGTTGTTGAGGAGCGCGACGTACTTCGCCCGCTTCTCGGCCAGGACGAGGTCCATGGCCGCGTTGTTTCCGCCCGTGAAACCCGTGTTCTCGCGATTGCGTGTCAGCCGCACGCGATCGCCGAACTCACGCTCGAGCCTGTCGGCGTCATCACCCACCGATGCGTTGTCGACGACGTGGACCTCGAAGTTCGGATAGTGGGACCGGAGCAACGAGCGCAGGCATTCCGCAGTGTCGGAGTACCCGTTCCAGTTGAGAACGACGACCGACACGAAGGGGCTGTCTGAAGCGATATCGGGCATGAATCGGGCGGTTCGAAAACCGCGAGGAACCAATGCGGCGAGAGTTATACTCGCAGCAATGAACGCTGAACACGATGCAACAACGCGATGTGCGGAATAGCGGGGTTCGTCGATCTCCGCGGAGGCCGGCCGCTCTCACGCGAGCGGCTCGACCGCATGGTGGCAGCGTTGTACCTGCGTGGCCCCGATGACTGCGGGACTTCGCTGCACGGAGCCACGGCTCTCGGGATGCGCCGCCTGTCGATCATCGACGTCGACGGCGGCCATCAACCTATCGAGAACGAGGACGGCACGGTCCGTGTGATCCAAAACGGCGAGATCTACTCGTTCCCGGCGCTGCGCGAGGAGCTCGCGCGCACTCACGAGTTCAAGACCCGTTCGGACACCGAGTGCCTCGTGCACGGCTACGAAGAGTGGGGCCTCGAAGGCCTGCTCGAACGATTGAATGGCATGTTCGCGTTCGCGATCCAGGACGATCGCGAAGGCGCCGTCTACCTCGCTCGCGACCGCCTCGGCATCAAGCCGCTGCTCTACGGCAAGTTCGACGACTGGCTCGTGTTCGGCTCGTCGCCGTCGGCGCTCGTCGCGTCGGGCCTCGTTCCGCCCGAGCCGGACCCGCTCGGCCTGCGGCTGTATCTGCACAACCAGTTCATCCCCGGCCCCTATTCGGCGATCGCCGGAGTCGAGAAGCTGCCTCCGGCCCACTACGTGAGGATCACCGGCGGACGCGTGAGTGAGCCGATCCGCTACTGGTCGCTGCCTCCCGAGTCACGCCAGACGCAGCCTCCAGAGCAGTGGGCCGAACGCCTCGGTCCGCTGTTGGCCGACGCGGTCCGCTGTCACATGGTCAGCGACGTCGAAGTCGGGCTGTTCCTGTCCGGCGGCCTCGACTCGTCCGGGATCCTGGCACTGATGGCCAAGCACGGCAAAGGCCCGGTCAAGGCGTTCTCGATCGGCTTCGAGGACGCGAAGGTCTACGACGAGTCTCCGTACGCGCGACACGCGGCCGAACGGTTCGGCGCCGAGCTGCACCACACGGTGTTCACGGCCGAGCACGTGCTCGAGCTCGCGGCGCAACTCGTCACGCATATCGAAGAACCTCTGGGCGACGCCGCGTGCCTGCCGACGTTTCTGCTGTCGCGCGAGGCCAGCCGGCAGGTCAAGGTCGTCCTGTCGGGAGAAGGAGCCGACGAGCTGTTCGCCGGCTACGGCTACTACCGAGACGTTCCACCGCGAGATCCGAACGGCAGGTCGGCGGTCGTGAGCTTGCTGCGCACGCTGTTCCGGCCCGGACTCGCGCACGGGTTCCGCCGATCCACCGAGTTCGGTCGCAGGTCGCCGATCAGCGGATTCCCGTATGCAATGTCGGCTGCCGTCGCCGACGAGCTCCTCGCCGCGCTCCCGCTCGACGGCGGCGCCCAGCGTATCGCGGCCGAGATCGAACGGCTCGAGCGGTCCTGGCTCGCGCCACGGCCTTCGAGTCCGTTGACCCAGGCGCTGAGCGTCGACGCCGGTGGCTGGTTGGCCGACGACCTGCTGATGAAGCTCGATCGCACGACGATGGCGCACAGCCTCGAGGCCCGCGTTCCGTTCCTCGACTACCGGATCGCCGAGCTCGCGTTCTCGATGCCGGCCGACGTCAAGCTCCGCGCGGGACGAGGCAAGGCGGTCTTGCGCGACGCCCTCGGCGTGCACCTCGGCAACGATCTCGCAGGCCGCGGCAAGCATGGGTTCGATCTGCCGATGCACGAGTGGCTGCGCGGACCGCTTCGTTCACTCGTGACCGACACGCTCCACGCCGGGACGGCCTGGATCTCGCACACGGCCGGCGACGAGCTGCTCGACGCCCACATGGCCGGGCGCAACCTCGAGCGCCCGCTGTGGACGTTGTTCGTGCTGTCCGCCTGGTTCCAACGGCTCGACGAAGCCCGCACCCATGCCCCGGCGGTCTAGGATCACGCGAGCCCTGACCATCGCGGCCGATCTGACGTCGGCGGCGACGATGGCGACGGCGGTCGCCTGGCGCACGCACACCGGGCGTGACCAGCCTCGCGGCGACCGGTTCCGCGCGCAGTTCCTGATCGAAGGGGATCCGGCGACGGGCCTCGCGCCCGCTGCCCGATACCGCGTGCAGCAGTTCGTGCCACTGCTCGAAGAGGACGGCATTCTTTGCGACGTGCGACCGTCGCGGCCGAGCAAGTACTTCTCGGCCAGCGCCGGCTTCCAGCGCGCGTATTCCCGCTTTCCGAAGCCGGCCTTGCTCTATGCCTACGCGCAACACCTCCGCCAGAAGCTGCACCGCCTGCGCGACTTTGCCGACGCGCGGCGCGCCGACGTCGTGTTCCTGCAGCGCGACTTGTTGGCCCTCCCGCACAGCAACCTCGACCAGCGGTTGCCGTGGTGGAACCGCCACATCGTGTTCGACTTCGACGACGCGATCTTCGCCAGCCCGTCGTGGACGTGCAGCGAACAGCAGTCCGAGATCGAGCGGTTGATGCGGGCGAAGATCGCCGGCATCTGCTCGATCGCTTCCGTCGTGATCGCAGCCAACCCGTTCCTCGCAGAGTTCGCGCGCGAGCACAACAGCCGCGTCGAAGTCGTCCCGACCTGCCTCGACACGAGCGAGTTCCATCCGCGCGCTGAGTCGGCCAACCACCGCGTCCCGGTCATCGGTTGGGTCGGGACATCGGGGAACCTCCATTACCTGCGCGCGATCGCGCCCGCGCTGACGGAGCTCGCGAAGACGACGCCGTTCGTGCTCCGCGTGATCTGCAACCGTGTCCCGCACACGGAGCTGCCCGATGTCCCAGCCCATGTGCTCGAGTTCGTCGAGTGGAGCCCGGCCGGCGAAGTCGAACGCATCCAGGACCTCGACATCGGCATCATGCCGCTGTCCGACGACACGTGGACGCGCGGCAAGGCCGGGTTCAAGCTGATCCAATACATGGCTTGCGGTCTCGCGACCGTGTTCTCGCCGGTCGGGGCCAACCCGTCGGTAGCCGGCGACTGCGGGCTGCCGGCCGTGTCGTCGCGCGACTGGATCGCCGCGCTGTCGAGCTTGCTCGCCGACCCGAGCCGGCGGCGAGAGCTCGGCGAACGTGGGCGCGAGCGCGCCGTGTCCGGGTTCGACCGCCGAGTCCACGCCCCGACGATCGCGCGCATCCTGCGGGAGGCGGCCGATGTCTGAGCGACCGCTGCGCCCGATCATGATCGTGCCCGACTTCGACCGCATCGGCGGCTACGAGCGGCAAGCGTTCTTCCTGACCCGGCACTGCATCGAGCGCGGCATCGCGAGCCTGATCGTGACCAACCGGCCGCCCGGCCTCCCTGCACGAGAGCTGCGCGACGGAGTCGTGATCCACCGCCTCGACAGCCTGCCGCCGACGCGCCCGAACTGGGCCAACGTGTTCAAGAGCTTCCTGCGGTTTCTGGACTCTCATCGCGACGAGTACGACGTCATCCACTGCCATGCGATGACGTTCCTCTCGGCGTGCTGCGTCGTCATCGGCAAGCTGCTGTCGAAGCCGGTCCTGATCAAGGTCGCGACCGAGCAGGACGTGCGCGAGTTCCACACCAACAAGAAGCTGGGCTTTCGGGTGTTCTATCCGCTGGTCCGGCGCGCCGATCGGTTCCTGAGCCTCACCGAGTCGATCCGCGCCGAGTTCCGCGCGTGCGGCTTCGACGATCGCCGCGTCGTGCTCGTGCACAACGGCGTCGAGAGCCGTCTCTTCGATCGCGCGCGGCCCGAACAGAGGAAGCGCGAGCGCCGCGCGCTCGGGGTCGAGGACGGGCGGTTCCAGTTTCTGTTCTCGGGCCGGCTCGTGCATCGCAAGGGCGTCGATGTGCTCCTCGATGCCATGAGCCTTGCGCGACGGACCGACTTCGAGGTGTTGATCCTCGGCGACGGCGAGGAGCGCCGGCGGCTCGAGGCCCGGGCCCGGCGGCTGGAGGTCAGTGGCCGCGTGCGCTTCCTCGGCGAGCACGAAGACGTGGGCCCGTTCCTCGCGGCGAGCGATGCGTTCGTGTTCCCGAGTCGGCTCGAAGGGCTGCCCAACGCGTTGCTCGAAGCGATGAGCTCGGGTCTGCCGGCGATCGCGACCCGCATCGGCGGCTGCACCGATGTCATCACGCAGGGCTCGGGCCTGCTCGTCGCTCCCGACGATGCGGCCGGCCTCGCGCGCGCGATGGACCGCGTCGCGACGGACGCGTCGTTGCGAGCGCGGCTGTCCGAGGGGGCGCGCGCGCGTGTTCTCGAGCGTTTCAGCTTCGACGTCATCGTCGATGAGCTTCAGGACATCTATCGGGACGCGCTCGCCGAGATGCCGGGCTGAGCGAGCCACTCCCTGATCCGGACCGACATCGAGTAGTCGGACAGGGCGTCGTCGCGAGCCTGCGCGCCGAGCGCCTCCAGCAGGGCCGGGGTCGACATTGCCTCGATCAGGGCGTTCGTCCACTGGCCGAGGTTCTCGCACAGGAGGCCGTTCTCGTGGTCGCGGATACAGTCGCAGTAGGCGCCGGAGGCCGATGCGATGCACGGACGCCCGACGAGCCCGGCTTCGAAGAACTTGAGCTCGCTCTTGGCCTTGGTGAACGGATTGTCGTCGAGGGGTGCGAGGTGAAGATGCGCGCGCCGCAGCAAGGCCGGCAGCTCGGTCCACGGAACCACCGCTCGCGTCTCGATCCGTGCCCGGTAGTCCGCGAGCTGATCCGGGACACGGACCGGGCCGACGAGTAGCAGGCGCAGCCCGGGGACGGCCTCGAACGCGGCGGTCAGTGGCACAGCGATCGTCGCGAGATCGCGGTCGTGTGTCGGCGTCCCGCTGAAGTAGCCGACCGTCGGCGACGAGTCCCCGACCCGCGTGGCGACGGCGTCCGAGAGCTCGATGAGCTGCCGCGAAGCAGCGTTGCGCACGACCGTGCACGGCTTCTCGGGAAACCGTGACTCGATGTGACGCTCGAGCGCGGGCGTCGAGACGACGACGCGATCCACGAGCCCGATCGCGCGCTTCTGGTCAGCCATGGCCTGGCGATAGAGCTCCTGCCCGAAGTCCGTCTTCTTCCGTAGCGCATCCAACTGCCAGGCGAGGTCCGGATCGAAGTCGAGATCGTCGGTATCGAACACGACCTGCTTGCCGGCCGCGCGCGCCTTGCCTGCGAACTCCTCGAGCTCGTTGCTCCATGGCACGCGATGCAGCACGAATACCCGAAAGCACCCGAGCACCGCCGCGTAGTCGACGAGCGGATGGTCGACGATGTCGCAGTCGACGCCATGTTCGCGCAGCGCCTCACACGGGTTCTGGCACCGGTAGCGGCGCGGATTGCCTGGACAGCCGGAAACGAACAGGGCGTCCCGCCCGGCACGGAGATCGAGGTCGTCCGTCGAACGGGCGTCCCCGACGGTCCGCCAATAGGACCGGACGCGCTTCCAGGTCTCGGCCGCCCCGTCGCGTGCGAGCGAGCGCGCGGCCATCTCGAGCAGGCTGCCGAGCGATGGCCCCTGGCGTCCTGCGAAGAGCCGGCGAAGCGTGTTGAGGAACGGAACGCCCACGTTGTGCCCTACCTTGGCCGCCCGCTACCGCAACTGCAACCGCAAGCCGAGGCGCATCAGGCTCCGCCCTAGGGCTCCCAGGCGAGTGCACACCGACACGAGACGCGCCGTAGTACTCGATCGGAAGCCCGGAACTCGCTCGCGGCCGAACGCGATCAGCTGTCGCGCCGTCTCGGGCTCACCGGCCTCCATTGCCTCGAGGGCGGCAACGAGCAGGTTGTTGTGGACGGCAGGGCTCGGCCCGCGATCGAGCGACAGCAGCTCCGCCTGGCCACCCTCCTCGCGCGCCCAGGCGAGGACCTCGAGCTCTTCTTCGAACCGGTTCAGTGTGCGTGCCTCCGCGAGACTCTTGTTGGCGGCGTGCCGCCGATAGTACAGCAACACCTCCGGGACCCCGACGATCTCCCAGCCGACCAGCAGGATCTGGAAGCTGTAGGCCCAGTCCATCGCGAACTCGAACCGCTGATCGAACGGCCCCGCATCGTCGGTGCACTGCTTGCGGTAGAACAACGACGGACACGTGATGTAGTTGCCCTCGTAGAGCCTGGCGTACTCCCGCCCGCGGTCGCGGCCGGCGTCCGCGTCGAAGAACTTGCGCTTGTAGGCTTCGCGCGGACCGAACGACCGGGCCCCGTCGGCCGCGATGGTCCCGGCGAGGCAATGGGCCGCACCGATCCGCGGCCCGGCCTCGACCGCCGCGAGCATCCTGGCGTAGTAGTCGGGCTCGTAGACGTCGTCCTGGTGCGCGAGGCAGAAGAACGGGGTCCGAACCTCCTCGATGCAGCGATTCCAGTTGCCGGCGATCCCGAGCCGCTCGGGATTGACGACGACGCGAACCCGGCCGCTCGCCGCCGCCCGCGCGACCTCGACCGAACGATCGTCCGACGCGTCATCGACGAGGACGAGGTCGAAGTCCTGTCGGGTCTGGGCCAGCAACGAGCGCAGGAGCGGTTGGAGGAAGCGCGCGCCATTACAGCAGGGAATCGCGAAGGTCGCGGTGCTCGTCATCGTTCCCGCTATCGTGACGAGGGTAGAGGGGGGCTAACCCCGAAAAAATGTGTCTGACACATTTTTTCGGAGTTACGGTCCGACTGGCCGAGGAACGATGACGTAACCCCGAAAAAATGTGTCAGACACATTTTTTCGGGGTTAGCCCCCCTCTACCCTCACGACCGAGGAACGATGACGCGCAGCCAATGACACCCACTCGGACCATCCAACGAGTCCTCGTCGTCGCCATCGCGTTTCACCTGATCTTCTGCGCCTCGCGGATTCCGAGCAAGGCGTGGCGCAAACGCTTCCAGCAGGTCGACAAGTTCCGCGCGGAGGGGCCGATTCGCTACTTCCTCGCCGACTATGCCGACGGCACGGTGGAGGCTGTCGAGTGGCTGGCCGAGAACACGCCTGAACGCTCGATCGTGCTCTATCGCGGTCTTGCGCGGTCGGCGATCGAGCTGGCCAACGCGGCGCTCTATCCCCGGCTGTTGTTCGACGCGAACGCGAGCAGCAGCGAAAGCACCGGCATCTCCGGGATTCCGTTTGCCAGCGGGACTCACCCGACGCTCGGCACGGGCACGTTCGTCCTGATTTCGAGCGCCGAAGGGCTTCGGCTGACGCTGCGATGATTCGGACCGACGCGATCGGCTGGCGTTTCACGCTCGTGCTGCCGTTGTGGCTCGCGCTGTTCGGTCTCGTGAGTCACCTGCTGCTGATTGCCGGTGTCGGGATCCCAGTGGTCCTGTTTCCTGCATGCCTCGTCGTCGCGGCGGCCGTGGCGTTGCGCATCACGGTCGCTCCCGAACCCACGCGTCCCGACGAACCCGGGCCCAGGTGGCTGCCGTGGGTCTGCGTCGCACTCCTCGCCGCGGCCGTCGGCGCGGTGGGCTACGGTGCACTCGCCACCGGGCCGCGGATCTGGGACGGGTTCGTCAGCTGGTCGCTGCGTGCCGATCTCTACGCGCCCGGCAACGAGCAGCTCGCGCGGCTGTCGACGAGCCGCCCCGGCTTCTTCGTGCACAGCAGAAGCTACCCGTTGCTGCAGCCTCTGTGCGTCGGCGCATCACGGGCATTGCTCGGAGCGCGTGCCGGCAACCTGTTCCTGCCGCTCGTCTTCGTCGACCTGATCGCCCTCGTCGGCCAGAGCGGCCGCCGCCTCGGCATGCCGAAAAGCCACGCCTGGGTGTTGGCGGCTTGCTTCGGCACGACTCCGATGTGGTTGAGCACGGGTTCGGGAGGCGTCGACTCCGGCTACGCCGAGCTGTTGCTCGGCTACGCGCTGTGCCTGTTCGCGAGCGGGGTGGTGTTGCGCAGCCTGCTCATGGTCACGACGGCCGCGCTGCTCTTGCCGTGGATCAAGCCCGAGGCGTTGGTCTACGGGACCGTGCTGTGCACGACGCTTCCGTTCGTCGCCGATCGCAGGCTCCACTTGGCGGCAACCGCCGGGTTCGCCGCCGGCCTGATCGCGTGGCTGCCGCTCGCCGATCAGCTGCTCGACCCCACCGGGAGCGGGTCGTCGGCCTACCTGTTGGCCGCGATCGCGAGCTCGACCTTCGTCGTGGTCCAGGGCGCGGTCAGCGAGTGGCACCGCCGCTCGCACCCGAACACGCGCGCGATCGTGCTCGTGGCCGTGACCCTGCTCGTGGTCACGGTCGTCGTCGCGAGCTTCGTCCTCCACGACCTCGCCGCACACGGTCACCCGCTCGCGGTGGCGCTGGTCGGGCTTCCGAGCTCGCTGCCCGAACGGCTCGCCAAGATTCCGCAGCTGATCCTCGGGTACCTCCAAGGGTTCACATTCGTCCGCAAGTACGGGTTGGTCTACATCCTCGCGATCGCGCTGCTCGTTCTGAGAAGGCGCCTCACGCGACCGCCCGACCCGGCGCTCCTCGTGTTCCTCGGCACCGGCATCGTGCTCACGTGCCTCGCGATGTTCGTCGTCCCCCCCGAGAACCTCGCACACGAGTTCGAGTCACGCTACGACCGACTACTGCTGCAATGGACCGCGGTCGCGTGGCTGATGGTCGGCCCGTGGGTCTCGGCGTTGCTCCACCCCGGCCCGAACGCGGAACCGATCTGGGCAAATCGCCCGCCGGCGGCTTGACGCCGCAGGTTGCGACCCCGAACCTTCGGGGTCATGCGCCTCCTCGCGATCGTCTCTGCCGTCCTGATCCCGATCGCTGCCGCGTCCGGACAGAAGCCGGCGATGAAGATCACGGGCGCCGACCGGAGCCACTGGTCGTTCGTCCCGCTGCGCAAGGTCACGCCCCCGAGCACGACCGGCGGAGGTTGGGCGCGCACCCCGGTCGATCGCTTCCTCGCGGCCCGCCACGCGGTCGCCGGCATCCACCCGAACAAGGTCGCGGATCGCCGCGTCCTGATCCGCCGTGCCTACTACGCGCTCGTGGGCCTTCCGCCCGCGCCCGACGAAGTCGACGCGTTCGTCGCCGACCAGCGCCCCGAAGCCTACGAACGTCTGATCGACCGACTGCTCAGAAGCCCGCACTTCGGAGAACGGCAGGCCCGGTACTGGCTCGACCTCGCGCGGTTCGCCGAGAGCCACGGGTTCGAGCAGGACTACGACCGCCCCTACGCGTTCCACTACCGCGACTTCGTAATCCGCGCGTTCAACCAGGACATGCCGTACGACCAGTTCGTGCGCTGGCAGCTCGCCGGCGACGAGCTCGCGCCCGACGAACCGCTCGCGCTGATGGCGACCGGCTTCCTCGGCGCCGGCGTGTTCCCGACCCAGCTGACCGAGAAGGAGTTCGAGCGCGCGCGCTACGACGAGCTCGACGACATGGTGTCGACGATCGGCAACTCGATGCTCGGGTTGTCGGTCGGGTGCGCGCGTTGTCACGATCACAAGTACGACCCGATCCCGAGCCGTGACTACTACGAGATGGTCGCGACGTTCGCGACGACGATCCGGTCCGAGATCGACGTCCGCCTCGACCCCGAAGGCGACCGCGCCGCGATGCGCAAATACGAGGCCGAGCACGCCCGGCTGATCGCGGACCGGACCGCGTACGAGAACACCAGGCTCGCCACGGGTCTCGCCGAGTGGTTGCGAACACGGCCCAAACCGCTCGAGCCGGGTTGGGAAGTGCTGCCGGTCAAGAGCGCCACCTCTCTCGGCGGCGCCACGCTCGCGGCCCAGCCCGACGGCTCGCTGCTCGCGTCGGGCAAGAACCCGAAGTTCGACACCTACGTGCTCGTTGCGACGACCGACTCCGAACGGTTGACAGCGGTGCGCATCGAAGCGCTGCCCGACCCGTCGATGAAACGCGCGGGTCCCGGCCGCGCCGACAACGGCAACTTCTGTCTGACCAACCTGGTCGTCAAGGCCGCGCCGCGCCACGGCACGGCGGGAGCCACGGCCGTGCCG
>Ga0210086_1000821_pt1 | contig 16911 bp, 17 predicted proteins | sample China_Galinas_PW_3_FD_184867 | JGI IMG/M metagenome (GOLD analysis project Ga0210086, IMG submission 184867) | Wetland microbial communities from San Francisco Bay, California, USA, that impact long-term carbon sequestration - China_Galinas_PWB_D2... | ecosystem: Environmental > Aquatic > Marine...
GATTCTGCTGGCCGGCGCGCCACCCCGATGGGGAACGCATCTTGGCCAGTCGATCTACCTTCGCGAAATCCTCGGCCGCGAAGAGGGGCCGCCTCCCCCGGTTGACCTCGATCACGAGAAACGCGTCGGCGATTTCGTCCGCGGGCTGATCCGGGACGGCCTGGTCACTGCCTGCCACGATCTCTCTGACGGCGGCCTGGCGGTAGGGCTGGCCGAAATGGCGATGGCATCGGGAATCGGGGCCACGGTGAACCAGCTCAACGACCTCTCGCCACTCCCGGTCTTCTTCGGCGAGGATCAGGGCCGCTATCTGGTGACCGCCGACCGGCGCCGTCTGGATACGCTCTTCGAGCGCGCCGAGGGGGCAGGCGTGTTCCTGCCGTGGATCGGCAATACCGGCGGTGACGAATTGAATCTGGGTGAAGTGGTTTCCATATCTGTTGCAAAGCTGCGGCAAGCCTATGAGAATTGGTTTCCGGCGTTCATGAGTGCCGGCGTTTGAGCCGGGCCAACCAACTTTGCTGGGAGCCGATTGATGGCGATGAATGCGCGGGAGATCGAAACGCTGATCAAGACGGCGCTGCCGGATGCCAAGGTTGTGATCCGCGATCTGGCCGGCGACGGCGACCACTACGCCGCCGAGGTCGTGTCGGAATCGTTCCGCGGCAAGAGCCGTGTGCAGCAGCACCAGATGGTCTATAACGCGCTCAAGGGAAACATGGGTGACGCCCTCCATGCGTTGGCCCTCCAGACGAGCGTGCCGGAGTGACCGCAGCCTGGCGAACGGCGCCCACCGACAAGGATTTCGATGATGAGCGAGATAAGGGACTGGATCGATAACGAAGTGAAGGCCAACGATGTGCTTCTTTTCATGAAGGGCACACCAACCTTCCCGCAATGCGGCTTTTCCAGTCAGGTTGTCCAGATCCTCGATTACCTCGGTGTGGATTACAAGGGCGTCAACGTCCTCGAGAACATGGATATCCGTCAGGGGGTCAAGGCGTACTCGGACTGGCCGACAATCCCCCAGCTCTACGTCAAGGGCGAGTTCGTCGGTGGCTGCGACATCGTCCGCGAGATGTTCCAGGCGGGCGAATTGCAGACCTTCCTGAACGAGAAGGGCGTCGCCGTAGCGCAAGGCGCCTGATACAGCTTGCGCCTCCCCCGACAGTCGTTCCGCAGCAAGAAGCCACCCGCCCGGCTCTGGCGACGGGCGGGCGACGGTCTTTGGCCCCGGCCTTGTCCCTGACGTCGGAACATTTATGATTGCCACGGGTTAACGCCCATCACAGAGGGAGGCGTGCGGAACCGCAGGGCGAGCGGCGTCTCCGAGCGCCCGTAGAATGCGAGCGAACGTCGGACGCGATCTGCTTGCCTGAGGGTTTCGCAACAGCGAAGGAGACCCTCATGTCGGGACGAGCAAAATCCGTGATCGGTGCCGTGGCTGCGACGGCCACGGTGTGTGCAGCAGCGCTGACGCCGGTTCCAGCGGCCAGCGCGGCGGCGGGCTATCAGGCTGACCTGCTGCAAACGGTCGACTGGCACCCTTCGAACAAAGGGAAATGGAAGAAGGGAAACTGGAAGCACGGTAACTGGAAGCATCACGGTGGCTATCACGACAACGACTGGGTCGGGCCGGCGATAGGCTTCGGTGCAGGCGTCCTGTTTGGCTCCATCCTTGCCCAGCCGTACTACGGCTACCCCGCTCCCCGCTATGTGGCGCCCGGCTACGGCTATTATGGCTACCCCACCGCCGACGCCTACTGCCACGCGAAATACCGGTCGTACAATTCCTATACGAAGACCTTCACCGGCTACGACGGCAAGCAGCACTACTGCCGCATCCCGTAGATGCAGGCGAAATGGAAAAGGCCGCCCCCGGAAGGGTGGCGGCCTCTTCCCTTCAGAAGGTAGAACAGACCTAGCGCGAATAGAACTCGACGACGAGGTTGGGTTCCATCTGCACGGCATAGGGGATTTCGGCAAGGCCCGGAATGCGCACGAAGGTCGCCGTCATCTTGCCGTGGTCGACATCGACATAGTCCGGCACATCGCGCTCGGCGAGCTGGGTGGCTTCCAGCACCATCGCCATGTTCTTCGAAGCGTCCTTGACCGAGATGACGTCGCCCGGCTTGCAGCGGTAGCTCGGGATGTTGACCCGCTGGCCGTTGACTCGCATGTGGCCGTGGTTGACGAACTGGCGGGCGGCGAAAACGGTCGGCACGAACTTGGCGCGATAGACGATCGCATCGAGCCGGCTCTCAAGCAGCCCCACCAGATGCTCTGACGTGTCGCCCGGCCGGCGGACCGCCTCCTTGTAGATGTTGTTGAACTGCTTCTCGGAAATGCTGCCGTAATAGCCCTTCAGCTTCTGCTTGGCGCGAAGCTGGGTGCCGAAGTCGGAAAGCTTTCCCTTCCGCCGCTGGCCGTGCTGGCCGGGCCCGTATTCGCGGCGGTTGACGGGGCTCTTCGGGCGGCCCCAGATGTTCTGGCCGAGACGGCGGTCGATCTTGTATTTCGCCGAGGCGCGCTTGGTCATCGCATAATCCCTTGTCAGGTTTGGGGTTAGGCGCCCTCCTCTGCCGTGCCGCATTTCGCGGAACCGGCTGACAGGAAGCCCGAGGCAAGCACCTCGAAACTCCCGCGGGTCGCATGAAAAGCCGCGCCGGCCCTGAGGACCGGCGAGGCGCCAGCGTCATACTGCTCTGGCGGGTGCCTTGTCAAACGGAAGTCACGCTGTTCCGGCCTCGCTCGCCACGCTGTCTGCACCGGGCCGAAGGCTCAGATCGCTCAGAACCGGGAGGAGCGCCGTCGGCCACGATCTGCCTGAGGTGAGACGGGCCATGCCACCGCCGGGGTCGTCGCTGCGTCCCCGGCCGAGCACGTCGACCACCCGGCGCGCAATAGCCGGCGCCGGATCCAGCCAGGCAACAGGCCACGGCGCCAAACGCTCGAATCGCCCCTTGAGGAAGGGGTAGTGGGTGCAGGCGAGAACGACGAAGTCCGTGTGGCGCCCATCCTCTTCAACGAAGGCCGGCGCAATCTCGGTCAGGATGGCTGCATCGTCGACCGGCTCGCCGCGCATGAACGCCTCAGCGAGCGGCGCCAGATTGGCGGACCCCACCAGCCGGACGGCGCAGTGGCCGGCGAAGCTTTCGATCAGCCCGCGCGTGTAGTCGCGCTGCATGGTGCCGGGCGTCGCGAGAACGCTGATCAGGCCGGAGCGCGTCCGCTCGGCGGCAGGCTTGATCGCGGGCACGGTGCCGACGAACGGCAGGGTGAAGCGGGCGCGAAGCGGCGGGAGAACCAGCGTCGAGGCGGTGTTGCAGCCGATCACCACGGCATCGGGCGCGAATTGCCGGATGAGCCCGGCGATCAGACCCACCACCCGCTGGGTCAGGTCGGCGTCTTCCCTCCCCCCGTAGGGAAAGCCGGCATCATCGGCGACATAGATCATCTCGGCCGCCGGCAGCGCCCGTCGTATCTCGCGGGCGACCGACAAGCCGCCTACACCGGAATCGAAGACAAGCAGCTTGCTCATCGGGGTTCCACCGACGCACTCATGGCTTTCCGCTCCGCGCGGTCGTGCTTTCCTCGGCGGCGGCGGCGTGAGGCCGGGTCGGACGCCTTTCCAGCGCCGCGACGACCCCCCGCAGCGTCCGCACCTCCTGGGCGGACAGCACCGCCCGATGCAGGAGCGTCCTCAGGGCCTCGACCATGTGCGGCTTCTTCTCCGGCGGTCGGAAGAAGCCGGCGGCGTCGAGCGCCGTTTCGAGATGCTCGAACAGGCGGAAGAGGTCTTCCTTCGGGGCCGGATGCCGCTCGACCCCAAACGGCAGCCCTGCCTCCCCTTCGGCCAGTCCTGACAGGCGCCACTCATAGGCGACGAGGAGCACCGACTGGGCGACGTTGATCGAGGAGAAGGCCGGGTTGACAGGAAAGGTCAGGATCTCGTCGGTGAGTGAAACGTCCTCGTTGTTGAGGCCGGTGCGCTCTGGCCCGAACAGAACGCCGGTGCGCACTCCGGCGTCGGCGAGGGCTCTGAGTCGCCGACCGGCCTCCCGCGCGCCCGCCACCGGCTTCGCCACCTCACGAGCCCGCGCCGTCGTCGCATAGACAAACGACAGGTCGTCGACCGCCTCGGCAACGGAGGTGAAGATCCGGACACCGTCGATCACGTGATCGGCGCGGCTTGCCGCGGCCCGCGCCTTGTCGTTTGGCCAGCCGTCGCGCGGATTGACCAGTCGCAGGTCGGTCAACCCGAAATTGGCCATGGCGCGGGCGGCCGTGCCAATGTTCTCGCCGAGTTGTGGCGCGACCAGAATGATCGACGGCGGTTCGGCGATGGTGTGGCTCATGGCGGCTTCCTAGCCGATCGCCCCGCCGGTTTCCACAGGAGCAACTAGCAGCGGCCACGTGCCCACCGCCATTGATTGAGCTATCCTGCACGCCTCGCGAGTCGAGAATGAGGAGGGGTCCATGAGCGACGCAGCTACCACACTCAGTTCGGTCGAGCACATCCGCAAGAACTGGGGCTGGTTCCTGGGACTGGGCATCGTGTTCCTGATCGGCGGGGTGTTTGCTATCGCCATGCCGTTCATCGCCGGCCTGGCGGTCACCGTCATGTTCTCTATCGTGCTCGCCTGGGTCGGCATCATGCAGCTGATCCAGGCCTTCGGCACGAAGAGCTGGGGTGGGTTCATCTGGCAGCTCATCATCGGGCTCGTCTTGCTGGCCGGCGGTGTGATCATCTGGCTCAACCCCATATTTGGGGTCGCATGGTTGACGATTCTGATCGCCGCAGTCTTCATCGTGAAAGGCGTCTTTCAGGTGGTCCTGGCCTTCCAGGTTCGACCGCACGGCGGTTGGGGTTGGATGCTCACCGCCGGTATCCTGGCCATTATTGTCGGCCTGATCATCTGGTTGAGCTGGCCGATATCCACCGCATGGGCGCCCGGGACGCTGGCCGGCATCTCGCTGATCTTTACCGGCTGGAGCTACATCATGATCTCGATGGCAGCCCGCCAGACCTAGAGCGCCTCAACTAGGCCGAAGCGAGACGGGGCGCCGCGGACGTCGGCCCGTCGACTTGTTCTTCGACACGTTCGCCGCCTGCTCCAGGCTGTCCAAGAGAATGTCCAGGCCGAGGTCGAACGTCTTCTGGTGCTCGGTGGGCTTGAAATAGGGATTGACGGCAGCGACTTCGGGGAAGTCGCGCGCAACCTCTTCGCCCGGTACCGGCTCCACCGCCGAGGGGCCCTGGGCATAGCCTGATGTCTCGTCGAGCGCGGCGCCGACGACATAGTAGCTCATGGCGCGGAAGTAGCGCGCCGTCTTCTCGGTATCCAAGCCACCCTCTCGGACGAGGCTCAGGATGCTTTCGAGCAGCGCCAGGCCGATCCGCGTATTGTGGCGGTGGAGCGCGATGAACTGGAAGAAGCGCGGATGGCGATGTGCCATCGCCCGGTACTCCAGCATCGACTTGCGTAGCCGATCCCGCCAGGGAAGGTCTGGATCGGGCTTGGGGATGCCCGAAAGCACCCGGTCGAACACGGCGTCCATCAGGTGCGCCTTGCTGGGAAAATAGTGGTAGATGCTCATCGCCTCGCAGCCGAGCCGGGCGGCGAGCTTGCGTGTGCTGAACGCTTCCAGCCCCTCCGTCTCGATCAGCTCAAGCGCCGCCATCTCGATTCTTTCCGCCGAAAGGGGCTCGCGTTTTCTCTTCGCCATCGAACGATCGTGTCCTTGACCACCAGAATCTTACACCATAAGGCTTGACACCTTACAGGGTAAGGTTACTCTCCTCGCCTTGGCCTTACAGTGTAAGGCAACAACCGCGAGGAGACAACCGATGTTTGCATTCCGCGCAATTCTGAATTCCGCGTCGGCCGCCCTGGCTACAGGTGCACTGGCAACTGCTATCGCCGCAGGAGCCCCCGCGCACGCCGGCGACGTGCCGGCATCGGCGGAGGCGACTTACAAGGACATCGAACAGACCATGGGCGGTGTGCCCAGCTTCATCAAGCTCTTCCCGAAGACCGGCATTGCCGGCGCCTGGGCCGAGTTGAAGTCGATCGAGCTCAGCGAGGACACGGCGCTATCACCCAAGGTGAAGTCGCTCATCTCGCTGGCGGTCTCCGCCCAGATACCCTGCACCTATTGCATCTGGGCGGACACCAACTCGGCCAGGCAGGCAGGCGCCACCGACGAGGAAATCGCCGAGGCGGTTGCCATGTCGGCGCTGACCCGCCACTGGAGCACCTTCTTCAACGGGATGCAGGTCGACCTCGACACATTCAAGAAGGAACTCGGCGGCGAAACGGCGAAGCAGGAGTAGAGGCGGCTATGGCGACGCGGATCGGACGTCGATGGTCGCGTCCGCGGCACCGGCCAACAGGGAGGATCCAACGCATGACAGCCTACAATGTGGTTCGGTTCCGGGTGAAGTCCGGTGAGGAACAAGCGTTCCTCGACAAGGAAAAGGAACTGGCGCGCAAGATGGGCGGGCTTCGCAAGCTGGCGCTGGTCAAGACCGGCGAGCGGAACTTCTGCCTCGTCGGTGAATGGAATCGCATGGACGATATCGTCAAGGCGCGCGCGGAAATGATCGCCAGCCTCGACCAGGTTCGCGGCATGCTCGAGAACCTTGGCGCCGGCCTCGGCGTCACCGACCCGGTCTCCGGCGAGGCCGCATTCGAAAAGGCCTACTAAACCGCCACCAACTGGTCTCCCATTATTGCCCGCCCTGCCCTCCGGTGACGGGGACAGGGCGGCTGCCTTTTCTCTCATTCGGTCGGGTGTTATAGGGCGGCGTCATTTTCGCGCGGCCGGCAAGCGCCCCGCGCTCCCGCCCCACCGACACGCCAGCGAGGCCGTTCCGCAATGCCCAAGATCAAGGTCGCCAATCCCGTGGTCGAAATCGACGGCGACGAGATGACGAGGATCATCTGGCAGCTCATCAAGGAGAAGCTGATCCATCCCTATCTCGACATCGAGCTGCTGTATTTCGACTTGAGCATCCAGCACCGCGACGCCACTGACGACAAGGTGACCGTCGAGGCGGCGGAAGCGATCAAGGCGACCGGCGTCGGCGTCAAATGCGCCACCATCACGCCCGACGAGGCCCGAGTCGCAGAGTTCGGCCTCAAGAAGATGTGGCGGTCACCGAACGGCACCATCCGCAACATCATCGGCGGCGTCATTTTCCGCGAGCCCATCATCTGCAAGAACGTGCCGCGCCTGGTGCCGGGCTGGACCCAGCCGATCATTGTCGGCCGTCACGCCTACGGCGACCAGTACCGCGCCACCGACTTCCGTTTCCCCGGCAAAGGCAAGCTGACCATCCGCTTCGAGGGCGACGACGGCGAGGTGATCGAGCACGAAGTGTTCGACGCGCCGGGCTCGGGCGTGGCAATGGCCATGTACAACCTCGACGAATCGATCCGCGACTTCGCCCGCGCCTCGCTGAACTACGGGCTCGACCGCAAATATCCGGTGTATCTGTCGACCAAGAACACCATCCTCAAGGCCTATGACGGCCGCTTCAAGGACATCTTCCGGGAGATCTTCGACGCCGAGTTTGCCGACAGGTTCAAGCAGCTCGGCATCACCTACGAGCACCGGCTGATCGACGACATGGTCGCCGCGGCGCTGAAATGGTCGGGCGGCTACGTCTGGGCCTGCAAGAACTATGACGGCGACGTCCAGTCCGACATTGTGGCGCAGGGCTTCGGCTCGCTCGGTCTGATGACCTCGGTGCTGATGACGCCGGACGGCCAGACGGTCGAGGCGGAGGCCGCCCACGGCACGGTCACCCGCCACTACCGCGAACACCAGAAGGGGCACGAGACGTCGACCAACTCGATCGCCTCGATCTTCGCCTGGACCCGTGGCCTGCTTCACCGCGCCAAGCTCGACGGCAACGACGACCTCGCCCGCTTCGCAAAGACGCTGGAGCGGGTCTGCGTCGAGACCGTCGAATCGGGCTACATGACCAAGGACCTCGCCCTCCTCGTCGGACCCGACCAGAAGTGGCTGACCACCACCGGTTTCCTCGACAAGGTCGACGAGAACCTGCAGAAGGCGATGGCGGCCGCGACCGCAGGCTGACCGCCTCATGCCAACCGAGGCCGAACTCTGCCTGTCGAACAATCTCGACTGGTATCGCTCGGTCCTCAGCACCCACGGCCTGGCGGGCTGCGTGGCCGACGGCGTGTGGGCCTGCATCGGCGAGGTGCCTCCCTACTACTCCAACGCCATCACGGTCACCTCGATCGGGGCTGCGGCCCAATATCGCGCCATCGGGGATCTGGTGCGCGTTCTCAGCCGCCCGTTCGCGGTGAAGGACGCGTTTGCCACCCTCGACCTCGCGGCGCGTGGATTCCGTCTGCTCTTTGCGGCCGAATGGATCTGGCTCGATCGTCGGCTGGCTTCACCACTGCCGATCCAGCAGTGCTGGCAGAGGGTGGCAACGCCACGCGAACTTGCCGAGTGGGAAACCGCGTGGCGCGACAACGGCTCGCCGACCGACAAGCCGGTGTTCCTGCCGGCGCTCCTCGAAGACGACACCGTCGCGTTCTTCGCATCCCGGCGCGACGGCCGGATCGCCGCCGGCTGCGCCGGCAACCGTTCGGGCAGTGTGGTCGGCCTCTCGAACTTCTTCACCGAAGCCCCTGACTCGAAGGCGGATTTCGCAGCGGCCGCTGCTGTGGTCGCCGACTTTGCGCCAAGCTGCCCGGTCGTGGGATACGAGAGCGGGAAGTCGCTCGACGACGCCATGGCGCTGGGATTCCGTGCGGTTGGTCCCTTGCGCATCTGGCTCGGCAATCCGGAGTGAGCAGCGAGGTGCCATGGACCCCGTTGTCCGACCGCCTCCGATTAGGTTTCGCCTTCGCCCTTGCCGATCTTGCGCAGCTCCTCCTCGCGCATCGCGGCGAGCCGTGTGTCCGTCGCATCCTCCGGCAGGCCAATCCGCATCAGCAGTCCCCGCGCGAGCTGGAGGCTTGCTTCCAGCGTCTCCGGCGTCACTGCGCTGACGCCAAGGGCCATCAGTTGATGCGCATGCTCGGAGTCGCGCGCGCGGGCGTGGATCACCGCCTTGGGCCAGGCTCTACGGATCGCCGCCACCATCCGCTCGGTCGCGCCCGGTGCGTCGGTGGTGACCACGAAGGCGCGGGCTCGCTCCCCGCCGACCCGGTCGAGGATCTCCCGCCGACTGGCGTCGCCATAGAACACCGGGCGGCCGGCGCGATGCGCCCCGGCAACGAGATCGGCGTCGAGATCAAGCGCGATCCACGGAACCCGCTCCGCAGAGAGCAGCCGCGCGATCATCTCGCCGACCCGACCGTAGCCGCCGATCACCACGTGGTCGGCGAGCTCGCGCGTTTCGGCGATGCCGGCCCCGTGGGCGCGGCCGTCCCGGCGCGCCGCGAGCGCCTTGCCCGCCCGCCGTCCGAGTGTGCCGAGCAGCGGCACCACGACCATCGACAAGGCTGACACCGAAACAAGGAACTGCAGCAGTCCGGGATCGACGAGCCGTTCGCGGCTCGCCAGGGTGAAAACCACGAAGGCGAATTCACCGGCGCCAGCAAGCAGGAAACCCGCTTCGACCGCAACCGGCGTATCGATGCGGAAGGCGCGGGCGACGCCGACCATCACCAGTCCCTTTACCGTCACCAAGGCAAATACCGCGACCAGGAAGGTGAGCGGGCCGATGGTGATCGCCGCGACATCGACGCTCATGCCCACCGTCATGAAGAACAGGCCGAGGAGCAGGCCCTTGAACGGCTCGATGTCGACCTCGATCTGATGCCGGTATTCGGTCTCGCCGAGGAGCAGCCCGGCGAGGAAGGCGCCGAGCGCCGGCGACAGCCCGACTTGCGCCGTCAGCACGGCGGTGCCGATGGCGAGGAACAGGGCGATCGCCACCACCAGTTCGCGGCTGCCGGTGGCCACCGTCAAGCGGACCATCGGCCGCTGCAGGTAGCGGCCGGCGAGGATGATCAGGCCCACCACGATGACCGCCACGGCCGCCGACGACGGCGAGGGGGCCGGCTCGGCGGCGCCGCTTCCCAGCAGACCAACGACGAGCAGAATCGGCACGACCATCAGGTCCTGGAAGATGAGGACGGAGAGTACCAGCCGCCCGATCGGCAGGGCGAAGCGGTGCGCCTCGATGAGCACCTGGGTGACGATCGCTGTCGACGACAAGGCGAGCGCTAGGCCAAGGACCAGTGCGCCGGGGAGATGGAGGCCGATCAGAAGCCCGACGCCGAGGATGGCCGCCGCCGAGATGAAGACCTGAAGCGAGCCGACGCCGAAGACGTGACGCCGCATCGCCCACAGGCGCGCGAACGAGAACTCCAGCCCGATCAGGAACAGCAGGAAGACGACGCCGAGCTCGGCAAAGGGCCGCACCTGCTCGGGATCGCGGAAGGTGATCCAGGCGAGCCAGGGAACTTCTCCGACGAAGCGGCCGAGGCCGCCGGGGCCGAGCAGCACGCCGGCGATCAGGAAGCCCGGCACCACGCCAAAGCGGATCTTGCCGAACAGCGGCACGACGACGCCGGCCGTCCCCAAGACGATCAGGAGCTCTCTCGCCAAGCCGTTCTCGAACATCGCCGGTCGCCGATCGCTCCTCTTGCTGTTCCCACCACAGCATATCCGGGCCGGCCGGCCGGCGCCGCGCCCAAATGCTAGACGGCTTCGGGATCCGCGGGCGCGTTGGCCCGGATGGATCAGATCGATCCGGTCGATGGCCAGCAGCTTCACCCGCGTCAGCGCCAAGGCCGGGTCAGGTGGGGCCTTGTCGGTGATGTCGGCGCTCGCGCCGGATGTCTCGCCGACGCTCCGACGGCGCCAATCGCATCGACTTGATCGGCCCGGCAGTCGCCGCCCGTCAAGGTGATTTGGGCGACCTCTTCATTCTCCCTCGATCTCCTCGCTGACGAGATCGCCGCTGCGACCGACAACCTCGGAACCGACCCGGTCGCGAACCACCTCGCGAATGCGCGCGGCAAGGCGCCCGTCGCGTTCCATCAGTGCATGGAGGTCGGAGCCGTCGAGGACAAGCAGGTTGGTGCGCGAGACGGCCGTGACGGTCGCCGAACGCCGGGCGCGGCGGAGCACGGCGATCTCTCCGAAAAAATGACCAACGCCGACACGAAGCCGCTGCTTGGGCAATTCGATCTCGACCTCGCCGGCAGCGATGAAATACATCGAGCGGCCGGGTTCGCCGCGACGCACGATGATGCCACCCGGCTCGACGGTCTGGGCGCTCAGGAGCCGCATGATGTCGGCGATCTCGCCGGCAGTCAGCCCCGAGAACAACGGCACCCGCGCCACCATTCCCCAGGTGACGACGAAATCGCGGCGATGAACCTCGTTGGCGAAAGCGGTGGCGACGATGCCGACCGGCAAGGCAATCATCACCAACCCGCCAAAGATGGTGACGGCAGCGATCAGCCGGCCGACCACCGTCACCGGCACAGCATCGCCGTAGCCGACCGTGCCGAGCGTGACGATCGCCCACCACATCGCTTCGGGGATGGTGCCGAACTTGTCGGGCTGAACGCCGCGCTCGACAATGTACATGAGAGAGGCGGACGCCAGCGTGACGCCGAGAAGGATAACGAAGCAGCCAATCAGCGCCCGACGCTCTGCATAGAGTGCGTCGAGCAGCGAGCGCATCGCCGGCGAATAGCGCACGAGTTTCAGGAAGCGGACGATGCGAAAGACGAGCAGCGCCCGGAGATCGAACGGGACGAACAGGCCAACCCAGAACGGCAGCACAGCGAAAAGATCGACCAAGCCGACCGGGCTGAGGGCGTAGCCCAGCCGCGGCCCTCGGCGGCGAGCCTCATACGGCGTATGCTCGGCGGCAACCCACAGGCGAAGCCCGTATTCGGCCGTGAAGACAATGAGCGAGACGACCTCGATGCCGACGAACAGGAGCTCGTGACGCGACTCGATCGAGGGCACCGACTGGAGCGCCAGCGCAACAAGATTCACGACAATCAGGAGAACGAGGCCTCGGTTGACGAACAGGCTCACCCAGTCGTCGCGCGGCGCGAGCTCGAGGATCTCATAGAGCCGACGACGCAAGGCGGCGATCTTCTGGTCGGCAGTCTTGGTCTTGGCCTTGGCCTTGGCCATAGCGCGCGCGCCTTACCTCGCCCAGCCGTCGCCGGCTTCCGAGCCCGGTCCAATGTTCATCCGATCTCGATCGCCGCGGCAACAGCCGCGATCGCCTCCTCGGCCCTGGCGCCATCGGGGCCGCCCGCTTGCGCCATGTCCGGCCGGCCGCCGCCGCCCTTGCCGCCGAGCACCGCCGAAGCGCGGCGCACCAAGTCGACGGCGCTGAACCGCTCGGTCAGATCCTTGGTGACGCCGACGACGATGCCGGCCTTGCCGTCGTCGCTGACGCCGACGATGGCGACGACGCCGGAGCCGACCGCCTTCTTGCCGTCGTCGGCGAGCCCCTTGAGGTCCTTCGGCGCAATGCCGGCGACAGAGCGGCCGAGAAACTTGATCGCGCCGATCTGGCGAACGTCAGCGTCGGCGCCGTTGCCCCGGGTCCCACCCTTGGCAAGCTGGCGCCGGGCATCGGCGAGGTCGCGCTCCAGGCGGCGGCGTTCCTCGACGAGCGCCTGCACGCGCTCGGGCGTATCCTCCGGCCTGACTTTGAGGGCCATCGCCACGGCCTTCAGGCGGCGCTCCTGCTCGGCAAGGTGCTTGCGGGCCGCTGCGCCGGTCAGGGCCTCGACGCGGCGGACGCCGGCGGCGACTGCCGCTTCGCTGGCAATGGCGATCAGCCCGATCTCGCCGGTCCGCCCGACATGGGTGCCGCCGCACAGCTCCACCGAATAGGGCCGTTGGGGAACGCCGTCGGGCACCGTGCCCATCGACACCACGCGGACCTCGTCGCCATATTTCTCGCCGAACAGAGCCATGGCGCCCGATTTCATCGCCTCCTCGCGGTCCATCAGCCGGGTCTCGACCGGAGCGTCCTGGACGACGACGGCGTTGGCCAGCGCTTCAACCTCGTCGATCTCCTCGGCATCCATCGGCTTCGGATGGGAGAAGTCGAAACGCAGCCGGTCGGGCGCGACCAGCGAGCCCTTCTGGGCAACGTGATTGCCGAGAACCCCGCGGAGCGCCGCGTGAAGAAGGTGGGTCGCCGAATGATTGGCGCGGATCGTCGACCGGCGCGAACCGTCGACCATCAGGCGAACCGCATCGCCGACCTTCACCGTTCCGTCTTCGACCTTTCCGAAATGGGCGAACAGACCGTCGGCGCGCTTCTGCACGTCGTTGACCAGGATTTGCGCGTCGCTGCTGGTCGCAATGATGCCGGTGTCGGCAACCTGGCCACCCGATTCGGCATAGAAGGGCGTCTGGTTGACGACGACCGCCACCGGCTCGCCGGCGGAGGCCGTCTCGACCCCCTCGCCGTCCTTCACCAGCGCCAGGATCTGGCCTTCGGCGCTTTCGGTGCCATAGCCGAGAAACTCGGTCGCCCCCAGCCGCTCGCGGAGCTTGAACCAGATCGGCTCGGTCTGCGCCTCGCCGGAGCCCGCCCAGCTCGCCCTCGCCTCCTCCTTCTGCCGCTCCATGGCGCGGTCGAAGCCGTCGGTATCGACGGCGATGCCGCGCGGCTTCAGGGCATCCTGCGTGAGGTCGAGCGGGAAGCCGTAGGTGTCATACAGCCGGAAGGCGACATCGCCGGCGAGGGTGTCGCCATCGCCGAGATTGCCGGCCGCCTCGTCGAGCAACGACAGTCCCCGGGCAAGCGTGCGGCGGAAGCGGGTTTCCTCGAGATGCAGCGTCTCGCGAACCAGCGCCTCGGCGCGGACCAGCTCGGGATAGGCGCGGCCCATCTCGGCAACCAGCGTCGGCACCAGCCGATAGATGACCGGCTCGGTGGCGCCGAGCAGGTGGGCGTGGCGCATGGCGCGGCGCATGATCCGCCTAAGCACATAACCGCGCCCTTCATTGGAGGGGAGCACCCCATCGGCGATCAGAAAGCTGGTTGCCCGCAGGTGATCGGCGATCACCCGATAGCTCGCCGCCTTCTCACCCGCCGCCTTGACGCCGATCAGCTCTTCCGACGCCGCGACCAGCGTCTTGAACAGATCGACGTCGAAGACGCTATGGGCGCCCTGCAGCACGGTCGCCATCCGCTCCAGCCCCATGCCGGTGTCGATCGACGGCCTGGGCAGGTCGATCCGGTCGCCGGGCGCCCGCTGCTCGAACTGCATGAAGACAAGGTTCCAGATCTCGACGAAACGATCGCCGTCCTCGTCGGGGCTGCCCGGCGGGCCGCCCGGCACATCGGCCCCGTGGTCGTAGAAGATCTCCGAGCAGGGACCACACGGGCCGGTGTCGCCCATCGCCCAGAAATTGTCGCTGGTCGGGATCCGGATGATCCTGCTCTCCGGCAGACCGGCGACGCGCTTCCACAAGTCGAAGGCGTGATCGTCCTCGGCATAGACCGTTGCGAGCAGACGCTCCGCCGGCAGGCCGAATTCCTTGGTGACGAGACTCCACGCCAGCTCGATCGCCCGTTCCTTGAAGTAGTCGCCGAAGGAGAAGTTGCCGAGCATTTCGAAGAAGGTAAGGTGCCGCGCCGTGTAGCCGACGTTGTCGAGGTCGTTATGCTTACCGCCGGCGCGAACGCACTTCTGCGAGGTGACGGCGCGCGGAAAGGGCGGCTCGACGCGGCCGGTGAAATAGTCCTTGAACTGCACCATCCCGGCATTGGTGAACATCAATGTCGGGTCGTTGCGCGGGACGAGCGGGCTCGAGGCCACCGGCGCATGGCCGTTCTTCTCGAAATACCCGAGAAAGTGGGCGCGGATATCGTTTACGCTTGCACTCATGTCGCTTTTCTCGACCGGCGGCCTTGGCCGGTCATAGGTAGCGACCGCCTTGAGGCATGTCCAGAACCGTGGTGATTCGCAGCCGCGCCGGGATGTTGCCGGCGCAAACGAAGGTCATGCCTCGGCCTTGTCCTTGGCCTGCGCGTCGTTGACCATTGCCTCGAAACGGCGCTCCCATCTCAGATAGCTCCCCGCCGCCCCAAGGACGACGGGGGAAACCGCGATGAGCCAGGTCAGAGCCGAATTGAGCAGGTTGGCCGGGAAGCGGGTCGGCCTGAGGACATCGACAAAGAGCACCACACGCAGCCCGTCGGTCTCGTTCCACGCCTCGTGCTCGTAGGTCTCGTCGAAAATCATCACCTTGCCTTCCTGCCAGTGACGGGTCTCCGTGCCGACCCGAATGCCGCATTTCTCGACTGGCTCGGGGATCAGAAGGGCCAGGTGAAGCCGCAGCACGCCCTTGAACGGCCCGTGGTGCGCCGGCAGCCGCTTGCCCGGGGCGAGGATGGAATAGAAGCCCGTCTTCATACCCGGGATGCGCTTGAGAAGCTTTGCGGTTTCCGGGCAGCGCCGGCAATTGGCTGGCGCCTTGATGCCGTAGGCGTAGAAAAAGTACGTCTTCCACCCGTCGTCCTGCGAAATGGCGGTGATCTCGCGGGAAATGTCCTGGTAGTTCGGCAGGTGCGCGGCATATGGCAACAGCGCGTCGAGCTCAGCCCGCGCCTTGTGCCAATCGGCCTCGATATCGGCAACCCAGGGGAAATCCTTGGCGTCAAAGAACGCCTTGTCCCCGACCTTGGAACGGCGCCCGATGTACCGGTCGATCCCTACGAGTATCCTTAATCCAAGGTTCATCAAGGCGCGGCCGACCACACTCGCCTTGTTCTCACCGCCCTCGACTGACTGCATCGCCTCCCTCAATCGCCGCCTGCGCCGACGCTATTGACTTGCCGTCACCGGGTCAAACCAAAAGCACCGGCAAAGCCCCACCCTTTCGGCTGGGCGCACCGCTTAACACGGAGACGATGGCAAGGAAATCCGGCAGGAGCGCCGGCCTAGTGGCCTGTCCGCCGGGAATTGACGACCGTCTCGAAGCGGCGTTCCCAGCGCAGGTAACTTCCGAGCGAGCCGAGGACGAAGGGCGAGAAGGCAATCGCCCACGTTATGACAAGATTCACAAGATTGGCGGGAAACCGCATCGGCCAAGCCATGTCGACGAAGAGCACCACCCGCACACCTTTGGTCGGATTCCACGCCTCGCAATGGAACGCATTGCCAAAACGCGGGTCTTTCCCGCCGCCCAGTGGCCGGTTCCGCCGCCGACCCAAATCCCGGACCGCTCAGCCGGCTCAGGAGGCCGAGATCGACCCGGACAACGCCCATGTACAATCCGCGATGGCGCGCGAGCCGCCTGCCGGGCGTGAGAATCGAGAAGAACGCCGGTCAGCGCAGGCTGACGCGGCCTTGCTCGTCGACCGTCCAGACGGGATTCCACGCCACCTCCCAAGGATGCCCGTCGACGTCGGCGAAATAGCCCGAATAGCCGCCCCAGAACGTCTCCTCAGCCGACTTCAGGATGCGGCCGCCGGCGGCTTGGGCCTCGGCGAGCACTGCGTCGACCTCCTCCCGCGACCGGGTGTTGTAGGCAAGCACGATGCCGCTGAAACCGGCTCCGTCATCCATCACGCCAGCGTCGCCGGCGAGTGCTTCGCGCGACCACAAGCCGAGGATCATGCCAGGCAGCTGGTAGAAGACGACGCCCTCGTCCTTGTTGTTCCGCTCCCAGCCGAGCCCTGTCTCATAGAACCGCCGGGCCCGGTCGAGGTCGGCAACACCCAGAGTAACGAGGCTCAGTCGCTGCTCCACGATGCCTGCCTCTTTTCCTCAATTATCAGGCGCGTCGATGTGGAGCGCGCTATGCCTCCGCCACATCGCCGGGATCGATGCCGTCCTCGTCGTCGGGACCACTCTTGTCGAGGAAGCGCTCGGCGATCAGGCCGGCGGCCTGACGCACGCTCTGTTCGATCTCGGC
>Ga0210086_1000824_pt1 | contig 16892 bp, 17 predicted proteins | sample China_Galinas_PW_3_FD_184867 | JGI IMG/M metagenome (GOLD analysis project Ga0210086, IMG submission 184867) | Wetland microbial communities from San Francisco Bay, California, USA, that impact long-term carbon sequestration - China_Galinas_PWB_D2... | ecosystem: Environmental > Aquatic > Marine...
CACAACCCCTTGCCAATCCAGCGTCTAGGCGACTAAGGTCTAGGACATGGGCTCCACAATGGCAGCCAGAGGGACTACGCGGAAAACCGTAGCCAAGCGTGTCCTCGCGAAGATCCGCAAGACCGGCTCGGTCGTCGCGGCCTGCAAGGCGGTCGGCATCGCCCCCACAACCTGGTGGAAGTGGCGGCAGGAAGACCCCGAACTAGCCGCCGCATCGGACAAGATGCTCGATCAGGCCCTACGGCACGACCTGGACGTGGCCCAAACGATCGGCCGGCGACTCGGGGAGCGAGCCCTGGCCGGTGATCGCGAAGCCGAGCGAGACTACCTCGGCAGGTACGTGTCACCCGTCGCTATCCGGATGGCGCAAGTGCGGCTGCCGGAGTACAGGCGAGATCAAGCGTCGGCGGGGGGCGGGAATACGAGTATCACGCTGAATGTCGCTCTGGCCGGGCTCATGCCACAGCCGACGCCAGCGCCCGCGGTCATCATCGAACAGCCGGCGGCGCCAGCACTATCCCAGGATGATGCGGAATCAGCGTAACTCGTTGAAAAAGCTGGGAAGATCCATTAGTTTCCATAATGGATCTTATCGGCGTTACAAGTAAAATCAACGACTTACACGCGAAACCCCAGGGCACCTCTGCCTCTGGCCCTCTAGGCGGCGGTGCGCGCCAGTGGCGGTGCGCGCCAGTGGCGGTAGACTCGCGCGCGCGAGGGTACCCGGGGGCGGGGGCAAGCGGGGGGGTGAAACTGAGTCTAAGGGGTGCCATTTTGAATTCTTTTCCTCATCTCACCATGCCTCTTGTATCTGGGCCCGCCCAGGATGATGCGGAATCAGCGTAACTCGTTGAAAAAGCTGGGAAGATCCATTAGTTTCCATAATGGATCTTATCGGCGGTACAAGTAAAATCAACGACTTACACGCGAAACCCCAGGGCACCTCGGCCTTTGGCCCTCTAGGCGGCTGAGCGGCGGTGCGCGCCAGTGGCGGTAGACTCGCTCGCGCGAGGGTACCCGGGGGCGGGGGCAAGCGGGGGGGTGAAACTGAGTCTAAGGGGTGCCATTTTGAATTCTTTTCCTCATCTCACCATGCCTCTTGCGCCGCAACCCCCTTGCGGCTAGGGTGAGGGCATGACCCGCCTCGAGCGCCTATCACACGTTCCGTTCATTTCGAAGCGGGCTCTTCGTGTGTTCGGCCTTGTGTTGGATGGCCAGAACTTCACCTCTATTGCCAAGGGCGAGGGCATCTCCCGCCAGCGTGCCTCGCAGTTGTTCTGGCGGGAGTTGGAGCGGCGGTACCCGGAGCGGAGCTGGCGGCCCAGGATGCCTTTGGAGATGGTGCGGGAGGTCTTGAAATGAGTGTTGCTGCTTACATGGATCGGTTGTACGACGGATGCTGATTGCGGATCTCAAAGCGGAGTGGGACGAGGAGTTTCTGGGTTCGCCCGCGCTCCAGAAGCTCTGGGACACGCCGGGCTCGGTGGATGACCTGATCGCGCGCTTACCCGAGCGGTACCGGCCCTTGCACGCGATGGCGATCCATTATGGGTCTATTTCGCAGCTCCGGCCCGACTCCGGGCAGATCGATGGAGAGCCGACTGGCTGGAACTTCGGCACGGAGGCGGAGCCCCGGTGGAAATACCGCTTCGAGGACTGGCCGAGTGAGTACAGGGAATACTGGAAGCAGCGCCCGAAGACCCCGCAGGCGGATTTCCTGAACTCGAGCTCGAAGATCACGGCGATCATCGGGGGGAACGGGGTCAGCAAGACGACGTCTGTGGCGGCCATGCTGGTGGCGTGCTGTCACGGGGTGCGGCCCTGGCTCACGCCGGATGATCCGAACTTCGTGATGCGCTACCCGGACGGGCGCGAGATGACCCCGCCTGTTCGGGTGCTCTACATGACGGACGACTTCTCCAAGATCATGACGGTGCTCTACATGGAGAAGCTCTTCCGGATCGGGGGTTGGTCACCGTTCATGGCGCATCCGAGGCCGCGCGATCCATGCCTGGATGCGGTGGTGGTGAATCAGGCGTTGTGTAAGGGGGGATCGTGGGAGAAGGCGACCAAGAAGAACTCGACGGGGTTCCCGATCCAGCTCGATTGGGCGAACGGCTCCAGCGTCCACTACTCCTCCTACCAGCAGGACCCGAAGGCGTGGGAGGGGCCGCAGCAGGAAGTGAATTTCTATGATGAGCCCCCGGTCCGGCCGGCATGGGTGGCGTCGCAGCGCGGGCTGCGGACCTCGGGCGGGCCGACCTATCTGGCGCTCACGCCGATTTCCGAGCCATGGATACAGACGTCCATCATTGATGCCTCGCATACGAACAAGGCGATCAAGGTTGTGGTGACGGACTCCTTTAGCAACTACAAGAACCAGGACCCCGCGTGGTTGTATGAGCGGTGGGACGATCTGCATCCGCTGGAGATCCGAGCGCGGATTTTTGGGCGCTACTCCACCACAGCCGGCGCCATCTTCAAGGAATTCAGTCCCAGGTTAGAGCATCGTTTTGTGATTCGTTCCAGGGAGATCCCGGCGGTATGGCCGGTGGTTTTTGGGTTTGACCCACATCCACATAAGCGATCGGTGTGCTCCTGGCTCCTGGTCCGCCCGGATGATGGCGTGGAGGTCATCCACACCAAGATTTTAAACGGGATCGGCGCGGAGTCACAGATTCAGGAGATCCAGCAGCTAGAGGTGTCGTTCCCATGGAAGAACCGGGTGGTTATCCGAGTACCGGACCCGCACAACTGGGCGCAAACCGCTTCGTTTGTGAACAACCCGGAGGCGATGACGAATGGGGACTATATCGAGTCCAAGAGTCCGTCCGGGTGGATCTGGGAAATGCCGGAAATCCGCGGTCCCGGCTCGCTGGACGTGGGTCATAATATCATCCACGATCGATTTCGCCTCAAGCTCAATCGAATCACGCTGGAGGAAGAGCCGCGTCTTCAGATATGGGAGGATGGGGACGAGGCGGATTTGATCACCGCGTTCACGCGCTACAGCTCACTCACCAAGCGCATCGAAGGCAAGGATGAAGAGGTGGAGACGGGCAAGGTTAAGGATGACGAGTACAAAGATCGGATTGACACGGTTCGGTATCCGTTGGTGTACGGGTTGAGTTTTGAGGCGCTGATGGCGGTAACGGCCATGGCTGGGCGCTCCAGGCCGGGCGAGCGACCCGTTCCCGTCTCCAAGACGGGGTGGTGATGGCACTGACCTGGCTCGCCTCCTACCCCCGCAGCGGCAACACGATGCTGCGCACGATTCTCAAGTCCTGCTTCGACATCGACTCGTCGTCCCTGTACACCAATGACCTATACGGGAATCGTGCACTGGAGAAGGTCGTCGGGCACCTTGAGACGGATGGCCCCACCGCGTTTGTGAAGACGCATGATCCCGTTCCGGATGAGAGCCCGGCGATCTACGTCTCGCGCGAGGGCCGCGCGGCGTGTGTAAGCTACTGGCAGTTCATCGGGCCGCAAGCCACGTTGGAGCAGGTGATTGTGGACGGCTTTCGCTGGGGCACCTGGGGGGAGCACCTTCTGGCATGGCGACCCTGGGAGCGTCCCAACACGCTCTGGCTGCGGTATGAGGAGATGGTGGCGGATACGGTTGGGGTAGTGGCCAAGCTCGCGCGGTTTCTGCACCGGATGCCGTTGGCATGGGAGATCCCATCACGAGAGGACGTGGCCATGCTCGACGGCACGGTCGTCACACTTCCATGGAGTTGGCGGGAGTTTTGGGACCCCCGTTATGAAGAGCTGTTCTGCGAGGTGAACAAGGAGGCGTTGGCGTGCGTGCCTTGAACATCGGTGGGACAGAGCGCGGTCCGGAGGGTTGGGAGACCTTCGACATCAACCTTGGGGCGGACTATCAGGGCGATGCGCGCGATCCAGGAAGCGTCGTCGAGGGACCGTTCGATGTGATCTACTCTTCGCATTGCTTCGAGCACATCCCCCCGGAGGATGCACTCCAGACGTTGAAGAGCTGGCGGGCGCTTACGGCCCCTGGTGGTGAGTTGTTTCTCTCCGTCCCGGACATCAAGACGGTGGCGGCGGCGCTTGGGCGGAAGGGGTTGGCGCCGAGTGTCGAGAAGGCCTTGCTCTCGGTGATCTATGGCGGGCGCACGGATGAGTACGATGTCCATGTCGCCGGCTACACCTGGTCGATCCTGGAGAATCTGCTCTGCGAGGCTGGCTGGCGGAAGCGGCGCAAGGTCGAGGATTTGGGTTGGTTCAAGGATACGTCGTCGCTGTTCCTGTTGGGGCGCTGGCCGGTTTCGCTGAATGTGAGGGCAACGAATGGCGTTTGAGCTGCCCGAGGTTACGCTCGCCCGGGCTCCCCGCATCCCCAACCGGCCGCTGATTATGACGGTCGATCGGGAGAAGCTCTTTGACAAGGCACTCGCGGGCCAACTCGGGAACACCGGCCTGCGCACGGCGGCGAATATCTGGGCGGACATTATCCAGGTCCAGCCCGGGGATGCGCCCGCCTGGAACAATTTCGCCATCGCCATGTGCAGCCAGGCGCAGCACCACGTCGCGCTCATGGCGCACAAGCGGGCGCTGGAGCTGTTCATCCAGCTTGGTCACGAGGCGGCGGCGCAGTCCCACTCGGGCTATTGCATGACCTCCTGCTACAGCGACGAGCTCACGCCCGAGCAGTCCGCGGCGCTGCATCTCATGGCGGATGACTTCGTGCGGGAGAAGGTGCGGGACTGGCCGAACGACCGCACGCCGGATCGTAAGCTCCGACTGGGGCTGTGCTCCTGGGACTTCCGCGAGCACTCTGTCATGTTCTTCACGTTGCCCTGGCTTCGGGAGCTCGACCGTCAAAAGTTTGACGTCTACACCTACTACGACGCCCCAAAAGAGGACTTCGTGACGGAGGAGATTGAGTCTTTATCGATGGTTTTCCGCCGCGTGACCAACTGGGAGACACAATACTGGTACCGTCAAATTCTTGACGATCAGATTGATATTCTGGTCGATCTCTCGGGTCATACTGCTCGTCGGCAGTTGGATCTCTTCGCCTGGCGCGGCGCCCCGGTCCAGGTGAACTATGTGGGCTATCCCCATACCTCGGGGATCGCGGCCATGGACTACCGGATCGTGGACGCGATCACCGACCCGGGGGGCTATGAGCGGTACGCCTCGGAGTGCCTGGTGCGGCTGCCGCGGAACTTTCTGGCCTATACGCCGTCCCACCACGCCCTGGCCGAGTGCCCCATGCCGAAGACGGACCGGCCTTTTACCTTCGGCTCGTTCAATGCCTACAACAAAATCACGGACGAGATGTTACTCATCTGGGCTCAGATTTTGAAGGCGGTGCCGAAGTCGCGGCTGTTGATGAAGACCCACTCCTTCAAAGACCCGGACACGCTGGAGCTGGCCAAGGATCGGCTTCGGGAGGCGGGCATCCCCCTGAACCGGACGCGGTTGCTCGCCCGCACGCTGGAGAAGGTGGACCACTTCCACCTCTACGGGGAAATGGACCTTCTGCTGGATCCATACCCCTACAACGGGACGACTACCACGGCCGAGGCGCTCTACCATGGGGTGCCGGTGTTGACGATGCTGGGAGACCGGCACTCGGCACGAGTCTCGGCCTCGATCCTGACGGCAGTGGGGCACCCGGAGTGGATCGCCGAGGACCGGGAGGATTATATCGCCCAGGCGGTGGCGATCGGGAGGGGCGAGGTGGTTCCGGTGCGGGGCGAGGCGCTGCGATTCGACGTTAAAGACTCCATGCTCATGGACGGCGTGGGGATGGCGCGGGTGCTGGAGGACGTGTTTCAGGAAATGTGGCAGCGGTATTGTCGTGCGTGAAACATTGCCAGCCGTCCTGATGCCTGCTACGCTCCGTCAAAGTTTTGACGCGAGAGGAGTGCCTTGGAAGGCGATTACCTGCTAGGCGTACCCGAGCGCGACGAGCTGCTCGACGAGGTGGCCAAGTGCATGGCGCAGAGCCAGACCTGGCGGGAGTCTGCGCTCAACCAGAAGTTGCGGGTCGCCCGCGACCTTTACAACGCGGTGGATGACCCGCAGTACACGGGGCGCAACAAGGGTGGCTCGCACCTCTTCATCCCCGTGGTCTATGACCACGCCCTGGCGCAGATCCAAGAGATCACCGACACCTTCGACTCGCCGATCCTGCCGACCGAGCCGGACAGTGGCGAGCCCCCGGACATTGCCGGCGCGGCGCTGGCGCGGGAGCTCTTTCATCTCCACGTCTCGGATCAGAAGGAGGGTGAGGACTGGTACCCCTTCTGCTGGACCGTGGCGCATCAGGCGGTGGTCGAGGGCTTCGCGCAGACCAAGTGGTTCTGGTCGTTCGTCACGGACAAGCAGGGAACGGTGATCGAAGACCGGCTACGCTGGGAGGCGATCCCACAGGGTGACCTGTTCTGGGACCCGTCTGCGGCGTTGACACGACGGTCGACCTGGTGGGTGCATCGGATCTACCGTACCGAGTCCTACGTCAAGCAGCGGATTGAAGATGGCGTGTGGAAGGGGAGGGACGAGACGGGCGCGACCGTCGATTTCGAGACGCTCCGGGGCTATGCCACCGTCGAGTCGTCTCAGGAGCGCGACGAGCTGTATTATCCGGAGCGCGACCCCTTCACCGATGTCCCCGGCAAGGAAGGGATGCTGGAGCTGTGGGAGTATTACCGGCTCAAGGGGGATATTTGGTACAAGTCACTGACGGTCAAAGCGTCGCACACGCTCGAAGACCCGCAGGTCAATCCGGACGGGCCTTATTATCAGCCCTTCAAGGTAGGCTACATCCTCCCGCGGGCCTACCACTTCGACGGGGAATCCACGCCGGCTCGGGCGTTTGATCTCCAGCTTGAAGTCAACGCGAACCGCAACCTCGATATTGACGGCCGTAATCGGGAGTTGAACCCGCGGACGATCGTCTCGTTGCGGGCAGGGCTGGACCTCTCGGCGTTCCGGGACGGTTCCGAGCTAGTGACGGCCGTGCGGACGGATGATCAAGCTATTCGCGAGTTTCGATACTCCCCGACCGTGCAGGCGATGATCCCGCGCGACACCATCTCCATGCGCGATCTGGCCGACATCACCGGCCGTACAGCCCCCACGCAAGGGCTGGCTCAGGGCTCGGTCCGTGGTACAGGTGGGGTGAATACCCTGACCATGAACGCCAGAGCACCATTGAACCGTCGCCTCAAGGCACTCTGGGCGACGCTGTTCCAGCCGGGGATGGTGAAGGCGAATTACCTGCTCAAGCGGTATGAAACCGACGAAGCGCGGCTGACCAAGGCCGCCAAACGAGCGGGTCTCACCGGCATTCCCTTCGCGCAGTTGATGTCCCTGCTGGAGCAGGCGAGCTACGAAATCCGCCGCGATCCAGACATGCAACGGATCGATCCACACGGGCTGGAAATGGACTTGAAGGAAGGTGCAGACCTGGCCGTGCAGATGCAGCGTCCGGACATCGCCCTCAAAACCATGGCGCGCCTCATGCGCCTCAAGGGACATCCGGAGATTGCCGGCGAGCTCCTTCAGCCGGTGAATCAGTCCATGTTCCCACCCCAACAAGGGCCGGGTCGCGCGGGGACGACTCCGCAGCCGGCGATGCCTGGTGTCGCTCAGTAGGACGGAAGAACAGGACCGGGTGGTGGCTCAGGTCGTCGCGATGCGACCGATCTGGGAAGACGGCCCGTGCCGAGAGGCGTTTCAGACGCTTCTGGAGGAGATTGCGGATGCGGAGAAGGCGGAGATCGACGCCACCCTGGAGGCGTGTGGCTACAAGCTCAGCATGGACCGGGCCGCCGTCCGCAAGGTGGAGTACAACGCAACCCGCCGCGAAGCCTTCCGCGATCTGCTGGCGCTGATCGATTCCCGCGTTTCCGAAGCGGAACAGCACGCGAACGTCAGGGTATTGGCGGCCAACCGTCAATAACTTGACGCTTCCTCCCGGACGAATTACGCTGTTTGTCCAGGGACATGGCATAGGGCCATGGCACCCCGTCGGCTCACGACAGCGGGACGAGCCGAGATAACCGCTCATCGGGGATGAGTCCCGAAGCAAGGAGACCGCGTGGATCCCGAACTGGAACAGGAAGAGCAGGTCCAATCCCCTACCCATCAATGGGTGATCGATGGAGTGGAGTACGACAGTTTCGAGGCGGCGCAAGCGCGAGTCACCGAAAAATCCCTGGCGGCCGACAAGACCTTCCGGGATGCGGCGGACGAGCGAAGGCAGCTTCAGCAAGAGCGCGACAACTGGCAGACGCAGAATGCACGCCAGTCGGAGCCGAATCCGGGAGATTCTCCCTTCGATGCCGAGACCACGGCGAACCTGGACCGTTATTTCCAGCGGCTCCAGTCGCAGCAGAATCGGCAGATTGGGGGTTATCTTCGCGGGCTGGAGCAACGCATCAACGAAATGTCAATCCGCAACTCCGTGGGTGATCCCGAAGGGGTCAAGGCTTGGGTCCGTGAGCACTACGCAGACGCGCCCGCCGACATGAACATGATCCTCGCATCACCTCGGCTATTGGCGGATCAGGCCAAGCTCATGGAAATGGACCGCAACAAAGATGACATCCAGCGGGTCCTGGAAGAGAAGCGGACGCGCAAGGCGTCCTTAACCACTCAATCAGGAGACGCCGCAGCGGTTCACGGGAATGGGGTGCCAACTCCGGCGCAAGTCGAGAAGTACAGCGAGGCCGAATACGCCAAGTTCGCGGCGCGCGTGGAGCGAGACCCTGATTTCGAGATGAGGTTTTTTACCCAGTCGGTTCGATGACCCGTTAACCGCTCCGTCTAAAGGAGCGGGCCATGGCCCTTAATGCTGTAGTTACTGCGGTCACCGCAGGATTGACCGCCTTCCCGACCATGTGGTCGCGGGAGACGCAGCGCAACAACGACAATGCGGTCGTTATCGTCCCGCTGTGTTCCCGTAAGTTCCAGGGCGATCTCAAGGTCGGCAACGCCGTCCGATTCTCGCAGTACCCTGCGGTGTTTGCGCAGGATTCCTCGGTCGCGGGCGCGGTCTCCGTACCGGCCGCCTATACCCGCGGGACCGACATCTCGGATTCCACTCACACGGTCACCACCCGCGCGCTGGTCGTGAACCAACAGCGGGCCTTTCGCGAGGTGGTCGATGACGTCGATGAGTTCCAGGCCCCGCTGGCGCTCGCCAAGGGTCTCGGGATGCGCGCGGGGTACTCGCACGCAATGACCTGGGAGACATTCCTCTGGTCATTTGCAGGCGATGACCTCACTACGGGCGGTCGCGCCACTCGTTCCGGTTCGCAGGGTGCGGCCGGATATTACGGCAAGACCAGCGCCGCCTCGGCGGTCATTACCAGCGCCTCGTCCTACAAAGCACTGGTTCACTACTCCGCCGATCTTCGGGCGAACAACTGCGCGCCAGGTCGATTGTCGGTGGTGGTGCCGCCGGCCTTCACCGAGGCGTTGGTTCTGGAGAGCGTGCTCACGGGCATCTCGAACGAGGCGACTGCCAAGGAGGTGGTGATCGGCGGCAAGGTGGGCCGGGTTGGGGGCTTCGACATCATGGAGTCCAACATCCCGATCAAGGGTACCCATTGGGCGCAGAGCCTCCAGGACGACACCGATGAGGCGCTCACGGCCACCACAGGTACCGGCTCGACCAGCTCCTACCACATCTTTGGTGGGAATCTGTCGGCGTCCATCGCCTTCGTCAAGCAGATCAATCGACCGAAGGTGACCGAAGCCGAGAAGGGCTTCTACGTCAACGTGATGCAACTCTCCGTCTTTGACGGGGTGCTCGTCGATCCGTCGAGCTTCTTCGACGCGATCATCTACTGACCCATGGGGCGGGGTTTCGGCCCCGCCCCTTCTTTCCGGAGGCTTCATGCAGTTTCGACACGACCAATTGGAAATCATCAAGGTGGGAGACGACCTGGATGAAGCCTTTCCCTTGCATCACCCGCGTCTGTTCTTGCTGGCGACGCGGTTCCCGGAGCTCTATCAGATCCGGGTAAAGAAAGGGGTGATGGGCATGCTCAAGCTCGGCAACGTGGAGGAGGACAAGGCACCTGACTCGATCCCCGATGGTCGCAAGACGGATGCGGACTTCGAGCGAGACGTGTTGATCGCCGAGATCAAGGCCCGCGGCGGCTTCGTCGATGGCCGCATCAAGTCCATGGAGAAGCTTCAGGCTATCCTGGAAGAGATAAAGGCGGCGCAGGAGGCCGCCGCCTGATGCCTCTTTACGAGTTCCGATGCCGGAAATGCGGGGTGCTGGAGGACGAGATCCACCCCATGGGGATGAGTCCTCGGACGAAGCGTCATGGCGGGGGCTGTGGTGGGACGATGGACCTATGCATCTCGCTGACGCGAGCGCACCTCATGGAAGAGGAGAACGGCGGGAGCGGTTGGTCGGGGAACGGCTACCGCGACCATGGGAAGGACTACATTGAGAAGGGTGGCAAGCGGTACGAGTTCCCCGGCCACTCTCGGAAGAAGGTCGGAAAGATCATCGGATAAGCCATGGCGTATACCCTCTCTACGCTGATTACCAACATTCAGCGCCGTGTCGATTCGGCGACGACCAATGACGGCGATGTGGTTGCGGCGAAGTGTGGCCAGGTGCTGGACGACATCGTGGCGGCGTTCGCCCCGCAGCATCCAAGCTTTCTGCGATTCACAGACACCTTTACCACGGTCGCAGGCACACGCGCCTATACCAGTGCAAACCTCACCAACGCGACGGATCTGGATGCCTCGATTGGTCTGATCCGGATTCTTCCGCCGTCCGGCTCCGATGTGCTGGGGATTGGTCAGCTTGTCCGGGTGGGCCAGGAGCGGATCTTGATGGCGTGGCCAACGACGGCTGAGACGGGCACACCGGAAGTCTACGCCATGGTGGGCAATGAACGCTGGTGGCTCGGCCCCACGCCAAACTCCGCGTTGACTTATACCGTGGTCGGCTACAAGCACATGACGCTGCCGGAAGCCTCGACAGACAGCCTGCCCACGGAACTGCCGCAGGATGTCGTCTTCGTGGTGGAACAGGGGGCCGTGGCGTATTTCAAGGATGAGCGCGGCGATGTGGATGCCGATGTCGCGTTGGCCCTCTACGAGGCGAAGCGCAATGACGTGGTCTCGCGTTACCGTCCCGAGGAGTACCGTCAGACCACAATCCATCACATGCGGGAGATGCAACCCCTCTTCGGGTATCGTGAGAAGGGGTTTGACTGGAGAGGCCGGTAATGCCCCGCGCCCGGCAACTCCATAAGGACACGGGCGGCATCGCCGTGGATGAGTTCCACGGCGTCAACACCCAGCGCCACCGATCCAAACTCCAGCGCGGCGAGCTGGCGGTCTCGTTGAACAACACCAGTCGCTTCGGGAACCTGCGCAAGGAGCATGGTTGGGGGGTGGTGAACAACGCGGACCTGACGGCGGCGGGCGGGGCGCAGTCCAGAATGACGGATGACAAGGCGCTGTTCACCGGAGGGAATGCCGCATCCGTCACGGGGGTCTATCCCTACCGTTACACCCAGACGAGCGCGGCGGCTGTGCAGACCTCGGCAATCGCGATCTGCGACAAGCAGGTCTATGGCGATCTGCGCAATACGAGTTTCCTCCCCACGGGTGCCGCTTATCAGCTCCACTCCTTTAGCGGCACCGGCCAGACGGGTGACCTTCCCGTGTTTGCCGAATGGGACGGGTTTGTCTTCTTCAGCATCGGCAGGGAGACGACCTCAGCGGCGTGGTCTGGTGGCGTGTCGGTCGATTCATTGCAGGTCTATGACCCGGACAATCGTGCGGGCGCGGGCGCTGGCGTCCATGATTTCAAGGTGTGGTGGGATGCCCTCGGCAGCGTGTCTTTTCTTGGGGCCGATGTTCGCCCGCTCTACATGGCAATTAACTGGGGTTGGCTCATCTTGGGGCGGGTCTATGACAAAACGAATACGGCCTACGAGCACAATACGATCTATTACATTGACCTCAACACATCGGCTGGGACACCGGCCACGACCTGGGGAATCGACATCCTAGGCGATGGTGGAGACCGCGATGCGAGCTACATCAACGGCATGATCGCCTTCGGGGACCATGTCTTTTGCTTCACGCGCCATGGTCACATCAGTCGGCTCTCCTATCTCACGGACATCAACATCGAGGGGATCAGCCTATCCTCCACAAGTGTCGTTGAGGACAAGGAGAAGCGCATCGCCTACCAGAACGGCTGTGCGGCTGGGCACTCCCTGGTGCTGGCCGGCCAGCGCCTCCTCTGGCTGGCGGATGACGGCGTATGGATGTTGGAGCATTCCGAGAGCTTGCTGCCAGTGCGGGTCTCCGAGAAGCTCGACGGGTTTAGTGGAATCTGGGCCAACGTCAACAAAGACGCCATCGAAGGGGCTTGCGCCACCTATGACCTGGAACTGCGCCAAGTGCTCTTCTCAGTGCCCTACGACGGCTCGACGAAGAACAACAAAGTCATCGTGGCGCAGCTCCCCGAGGATGAGTACCAGGCCGCCGATTACCGGACGTGGAACTGGAGCGTCCGGGATCGCTGCGCGGCCTCCATAGCCTATGACCCGGACACCCGGACGATCCTCTGGGGGCAGTCGGTCGCTTCAGGCCTGCTCTGTGAGGACGATACGAGCGCCGGTCAGGGTGGCGAGACCACCGACACCAATGAGGCGGCGACGGGTGTGAGTTACACCTCCACGGTCCTCACGGACACTGGCCAATCCTGGACGGCGGATGAGCTGATCGGGATGCCAGTCACAGTGAAGTACGCCGGCACGGGTCTCGCGGATACCACCTGGATTGGCGATAACGCGGCCACCACGTTGACGTGGGACACGGACATGGCGCTGTCTGTCACGCCCTCCGCCAACGACGAGTACCGCATCGGCGGGCTCCACTGGTCGGCCATCCTCAACGAAGAGCAGTTCGAGGATGAGATGTTCTTTGGGACGGGCTTTGTGCGGATGGGCGTCACAGGGGGTAATGCGACCGTCCAATCGGAAATTTATGTGGACTCCGAGGCGAACCCAACCGCCAAGAGCCACGCGTTAGCCGCACCGGGCGTGGTCCCAGTCGCCGTACCCTTCGCCGTGGGTGGGCAAGCTGAAGTGAATGAGAAGATCTATGCCGACAAGCGAACGTCAGTGGTCGCTTTCGGGTTCAGGGACATCGGATATAGTGGCGTACCCAAAGTGATCCGGATCGACATGCCGACCAAGCGTATTAATCGGACGAGGAGACGCTAATGGCGATTGTGGACTACAACGACGACCATGCCAACGGAAGCTGGGCGGATGGTACGCAGTTCACCGCGAACGATGGTAACGACGTGACCCGGATGATTGATCAGAAGGTGGAGACGGATGGGACAACCGACATCACTGGAGATCAGGCCATCGGTGGCGACATCACGTTAACCGGAGCGGCGTCCCGTCAAATTTTGCGAGATGTGGATAACCAGCGGCTTTATTTGATATCCGGGACTGCTGCTGCGGCGGCAAATGGAGCATGGATCACACTCTACGGCGAGACGGAAGGCAGTTTTCCAGGGAATGCCTATGTCAGCACGGGGGCCTCTGGGAGCATCTACCTCCGCATCGGGACCAGTAACAAGCTTGTCATTGACAACAGCGGCGATACCACGATCACGGGGGATCTCGCCGTCACGGGCACGGTGGATGGCCGCGACGTGGCGGCGGATGGGACGGTATTAGACAGCCTCAACCAAAGCGCCGGCATGAAAGCTCAAAGCGGCGGCGGGCAAACTATCGCTACGGCAACGTGGACCAAGCTAGATTGGGTTACCACTCTGTTTGCGGACAATGGCATCGTTTCAGACGTCACCACCGACGACGACTTTACGATTCTGGTGGCGGGAACCTACGAGATTACTCTCTGGGTGAGTTGTGGCAGCGTATTGGCGAACTTTTTGCGGCTGTCCTATGACGTGTCTGGCGGTCTTACCTACGGTAGCCACTACAAGGATCTGACTCCCGTGGCTGGTGTCTCCGACAAATTCCACGCCTCCTGGGCAGTAGATCTGGCCGCCTCCGCCACGGTCGATTTGTGGCTTTACCATACCGAGGGGGTTGATCGGGCGTTCATGGGGAGTGTCGGCAATCAGTGCTGGATCAAGAGAATCGGGTGATGCACGCACTTCCGCTCTTTCTCCTGTTGCTTACCTCTCCGGCCCTGGCTGGCCAGCTCTACGTCCATACCGTGAGCGTTCATGTACCTCGACTGGAAGGCGCCGACGAGACGAATTGGGGGCTTGCGTACCGGTACGACGCGGGGCCGCGCATCGGGACATTCGAGAACAGCCACAGCGTGCGTTGTTGGTATGCGGCATGGGTCTTTCGTCCCAACGGCTACGTTCATCCCTGGCTGGGCGCCGTGCGCGGGTACAGTCTTCATGACGGCGACCATATCGATGACGACAGCACCGGGATCGGCAGCGACGAGACGGCGGTGATTCCTCTCCTCGCTCTGGAGGTCGACATGACCCGCTGGCTTCGAGATCGCAACTGGTGGCCGAAGAAGATCCCGGACATTGGCCTAGTGATGATCCCCTGGGTGGTGCACCTGGAGGTTCAGTTCTGATGGCCTTTCCCGCCCAGCTACAGCAGCTCTACGCGGACTACGACGCGGCCAAGTCGCGCCTGATGGCGGACATCGCGCAGGACGAGGGGAACTAAGGAGCGGACGATGCCGAGCAGCAATTCCTGGTGGGACTCCCTCTCTAGCCACCTCCCAGACATCCCTGGCGTGGACTGGGGCGCCATCGCTCCGGGTGGGGACCCCTTTATCAACTGGGATCAACTCGGGAACACGGCGGAGTCGCTCGCGGGGAATGTTGCCTTCCCCCTGGCGAGTTACTTCGGCCAACAGGAGGCACGCGACACGGTCCAGAGCGGGCTGGACACGGCAACGGGGACACGTGAGCAAACCTGGAACGATTTCCAGCGCATCCTCGGGATGACGCCGAGTAACTACGCCTCCTCGGACCCGATGCTCCAGCAGATGTTCAACGAGTACCAGGCGGGGCCGTCGCCGGCCAATCCGATCGCCGTCCCGCAAGGTCTCACCGATGCGGCCAACTCGCTCACGCCGGAGAACTTCAGCCGCATCCTGACCGACATCACCGCCCCCGGTATCCAGCGAGGCCAGCAGCGCCTCGCGCGCTACGGGCTGGAGAACGCCAACGTCCCGTTCGAGCAGATGTATATCTCCGAGACCGGGGCGAACCTCTTCCCCAAGCTCCAGCAGAACGTCATCGGCGCCTCTGAGATGATCGCGAACATCGGCCGCTACAACCAGCTCGACGAGACCCAGCGGCTCCAGCTCCATAACGAGCTCGGTGGGATGCTCTCTGATTCGCTCCGGGGACTTCGCGGGCAGGATCTCACCGCCGCGACCTCCGTCCTGAACACTGCCCTCAACACCGAGTCCGACCTCTACCAGACCCTCGCCTCCATGCCGACCCCGGAAATGGCGGCGACGCTGGCGTTTCTCCTGGGCCGTGAACTCACCAGCCCGACGCAGCCGCAGGGGGTGACGGTGAACGTGAATAGCGGAAGCGCCACGGGAGGCGGAAGCGCCACGGGAGGCGGAAACGCCACGGGAGGCGGAAGCGGCGGTGGTGTTCTATCCGATGTCGGCAACAGCCTTCTGGAGGGGCTCGGCGACATCGCGACCGGCGTAGGTGGGCTCGCCCTCTCCGGGCTCTTGAATATCACCGATGGGCTGGGGCTCACGGATGAACTTCAATCGGCCATTCAAGGCGCGGGGAATGTGCCGGGCGCGATTCAAAATTTCTGGTCCTCCTTCTTTGGCGGAGCCGCTCTGACGGATGCCGCAGGGAACCTTACGCCGGTCGGCTCGCAGATCGTCAGCCAGATGATTGGCAACGGGGTCGATCCGGGGACCGCGATTTCTACCGTTCAGCAGGCGGGTCAAAGCGGGACGTTCACGCCGGGGACCCCTGGTCCGACGACCGAGACAGGGGGCTCCAATCCGCTGGCGACAGGGGCAGCAGGCGTTGCCGGAGGATTGCTAGGAACGGCGGTCAGCGACGTCACGAACAACCTCGGCCAGGGGACGCTCACCCCCAACGACATCAGCAATACTGGAAATCAGGTGGTCCAAGGGCTCAATGCCACTCTCCCGGTGGGCGCCGCCATCGCCTTCGGCACGATCCCTGGAGTGCCTCCAGATTGGGCGGCTTTTCTGGGCGCCTTTGTCGGGACCACCTTTGGCGAGGCGGAGTCGCTCTGGGGCGTGAAGAACCCGAAGACCGCACTCGCTCTATCCGCGCTCACAGGAGGGGCCGACCCCATTGCGATGACCGCCGCCATCGTCCAGACCGTTTTTGGGGACGGAACCAAGCACGGCTTTGGTCGTACGACGCACCACATGGTAGACCAGGTCACCCAGGTCATGGGCGACGATGGATTCCCCTCGGAGGAGGCGCTCTCGGCGGCGCTGAAAAACCAGGGCTGGGACGTGAATAAGCACTTGGAGAAGGAAAACCAGGCTGTGGTGGAAATCTTTGCGGTCAGCGCAGCGATGGCGAAGGCGGCCAAGACCGGGGAGTCCCCTGCGACGCTCCTCCAGCAGATGTTCCCGGAGGGTGGCAATCGCACGCCGGGTCAACAGATGGCGATCTACTTAGCCCAGCATCCCGACCAGGCGACTGAGCTCATGACGATGGATTGGGGAGACAACCCCAAGAAAGCGTGGGAGGAATACGACAAGGCGCACAAAGATGATAGCCCGTTCCGGGCTGCCCATAGGGATTACATCGCTCAGGGCGGCTCTGGCTCCTTCGGGAGTGGCTTCCAAAACCGGACGGGGGCGGCTGTGATTCTGTTGCAATCTTTCCAGAA
>Ga0210086_1000825_pt1 | contig 16888 bp, 18 predicted proteins | sample China_Galinas_PW_3_FD_184867 | JGI IMG/M metagenome (GOLD analysis project Ga0210086, IMG submission 184867) | Wetland microbial communities from San Francisco Bay, California, USA, that impact long-term carbon sequestration - China_Galinas_PWB_D2... | ecosystem: Environmental > Aquatic > Marine...
CGCCCGGGCCGTTCGTCCCGACCGTCGTCGCCTCGGCGGTGCTGGCGGCCGCGGGCACCGACGAGCAGAAGGCGCGGCTGATGCCCGGGCTGGTCGACGGAACAGTCACCGCCGGTATCGGTTTGGGCGGGGAGGTCACCGTCGACGGCGGACGCGCCAGCGGCGATGCCGGTGTGGTGCTGGGGGCGGGTCTGGCCGACCTGCTGCTGCTCACCGCCGGTGACGACGTCCTGCTGATCGAGCGTGGCGCCGACGGGGTTTCGGTGGAGATACCCGGCAACCTCGACCGGACCCGACGGTCGGGCCGGGTGTCGCTGCAGGGCGTGGCCGTCGCCGACGCCGTCCTGCCCGGGGCGCGGCCCGTCGCGATTGCCCGCGCCCGAACACTCTTCGCCGCCGAGGCAGTCGGAGGGGCCTCCGACTGTGTGGACGCCGCCGTCGAATACGCCAAGGTACGTGAGCAATTCGGCCGCACCATCGCCACTTTCCAGGCCGTCAAGCACCACTGCGCCAACATGGTCGTCGGTGCCGAGTCGGCGCTGGCCACGGTATGGGACGCGGCCCGGGCGGCCGGCGAGGACGAGGAGCAGTTCGGCCTGATCGCCGCTGCCGCAGCGACATTGGCTTTCCCCGCCTACGTCCGCAATGCCGAACTCAACATCCAGGTGCACGGCGGGATCGGCTTCACCTGGGAACACGACGCGCACCTGCACCTGCGTCGCGCCATGACGCTGCAGGCGCTGCTCGGTGGCGACCGACCCGCCACCGACGTGTTCGAGCTGGCCGCATCCGGACTCGACCGAACCAACAGCCTCGACCTGCCACCGGAAGCCGACGAGCTGCGCACGCACATCCGGGCCGATACCCTCGAGCTGGCCAAGCTCGATCCGAATGCCCAGGTCGACGAGCTGATCGCCACCGGCTACGTCATGCCGCACTGGCCCAAGCCGTGGGGCCGGGCCGCCGGCGCGGTCGAGCAGCTGCTCATCGAGGAGGAGTTCGCCACCGCGGGTGTCAAGCGGCCGGACTACGGAATCACCGGATGGGTGATCCTGACCCTGATCCAGCACGGAACGCCTTGGCAGATAGAACGATTCGTGGAGAAAGCGCTGCGCAAGGACGAAATCTGGTGCCAGTTGTTCTCCGAGCCCTCGGCGGGATCGGACGCCGCGGCGGTCAAGACCCGGGCGACTCGGGTCGACGGCGGCTGGCGGATCACCGGGCAGAAGGTGTGGACCAGCGGCGCGCACTATTGCCGTCGGGGTCTGGCGACCGTGCGCACCGACTTCGACGTGCCCAAGCATGCCGGCATCACGATGGTGATCGTCGACATGAAGGCACCCGGGGTCGAGGTGCGACCACTGCGGCAGATCTCCGGCGGCTCGGACTTCAACGAGGTGTTCTTCAACGACGTGTTCGTCCCCGACGAGGACGTCGTCGGCGAACCGAACTCGGGGTGGACGGTCGCGCGGGCCACGCTCGGCAACGAGCGGGTCAGCATCGGCGGCGGCGCGGGTGGGCTTGCACCGGCATCGGCGTGGCTGGTCGCACTGGTGGCCTCTCACGGTGACCGGGTGGCCGGTGCGGTGCAGCGGGTCGGGCGCTTCCTGGCCGAGGACCACGCCCTGCGGCTACTCAACCTGCGCCGTGCCGTGCGCAGCATCGAGGGTGCGGGGCCGGGCCCGGAGGGCAACATCACCAAGCTCAAGCTGGCCGAACACTTCGCCGAGCAGGGTGCGATCGCCGCGGCGCTGATCGGCCCCGACGTGGCGCTCGAAGGCGGGGAGGGGGAGCTGGCCGCCCGGGCGGCCATGGGCGCCCGGGCCATGTCGATTGCCGGCGGCACCTCGGAGGTCACCCGCAACCAGATCGCCGAACGTATCCTCGGCATGCCCCGCGACCCGCTGATCAAGTAGGCGCCGGCCCGGTCTCCGTCGCTGGTGTTGCGCGCCGAGCTGCCATCCTCAGAGGCGGCCGGCCAGCCGGGTGAGGATCTGCGCCGCCGAATCGTCGGTGGCACTGCGGTAGCCGGTACCCGCCCACAGATGCACGAGATCCGGTTGACCCGCGGCGGCGGCCGCCTTGCGCAGGGGGCTGGTGAGGTGGTGGATCGCCGGATAGCCCAGCGGTGCCTGCGCCTGGTAGGTGTCGATGAAGGCGTTGCGCAGTGCACGCGCCGGGCGCCCGGTGAATGCGTGAGTGAGGACGGTTTCGGTTCGGACCGGATCGATCAGAGCCGACCGGTGGATGGCCGACGCCCCGCTCTCCTGGGCCCGCAGCAGCGCGGTACCCACCATGGTGGCATCGGCGCCGGCCCCGACGGCCGCGGCTACGTCGTCGGCCGTCGCCAGGCCCCCGGCGGCCACGATGGGCCGATCGGTGTCCATCCTGATCCGCGCGACGAGATCGGTCAGCGCCATCGGCGCCGGCGGGCGCTGCGGGGTGAACGTGCCGGAATGGCCGCCGGCGTTGCGGCCCTGCACGGCAAGCACGTCCACCCCGGCTGTCACCCCGAGGCCGGCCTCCGCGCTCGACGTGACGGTCTGGATGACGGTAGTGCCGACCTTCTGCAGCGCCTTGATCAGGGCCGGGTCGGGCATCCCGAAGGTGAAGCTGACCACGGGCACCGGATCGGACAGCAGCAGGTCGGTCTTGGCGCCGAAGTGGTCGTCGTCCTCGACGGGGTCGGCGGGCAGCGTGAGCGCGAACCGGTCGGCCTCCCGCTGCATCGCCGCCGCATAGGTGCGGTAGGCGCCCGGGTCGACGGGAACCCCGTTGGGCGCGAAGATGTTGACGCCGAACGGCACTGCGGCCGAACGGACCTGGGCGATCTCGGACCGGATCGCGTCGGGAGTCTTGTACCCGGCGGCCAGGAACCCCAGCGCGCCGGCGCGAGCGGCGGCCAGCACCATGGCAACGGTCGACGGGCCGCCGGCCATCGGTGCGGCGGCGACGGGCAGGCTGATCCCCAGATCCGACAAGGGTGATCTCATCGGCGTGACCCTACGGGTTGGGGAACAGCCGTGGAAAGAGGTCATGGAGCCGTTGTTGAACACCGGGGTTCGGCTCCGGTGCGGGCCAATCCGGGGCAGGCGGGGCGAGCACGATCGTGGACGCCGTGGCCGTGGCAATGAGTTCCGGCGGCGGGGCGGGCGCCGCCGGTGGTGGTGCAGAGGGCGACGCGGCCATCGGGGGTGGTACAGCGGAGGCGGTTGTGGTGGGCGACGGCGGTGGCGGTGCTTGAACGTCGACTTGTGGTCTGGTCGAGTCGCTGGAGACGACGAGGACGCCGATGACCAGCGCGGCCAGCGCGATGATGCCGAGGACCGCCAGCGCGACGGTGGTCCAGCGGCGCTGCCCGAGGGTGAAGTCGGGTGGGGGCGTAGCCTGCCCGCCGGCCGACCGCGGCTGGTCGTCCGCGGCGCCCGGTGGCGCGGTGTCGGGGTCGGAGTCGGTGAAGATGGTGGACGAACCTCCGCGTTTCGTGCCGGCCCTCGCGTGGGCCGGCGGCCCAACGCTGGGCGTGCGGTCGAGTGTAGTGACGGTTGCCGGGGACGGCCGCACCGTGCGGTCCGCCACTCTCGCGTCACCAGGGTCAGCGGGCGACGATCACAGGTATGCGGGCGGTTTGGGCGACATCGGTGCCCACCGACCCGAGCAGCATTCCGGTGAACCCGCCCCGGCCCCGGCTTCCGACGACGAGCAGCTGTGCGGAGTCGGATTGCTCGACCAATTGGCGTGCCGGATGGTCGCAGACGACGACGCGGCACACGTTGACGTCTGGGTAGCGGTCCTGCCATCCGGCCAAACGCTCCGCGAGGACGCACTCGGCCTCCGACCGCACGGCCGGCCAGTCGGGAACGCGGATCCCGAACATGGCCGTGTCACTCCAGGCGTGCAGGGCGACCAGTTCCACTCCACGCCAAGATGCTTCCTCGAAGGCGATCGTGGTAGCCAACTCCGATGCGGGAGAGCCGTCGATGCCGACCACCACCGGTGCCTGCGAGGGGCGGGGCCCACCTTGGTCGTGGATGACCGCGACGGGACAGTGCGCATGATGGACCAGACCAGTGCTGACCGACCCGAGCAGGCGTCGGCCTACCGCGCCGCGGCCGTGGCTGCCGACAACCACCAACTCGGCACTCTGGGACAACTCAGCGAGGCTGGGAACGGGGCGGCCGATCCTCAACTCCGTACGGACCTCGACCTGACCCTCCCGGCCCGCGTAATCCTCGGCGGTCTTGAGCGCGTTGTCGAGGATCGTGCGTCCCTCGTCCTGTTGCCGCTGCAGGTAATTCGCCGGCGTCGGCATCGGGATACCGCGCAACGTCGTCGCCATCGGCGGATTGAGCACGTAGACCGCGGTCAGCGGCAGGTTGCGCAGGGCTGCATCGCGGGCCGCCCACACCGCTGCGGCAGTCGACGGACTCGAGCCGTCGACGCCGACGACGATCCTGTACCGGGTTGTCGAACCGGACATTCGCGGTTCCTCACGAGACCTGTGTCCAGGGTTGGCAGTTCTCCGTCTTGAAGGCTGCCACCGTGTCCGGGACCTTGGCGTACATCGGCCCCAGGGAAGAATTTGCGTCGACCAGATCGCTGTCGGTTGCCTCGGGTGCGCTGTGTGTCGACCACGAGCAAAGCGAGATCGGCGCTACGTCACCGAACACCAGAACAAGAGGATTCGACGGCCCCTGTGTGCGGTAGGTGCCCGGTTCGATATCGGTCCCCACGCGAAAGACCCCGTTCCCGGGGATTTGGCCGCCCGGTTGCGCAAGGGCCGGCGATGCAAGTGCGATTGCCATGGCGCAGGAGGCAATTCCAGCCAATGTGCGAGACCCGACCGCTGGCTGCATCTTCCTCGCCCTTCCTGTGCGGAAGCTCCTCATCGCAGCGTATGCCCGAGTCGGCCTGGGTGGGCTCAATTGTGCGACGGGAAATTCAGCTGGGCTGCTTGCCGCGATCCGACTTCGGTGAACAATTCTGCGATCTTGTCTTCTGCATGGACCATCGGGCATGCTGCGTGGCGTGACGGGTGCCGACAAACTGGTGATCGGGGCGAGCGGATTCCTGGGCTCGCGAGTGACGCGCCAACTCGTCGAGCGCGGTGAGAACGTGCGGGTGATGCTGCGCGAGACGAGTTCGACCCGCGGTATCGACGACCTTCCGGTGCAGCGCTTCTACGGCGATATCTTCGATGACGAGGCGCTGCGCACCGCGATGGCCGGCTGTGACGTGGTGTTCTACTGCGTCGTCGACACCCGGGCCCATCTGCGTGACCCGGCACCGCTGTACCGGACGAACGTCGAGGGCCTGCGGCACGTGCTCGACGCCGCCGTCGGGGCCGACCTGCGCCGGTTCGTCTTCACCAGCACGATCGGCACGATCGGCCTCAGCGACTACGGCCCGGCCACCGAGGAGACCCCGTTCGAGTGGGGGAACAAGGCGGGCGACTACATCCGCTCCCGGGTGGCCGCCGAGGACCTGGTGCTGGCCTACAGCCGCGACAAGGGCCTGCCCGCCGTGGCGCTGTGCGTCGCGAACACCTACGGGCCGGGGGACTGGCAGCCGACACCGCACGGCTCCCTGGTCGCCGCGGCGGCTGCCGGAAAGCTGCCGTTCTACATGGACGGCATGGCCACCGAGGTGGTCGGCATCGACGATGCCGCCGTTGCGCTGCTCCTGGCCGCCGACCACGGCCGCGTCGGGGAGCGCTACATCATCTCCGAACGCTTTCTGCCCTACCGCGAGCTCTACCAGACCGCCGCGCGGGCCGCGGGCCGCCCCGCACCCAGATGGGGCATCCCGAAGGCGGTGATGCGTGCCATCGGAGTCCTCGGCAGCGCCGCGGGTGCCCTGGCGCGCCGGGACTTTCCCCTCAACCGCACCACGGTGCGGCTGATGGACGTCATGTCGCCGATGGACCACTCCAAGGCGATCCGTGAACTCGGCTGGCGGCCGCGACCGGTGCAGGAGTCGATTCGAGAGGCCGTCGAGTTCTTCGATCGACGCCGCCGCAGCCGCGTCAGCTGACCCCGGCTACGCTTGCGCCCGCAGCAGGCTCACTCCGGGCGCGCGGTCGACAGCCGCCGCGAGATCGGTGGAGTCGACCGGGCCTGACCGCACGACACGGGAGCCGCCGGACTCCCACTCCCCGCGCACCTCGCCCATCGGCGCTCCGGCGTAGACCACCACCACCGCCGTCGTTCCCGTCGTCAGGGTGTCGACCACGATGTCCAGGTCGGCCTGGCCGAGCAACGTCGAGTCCGCTGCATCGAAGACCGCCAGGTCGGGATCGACCCGGCCGGCGGGCACGGTGCTGGCCACACCCTTGATCGAGCGGATGAACTCCACGTCCAGCACGCGGATCGCACCGGTGCCGGCCAGCCGGCTGAGCCGGTCGAACCCGGTCCTAACCGTTGCGGGGTCGCTGAACTCGACGACCACGTAGTCGGCGGGCCCGGGGGCGTCCTCGTTCACGCACTCTTCATAGCATCCGGCGGGTGCGCATGTCCGCCCTGGTGGTCACCGGCGGGCGGCGTTCACCAGTTCCAGTGTCGCCAGGGTGGCGGTTGCCAGCGCCGAGACGTCCTGCTCGCCCAGGGTGCCGCAGACCCAATCCCAGTGGGCGGCCACGGTGTCGCCGGGTTCCGGGGGCGGGGCCAGCGACGTCCCCTCCCGGTTCCAGCGCACCGTCTCGGCGGTGGGGTCGCCCAGCATCAGCAGTCCGCCGTCGAATCGCAGCGGTTGTGAGAGCAGTACGGCATGCTCGTCATCCACCGAATCGACGGTGCCCCAGCGGATTCGGCACGCCTGCAGAATCCGCAATGGTGTGCCGGGGTCGGCGTCGAGGAACCGCACCCAGGGATAGACGGCGAACACGTGGAAGCTGTGATGGGCCAACACCCGGTCGGCGGCCACCCGGTCGAGTACGCCGGTGGGCTGGCCGGCGAACGCGTCGCGCAGGCGTTGCAGCAGCGCCGCCGGATCGACCCGATCCAGCAGTGGGCCGCCCACCCAGTAGCTCCGCACCACGTCGGTCTTCAGCGGGTCGTCCATGCCGCCGGCCGCGGCGATCTCTTGCAGGTACGGCCAGGCGCCGTCGAACCCCTGTGCATGGTCCGCGATTTCGTCGTGGCCGGCGCCATGTAACAAGACCGAGGCATCCGGTGGTCCGCAATAGCCCAGCTCATTGGGAGGAAATGCAAAGCGTGCGAACAACTCCCAGCCCTGCGCGGTCGACGGGTGCGCAGTCGTCATCGCAGTTCACCGTCGTCCTGGCCGTCTTGGTCTTCACTGAGCCCGGAACCCATGAGCTTGAGTCCGGACAGGGCGGCCCGGGCGCCGGCCGCGTCGGTCTTGTCGACGACGAAACCCATGTGGATGATCACCCAGTCGCCCGGGGCGAAGGTCTCCTCGGCCAGCATGCCGATGTTGACCTTGCGGTGTTCACCTTCGACGTCGACGAGTGCCAATTGCCCGCCATAGCCTTCCAGCAGCGACACCACGCGACCGGGTATGCCCAGACACATCGTTCAGCCCTCCTGTACCGCCCGTTCGGAACGCAGCATCGCCACCGCCGCCGTCACCGCATCCACGGCTCCGGCGATCGCCGCACGGACGGGCTCGCTCAGTCCGATCCCATCGGAGACATCGGCGGCCTGGCACCCGACCACGATCGTGCGGGGCGCGGCGCCGCCGAGCGCACGCAGGCTGGCGAACACCGTGCCCGGGTCCATGCCGTGCGCGTCGAGTGCGGCCGTCGCCGCCAGCGATTCCTGGTCGGCCTCGAACACCCGCAGCGAACCCGGTGCGCCGCGGCCGGGCACGGCGTCGACGAGCACGAGTGCCGCCCAGTCCTCCAGGAGGTCGTAGGCAAGGTGCACGCCGCCGATTCCGTAGTCGACGACCCGCACCGACTCGTCTGCGGCGAACCGACCGCCGACATGGCGAATCACCTCGGGCCCGAAACCGTCGTCACCGAGGAAGATGTTGCCGATGCCAGCGATGAGAACCCGCGACGTCATCGCGCCGCCAGCCGCATTACATGTGTCGCATTCTCAGGTAGCGCCGGATATCCGGTATCGATCGCAGTCCGACGACCACGCCGGCCAGGATTATCAGCGCCACGACGATCGTCGCGATCCACCCTACGACGTCCATCTCGAACTCCTTTCGGGGCTGTGCGGTTCGGTGTCGAGCGGCTCGAGTTCGTCGGGTGCGAAATACAGGTAGCGCCCGTACCACTCGTGCAGGTCGGCGGCGGGGTCGTCGTCGACGACGACGGCCACGTGGGTGTTGCCGTCGACGTCTTCGTGCACGGCCGTGACGCGTGCGGTCCGTCCGGCGACGAAGATGTCCTGTGCGTCCGCACGCCGGCTCGGGCGCAGCCGGACCCGGCTGCCTCGGGCCACCCGAACACCGTTGACCAGGACGGCGTCGACCCCGGGACGGACAGCCTCGTCCGCCAACGGATCCCACCAGTCGACGCCGTCGGGTACGTCGGGAACCAGCCCGGCCGGGGACGTCTCGGTCCCCGCCCGGGGGTCGCGCAGCACCCCGTGGAGTCGCTGCATCGCTTCCGGCGACATCGCGTCGCAGCGCTCGATGATCTGCGCGGCCAGCGGGTCGGTGGCCCGGGCCTGCGCCTTCTCCTCGTCGGTCATCGTCATCACCCGCAGGGTGAGGATCTCGTCGATCTCCGTCGAGTCGTAGAGAGCCCCTTCGCTCTGCTCGGCCACCTCGGGATGGTCGTAGAGGATGATCGGCGAGATCAGCAGCAGATCGTGGTCGCCCGGGTTCCCGGCCAGCACCGGGAAGCAGCGGTGTTGGCTGCAGAGGCTCACCGCGGCAACCGCGGGTGGTGGCGGTTCGATCAGCGAGATGAACCGGCCCCCAGCGATTTCGGCGATGACATGGGTGCCGATCATCGAACCGGCGATCGCCTCGCCCTTGTCCGCGGCGGGCGGGCCGGTGTTGGCGATGGTGAGGGTGACCCGGTCCAGTCCGTCCGCACGCGTCGCGTCGACGGTGACCAACCCACGGATCTCGCGGCGCGTGCGCACCAACCGTCCCCCGGTGAGGTTTTCGAACTCGACGCCCGCCGGCACTTCCAGCGGCAGCGTCCACGAACGCTGGGGGCCGCACAGCTCCATGGGTGCCACGTCGATCTCGCACTCGATGGCCTCATCCCAGGTCAGCCAGGAGCCGGCCGGTGTGGTGAGCTCATCGGTGGGCAGGAACCGTCCGTCATCGGTGCCGCATTCGGCCTGCCGGTGCTGCAACTGCAGAAATCGAACGAGTAACTTCAGGGTGCCGCCGCCCTCGACGAGGAACTGCGCAGCCAGCGAGTCCTCCTCGCCCAGGCCGGCTTCGGCCGCACCCGGAGGTCCGAGCACGCCGAACTGCCACCGGCACTGGTTCTTCTGCGACGTCGCCCGGTACGGGTACAGGAGATAGCCCTCGTAGAGCACCGCGTCGGCGATGGTGCGCGCGCGACCCGCCCGCGCTGGCGGGCGGGTGTCCATGCGCGATCCGCCTTCGCTTCTCGCTTGGGTGTTCATGCCCGCTCCCCGGATGACCCGTTGGCATGCACCGTGAGCGGTTCCGCACCCGTCAGCAGTGCTGTCACGGCGTCGTCGAGGTTCAGCAGCCCGTGCGCCGACTTGTAGTTGGCCAGTGCGGCGACCGTCTCGTGCGGCAGCCGTACCCAGCCGGCGCCGGGAAAGTGCTGCGCGATCAGGTCGCGCCACACCGCGACGGGCAGGTCGTAGTGGTCCTCGCAGCCCCAGGACACCTGGCGGATGCTGAACCCGCGCTCGCCGGAGGCGAAGATCGTTCCGCTGAAGAGGAACTGCAGGGGAATTGCGCCGTCGCGCAGGGCATGGAAGTACTTGGCCGCCGCGACTTCGAGATCATAGGTGCACTGCAGCGCAAGGTTCGCCTCGGTGTATCCGACGAAGCCGGGCACCATCGCCGTCGCATGCTGCCACAGGAAGGTTCGTTGGGTGGTGGCCCAGCGTTCGCGAGGACCGAACAGGTCGGTCAGCCCTTCGGATTCCTCGTCGCCGTAGCCGCGCCGGAGGGGCTCGATGCGGACCTGGCAGCGCAGCGCGATCGCCTGGATCGGCTGGTCGTCGGGGGCCGTGATGGCGATGCTGGCGGCCAGCGTCGGCGTCACGGAGTAGCGTTCGGGCGTCACTTCGCGCACCGTGAACGTCACATCCCCTGCCCGCCCGGTCATGGCAACTGCACCACGCTGCGCCCGGCGACCCGGGCGAAGAAGCCGTCGATGAAATCACGCGCATCGGAGCCCCCGTCGAAACCGCGCCAGAGCAGGCGCAGTCCGCCGATGAACTCGTAGCAGGTGTCGATGGGCACCAGCCAGCATTCGGGTGGTCCGGCGTCGGGCACACGCACCAGCAGCGCCTCCACGTCGTCGGCGAGCAGGCCCACACGTGGATCGGTGGCCACCGTGGACCATGCCGCCATGTCGAGTTCGGATTCGGTTGCCCCCGCGGGCCCCGGATAGAACGCGACCGTGCGGTCCAGGTCGGAATTGCGGAAGAAGAACGCGAACCCCACCGGAATCTGCAGTGCCTCCCATTCCCGGCGGCCCAGCGTGAACTCGGGGAATGCCAGGAAGCGGTCCGGCACGGCGCGGTAGCGCAGTGCGGCGTTCTGGTCGGTGAACAGCAGATAGCAGCTGCGGCACACGCACATCAGCTGCCGGGCACCCGCATCGACCACATGCTGGTGCTCGTCGGTGATCGGATTGGCGCACATCTCGCAGCGTTCGCCCGCCGGTTCGGGTGGGCGGGGATCGGCACGGATCCTGGCCAGGACGTCGAACGGTCCGGCGGCCCCGGAGTCTGCCGAGATGTTCTGGGTCATGCGCTGGCTCCCATCGGTTGGGCCGGCACTGCCATCGAGAGCACGCCGCCGCGGGGTAGGACCGGCACCGGTTGGAGGCGAGGGGCGGTGTCGGCCACCCCCGCGCCGGCGTGCAGGACGTCGTAGCGGGCATGACAGCGCGGGCAACGCAGAATTTGTCCGGTCAGCTGCGCGCCCGCCAGTGAGCCGCTGCATGCCGGGCAGTGGTCGAGATAGGCCAACACCTGATCGCCCACCCGGCACGCCAGTACGTTCGCATCGCCGACCGCGAAGCCGCCGACTTCACCGTCCCGCAGTTCGGCGAGGTCGGGAACCGGGTGCCAGCTGGTCGGCCGGTGGCCGCCGGCGCGGACCTGCTCCAGAAGCGACTCGACCGGGATCACCGCGCCGTCCGTCTCCGGCTCGACGGTCACCACCTGTATCGAGGTGACCTCCGGCGCGGCGGCGCGAACGGCGTCTTCGACGGTGAGTTCCAATGTCACCGCCGAGGACGGACAGCCCTTGCAGTTGCCCGAGAACTCCAGGCGGACGGTGGATCCCTCGGCGCCGTCGGTCACGTCGAGCAGCCGCACGTCGCCACCGTGCGAGCCGAGATACGGCCGCACCGTGTCCAGCGCGTGGGCCACCCGCCGGGTGACGTCGTGGGGATGCAGGCCGTGCACCAGCAGCAGGCTGGCGACCAGGTCGTCGGCAACCAGCCGGTCGACGACCGCCGGGTCGCCGACTCCATCCACGATTCGCGCCAGCACGGCTCCGTACAGGTCGACGACCTCGCGCACCAGCTTCTCGGCACGTCCCTGTGCCACGGGCCCGTCCGCCGCGCTCGCTTCCAGTAGGTGCTGGATTCGCCCACCCGCCGAACGCCAGTATGTCTCGTCGACGTCGTGAGATCTTGCGGGGTCCGGGCCCATCCCCGTCACTCCCCGGTCAGCGACTGCGTCGGCGAGTGCAGTTTCTCCAGTGTCTTGCCCTCGCCGAGGTACATGTGCACCCCACACGGCAGGCACGGGTCGAAACTGCGCACTGTGCGCATGATGTCGATGCCCTTGAAGTGTTCGCGGTCGTTCTCCTCGAAGATCGGCTGACCCTGCACGGCGTCCTCGTAGGGGCCGGGCGTGCCGTAGCTGTCGCGCGGGTTGGCGTTCCACGGGGTTGGGGGATAGGGGTGGTAGTTCGCGATCTTGCCGTCCCGAATGACCATGTGGTGGCTCAGTACGCCGCGCACCGCCTCGGTGAAGCCGCAGCCGATGCCCTCGTCGGGCACCTCGAAGCTCTCCCAGGTCTTGGTCCGCCCGGCGCGGATCTCGGCGAGCGCCTTCTCCGCGAAGTGCAGCGCGCACGCCGCGGAGTAGGCCTGGAAGTATGTGCGGGCCCGGTTGCGCTCGATCGTATTGCTGCCCTGGGTGGGAACCTTCCACTCCAGCTCGACCGGGCCCTTGAGCGCGGTCTTGGGCAGGTTGATCTGCACGCTGTGCCCGGTGGCCTTCACGTAACCGACGTCGACCAGGCCGGCCAGCGCGGTGGACCACAGCCGGGCCAGCGGGCCGCCGCCGGTGTCCAGGGCCAGATGGTCGGTGCCGTCGAACCAGCGCGGCGACATCACCCAGCTGTAGTTCTCGTCGAAGTCACGCTTCTGCGGTCGCGGGTTGGTGTGCTGGTTCCACGGATGACGCCGGTCCACCGGATTGCCCAGCGGATCGGTCTTGACGAACATCTCCTGGTCGTTCCAGTCGTCATAGTAGGAGTGGCCCAACAGGATTCGGATGCCCAGGTTGATGTCGACCAGGGAGTGGGTGACCAGTTTGCCGTCGACGACCACCCCGGGGGTGACGAACATGGCGTTGCCCCACTGCTCCATGTCCTTGTAGGCGAAGTTGCACACCTCGGGATCCTGGAAGGATCCCCAGCAGCCCAGCAGGGTGCGGCGCAGGCCGACCTTGTCGTAGCCCGGCAACGCCTCGTAGAAGAAGTCGAACAGGTCGTCGTGCATCGGCACGACCGCCTTCATGAACTCGACGTAGCGCATCAGCCGGGTCATGTAGTCGGTCATGAGCTGGATGGTGGCCACCGTGCCGATCCCGCCCGGGTACAGCGTGGACGGATGCACGTGGCGACCTTCCATGAGGCAGAACATCTCCCGGGTGTAGCGGCTGACCTGCAGCGCCTCCCGGTAGAACTCGCCGGTGAAGGGGTTGAGTGCACGCATGATGTCGGCGATCGTGCGGTAGCCGTGCATGTCGGCGTGCGGAGCCGCGGTGTTCTCCGCCTTGGCCAGCACCCCGGGATTGGTCTCGGAGACCATCTTCTCGCAATAGTCGACCCCCACCAGGTTCTCCTGGAAGATGTTGTGGTCGAACATGTATTCCGCGGCCTCACCGAGGTTGATCAGCCACTCGCCCAGGTGCGGCGGTTTGACCCCGTAGGCCATGTTCTGCGTGTAGCACGAGCAGGTGGCGTGGTTGTCACCGCAGATCCCGCAGATCCGGCTGGTGATGAAATGCGCGTCGCGCGGGTCCTTGCCTTTCATGAACAGCGAGTAGCCGCGAAAGATCGACGATGTGCTGTGGCACTCGACGACCTCGCGGTTGTCGAAATCGATCTTGGTGTAGATGCCGAGGCTGCCGACGATCCGGGTGATCGGGTCCCACGCCATTTCGACGAGGGAGCCCGGCTCCTTGTTGCTCTGTGACGGCTCGGGAATGATCGTTGTCATCGAACTGGTTCCTTCGATTCTTTCGAGTGCGGGTCGGCTTGTCCGGTGGACCGGCCGGTTGCCGGTGCGGACGAGCCGCGGTGCGTCACCAGGTGCGGCGCGCGCCCGTGGTGAGTTCCTTGCCCCGATGCCGCCACTTGGGTTCCTTGTCGACGGTGTGGCCGGTGATGTGGCGCAGGCTGCGGATCACCGACCCGTAGAGTCCCGACGCCGTCGTAGAGAGTTTGCCGCCCGGTGGTTCGTCCATGAACGGCATGAACTTGTCCGGGAAGCCGGGCATGGTGCAGCCGATGCAGATGCCGCCGACGTTCGGGCACCCGCCGACACCGTTGATCCAACCACGTTTGGGCACATTGCATTTCACGACCGGGCCCCAGCACCCGAGTTTGACGATGCACTTGGGCGATCCGTATTCGGTGGCGAAGTCGCCCTGCTCGTAGTAGCCGGCCCGGTCGCACCCCTCATGGACGGTCGCACCGAACAGCCACTGGGGCCGCAGCGCGTCGTCGAGGGGAATCATCGGTGCCTGGCCGGTGGCCATATACAGCAGGTACGTCAGCGTCTCCGACAGGTTGTCGGGGTGGATCGGGCAGCCCGGAACGCACACGATCGGAATGCCGGCCTTGCTCTTCCAGTCCCAGCCGAGGTAGTCCGGAACACCCATCGCCCCAGTCGGATTGCCCGCCATCGCATGGATTCCGCCGTAGGTGGCGCAGGTGCCGACCGCGACCACCGCGGTGGCCTTGGGCACCAGCCGGTCGAGCCATTCGCTGGTGGTCATCGGCTGCCCGGTGGCGGGGTCGTTGCCGAACCCGCACCAGTAGCCCTCGTCGTGGAGCGCTTCGTTGGGAATCGATCCCTCGACCACCAGCACGAACGGGTCCAATTCGCCGCGCTCGGCTCGGAAGAACCACTCCAGAAAGTCGTCGGCCCCGCCGTTGGGTCCGCACTCGAAATCGATCAGAGGCCAGTGCACGGCAACCTTCGGCAGACCGGGGAGTGCTCCGAGTGCGATCTCCTCGACGCTGGGTTGGGTGGCGGCAGTCAACGCCACCGAATCACCGTCACAACTGAGGCCCGCGTTGATCCACAGAACGTGGATCAGCGTTTCTTCCGCTTTGACTGCTGCTTCCGTTGGCATGTTGCAGCTTCCCGGGGCTGGCTTGGGCTGATTTCCGCCCCTGGCGCCGCTGGAGTCGACCGTCGGCCCTCTTGCGCGACGCTGTTTCCGGGTCTACTCCGGCCTCGGTGTGATGTCAACCACACCCGCAAGCCTGTGTTTTCGCTGGCAAGGACTGCGCTGACGTCAATATCGGCGGCGGCTCGACGGTGGTGCCCGGGCGGTGCGCCGTGCCCCCGACCCGGCGCGTCGGCAAGCCCCCGACCAGCTGAAATAAGGTAGCCCTTATTTATTGGTCGAGATCGTTCATGCTGAGACGATGACGATCGATCACCCCGGGGCCGAGCCGGCCGCCTGCCACTGCCGCATGCCGTTCCCGCAGGGCCGGCCGCCGACGGTCGTTCGCCCCGACAGCTCCGCCGACGACGCGCACGGTATCGAGACCGTCGTCATCGAGGAACGCGGGCACTGGGCGGTGGACATCGTCGTGGTGTTCTCCGAAGGTGTGGTGCGCAAGCGCATCAGCACCTACCGCACCCGTGGGCGCGCCGAGCTCGCGGCGAGCCTGATCAAACGCGCCGCCGAACGCGACTGCCGGAGACCGCGGGCCGGCTGAGGCGTCATCGGCCGGCGAACCGGCGCAACCAGTCGAACCAGGCCGGCATGCCTTCTCCGGTCCGTGCGCTGACCGGCAGGATCGTCGCGGTCGGATTGACCTCGCGGATGTGTTCGAGGCAGCTGTCGACGTCGACGTCCAGGTGGGGTACCAGATCGATCTTGTTCAGCAATACCACGTCGACCGACCGGAACATCACCGGGTATTTCAGCGGCTTGTCCTCGCCCTCGGTCACCGAGTAGACCATCGCCTTGGCGTGCTCGCCGACGTCGAACTCCGCCGGACACACCAGATTCCCCACGTTCTCGATGATCACCAGGTCGAGTGCCGGCAGGTCGAGTCCCTGCAGTGCGCGGTTGACCATCGGCGCGTCCAGATGGCACTCGCCGCCGAATCCGTTGTTGGTGTTGAGCAATGACACCTGCGCACCGCGCCCGGCGAGCTTGGCGGCGTCGAGGTCGGTGGCGATATCGCCCTCGATCACCCCGACCGCCAGGTGGCCGGCGAGCTCGTCGAGCGTGGCCGCGAGCACCGTGGTCTTGCCGGAACCCGGTGAGCTCATCAGATTCAGCGCGCGAATCCCGTTGGTCTCGAATGCGGTGCGGTTGACGTCGGCGCGGGTGTCGTTCTCGGCGAAGATCGCCTCCAGCACGTCGATGCGCTGCGTGCCGGTCGCATACCCACTGTGATCGCCGTGGTCGTGCTCGTGCTCGTGCTCGCCGTGGTCGTGAGTGTGCACGGTGCCGTCGGCGTGCGCGTGTTGGTGGGTGTGCCCGGAGTCATCGTCGTGGCGGTGAAATCGACCCATGATGAAGACCTTTCGCTCGGCTGCGGTCAGGACACGTCGAGGGAGGTGACCAGGAACTCGTTGCCGCGCACCACCTCCACGTCGGCGCTTTCGCACTGCGGGCAGCACACCGACCACCGGGAGGTGATCTCGGAGTACTGCCCGCAGCTGTGGCAATTCACCTCGGCGGCGACGAACTCCAGTTCGAGTTCGGCGTCGGGCATGCTCTCGTGGTCGCGCACCAGGCTCCAGCAGAACGACAGCGACTCTGGGACCACCTGGCGCAGGGCACCGATCTGCACACGCACCACCTCGACGTGGCGGCCCGCCGCGTAGGGCTTGACCACTCCGACGATCGCGTGGCACAGCGACAATTCATGCACCGTCGCCCACTAGCCTTTCTCGTTGGCCCGACCCGTCCGGCCTGGTTCGTGCAGGCCTGCACCCTACCGTGCGCCGTCTTTGCGGCCAGGGCGATCCCGGGCGGAAGAACGCAGAGTTTCGGTGCGAAATTGTGATTGTGGTCATAGCGGTGCCGGACTAGCGTGGATTTCATCCACCCGTGCGGGCAACCCCCGCTGCGGGTAGCGTTCACCGCTCAGGAGGTTCATGAGCACCTTTGTACTCCTGTACCCGACGGGCTAGGCGAGGGTGACTGTGTTGAACATTCGGGTCCGCCTCGACATCACCGGTGTGGTACAGGGTGTCGGCTTCCGCCCGGCAGTCGCGCGGATCGCCGCCGAACTCGGGCTCGGCGGG
>Ga0210086_1000826_pt1 | contig 16886 bp, 16 predicted proteins | sample China_Galinas_PW_3_FD_184867 | JGI IMG/M metagenome (GOLD analysis project Ga0210086, IMG submission 184867) | Wetland microbial communities from San Francisco Bay, California, USA, that impact long-term carbon sequestration - China_Galinas_PWB_D2... | ecosystem: Environmental > Aquatic > Marine...
CCACGATTTCCAGCACGGTCTGGAACGTCCCGCCATGGACTTGCGCCCGCCGCAGGCCGAGCCAGGAGCCGAGCACCAGAACCGCCATAATCGCCCAGGTCGTGGCCACCGGCCGGCTGACCGGGACCGGGCCCAGGTAGAACAGGATTTCGGGCGCGAGCGGGCCGCCGGCCATGATCAGCCTACAGCCAGGCGGCGCTGAACCACGGTCCGTGCGATCAGGAACCCCGCGAGGGCCGCGAGCAGCGGCACGGCCCCCTGTTGCGCGACGATCCAGAAGAACGACACGGCCAAGGCGCCGCGGAGAAGATGGAGCGGCGCCACCCGGGCGAGTCCGGCGCTGCTGGCGTACAGCCGAACGGAGCGATAAAGCAGCGCGAAGTAAAGGATGCCGACGATTATCCCGGCGACAGCAAAAACGGCGGCGGACAGCCAATTCATCGATCCGATTCCTTACGGACTCTTTGCCAGGCGAGGTAAGAACCGATCGAGGCGCCGAGAAAAATCAGTGCACCGGTGAAGAATATTCCACTGTCGAAGGTTCTGTCGAGCCACCGGCCAAGCAGCACGCCGATCAGGATCGGTGTGACGATGAGCCATCCGAGCACGTTTATCATCGACAGGTTCTGCCAGATGGGGCGTTCGCCTTCCTGTTTCCATCGCTCTTCTCTGCGCTCGCGCAGGCGGACGGCGCGATGCATCTCGCGCTGCTCACGGTCGTCGCGCGAGCCGGTCATCGCGGGCCACCGGGCTCGCCCGGGCCCGGGGCGAAGGGCGGGGCGGTGGGCTGCGGCACGGGACGGCGCCCGGCGTCGAGATAGCGCTGCAGCTGGCGAATCGCCGCGAGGTGCAGCCGTGCGGTCGACACGCGGGATTCCGCCTCGGCGCGCGCCTCGTCGCGGAACCGGGCCAGAACGGCGTGCCCGAGCCGGCGCAGCGTGTCCTCGCCGACCGCCTCGCGCGTCGCCACCTCCACCAGGTCGCCGCCGCGAACGATCAGGACGCCGCCCCGGACGGCCACGTAATGCTCCTCGTCGGCGTGGTTGCGCCAGGTGATCACGGTCACGCTCAAGACGGTGACGAAATCGGCGTGCCCGGGCAGGATACCGAAGGCGCCGGTCTCGTCCTCGGCGCGGACGTGGCGGACCTCGGCGACATCGACGACGACCGAAAGCGGGGTGGTGACCAGGAGCCTCATGCCGCGCCGCCGTCGGCCTCCCGTTCCTTCGCCGCCGCGTCGTCGAGGGTGCCGACCATGTAGAGCGAACTTTCCGCCCAGTCGTCGGTCTCGCCTCCGAGGATGGCCTCGCAGCCGCGCAGCGTCTCCTCGAGCGGGACCGTGACGCCTTCGCGCCCGGTGAACTGCGAGGTCACGGCGAAGGGTTGTGAGAGGAAGCGGATGAGCCGCCGCGCGCGGCGCACCGCGGTGCGATCGGCCGCTCCGAGCTCCTCCATGCCGAGCAGGGAGATGATCTCCTGAAGCTCGCGATAATGCTCGACCAGGCGGCGCACGGCCTCGGCGGTGTCGTAATGCGCCTGCCCGACGTGGCGCGCGTCGAGCAGGACCGAGGTGGAAGCCAGCGGGTCGATCGCCGGATAGAGCCCTTCGGCGGCCATATCGCGGCTCAGCACGATCGAGGAGTCGATATGCGTGAAGGTCTCGGCCACCGCCGGGTCGGTGAAGTCGTCGGCCGGCACGTAGACCGCCTGAATCGACGTGATCGAGGCGTCGCGCACGGAGGCGATCCGCTCCTCCAGCTCGGCGATCTCGGTGGCCAGCGTCGGCTGGTAGCCGACCCGCGATGGCAGCCGCCCGAGCAGCCCGGATACCTCGCCGCCGGCCTGCACGAAGCGGAAGATGTTGTCGACCAGGAAGAGAACGTCCTTGTGCAGCGCGTCGCGGAAATGCTCGGCGACCGTCAGGGCGGTCATGCCGACGCGCCAGCGCGCGCCTGGCGGCTCGTTCATCTGGCCGAAGACCAGCGCGGTGCGGTCGAGCACGCCGGACTGCTGCAGCTCGCGCCACAGCTCGTGGCCTTCGCGCGACCGCTCGCCGATGCCGGCGAAGACCGATATGCCGGTATAGGTCTCCACGGTCGTGCGGATCAGCTCCATGATGAGGACCGTCTTGCCGACGCCGGCGCCGCCGAACATGGCGGCCTTGCCGCCGAGCGGCAGCGGGGCCAGCAGGTCGATGACCTTGATGCCGGTCAGGAAGAGCTCGGCGCGGTCGCGCTGCTGGCTCAGCCGGGGCGGCCTCCGGTGAATCGGCCGGCGCGGCACCTCGGCGCCAAAGGCGGGGCCGTGGTCGATCGGCTCGCCGATCACGTCGATGAGGCGCCCGAGCACGGCCTCGCCGGTCGGCACCAGGATGGCCGCGCCGGTGTCGCGCGCCGCGACTCCGACGCGCAGCCCGGCCGGCTCCTGCATCGCGACGCCGCGCACGTGCCGCGGGTCGAGATGCTGCTGCACCTCGACGATCAGCCGGTGCGGCCCGTCCCACTCGAGCTCCACGGCGTTGTTGATAGGCGGCAGCCCGCCGTCGGGAAAGGCGATGTCGACGACCGAGCCGCTGACCGCCATCACCCGGCCGCGGCGCGCGGGCGCGGCGCCCGGCGCGCTTTCGGACCCCGCGTCTCGCGGGAGAGATGCCATCGTCGAACCCCGGCTTCGGACTGCGGACGGCCCAGCATGCACGCCCGGCGCGGCGCGGTCGAGGGAGCGGCCGGGCGTGCCGGGCGCAGCGCCCGGCGCGCGGCGTCAGGCCAGCGCCCGCAAGATGCGGTCCGGATAGTCGCTGATCAGGCAGTCGACGCCGCGCGCCACCAGGCCGCGCGCCTCGGCCGGGTCGTTGATCGTGAAGGCCGCCAGGCCGTAGCCCGCCGCCTTGATGCGCTGCGCCTGGCGGGTGGACAGGCCGCGCCCCGCCAGGTGCAGGGTGCGGCAGCCGTGCGCCTCCGCCGTGCGCCGCCAGTCGCGCGGCAGGCGCAGGGCGATCAGGCCGCGCGGCAGGTCCGGCGCCAGGTCGCGCGCCACGGCGAGCGCCGTGCGGCTGAAGCTGCTGACCAGCGGCCGGGGCGCGGCCGCCGGCCAGGCGGCCTTGAGCACGGCGAGCGCGGCCGCCGCCGTCTCCTCGTCGCGGCCCGGGGTCGGCTTGATCTCCATGTTGGGCCGCAGGCCGAGGTCGCAGAGCAGCGCCAGCGCGTCGCTCAGGCGCGGCACCCGCTCCCCGGCGAAGGCGGGGCCGAACCAGGCCCCGGCGTCGAGCGCCGCGAGCTCGGCATAGTCGGTCTCCGCCGTCACGCCCTTTTGCCCGGTTATGCGCTTCAGGCCGTCGTCGTGGAACAGCACCGGCACGGCATCGCGGGTCAGCATGACGTCGAACTCGACCCAGGCGAGGCCGGCCTGGGCCGCGCGGCGCAGGCCGGCCAGGGTATTCTCCGGCGCCAGGCCGGCGGCGCCGCGGTGCCCCATCACCGGCGGCAGCGCGAAACCGGATGCATCGGCGTGCCAAGCGTCCTTGGCCATCCAGTCAGTCTCCATCGCAAACGGGCGCCCGCGAAGCGGACGCCCGTCTGGAACAGAATCACGGCGCGGGCCGGTCGGTCAATGGGCGGCCGCCCCGGCCGCGGCGTCGGCGGCTCAGCTCGCCTCTTTCTTCTCGAGGTCCTCGCCGGTCGCCTGGTCGACCCGCTTCATCGACAGCTTGACCTTACCGCGGTCGTCGACGCCGATGACCTTGACCTTGACCTGGTCGCCTTCCTTGACCACCTCGTCGACCGTCTTGACGCGGCGCGGGGCGAGCTCGCTGATATGCACCAGGCCGTCGCGCGTGCCGAGGAAGTTCACGAAGGCGCCGAAGTCCATGATCTTCACGACCTTGCCGCTGTAGATCACGCCGACCTCGGGCTCGGCCACGATCGAGCGGATCCAGTCGATCGCGGCCTCGCTCTGCGTCTGGTCGACGGCGGCCACCTTGATGGTGCCGTCGTCCTCGATGTCGATCTTGGCGCCGGTCGTCTCGCAGATCTCGCGGATCACCTTGCCGCCGGTGCCGATGACCTCGCGGATCTTGTCCTTGGGGATGCTGATCACGGTGATGCGCGGCGCCTTGTCGGAGACCGCCTCGCGCGCCCGCGTCAGCGCCTTGGACATCTCGCCCAGGATGTGCAGGCGCCCGTCGCGCGCCTGATTGAGCGCGACCTCCATGATCTGCGCGGTGATCGAGGTGATCTTGATGTCCATCTGCAGGGAGGTGACCCCCTCCTCGGTGCCGGCCACCTTGAAGTCCATGTCGCCGAGATGGTCCTCGTCGCCGAGGATGTCGGAGAGCACGGCGTAGTCGGCCTCCTCCTTGATCAGGCCCATGGCGATGCCCGCCACCGGCCGTTTGAGCGGCACGCCGGCATCCATCAGGCAGAGCGACGATCCGCAGACCGTGGCCATCGAGGAGGAGCCGTTCGATTCGGTGATCTCGGAGACCACGCGGATGGTGTAGGGGAACTCCTCCTTGGCCGGCAGCAGCGGGCGCACCGCGCGCCACGCCAGCTTGCCGTGACCGATCTCGCGCCGGCCGGGCGAGCGCAGGAAGCTCGCTTCGCCGACCGAGTAGGGCGGGAAGTTATAGTGCAGCAGAAAGTGCTCGCGGTATTCGCCGGCCAGCGCGTCGACGATCTGCTCGTCCTGGCCGGTGCCCAGCGTGGCGGTCGCCAGCGCCTGGGTCTCGCCGCGGGTGAACAGCGCCGATCCGTGCGTCAGCGGCAGCACGCCGACCTGGCAGTCGATCGGACGGACGTCGCTGGTGGTGCGGCCGTCGATGCGCCGCCCGGTCTTCAGGATGTTGCCGCGCACGATCTCGCTTTCCAGCGCCTTCAGCACGCCGGGCGCCACGGCCAGGGCGGCCTCGTCCTCGCCCAGGCTTTCCACCGCCTCGGCGCGGATCGCCGAGAGCGCGTCGTGGCGCGCCATCTTGTCCGGCTCCTCATAGGCCGCGGCGATGCGCGCGCCGAACCGGCTCGAGAGCGTGTCCTTGACGCTCTCCACCTCGGGCGCCGCCGCCGGCACCTCCCAGGGCTCCTTGGCGCAGGTCTCGGCGAGCGAGATGACCGCATCGATCACCGGGCGCATGGCGTCGTGGCCGAAATTGACCGCGCCCAGCATGATCTCCTCGGAAAGCTCCTTGGCTTCGGACTCGACCATGAGAACGCCGTCGGCCGTGCCGGCGACGACGAGGTCGAGCGCCGAGTCCGCCAGGTCTTCCATGCGCGGGTTGAGCACGTACTCGCCGTCGCGGTAGCCGACGCGGCAGGCCCCGATCGGGCCGAGGAACGGCAGCCCCGAGAGGGTCAGGGCGGCCGAGGCTCCGACCAAGGCGACGACGTCGGGATCGTTCTCCAGGTCGTGGCTCAGTACCGTGCAGATGACCTGCGTCTCGTTCTTGTAGCCCTTGGCGAAGAGCGGCCGGATCGGCCGGTCGATCAGCCGCGAGGTCAGCGTCTCCTTCTCGCTCGGCCGGCCCTCGCGCTTGAAGAAGCCGCCGGGAATCTTGCCGGCCGCGAAGGTCTTTTCCTGGTAATTGACGGTCAGCGGAAAGAAATCGATGCCGACGCGCGGCGTCTTCTCGCCGACCGCGGTGCACAGCACCACGGTCTCGCCGTAGGTGGCGAGCACCGCTCCGTCGGCCTGGCGCGCCATGCGGCCGGTCTCCAGGACGAGCTTGCGCCCGCCCCATTCGATTTCCTTGGTGTGTATGTCGAACATGGTCCGTTCATCCTTCCAGCATGCGGCCGCTATCAGACGACCGGACCCGCGCAAGGGACAGCGCTGCGCCGCCCCTTACGTCGGCCCGGTCTCTGTTCGACACCGCCGCGGCCGGGCCGCGGTGTCGTCGTACGAAGAGTCCGGTGCAAGCACCGGTGAAATCGGATAAGCCCGTTGCCGACCGCCCGATGTCGGAGCGTCCGGTCATGACAGAACGGCGCGAACCCCGGCCCCGCAGGGAGCCGTGGCTGCGTCTTCCCGTGTCATCCAAGGGATCCCGCGCCGGCTCAGCGGCGCAGACCGAGACGTTGGATCAGGGTGTCGTATCTCACCTGGTCCTTGCGCTTGACATAGTCCAGCAGCCGCCGCCGCTGGCCCACCATGACGAGCAGTCCGCGACGCGAATGGAAGTCCTTCTTGTGCGTTTGCAGGTGCTCGGTCAGGTTCTTGATCCGCTCCGACAGCAGCGCGACCTGCACCTCGGGCGACCCGGTGTCGCCCTCGTTGGTCGCGTACTCCTGCAGGAGCTCCTTCTTTCGTTCAGCCGTAATCGACATCATCGTCCTCGCAACGCCTAAAGGTTGAGTATGCGCACCGGGTGAATATCGCCCGCCTCGTACCGGGCCAGAGCCACCGGTCTGCCGCCGCTCGTGGCGTAGACGATGGCCCCGTTATCGACTCCCCGGATCGTGTCGCGATGGCTGCGGGCCAGCATGGATACGGCCTGCCCGCAACGCAGGCGATTCGCCTCGGTTTCCGACAAGGCCAGCGCCGGGATGTCGTCCAGCGCGGTCTCGATGGGAAGCAGGGCTTCCGAAGCGGCGGCACTATGCCCGAGCGATTCCAGGGTTTCCAGCGAAATCGCACGGTCCAGGCCGAAAGGCCCGACCGCCGTGCGGCGCAGGGCCACGACATGGGCGCAGGTGCCGAGCGCCCGGCCCAGGTCGCGGGCCAGGGCCCGCACGTAGGTGCCCTTGCCGCAGGTCACCGCGAAGGTGGCGTGGTCTGCGTCCGGGCAATCGACCAGCTCGAAGGCCAGCACCTCCGCCGGCCGCGGAGCCAGATCGAAGGATTCCTCGGCCCGGGCCCGGTCGTAGGCCCGCCGGCCGGCGACCTTCACGGCCGAGAAGTCCGGCGGCACCTGCAGGATCGTGCCGACGAACGCGGGCAGGGCAGCGCGGATCCGCTCGGCCGCGGGCCGCAGCGCGCTCTCGGCGACGACCGCGCCCTCGGCATCGTCGGTGCGGGTCGCCTGGCCCCAGCGCAGGGTGAAGCGATAGCTCTTGCGCCCGTCCACGACGTAGGACACCGTCTTGGTCGCCTCGCCCAGGGCGATCGGCAGCAGGCCGGTGGCCAGCGGGTCGAGCGTCCCGCCGTGGCCGACCTTGCGCGCGTCGAGCAGGTGCCGGACGCGGCCCACGACCTGCGTCGAGGTCGGGCCGCTCGGCTTGTCGATCAGCAGCCAGCCGTTGATCGGCCGTCCCTTGCGCTTGCGCGCCATGCGGCTCACTCCCGTTCGCCGTCCTCGCCCGCGGCGGCGTCCGCGGCGTCGTTCCCCGCATCGGCCGCGACGTCCCGGTGGACGCGTGGACGGGCCAGGATCTCCTCGATGCGCTCGGCCGCGTCGAACGAGCGGTCGGCGGCGAAGGTGACGCGCGGCACGTAGCGCAGGCGCAGCTCGCCGCCGAGCCGGCCGCGGAAGAAGCCGGCCGCGTGGTTGAGCGCGGCCACGGCCTCGTCCAGGTTGCCGCCGCCGAGCGGCACGACGAAGGCGGTGGCGTTCTTCAGGTCGGGGCCGACCCGCACTTCGGTGACGGTGACCGTCAGGCCGGCCAGCGCCGGGTCGCGCAGATCGCCGTGACCGAGGATCTGCGCCAGAAGATGGCGCAGCTCCTCGCCGACGCGAAGCTGCCGCTGACTCGGGCCAGCGGCCCGGCCGGCCCTGCTGGCGGAACGGTGTTTCACGATAAGCTAGACGGCGCGCCGGCCTAGAGCTCGCGCGCGACCTCCTCGATCTCGTAGCACTCGATGCGGTCGCCTTCCTGGATGTCGCCGTAGTTCTCGAAGGCCATGCCGCATTCGTAGCCTTCCTTGACCTCGCGCACCTCGTCCTTGAAGCGCCGCAGGGTCTTCAGCGTGCCGTCGTGGATCACCACGTCGTCGCGCAGCAGGCGGACCCGCGCACCGCGCCGGACCATGCCCTCGGTCACCATGCAGCCCGCCACCTTGCCGGCCTTGGAGACCGTGAAGATCTGTCGGATCTCGGCGTAGCCGAGGATCTTTTCGCGCTCGGTCGGCGACAGCAGGCCGGACAAGGCCGCCTTCACGTCGTCGATCACGTTGTAGATGATCGAGTAGTAGCGGATGTCGACGTTGTCGCGCCGCGCCAGATCGCGCGCCTGCGGATTGGCGCGCACGTTGAAGCCGATGATGATGGCGTCCGAGGCGCGCGCCAGGGTGACGTCGGATTCGTTGATCCCGCCGACCCCCGAGTGCAGCACGCGCACCTTGACTTCTTCGGTGCCGAGCTTCTCCAGGCTGGTGCTGATCGCCTCCAGCGAGCCGTGCACGTCCGACTTGATGACCACCGGAAGCTGGCGCGCCTCGCCCTCCTGGATGCGGCTGAGCATCTGCTCCAGCGTGCCGCGCCCGCTGGCGGCGGCCTCGACCTCGCGCTTCTTGGCCTGCCGGAACTCGGCGATCTCGCGCGCCTGCGACTCGCTTTCGACGACCACCAGATCGTCGCCGGCGAGCGGCGTGCCGTTGAGGCCGAGCACCTCGACGGGAACGGCCGGGCCGGCCTCCTCGACCATCTCGCCGCGGTCGTTGATCAGCGCCCGGACGCGGCCCCACTCGCTGCCGGCGACGAATATGTCGCCGATCTTGAGCGTGCCGCGGCGCACCAGGACGGTCGCCACCGAGCCGCGCCCGCGCTCGAGCTTGGCCTCGATGATGGCGCCCTCGGCGCGCCGGGCCGGGTTGGCGGTGAGTTCGAGCAGCTCGGCCTGCAGCAGGATCGCTTCCTCGAGCTTCTCGAGGTTGGTGCCCTCCTTCGCCGAGACCTCGACGTCGAGCACGTCGCCGCTCATCTCCTCGACCACCAGGTCGTGCTGCAGCAGCTCGTTGCGCACGCGGCCGGGGTCTGCGTCCGGGCGGTCCATCTTGTTGATCGCCACGATGATCGGCACGCCGGCCACCTTGGCGTGGCTGATCGCCTCGACCGTCTGCGCCTTGATGCCGTCGTCCGCCGCGACCACCAGCACGACGATATCGGTCACGTCGGCGCCGCGCGAGCGCATCTCGGTGAAGGCGGCGTGGCCCGGCGTGTCGATGAAGGTGATGCGCTCGCCGGAGCTCAACTGCACCTGATAGGCGCCGATGTGCTGCGTGATGCCGCCCGCCTCGTGCGCGGCGATGTCGGTGCGGCGCAGCGCGTCGAGCAGCGAGGTCTTGCCGTGGTCGACGTGACCCATGACGGTGACCACGGGCGGGCGCGGCTGCAGCGCGCTTTCGTCGTCGGGTTCTGTATTGATGGCGAGCTCCACGTCGGAGGCCGACACGCGCTTGCTCTTGTGGCCGAATTCCTCGACCACCAGTTCCGCCGTGTCGGCGTCTATGGTTTGGTTGATGGTCGCCATGATGCCGAGCTTCATCAGCGTCTTGACGACCTCGGCGCCGCGCTCTGCCATGCGGTTGGCCAGCTCCTGCACGGTGATGGTCTCCGGCACGACGACCTCGCGAATCACACGCGACGGCGGCTGGTGCGCCTGCTTCGGCGCCGCGCCGCGCAGCTTCTCGCGCTGCCGCCGGACCGAGGCGAGCGACCGCTGGCGGCCGCCCTCGGGATCGTCGAGCGCCTGGCTGATGGTCAGCTTGCCGCTGCGCCGGCGTTCGTCGGGCGTGCGGCGCGGCGCCAGCTTCGGCGCATGCGCCTTCTTCTTGACCCGGCCGCCGGCCTCTTCGATCTCCTCGTCGAGATCGCGCGCGCGGGCCGCCGGCGCTGGCGTCGCCGGGGTCTCCGGCACCGCCGGCGCGGTCGGCGCCGCAGCCAGCTCGGCGCCTGTTGCCGGCGCTTCCGCGCCGGCCCCGTCGGCGGATGCAGGACGGCGCGCCTCTTCCTCGGCCCGCCGCTTGGCGTCCTCCTCGGCGCGGGCGCGGGCCTCGGCCTCGGCTTTGCGGCGCTCCTCTTCCTCCTGGCGCGACAGCTCGAGCGCGTGGGCGCGCGACTCGCGCTCCGCCGCGGTCAGCTTGGACTCGCGCTCCAGCGCGCTCTCGAGATCCTCGGCCTGCATCTCTTCGGCGGCGTGCCGCGCGTGCGTCACCTCGGTCATGTGGCCGCCGGCCCCCGGCGCGAAGGTGCGCGAGCGCTTGACCTCGACGGTCACCGCCTTGGAGCGGCCATGGCTGAAGCTCTGCCGGACCTGGCCGGTCTCGACGGTCTTCTTGAGCTCGAGCTTCCCGGGCCGGCTGAGGCGCAGGGGCTTCTTCTGCTCTTTTTCCTTGCTCGTCGTCATCGTCTGATTCCGCGGCACCCGTTATTCCCGTTCCACATCCACGTCCGGCCGGCCGCACACGGCCGCCAGGCGGGCCAAGTCGGCCGCGATCGCCGTCGCCAGGCGGCCCGGCGCCAGGGCGACATGCACGCAGGCCTCGCGGCCCAGCGCCCGGCCCAAGGTCTCGGCATCGAAGGCCTCGACCGCCGCGACGTTCTGCCGACGGGCCCGGTCGCGCAGCTTGCGCCGGCCGCCGTCGGCCGCGTCTTCGGCCTGGATCAGCAGCGCCGCCGTGTCGGCGGCGAGCCACGCGGCGACCTTGTCATGGCCGCAAACCGCTTGGCCCGCCCGCTTCGCCAGCCCGAGCTGTTCGAGGCAGCGGCGCCGCAACTGGCCCTCGACCCGCTCGAGCAGATCCTCCGGCACCCTGACCGGCCCCTTCGCGGCCCTGGCGAAGAGGTTGCGGCGGCACGCGCGGGCGATGATATCGCGCCGCGGCGACAACCACAAACCGCGCCCCGGCAGGCGCCCCGACAGGTCTGGCACCAGCGTTCCGTCCGGTCCTACGACGAAGCGCAGCAGGACGTGCTGCGGCTGCGAGTCACCCGTGGCGATGCAGCGGCGCAGCGGCGGCCCCTGGCGGAGGCGCGACGGCTGTCGGCGCGATGCGACGGTTTCGGCGGCAGGACTGGTCATCAAGCCGGGTCATGCCTCCGTGCTCTCGACGGCGGCGCCGGCCTTGGACTCGTCCGATTCGGGCGCGCCCGATTGGGACTCGGCGGCCTGGGACTCGCCGGCTTGCGACTCGGCGGCCTGGGACTCGGCGGCTTGCGACTCGCCGGCTTGGGACTCGGCGACTTGCGACTCGCCGGCTTGTGACTCGCCGGACCCGGGCGCGGCGCCTTCCGCCTCTTCGTCGCTGAACCAGTGGGCGCGGGCCGCCATGATGATGGCATCCGCCTCGGCCGGGCCGGGCGCGAGGTCGCCCAGGATCTCGGTCAGTTCGTCGCTCGCCAGGTCGCCCAGGTCGTCCAGCGTCTTGACGCCGTTCTCGCCGAGCGCGACCAGCATGGCGCCGGTCAGCCCGGCGATGCCGGCGAGCTCGTCGCTCACGCCGAGCTCGCGCCGTCGCGTCTCGTGCTGCCGCGCGACCTCCTCCAGGTGGGTGCGGCCACGGGCGCGCAGCTCCTCCGCCACCTCGTCGTCGAAGCCCTCGATCTCGGCCAGCTCCTCGACCGGCACGAAGGCCACCTGTTCGATCGAGGTGAAGCCCTCGGCGACCAGCAGATGGGCGATGACGTCGTCGACGTCGAGCGCGTCGATGAACATCTGCGAGCGCTGGCGCATCTCGTCCTGACGGCGGCGCGATTCCTCCTCTTCCGTCAGGATGTCGATGTCCCAGCCCGTGAGCTGCGACGCCAGGCGGACGTTCTGGCCGCGTCGGCCGATCGCCAGCGACAGCTGCTCGTCGGGCACCACGACCTCGATGCGGCCCTGCTCCTCGTCGAGCACGACCTTGGAGACCTCGGCCGGGGCCAGCGCGTTGACCACGAAGGTGGCGGTATCGGGCGACCAGGGAATGATGTCGATCTTCTCGCCCTGCAGCTCGGCGACGACGGCCTGCACCCGGCTGCCGCGCATGCCGACGCAGGCGCCGACCGGATCGATCGAGGAGTCGTGCGAGATGACGGCGATTTTCGCGCGGCTTCCCGGGTCGCGCGCCACGGCCTTGATCTCGATGATGCTGTCGTAGATCTCCGGCACCTCCTGGGCGAACAGCTTCGCCATGAAGCGCGGATGGCTGCGCGAGACGAAGATCTGCGGCCCGCGCTGCTCCTCGCGCACGTCGTAGATGTAGGCACGCGCGCGGTCGCCGGTGCGGAAGGCCTCGCGCGGCAGCGATTCGTCGCGCCGCATGAGCGCTTCGGCGCGCCCGAGATCGATGGTCACGTTGCCGAACTCGTTGCGCTTGACGATACCGTTGACGATCTCGCCGACGCGGTCCTTGTACTCGCGGAACTGCCTCTGGCGCTCGGCCTCGCGCACCTTCTGGACGATGACCTGCTTGGCGGTCTGCGCCGCGATGCGCCCGAGGTCGATGGGCGGCAGATCCTCGATGATGTACTGGCCGACCTCGATGTCCGGCTGATGCGCCTTGGCGTCGCGCAGCAGCATCTGCGTCGTTTCGTTTTCAATTTCCTCGACGACCTCGCGGTAGCGCTTGAGGCGGACCTCGCCGGTGCGCCGGTCGATCTCGGCCCGGATGTCGTGCTCGTGACCGTACTTCGCGCGCCCGGCCCGCGAGATGGCCTGCTCCATCGCCTCGAGCACCTCGTCGCGCTCGATGCTCTTCTCGCGCGCAACGGCGTCGGCGACCTGCAAAAGTTCGGTTCTGGAAAGCGCGGTCGTATCCATCGCTCACTCGGTTCCCTGTTCCGCCGCCTCGGGCGCGGCGCCGGCCGCGGCCAGCAGTTCATCGGTCAAGACGAGCTTGGCCTTGCTCACCTCCGAGAACGGCAGGGCCAGTTCGCCCGCGTCCGTCTCGATCACGATCTCTTCCCCCGCCGTGCCGCGCAGCCGGCCGTGCCAGCGCTTGCGGCCGTCGATCGGCCGGGCGGTCTCCAGCTTCGCCTCGAACCCGGCGAAGCGGTCGAAATCCGCCAGGCGGGTCAGCGGGCGGTCGATCCCCGGCGAGCTGACCTCGAGCTCGTAGGCGCCCGCGATGGGATCCTCCACGTCGAGGATGGCGCTGATCGCGTGACTCAGCTCGGCGCAGTCGTCGACGTTCATCGCCGCGCCGTCGTGCCGCTCGGCCATGACCTGCAGACGCGCGCGCCGATTGCCGGACAGCAGGACCCGCACCACGTCGTATCCCATGTCCGCGATCGTCGGCGCGATCATCCGCTCGATCTCCGCCGCCTTGCCCTCGCTGGTCTTGGCGAGGACCGTCCCGGCCTTCGCACCAGCCTCGACCAAAGCCATAGTCTCCAAAAACGTGGTCCACTAATAAAAAAGTGGGCCAGTGGCCCACCTTGCGGCGACCTGGCACCGGCCGTGTCGTGTTCCCGGTGCCAAACCAGACGGTCGGCCGCAATCTAGCCCCGGAACCCCGCGCCTCGCAAGGGATTTCTCCCGCCGGCGGGCGGCCCGGGGCGGCCGCTCAGCCGGCTCTCGGGCGGCGCCGGAAGCGCAGGTAGAGGGACTGTCGGCCGGCCGCGACCGCCTTCGCCTCGTAGCGCGTCTCGGGCCAGTCGGCCGGGCGCCGGCGCCAGTCCGCGGCACGTTCCGCCAGCCACTCGAAGTCGGGATGCCGCAGCAGGCGCTCGAGCATCCAGCGCGCATAGTCCATGTCGTCGGTGGCGAGACGAAGTTCAACCCCGTCGCGCAGGGCCCGCGCCAGCGCGTCGAGGGTGTCGCGCCGCACGATCCGGCGCTTGTGATGCCGTGCCTTGGGCCAGGGATCCGGAAAGAGGATGAAGGCGCGCCCCAGCGATTCCGCCGGCAGGCGGGCGAGCAGGGCGCGGGCGTCGCCTTCGTAGATCCGCGCGTTGTCCAGCCCGGCGTCGCGCAGGTGGCGCAGCAGGCTGGCGATCCCGTTGACGAAATATTCGGCCCCCAGGAAGCCGACATCGGGGCGGCGCGCCGCTTGCCAGGCCAGGTGCTCGCCGCCACCGAACCCGATCTCGAGCCAGATGTCGCGCGGCTTGCCGGCGCCTGCCGCGGGCCCGGCGAAGAGCGCCGCCGGGTCGAGCGCCCGGCCCTCGGCCGGCAGCGCGACGCGCAGGCGCGGCAGCAGTTCGGTGAGCAGCGCCTTTTGCCCGGCGCGCAGGCGGCGGCCGTGGCGGCGGCCGTGAAAGGCGTCGGGCCGGCGGTCTCGGGCGGCGGTCGCGCCGGCGCCGCGCGGCCGGGTCATGCCGTCTAGGCCCCGTAGGCCGCCTTCAGCCGCTCGACCAGATCGAGACGCTCCCAGGAAAAGCCGCCGTCCGGGTCGGGAGCGCGGCCGAAATGGCCGTAGGCGGCGGTGCGTGCATAGATCGGCCGGTTGAGGCCGAGATGCTCGCGGATGCCGCGCGGGCTCAGGTCCATGCAGTCGCGCAGGGCCCGGGCGATGCCGTTCTCCTCGACCTGGCCGGTGCCGTGGGTGTCGACGTAGACCGACAGCGGCTTAGCGACCCCGATGGCATAGGAGAGCTGCAGGGTGCAGCGCTCGGCCAGGCCGGCGGCGACCACGTTCTTCGCCAGGTAGCGCGCCGCGTAGGCCGCCGAACGGTCGACCTTGGTCGGATCCTTGCCGGAAAAGGCCCCGCCGCCGTGCGGCGCGGCGCCGCCATAGGTATCGACGATGATCTTGCGGCCGGTCAGGCCGCAGTCGCCGGCCGGCCCGCCGATCACGAAGCGCCCGGTCGGATTGACGTAGAAATCCTCCTCGTCGCACATCCAGCCGTCGGGCAGCACGTTGATCACGTGCGGGCGCACGATCTCGCGCACCTCGTCCTGATCGAGTTCGGGGCTGTGCTGGGTGGAGACCACGATGGAGGTCGCGCGGTGCGGCTGCCCGTCGGTGTACTCCAGCGTCACCTGGCTCTTGGCGTCCGGCCCCAGGCCGGGCTCGGCGCCCGAGTGGCGCGCCTCGGCCAGCGAGCGCAGGATGCCGTGCGCAAAGTGGATCGGCGCCGGCATGAGGTCCTCGGTCTCGCGGCAGGCGAAGCCGAACATGATGCCCTGGTCGCCGGCACCCTCGTCCTTGTTGCCGAGCGCGTCCACGCCCAGCGCGATGTCGGCCGACTGCTCGTGGATGTAGTTCTCCACGGTCAGGGCGTTCCAGTGGAAGCCGGCCTGCTCGTAGCCGATCTCCTTGATGGCGTGGCGCACCACCTGCTCGAGCAGATCGGAGTTGACCTCCTTCGGACCGCGCACCTCGCCGGCGAGCACGACCCGGTTGGTCGTGGCCATGGTTTCCACCGCGACCCGGGCGTGCGGCTCGTGGGCGATGAAGGTGTCGACGATGGCGTCGGAAATACGGTCGCAGACCTTGTCGGGATGCCCCTCGGCCACCGATTCGCTGGTGAAGAGATAACTGCCGTTGCGCACGCTCGATTTCCCCCAGAGATTGCTGCCAGAGATTGCTGCCGTCGCGTCGGCCGCAGGTCTCGCCCGAAACGCCCCGAAACGCACGGAGCGGCGTCGCTCGGTCGCGGAGAGACAGTGCCGGCCGCCGCGGCGCACAGCCCGCCACCGCCCGGGCGCGGCGCGCCTGGTGCCGAGAACGCGGTGTTTTAGCCTGCCGCTCGACGCCGGGGCAAGGGCCGCGTCCGCGGCGCTCTGGCACGGGCGATCGCGCCGCCGTCGCGAACAACGCCGGCGGGACCGCCCGTCTGGATCGGATCAGGCGAGCCTGGCGCTTTCGTCCGCGGCGCCCAGCGTCTTGGCCATCTCGAACAGACGTTTGCGCACCTGCGGATCGCGGATCCGGTAGTAGGCCCGCACCAACTCCAGCGTTTCGCGTTTCGCCATGGGATCGGCGCCGCTGTATTCCATCGGCGCCTCGGCCAGGCCGCGGATCTGGGCCGGCGAGCTGGCGGCCACGATGTCGGGCATGTCCTCGAAGAAGAAGCTGACCGGGACATCGAGCACGCGGGACAGATCGTAGAGTCGGCTCGACCCGATGCGATTGGCGCCGCGCTCGTACTTCTGAATCTGCTGGAAGGTCAGCCCAATGGCCTCGCCGAGTTTCTCCTGGCTCATGCCGAGCAACGTCCGACGGAGGCGCACGCGAGCGCCGACGTGTATATCGACCGGGTTTGGCCGCCCGGGTTCTCGGGTTTCGCCGGCCCCGTTCTTTCCTGCCATGGTTGTATGTTCCCTAGATAATTCGCGCCGCCGACGCTTCTTGTATACATACCATTGCGTGCGGTCAATTCTCTTCTGACGCACCCCCCATCTATTCTATTAGCCTATGTGAACAGCCGGTGCAATACGAGGCTAAAAGTCCCCAACATCAATACCAGGAAAGGTACGATGGCGTTCCCCAGCCTTGCATACAACGGGCCGGCCCCGGGCACCGGCCGGGGCAGCCGCGCGTCGAGGGTGCCGACGGCATCGAGGCCGAGTCGGGCCACCACCCGGCCGTAGGGATCGACCACGGCGCTGATCCCGTTGTTGGCGGCCCGGACCAGCGGCAGCCCCTCCTCGACCGCGCGGAACCGCGCACTGGCGAAATGCTGGTAGGGCCCGGAGCTGTCGCCGAACCAGGCGTCGTTGGTGATGTTGAGCAGCCAGGCAGGTCGCGCCTCGGCCGGCGCGACCTGGCCGGGAAAGATCGCCTCGTAACAGATCAGCGGGCTGACTGGGGGCAGCCCGGGCAGGCCCGCCAAGGTCCGCAGGCCGGGGCCGGCGCTGAAATCGACGCTGCCGACCGTCAGCTTGGCGAGGCCGAGCAGCGGCCGCAGCGGGGTGTATTCGCCGAACGGCACCAGATGGTGCTTGTCGTAGGTGGCAACCACGCGGCCGGTGTCGTCGATCACGACCAGGCTGTTCCACAGCCGCCGCCGGCCGTCGACCTCGGTCGCCCGCGGCGCCCCGGCGAGCAGCGCGCCGCCCTTCGGCACGACCTCGGCCAGCCTGGCGCGCAGG
>Ga0210086_1000828_pt1 | contig 16846 bp, 19 predicted proteins | sample China_Galinas_PW_3_FD_184867 | JGI IMG/M metagenome (GOLD analysis project Ga0210086, IMG submission 184867) | Wetland microbial communities from San Francisco Bay, California, USA, that impact long-term carbon sequestration - China_Galinas_PWB_D2... | ecosystem: Environmental > Aquatic > Marine...
CGGCGAGTTCCACTTCGAGACCCTCCGCGACGGGTTCCGACGTTTCATCGACCGCGCGGCCGACCCCGCCCTCGGCATCGGGGCGGGCGTGGCCGGCGAAGCCCGCGCGTGCTACCGCGAGGCCGTGCTGCGCTGCCTTGCGGCGAAGATCGACCACAAGCCGGGCGCCGAGTGGGTGGGCGACCGCACGCCGGCGCCGATCGACGACTGGCTGCCGGGCACGCCGACATTCTGCGTGACGCGCGACGGGCGCGACGCGGTGGTGAGCTGGGCGCTGCACCGCCTGAGCCTCGACCGCCCCATGCCCAACCCCGCCCACGAGCCGTGGCGGCGCGCGTCCCTCGACGATCCTGGGCTCTACGAGCGCGAGCCGTGGCGCCTCGTCGAGGTCGAGGACCTGGTCCGGCACGCGGCGAGGATGTGGCACGACCACGTCCGCGCCGACCTCGACACGGTCGCCCGCGCGCAGGCCGGCGAGATCGACCTGCCCGTCTACGCGTTCACGTACGAGGACCTGCACGCTGACACCGAGCGCGTGCGCCGCGAGATGTACGCGTTCCTCGGGCTCGACCCCGACGAGGCCGCACCGCTCGACGCGAAAACCTCGCCCGGGCTCGGCGGTCGCGGCATGGTGGGGGCGTGGCGCGACGTGTTCACCGACGACGCGAAGAAGTGGTTCAAGGAAGAGGGCGGCGAGCTGCTCGTCGAACTCGGATACGAGAAGGACAACAACTGGTAACCCGGCCTTGTGCCGGATGAAGGAGAAGACAATGCCCGTCAAACCGCTCGAGGACCGCGTGCTGATCAAGCCCATCGAGGGCGAGTCGATGACCGAGTCGGGGCTGTACCTGCCCGAGTCGGCCAAGGAGAAGCCGGTCAAGGGCAAGGTCGTCGCGACCGGGCCCGGCAAGCTGATGGACAACGGCAAGCGCGCCCAGCTGAGTGTGCGCAAGGGCGATGTGGTCGTCTACTCCCAGTGGGCCGGCACCGAGGTCGAGATCAAGGGCGACAAGCACCTGATCATGAAAGAGACCGAGCTGCTCGGCGTGATCGAGGGGTAATGAGCGCGCGATGCCGGCGCCGATCCGTCACAACCCGAGCGGGCGCACCGACGCCCACGGAGCACCGCCGGTGCGCGGCATGAAGAGGCTGCGCCGTGCGCGGATGGCGCTGGCGCGGCGCATCGCCGGCCCGCACGCGCACGTCTCGACCCGCCCCGACGGGCGCGAGCGGCGTGTGTTCTTCCTCCGCGGGGCGCCGCGCAGCGGCACCAACTGGGCCGCCGCCCTGCTCAACCTGCACCCGAAGGTCATCTGCGAAGGCGAGTTCCACCTCGAGAACTTCATCGAGGTGGCGCAGCGTCACGTCGCGGCCGAGCACCACGCCACCAGCCACGAGCCGGCCCGCGCCGAGCTGCTCGCCGGGGTTGAAGACCTCGTCGAGCGGACGATCCGCGCGGGGCTGGCGCTGAGCCCGGGTGCCGAGTGGGTCGGCGACCGCACGCCCAGACCCGTCCGCGAGCTGATCGCGGGCGCGCCCATCATCTGGATGTGCCGCGACGGGCGCGACGTGCTCGTGAGCTGGATGTACCACCTGCTGCGGACCAACGCGCCGAAGATCGGCGGCGCCGAGCGCATGAAGGGCGCGTTCGGCGACGACTACGACGCCTACAAGCGCGACCCCAGCCACTTCAACGTATACCCCGAGCATCTGCTCGGCGACGAGACGCTGGTGCGTGAGCTGTCGCGCACCTGGGGCGAGCACATTCGCAACGACCTCGACGCGCTCGACCGCATCGGGCGCGACGCGCCCACCCTCAAGGTCCGCTACGAGGATCTGCTTGCCGACACCGAGGCCCGCCGAACGCGGATGTACGAGCTGCTCGGGCTCGACCCGGGCGAGGCACGCCCGATCGGGCGGCGCGACCGCACCGCGCCCGGGTTCGACGAGAAGCCCGGATCGTTCTACCGCAAGGGCGAGGCCGGCGACTGGAAGCACTACTTCGTGAACGACGACGCACGGCGCTGGTTCGCCGAGGAGGCGGGCGCGGCGCTCGTGGAGCTCGGGTACGAACGGAGCACCGACTGGTGAGCAGCACGCTCGCCGTGAAGAGACCGAACGACACCATGCCCATCCGCGGCCTCATCCCGAAGCGCACCCCCGCCGCCCGCGGCGAAGGGGATCAATGCGCGCAGGGCGAGCGCCGGCAGGTTTTCTTCCTCCGCGGGCACCCGCGCAGTGGGACCAACTGGGCCGGCAACCTTCTCAACCTGCACCCGAAGATCCTCGTGCTCGGCGAGTTCCACCTCGAGGCGGTGAGCAAGGGCATCGAGCGTTGCGTCAGCGAGCCGTGGCACGTCACGCACGACCCCGCGGTGAAGGCGCTGATCGAGCAGCGTTTCGGGGAGATGGTCGAGGAGGTCATCCTGACGCAGGCGGCCCACAAGCCCGGCGCGACGTGGATCGGCGACCGCACACCGCGCGAGATCCGCTTCATGGCGCCCGGCGCGCCGCACATCCTGATGATGCGCGATCCCCGCGACGTGCTGGTCAGCTACACGTTCCACCAGATGACGGTGCTCGCCGACGAGATCCGGCGCCCGGCGTTCTGGGAACACATGCGCGCCGACGCCGAAGCCCACCGGGACGACCCGGAGCACTTCCTCAAGCACCCGCAGCGCCTTCTGCGCCACGGCCCGTGGGTCCGCTTCGTGATGCGCTGCTGGGGGATGCGCCTGGATGAGGACCGCGAGGCGATGCAGAAGGCCGAGGCTGACCCCAGCGTGGGCAGCGTCTTGCTCGTCCGTTACGAGGACCTGCACGCCGACACCGACCGCACGCGCGCCGAAATGTACCGCTTCCTCGGGCTGGACCCGAGCGAGGGCGAGCCGTTGTCGCCCGAGACCGCCACGACGCCGGGCTTTGCGCGCGAAGACCCCACCTCGCAGCAGCGCAAGGGGATGGTGGGGGACTGGCGCACCTACGCCAACGACAACACCGTCAGGATTATCAAGGAAGAGCTCGGCGATGCGCTCATCGAGCTCGGGTACGAGAAGGACACGAACTGGTGACGCGCGGCAGCCCCGCCGTCTGACCACAAGAGAGTATCAACCGCACCGAAAGCGAGAGAACACCATGAGCAGCAAGCAGATCATGTTCCACGACGCGGCCCTCCTCGAGATGAAGAAGGGCGTGGACCGCCTCGCCGAGGCCGTCAAGTGCACCATGGGCCCCAGCGGACGCCACGTCGCCATCGAGAAGAGCTGGGGCGGGCCCACCGTGACCAAGGACGGCGTCTCGGTCGCCAAGGAGATCGAGCTGCCCGAGCCGTTCGAGTCGATGGGCGCGAAGATGGTCCACCAGGTGGCGAAGAAGACGGCCGACAAGGCCGGCGACGGCACCACCTGCGCCACCGTCCTCGCCCAGTCGATCTTCAGCGAGGGGCTGCGGTTCGTCGCGACGGGGGCGAACTGCGTGCACATCCAGCGCGGGATCAACAAGGCCGCCGACGCAGCCGCCGCCGCGCTCGACGAGATGTCCATCCCCTGCAAGGGCAAGGCCGACTACAAGAAGATCGCCTCGGTCTCGTCCAACAACGACGAGGAGGTCGGCGAGCTGATCGCCGAGGCCATCGCCAAGGTCGGCGCCGACGGCGTCGTCGAGGTCGAGGACGGCAAGAGCGCCGACACCACGCTGACCTACGTCGAGGGCATGCAGTTCGACAAGGGCTATCTCTCGCCCTACTTCATGACCGACCCGAAGACCGCCGAGTGTGTGCTCGAGGACGCCTACATCCTCATCCACGAGAAGAAGATCGGCAACCTGCCCGACCTGCTGCCGCTGCTCAACAAGATCGCCTCGGCCGGAAAGCCCGTCCTCATCATCGCCGAGGACGTCGAGAACGAGGCGCTGGCGGCGCTGGTGGTCAACCGGCTGCGCGGCGTGCTCAAGATCGCCGCCGTCAAGGCCCCGGGCTTCGGCGACCGTCGCAAGGCGATGCTCGGCGACATCGCCACGCTTACCGGCGGCACCTACTTCGCCGAGGACCTCGGGCGCAGCCTCGAGTCGATCGAGCTCAAGGAGCTGGGGCGGGCCAAGAAGATCGTCATCACCAAGGACGACACGACGGTCATCGAGGGCGCCGGCAAGAAGGGCGAGATCAAGGCTCGGGCAGACCAGATCATGGCCCAGCACGCCAAGAGTACCTCCGACTACGACCGCGAGAAGCTCATGGAGCGTCACGCCAAGCTGACCGGCGGCGTCGCGATCATCCACGTCGGCGGCGCGACCGAGGTCGCCATGAAGGAGCGGAAGGACCTCGTCGAGGACGCCCTGCACGCAACGCGGGCGGCGGCCAAGGAGGGGTATGTGCCCGGCGGCGGCGTGGCGCTGCTCCGCACGCAAGCGGCGATCGAGGCCGCGCAGAAGAAGGCGAAGGGCGACGAGAAGCTCGGCTTCGACATCGTGCTCAAGGCCGTCGAGGCCCCGGCCTCCCAGATCGCCGAGAACGCCGGGTACGACGGCGACCTCGCGGTCGAGACGATCAAGGACGAGGGCGGCAACGTCGGGCTCAACGCCGCGACCGGCAACTACGAGGACCTGGTCAAGACCGGCATCATCGACCCGGCGCTGGTGGCCAAGCAGGCGCTGATCAACGCGGCGAGCGTGGCGGGGCTGATGTTGACAACGGACGTTATGGTGACCGAGCTGAAGGAGGACACCGAGGCAGAGGCCGAAGCGGTTGCCTGATCGGCATTCGGCATGCGGCATTCGGCAATCGAAGGAGATGCGCGGGCGACAATGGGTGAGGTCCGTTCTCATCGTGACTTGGACGCATGGCAGCGTGCGATGGATCTGTCGTACGAGCTGTACAGGCTGACCGGCACCTTTCCCGACTCGGAGAAGTTCGGATTGGTCTCGCAACTGCGCCGTGCCGGAGTCTCAGTGCCGAGCAACATTGCCGAGGGGTTTGGTCGGGGGAGCCGCCAAGACTACGGGAGGTTTCTCCGCATCGCCCGCGGCTCACTGCACGAGATCGACACTCAGCTGATGCTCGCCCGCCGCCTCAGGCTCATCGACAACGCCGACTTCGAGAGAGTGGAGCAACTCCACGTGTCGTGTATCCAACTGGTATCCGGCCTTCTTAGAAGCCTCGACCGCTCAGACCGAATGCCGAATGCCGAACCACGAATGCCGAGTGCGTCTACATGACCACCACCCGCGACTACTACGAGATCCTCAGCGTTGAGCGCGGCGCCGACGGCGAGGAGATCAAGCGCGCCTACCGCCGCATGGCGATGAAGTACCACCCCGACCGCAACCCCGGCGACGCCGAGGCCGAGACGAAGTTCAAGGAAGCGGCCGAGGCCTACGAGATCCTCTCCGACCCCGCCCGCCGCGAGCGCTACGACCGTTTCGGGCATGAGGGGCTCCGCGGCGCCGGCGCCGCCGGGCACGACTTCTCACGCATGGACGTGGCCGACATCTTCTCGATGTTCGAGGAGGTCTTCGGCGGCGGTGGGGGTTTCGGCTTCGGACGCGGGCGTGCGCGCGGCGGCGTTGCGCGCGGCTACGACCTCGAGACCGAGGTCTCCATCTCCTACGAGGACGTGCTCAACGGGTGCGAACGCGAGGTCGAGTTCACACGCCTCGACGTCTGCCAGACCTGCACCGGCTCGGGCGCCAAGCCCGGCACCGTTCCCGCTCCCTGCCCGACTTGCCACGGGCAGGGCAAGGTCCAGCAGTCCGGGCTTGGCGGCATGTTCCGCATGGTTACGCCGTGCCCGACCTGCCGCGGACGCGGCAACATCGTCAAGGAGCACTGCGAGACCTGCCGCGGCAAGGGGCGCGTCCCGAGGAAGCGCACGCTCAACGTCAAGATCCCACCCGGCGTGCAGACCGGGCAGGCCGTCCGTGTCCAGGGCGAGGGCGAGCCGCCGCCGCCCGACGCCTCGCCGCGCGGCGAGGGCGCACGCGGCGACCTCCACGTGATCATCCGCGTCGATGAGCACGACCTCTACCACCGCGAGGGCGACGACCTCATCCTCGAGATGCCCATCAGCTTTACCCAGGCCGCTCTCGGCGCCGAGGTGGACGTCCCCACGCTCGACGGATCGCGGACTCTGAAGATCCCCAAGGCGACCCAGCATGGGCGTTCGTTCGTCCTCGACGCCGAGGGGCTGCCCAACCTGCGGACCGGGCGCCGGGGCCGGCTGGTCGTGCTGGCCAGGATCGAGATACCCCGAAAACTGACCGATCAACAGGAGAGGCTGCTGCGGGAGTTCGCCGAGACCGAAGACCACGAGGTCATGCCCGAGAGCCAGGGATTCTGGCGGAAGATCAAGGACCTGATCGGCGGCTGACAGGGTGAACGCGATGAGCAGACGCAAGCGCAAGACCGAACCTGAGTCCGAACCGCAGGTCGTCGAGTACGACCTCGACGCGATCGAGGCCGAACTGGACGCGAAGGAGGCGGCCGAGGCAGCCGAACAGGGCACCGACCAGCCCGGCTCGGAGGAGGCCGAGAAGCTCCGTGCCGAGCTCGACGAGCTCCGCGATCGCTACCAGCGCGCCCTGGCCGACTACCAGAACTTCCAGCGCCGCTCGCGCACCAACGAGATCGAGGCGCGCGAGTCCGGCGTCCGCTGCGTCGTCGAGGATCTGCTCACCGTGCTCGACCACTTCGACCTCGCGCTCAACCAGGACTTCTCGTCCGTCACCGCCGAGCAGCTCGCCCAGGGCGTCAAGGTCATCCGCGACGAGCTGTTCCGCGCCCTCGAACGGCGCGGCGTCGCGGTCGTCGCCCCCGAGCCCAACGACGAGTTCGAGCCCGGGCAGCACGAGGCGGTGATGCAGCAGCCCGCCGACGGCGTCGATCCGGGACGCGTCGCGGTGATGGTGCAGGTTGGGTACCGGCTGGGGCAGCGCGTGGTGCGTCCGGCCAAGGTCGCGGTCTCGCCGCCCGAGCCCGATGACGAGCCCGCCCCCACCAAGGATGAGGAAAACGGGGACGACTGATGCCGACCTACGACTACCGCTGCACCAAATGCGGGCACGAGTTCGAGCTGTTTCAGTCGATGAGCGACTCGCCCAAGCGCAAGTGCCCCGAGTGCGGCAAGCTCGCCCTCGAGCGCCTCATCGGCACCGGCGCCGCGGTCATCTTCAAGGGCTCCGGGTTCTACCAGACCGACTACCGTTCCGACGGGTACCGCAAGGCCGCCGAAGCCGACAAGAAGTCCGCCGAGCCCAAGAAGGACGCCGGCGAGTCGAAGCCCGCCGCCAAGGAAAAGAAGCAAAGTCCCGAGCCGTCCTCGAAGAGCGACAAGGGCTGATGCCCCCGCACACCCCCAACCGGCCCCGAGCGCGAGCGAGGGGGTCCTCCTCGCCATGAGCGACGTCCTCGGACACGGCATCGACCTCGTCCCCGTCGAGCGTGTCGCCGACCTGCTCGAACGGCACGCCGACCGGGCCCTCGACCGCCTCTTCACCCCTTCCGAGCAGGAGTATGCAAACGCATCGAAGCGCCGGCTCGAGCACCTGGCCGCCCGCTTTGCCGCCAAGGAGGCGGTGCTCAAGGCGCTGGGCACGGGGTGGAGCCGCGGGATCGCCTGGACCGACGTCGAGGTCGTCAGCGGGCCCGCCGGCGCGCCACGCATCGAGCTGCACGGAAAGGCCGCCGAGATCGCCCGCGAACTGGGCGTCGCACGGGTCCTGGTCACCCTGACGCACACCGGCGACCACGCCGCCGCCTCGGCCATTGCGCTCAGCGTCTAGTTCTCGGACCGCGCGAGCGGACGAACCCGGACAACCGGCCCGCGCCGCACGAAACACCGCCCGCCGCACGATGAACGTCAGGGCGGCGTGCCCGCCCGGTGAGGGTGCACCCATGACTCGCGCATTGAAGAAGGCCCGATCGAGGGCGAGAATCACCTGGTTCGCAGCGACCGGCCTGAGCGCGGGCGTCGTCTACATCGCCTACACCGACGGCTTCAACAAGATGCTGGTCCTGCTTCTTGGGCTGATCTTCGCCGGCTACGTCGTCGCGTCACGCTCCATCGCCCGCAAGTCCAAGAACCTCGCGACGGCAATCATCGCAGGCACGGGCGCCTCGGCCGTCTTCTGGATCCACCCCCTCTACGACGTCATCAGCGAGGTGGTCCGCGGGTGGAGTTCGGCAGGGCTCATCCCCGCACACGTTGCGCTCGAGGCGGCGCTCCCCGCCACGATCGGCGTTGCCGGGATCATGATGGGGGCGCTGCTCCACCTCTCGACCTCGCGCGTGACGACGATCATCCAGTCGGTCGCGGTGACCGGCGTCGCGGCGCTGGCACCCCTTTCACCTCAGTACACCTACGAGGCGATCCTGGCGTCGATCGTGCTCTGGCAGGCGGTGATGTGCGAGAGCCTGTGCCGCTGGGCGGTCAAGACGTTCCAGGAGCGCAGCGCCAACGAGTGCCCGCACTGCGGGTTCAACCTCGAGCACATGACCACGCCGCTCTGCCCCGCCTGCCAGCGTCGCCTGCCGCAGGCCGGTCCGCTGCACGCCGTCTCGAGCGCCTACTCCGACGGCCCGGTGCCCAACCCCTTCGACGACCCGTCGGCCGAACGCGACGCCGCCTGAGCCCCGTTCAACGGGAGCATGTAAGGCTCAAGCTCGACCGGCAGGCGCTTCAGCCCGCGCCGGTGCGCCTTGCACACCGCGTAGTGCAGCGATTCGTGCATCCGACGCCGCACCGCACCGGTTACGTTCAGCCCCCTCGCCTCCATCGTCTCGAGCGCGAACCGCCACGCGTGGTACTCCTCGAGGCACCGCGGGGAGTAGCGCCGGAACCCGATCGCGTGATGCCCGATCTCGTGCAGAAACACAGCGGCCGACATCGGCCCGCGCGGGCGAGGTGCCTCGATCAGCCGCGACACGCCCCCGTCACGGAAGTGCACCTCCCACGCCACGCCCGACATGCTCGAACGCCACTTCCGCACCCGCACGCCGTGCTCGCTGAGCATCTCGCGCGTGATCGCCTCGTACCGGTCGCGCATGGGAGACCGCCGCGGCGCCGCGCGAGGCTTCGGCGGAAGTGGCGCGGGCTTCGCCCGTTTCGGGCGCCGCTTCACACGCACCAGGTCCCACAGCGTCAGCCCCGTCATCGCCCGTCGCCGAACCGCTCACCCGCGGGCAGCTTCCTCCCGTTCTGAAACTCAGCCCAGCTCATCAGCCGCTTGCCCGGACGCTGGACCTCGAGCAGCCGCACCCCTGTTCCGTTTCCGCAGCGCACCAGCCCCGTCCCGGCGTCGCACAGCTCGCCCGCCACGCCTTCTTCTGCGAACGCGCCGGCCTCTTGCACCCGCCCGATGCGGATCGGCTCGCCATCCAGTTCGGCGAACGCCCCCGGCCACGGCGTCAGCCCGTGCACACGCCGACGCACCTCCGCCGCCGGGACGCCCCAGCTCAGCCGTCCGTCCGCCTTGCTCAGCTTCGGGGCGAGCGTCACCAGCGACTCGTCCTGCTCGACCGGCTCGAGCGTCCCCGACGCCTGCCGCGCGAGCACGTCGAGCACGAGTTCGGGCCCGTCGCCGGCCAGCAGGTCGTGCAGTTCTCCCGCCGTGTGACTCGCCTCGATCACCCTCCGCCTCTGCCCCAGCACGAGCCCCGCGTCCATCCGCTCGGCCAACGTGATCACCGAGTTGCCCGTCTCCGTGTCGCCGGCGAGGATCGCGTGGTTGATCGGTGCCGCCCCGCGCCAGCGCGGCAGAAGCGACGCGTGCAGGTTCACCGCGAACCGTCCGGCCAGCAACTCACGCCCCAGCTTCTGCCCGAACGCGATCACCACCCACGCGTCGACGTCAATCGCGCGCACCGCGTCGCGCACGCCCGCCTCGTTGACGTTCTCCGGCTTGAAGATCGGGGCGACGCCGTGCCCGCCCGCCCACGCCCCGATCGGCGTCGGCGTCGTCCGCCCGCCGCGCCCCGCACGCCGGTCCGGCTGGGTCACCACCGCCGCCACCTCATGCCCGCCGGCCAGCGCTTCGAGCGTCGGCACCCCGAACGCCCCGGAGCCGAAGAACACCACCCGCATCAACGCCCGTCCCACTCACGGTCCAGTTCGCGGATCGCCGAGCGGTTCCGGAGCCGGTCCATCCGCGGCATCTTGTCGATGATCAGCACACCGTCGAGGTGGTCGCTCTCGTGCTGCCAGCACCGTGCCAGCAGCCCGGCGGCTCTCTGCGTCTGCTCATGACCGTCGGCGTCCGTGCTCGTCAGCGTGATCACCGGCGGGCGTCGGATCTCGCCGCGGATCCCGGGCAGGCTCAGGCATCCCTCCTCCTGCCCGATCAGCCCGCCCTCCGGGCTGCTCAGCACCGGATTGAGGTGCACCTGCGGCGTCTCGCAGCCAGTCGCCAGCCCCCCCTCCTCGCCCTCCGGCGGCACCCGGCAGACGAACAGACGCCACGCCAGACCCACCTGGGGCGCCGCCAGCCCGATCCCGTCCGCCTCACGCATCAGCTCGATCATGCGTGCGGCCACCGCCCGGACCGTCTCGCTCGGCTCGATCGCCTCGGCCCGCCCACGCAGCGATGGATCCGGGTAGCTCACGATCACGAGTTTGCTCGGATCGACCTCCACGAAACGATCGTATGGGCGGGCGAGCACCGGGGGGTAGAATGTCCGCCCCCGCCGGCAGGAGGACCGACGCCTTGGCGCTGTTCGGCAAGAAGAACAACCAACCCGACGAGCAGTCCGAAGCGAAGGTCGAGGAGCAGACCGGGCAGCCCGAGAAGGCCCGACGCTTCTTCGACCACGCCAAGACCGTCCACGAGGCGACCAACTACGAGTACGCCATGCAGTCGTGGCTGCGCGGGCTCATCTTCGACCCCGCCAGCATGGAGGGGCTCGAGGGGTTCTTCCGCTCGTCCGCGGCGTTCCTCGGCGATAACCCCAAGGGCAAGATCAGCAAGGAGACCGCCAAGACCTTCGAGGGCAGATCCCCCGCCGAGAAGTACGCCATGGCGCTGCTCGCCACCGGCGTCCGCCCGCTCGATGCGCCGGCGGCGATCCGCGCCGTCGAAACGGCCCAGAAGCTCGGGCAGGACGAGGTCGCCTACCGCCTCGCCGAGCGTGCCCTCGCGGTCGGGCAGGCCAAGCCCCGCAAGGACGTTTTCCTCAAGATCATGCGGGTCTGCCAGGCGATGGGCGTGTTCGACCTGGCGGTCCGCGCGGGCGAACTCGCACGCCAGCTCGACCCCGAGGACGGCCCGCTCGCCGCCGAGGTGCTCAACATGTCCGCCCGCGCCACGATGGACCGCGGCGGGTTCGACGACACGGGAACCGAGGGCGGCTACCGCCGGAACATCCGTGATTCCGAGAAGCAGCGCCAGCTCGAGGAAGAAGAACGCATCGTCAAGAGCGAGGACGTCAAGGACCGCCTCGTCCACACCTCGAGCGAGGAATACCAGGCTCGCCCCGGCGACCTGCCCACCATCAAGAAGTACATCAAGGCGCTGCTCGACCGCGGCCGCCCCGAGGACGAGAAGCTCGCCCTGACCATCGCCAACAAGGCGCACGAAGAGACCCGGCAGTTCAGCTTCCGCCAGGCGGCCGGCGAGATCACCCTGCGGATCGCCCGCCGCGCCCTGCTCCGCTACCGCGACCGCGCCGAGGAGAACCCGGACGACGCGGCCGCCCAGGCCGACTTCGAGAAGGCCAACCGCAAGTTCCTCGAGATGGAGTCCGACCTGCTCGCCCAGCAGGTCGAGGCCTACCCGACCGACCTGGGGTACAAGTTCGAACTCGGGAAGCGCTACTTCCAGCTCGAACGCTACGAGGACGCGATCGGGCTGTTCCAGGAGGCCAAGGCCGACCCCAAGAACCGCGGGACCGCGCTGAGCATGCTCGCGCAGTCGTTCGAGCGCATCGGGTGGAACGATGAGGCGATCCAGACCTACCGCTCGGCCCTCGAGACGCGGTCGGACCAGTCAGGCGACCTGGTCATGAGCCTGCGCTACGGGCTGATGAGCGCCCTCCAGGCCAAGGCCGCCGAGGCACGCGACATCGCGTCCGCCGAAGAAGCCGAGAGGCTCGCCTCCGAGATTGCGATCCAGAAGATCGGCTACCGCGACATCCGCGACCGGCGCCAGCAGCTCAAGGACCTGCTCGCCGAGCTGCGGGAGTGAGCGCCGTCGCGATCATCCCGGCCCGTCTCGCCAGTGAACGCTTCCCCGGCAAGATCCTCGCCGCCGAGACCGGGCGACCCCTGATCCAGCACGTCGCCGAACTGGCCGCACGCGCCGGGTCGATCGCCCGCGTCGTCGTCGCCGCCGACGACCAGACCATCGCCGACGCCCTCGCCCCGTTCGGCACCGAGGTCGTGCTCACCGGCGAGCACCCCAACGGCACCTCACGCCTTGCCGAAGCCGCTCGTCTGCTGAAACTGCCCCCGGAGGGGGTCGTGGTCAATGTTCAGGGCGACGAGCCGGAGATCGAGCCCGAGGTCATCGACGTCGCGGTGGATGCCCTGAGCGGCTCGGACTGCCCGGTCGCGACGGTCGGCTCCCCGTTCGCCCCCGCCGACGACCCGGGCGACCCCAACATCGTCAAGCTCGTGACCCGGTGCGACGGGCGGGCGTTGCTCTTCACCCGCGCCTCCGTTCCCTACGCGCGTTCGCCGGAGGGAGCCCGCCCGCTGCGCCACGTCGGGATCTACGCCTACCGACGCGCGTTCCTCGACACCTACGTCGCCCTGCCCCCCACGCCACTGGAACTCGCCGAGCGCCTCGAACAGCTCCGCGTGCTCGAGCACGGGTACGACATCGCGGTTGCCCTGGCCGAGTCGCGCCACGAGGGCATCGATACGCCCGAGCAGTACGCCCGCTTCGTCGCCCGCCGGCGTTCGGGCGGGGGCTGAACCGTCGGCGTGTGCGCGCCGCCTGTTTCTGGTACGATCGGATATGCCCCCCTCGGGTGATCCCGCCCACCACGCACGCGGCCTGCTCGCCGGCGCCGCCGACCGCACCCACTCCACCGAGTTCTACAGCCCCATCCCAGACGGGTACCAGCGCGGACGCCACAAGTACGTTGTCGTCCTCGGCACCGTCATGAGCGGGCTCGGCAAGGGCATCTTCAGCTCCAGTGTCGCCAAGGCACTCCAGGACAAGGGGCTCGTCGTCGCCCCCATCAAGCTCGAGGGGTACCTCAACATCGACGCCGGCACCCTCAACCCCTACCGGCACGGCGAGGTGTTCGTCCTCGAGGACGGCACCGAGTGCGACATGGACCTTGGCACCTACGAGCGGATGCTCGATCAGAACCTTACCGCAGCCAACTTCACCACCTCCGGGCGCGTCTACTCGGACATCCTCGACCGCGAACGCCAGGGCGACTACCTCGGGCGCGACGTCCAGATGATCCCGCACGTCACCGGAGAGGTGAAACGGCGCCTCCGCGAGCTTGCCGTCCGCGGCGACGGCAAACGACCCGCCGACGTCGTCTTCGTCGAGGTCGGCGGCACCGTCGGCGACTACGAGAACGGCTTCTACATCGAGGCGATGCGCGAACTCGCCTTCGAGGAGGGGCCCGGATCGGTCTGCTTCGTCGCCCTGACCTACGTCATCGAGCCGCCGGCCCTCGGCGAACAGAAATCCAAGGCCGCCCAGCTCGGCATCCAACGCCTCATGGAAGCGGGCATCCAGCCTCACATCATCGCCTGCCGCGCCTCGAACCCTGTTGACCGCCAGGTGATCGAGAAGATCGCGATGTTCTCGAACGTGCCGATCCGGCGCGTCCACTCCATGCACGACCGCGAGAGCATCTACACCATCCCGGAGGAGCTGCGCCACGAGGGGCTCGACCGCGAGATCCTCGGCGTGCTCGGGCTGCACGACCGCGTCAACGCCGCCCACGAGGACGACGCCCGCGCCCGCTGGACCACCTTCGTGGACGCGCTGACCGCCACCAAACGCCACGAGATCCGCCTCGGCATCACCGGCAAGTACGCCCACCTCCGCGACGCCTACGCCTCGATCGACAAAGCGATCGAGCACTGCTCGGCCCATCTCGGCTGCGAGGTCGTCACCGAGTGGATCGAGACCTCCGAGCTCGAAGGCGCCCGCGCCGCCCAACGCCTCGATCCGCTCGACGCGATCATCGTCCCCGGCGGGTTCGGGTCGCGCGGATTCGACAGCAAGATCGAGGCGGTCCGGCACTGCCGCGAGAACGCCGTCCCCTTCCTCGGCATCTGCCTCGGGTTTCAGATCGCGGTCATCGAGTTCGCCAGAAACATGCTCGGCATGACCGACGCCGCCAGCACCGAGTTCGAGCCCGACGCGCCCAACGCCGTCATCAGCGAGCTGCCCGAGCAGAAGCGCATCGAGGGGCTCGGCGGGACCATGCGCCTCGGCGCGCAGGACGTCGTGCTCACCCCGGGCACACTCGCGGCGCTGCTTTTCGGCGGCGCGGACTCCGTCCGCCAACGCTTCCGGCACCGCTACGAGGTCGAGCCCGGCGTGGTCGAGAAGCTCGAAGCCGGCGGCGTGGTCTTCAGCGGACGGCACCCAACCCAGCCGATTATGCAGGTGCTCGAGCTGCCGCGGGGTGATGCGCCGGTGACGCACCCGTACTTCATCGCCGCCCAGTTCCACCCCGAGCTCACCAGCCGCCCGCTGGCGCCCCAGCCGATGTTCATGGGGCTCATCGCCGCGGCGATCGCGCGGCGTGAGGGCGACGCGGCCGCCCGTGACCCCGCCGTCGCACCCTGGCTGTGCCCGCAGGATCAGCCCGCCTGACGGTGTGCCACTGATCTGTCTTCGGATCAGTGCTCTTCTTCCGACTCACCTCCCAAAGACTCTGATCGGAAGACCGATCAGTGGCACGGGTCGGTGGCGAGTTCGCACGCCGCGTCGAGCAGCACCCAGCGCGACCGCGCGTCCGGCCCGCCGGTCATCGCGTTGTGCAGCATCATCTCGGCGTGCACCAGCGAGGCGGGTTCATCCAACCCGAGCCCGTGCTCGACGAAGACGTGGAGAGCCCACGGGGTGTTGGTCGCGTTGTCGGGCTGGAGCTCGGCGACGTGCCAGGCAGCGGCGACGAAGCAACGCTCACGCAGCACGTCGCGGCGTTGTGCGCGCGCAAGGCGCCACAACGCGTGCAGGGCGCACAGTTCGGCCTCGCTCCACGCCTCGATCGACACGCCGCGTTGCTCGGGCAGCAACGCCCCATCGCCCGGCGGCGTCCCGACCGCGACACCCTCCGCCGCCGCTCGCCACAGCTTTGCTTCGCCCGGCTCGGGGGCGTCCGGTTCCGGTGGAGTGACACCGCACACCGCGGCGAGGAACGCCCCGTCGTACGGACGGCGTGCCCCCAGCTCGTCACGGAACACGGCGACAAGACGCCGTGCTTCGTCCGAGCCCGATTCCGGGGGGACCAGCCCGGACGCGCTCCGGAGCGTTTCGATCCAGCGATCGCGTGATTCCATGCGCGCAGCGTACTTCTCGGACGCCGATGTGGGACTCCGGGGTACAGATGCGGGTCGGCGGGGCCGCGTGGCGTCTGGAGGGCATCCGAGACGCGAGACGGCGCGTGCGCGCGCCGATGGACTGAGCAACGATGAGCGGAGGCGAACACAACCCCGGTGGGTGGCCCGCGGTTCCTCCGCCCCCGGTGGGTCTGGGCATCCGACGCACGCCGGCCCGCCCGACGCTCGACGCCGAGCCGATCCGCCCGGCGGTGAGCCGCCCGCGGATCGAGGCCCCGGCGCCCAGCGCCATCGAGACGGTCGCGGGCAGGGCGCACACGTTCAACGCCGAGCTGGACCTGGCCGAACTCGACGACCGCGACCGTCCGTGCGCGACGTGGACCGCCCGCGCCCGGCAGCTCAGCCGTTCGAGGCTCACGTTCGTTTCACGCCGGATGTGCTACACGGGGCGGATGCTCGTGGTGGCGGTGCACCTGATCGACGACGAACCGGTGCCGCTGTTCGGGCAGATCGGGCTGTGTGAGTACGAGGGCGAGGGGCTGTATCGCGTCGAGGTCGATCTGCTGCCCTGCCCCGACACCCGCCCGGTGCGCGAGTGGCTGGCTCAGCGGGCCGCCTGACTTGACCGGGGCGTTCGGGCTCCCAAGCCTTGGGCGATGCGCGTGCTGCGCACCGGCACCGATCTCGCCGAGCTGCCCCCCGGGACGGCTTTGGTTCCCACGATGGGCGCCCTGCACGAGGGGCACCTCTCGCTGGTGCGCCGCGCGGCCGAGGCGAACACCGGTCCCGGCGCGTCGGTGAGCATCTTCGTGAACCCGACGCAGTTCAACGACCCGGGCGACCTGGCCGCCTACCCGCACAACCTCGAGGCCGACCTCGACGCCTGTCGCGACGCGGGGGCGCGGTGGGTCTTTGCGCCCGAGGTCGAGTTGGTCTACCCACCCGATGCGCCCGACGCCCCGCCGCCGCTGCCCGCCGTCGCCACCGATCCCGGGCTCGAGGACCGATTCCGCCCCGGGCACTTCCTCGGCGTGTGCCGCGTGGTGAGGCGCCTGTTCGAGCTGATGCGTCCCGCGTCGGCGGTATTCGGCGAGAAGGACTGGCAGCAGCTCCAAGTGGTCCGTGCGATGACGGAGACGCTCGGGCTGGGTGTCGAGATCGTCCCGGGGCTGACGGTGCGCGAGGCGGACGGGCTGGCGATGAGCAGCCGCAACCAGCACCTGACGGCGGAGGCGCGGGCCCGGGCGAGTGCGTTGAACCGGTCGTTGATCGCCGCCGGTGCCGAGCGCGACCCGCCCGCCGCCGAGGCCGCCATGCGAGCCGTTCTCGCCGGGGGCGGCGTCGAGCCCGAGTACGCGGTGATCCGCGAGGCGGGCGGGCTC
>Ga0210086_1000829_pt1 | contig 16843 bp, 7 predicted proteins | sample China_Galinas_PW_3_FD_184867 | JGI IMG/M metagenome (GOLD analysis project Ga0210086, IMG submission 184867) | Wetland microbial communities from San Francisco Bay, California, USA, that impact long-term carbon sequestration - China_Galinas_PWB_D2... | ecosystem: Environmental > Aquatic > Marine...
TTCGGGCCGACCAGACCGGTGTGGTCCCCCTCGTGGAGCGTGATCGACAACCCCTCGAAGAGCGGCGTGCCACCGAAGCCCTTGGCCAGGCGATCACAGTCGATGAGAACGGGGGCAGGCATGGAGGATGGGCGGCTCGACGGATCCGGCCGCCGGCGCCGGCCCGTCGCGAGCCGGCAGTATACGAGACCCTCCGACCGGCGTGGAGCTCTTTCCAGAGGGCTCAAAGCGCCCGCGGGCAACCCAACCAACATGATATACTTAATATAGATTTATCGGATTTCTTGAATATCCCTGCGAGCTCCTCCCGACTCTCCAAGGTGAACGTGTGTCTCCAGCAGCCGACCCCCGATCGACGACCTCTTCCCAGCTCAAGCTCATCCAAGACCTCAACCATCTGTCGAGGGACGGCCGGAGCATCGTCCCACTCCTCGGCGCCGGCATCTCGATCGAGGCCGGGATCCCTTCTCTAGAAGCTCTCACCCGCTACCTGGCGAAGGTTCAGCTCTACATCCGGAAACGGCTCTACCGACCGGCGGAAGAACTGGACGGATCGACAAACGAAGAACGAGAGCCGAGCGAGTACATCCGAGACTTCGGGTGGCCCGACAGAAATCAGCTCGAAGCCGACCTGTGGATGTGGCTGGCCAATGGGGGCGCGGAGAGGAACCACTTCGGTGATCGGCGCCAGCGGTGGATGGACCGCCTGGTCCAGGGCGAGGTCCTGGAGCACTTCAAGCGCCTGGACCAAGGGTTGGCCGGGAAACTACAAGAGCTCCAGAAGTGCGCTTCCCGTGTAGAAGCCGCGATCGCAGAGCTGGACGAAGTCGGCAGTCGACCCGGAAGCGTCCCGGAAGCCTGGCTGCAGGTCTATGAACACTCGTGCATTCAGCTACCCTCTCTCCTCCGTGACTCCTCGTGGAATCTCCGCGGCAACTACTGGAAGGGCCTTCTCTCCCACCTGACGCGCGCCAACCCCGACTACGTAGACACCCTGTTCCAGCAACTCATCCAGGGACGCCAGCCGGCAACCTCCCATCGGTACCTCGCGTTCCTCACTGGCGTCTTCCGGCTGCGGGTCTTCTTGACGACCAACTTCGATTCCCTCCTCGAGGATGCGCTCCGGATGGAGGGATTCCAGCCCTCGGTCTACGAAGCGCTGGAGGGATATCCCCTGCCACACCCCTCCCTCGTCCACAAGGGGCTCTCGGTGATCAAGCTCCACGGCGGAGCCTTCGGTCTTCTGGTGGGCGATCAGCTCGACAGACCGCTCGACGAGGAGAGCAAGGCCCGCCTCCACGCCTACCTGCCGAACAAACCGGTGCTGCTGGTCCTGGGGATGGGAGGCTGGGACCTGCGGGTGCTCGACCTGATGGAGCTGGTCATCGACAACGGCGGGGACCTGTTCTGGCTCCATTTCGAGAAGGAATTGCAGGGCCACATCAAGAGACGGTTCCACGTCGACGACGAAGACCCCTCCAACAGCAACCCCCGGTTCCACCACTGCCGCGTCCGGGACCCGGGAGCCTTCCTGAAGGAGCTGTTCTCTCGCAGAACCGAGGCACACCCGGCAAGCCGGTATTACTACCGAGCCTACGACCAACGCCCGATCCCCGAAGATCCGGCCACGACCGGCGGGGCGGCGCCCGACCCGTGCGAGGACGCCCCGATCCGGTTCTTCGTCGACCTCAAGCAAGACGAGCCCGACGAGAGCGGCTCCCGGCGCCTCGCAGCCTTCGTCGCCGGCAAGGCCGGCAGCCATTCTCCGGTCTGGATCGATCTCGAGAGCAAGGCGACGTTGGATGACCTTGTCGCCGACATCACGGCCCAGCTCCGCCGCTACGACACCTCGCTCCCACCGGCGATTCTCACCGTAGACACACCGACCGAGAGGCGTCGGCGAGGTGAGAAGACGATGCCAGCCTTCGACAAGACGATCCGCCGGCTCTTCCACACTCTTCGCAGGGGCCGCTACATCCTCGCGTTCGACGGCGTCGGATCGTTCGGCCGGCCGCCGTTGCAACACCATGGATTTCCCGAGGCCCCAGAAAAGGGCGCCGAGGAACCACCGCCAGGCGGAGCGGACGATTGCGACAAGAAGAGACTGCCTCCGGGGACGGCTTTCCTACTCGAGTTGGTATCCAAAGCCCATGGCGAGCACGCCTCGCAGTCTGATGATGAAACGCTCTTGACGACCGAGGGCTTGGGCCACTCGATCCTCGCCTTCAGCGTAGACCTCCAGCGCCTCCGTAAACAGGACCGGGTGAAGGCACCGAACTTCTGGGAGTGTCTCCAGAAGCAAGCAAGCCGGCTCAAAGACCTGGAAACCGGCCGCTACCTACTCTGCTCCACGGACCTGAAGAAACAGCCGGCCGAGGGCGAGACGAGGGGCAGAGACATCCTGAGCTCGGGAGATGAAAGTACCTACCGAGACGCTCTCCTGTTGCTCTGCGCGTTTCGCCGGCGCAGGAGCTTCGTCGCACTCCGACGGCTGCTCCCGAAGTACCTCGCCATGGCGGACAGTGTCGGCCCGACGACCGAAGAGTCTGTCGAAGACTTTCTCGCCTGGTGCGAAGAATCGAGGTTCATGATCCGGGTCGAGGGTGGGTACTACTCCATCGCGCGCCGGATCCGTAACGATCTCTATTGGAGTGCGCAGGAGAGGACCCGGAGCGAAGAGCTCCGCCAGGACCTAATCGACGGCGCCTCCTCCCTTCCGGGTTCCGAACAGCTCGAGACCCTGGACGAGTTGGCGACCCTCGCGGCGATCCATCAAGACGTCGCCGAGTACTACCAAGAGCTTTACGCGGCCTCCCGCGAGGTCCCCGCCCTGCTCGAGCACTTCTACCATCGCGTGTCCTCGATCCGGTATCTGACCAAGCTGGACGCCTGGAGCCCCGCGTTGGGAAACACGCAGCTCGAGCAAGGGAAGGCACCGCGGCTGAAGCGACTGTTCCCTCAGCCCGAGTCGTCTCACGCCCCGGGCGCCGCAGCCGAGAGCGGGGCGAGCGACCTGGTGCCGGACGAGGGGCTCCTCAAGGACGACGGCTCATTGGATCGGGAGGCGCTTCGCTTGATGCGCTGGCGGATGATTCGCGCGCTGCGAGGAACCTTCTGGCGCGAACGGGAAAAGCTCCTCGGCGAGGTGCCGGAGTTGACCCTGTTGAGCTGGACCGAGGCGCTCCGGGAGAACGTCCGTCGCTTCATGGCGCGGACCGCCCTGCATACCGAGGCGGAGGTGCAGGCCGAGCTGTTCGGGAAGAAGGAGGAGCCAGCGGACGAGGCGGCCCGGCTCGCGGCGAACATCCGGAAGGTCCTCCGTGAGCTCTGGGACGATCTCGACCGGATTGAAGCCGACGTGCACGAGGCACGGCTCGACAGCGTGGGTGTTCTGAAGGTGCGGGGACCCGCTCTGGCTCGCCTGGTCGAGAAGCCCATCTCCCAAGACCGCGTCGGCGAGGAGTTGGAGAAGGAGCTCGCCTGGATCTTCTCGCCGGAGCCCTGGGAGGACCACCTGAGAGAGGTCGACCGGAGACGGCGCTTCCCGCTCATCGAGACCCAGAAGATCCTCTTTCAACTCGCGAACACCTATCGAAAGACCGGCCAGCGGGAACGCGCCGCCCAACTTCTGAAGGTGATGGGCTGCCTCGTCGAGCCGAACTGGAGCAGCGCCGGCAAGAAGTCCGATGAAGACCTCGCAAGGATCTACCCCAAGCTCCACGAAGCCGAGATCGCTCTTAACGACCTGTCCCCGTGGAAGCGCCAGGTGGAGCCGATCTACGATCTGGACAAGCAGAAGACAAAAGGAGGAGTTGCCGCACGGCTCTGCGATCGAGCGCTGGACATTCTCGAATGGGTCCAGGAGGAGGACCGGACGCTCCGCTCCTACCTCCACTCGCTCAAAGGCCGAGGGCACTATCTCGGCTCCGAGTTCCGGCAAGCCTTTCGCGAGTTCGACCTGGCTCACGCGTCCCTTTCCGCGACCAAAGGCAAAGGGGCCTGGGAAGCGCGGGCCCAGGCGCACGCCATCTCCTACTTGCGCCACGCTGAAGCGCTCATGCTTCGTGCCGACGAGAGAATCCTCGACTGGTGCCGCCGAGCACAACGTCACAAGGCACAGGAGGATGGAGCGCCTGCGCGCAAGCCTCCGCCCGAGCTGAAACGCTGCCTGGCCTCGTGGGAGCACACAGATCTTGCCGATTTGGAAGACTGGGAACAGAGTCGTTTCAACAGGGACCTGGTTGAAGGCGAGCCGGAGCGCTTCGCCGACACCATTATCGCGGCCCAGCAGCGGCTGTCCAGCGCCTGGGACCTGCTCGAGCTCGCTCAACGCCACCTGGACGATGCCCTGCGCAACCTCGAGTGGAGCTCCTGGCTCGCCCAGCTCCGCGCAGAGTTTCACGTCCAGCGGTTGTTGTTGCAGATCACGGACGGCTTTCCACAGGACAGGCCGTCCGAGTCCGGGCGTTCCACCAACCACCGAGGTCGCCAGATCGGCACCCTGCTCAACGACCTCCGGCTCGGCCTACGGGCGATCCGCCAGGGGCTGGACATCATCTTGCCGGACGTCTCGGTCCGCGATCGCGCCGTCCTGCTGAAGGACAAGAGACTGCAACAGCTCCTGCGCCTCTGGTTGGAGCTGATGGTGTGCGGCGCGTACCGAACCCGCATGATCGGAACCGATTCCGACCGCAACGGGCAGCTCAGCGTGGAGAGCCTCTGGAGGCGCTGGACAAACCTCAACGCTCTGGAAGCTTATGCGCGCCTGCCCCGGACGACAGGAGTCCAGACCTGGATCATGGAGAAAGACGAGTCTCTCCCGTCCGCTTCTGCTGCCGTGAAGGACGGGTCGCCAAAGCGGGGCGTCGCTAACCACGCGGCGGGGATTGCCGCGCGCGCCAAATGCCTCCAGCTGATCCTAGAGTGCACGAATCCGCAAGAGGAACTGAGCACGGCGCTGGTCGGTCAGTTGTGCCGCCGATGATGTGCGCTCGCGCTCCACGCTCAACATCCCGCGCGAGAGCGACCCTCCCCCGAACGATCGCGCACCAGGTCCGCATTGCCGATTCTTGGCGATTCATCGATCTTTGTGCGGAGCAGCGGAGCCTCGGGACGATGCGGTGTCGGGCAGCGACACCTCCCTGACAATCGAGGTTGATCATCAATCTATTAAGAATATGCTATTCTTCTGACAAGCCACCAGGGCATGGTGCCCCGGATCGGAAAACTCAGGAGGACTCGTGATGCAGGTCAAGGACCACTCGACCTTTGTGCTGTGTGCGGCACTGGCACTGGTGCTCGCACTCCCCGCGACTGCAGCCCAGCCCTCGGACAACGCGCCGGCCCTCGCTCCGACAGAGGCCCCGGTCGTCCTGACGCCGTCCGTGCTCCAGCTCCGAGAAGGCTGCGCGGGACAGATCTCCGGCAACCTGTTCGATCCCGTCGCCGCGCCGATGACTCCCGCGGCGCGACCTGTCCTGCAGACTGATCTCCCCGACCCGGGCGCCGAAGAGTACTGCTGGATCGAGTCCCGGTGGGTCTACAACAACTCTTGCTGTACGAAGAGCTGGGGTCTGGCGGCGGTTCTCAGGCTCCAGAACCGGACCTGCTGCCAGGTCTCCGGGTGTGGAAGTTGGGGCAACACCGGCACGACGCAGTGCAGCGGCTACCCCTGTCCGTGATGAGGACGTGACACCCGGCGCCGGGGCGGTGGGCGATCGGCCCTCGCCCCGGCGCGTCTCGATCCAGACCGCTGCCCAGCCTCGGGCCACCACCGCTCGTCCTCAGGAACCGATCTTCCACCCTCCTCACCGACCACGCGAATCCAGTCCCACTGGACGGGCAGAAGAAGCAGGGAGGAACTGCCGCACGGCTCTGCAATCGAGTGCCAACCAACGAAAGGAACCATCCTTTCTCTCTTCCGGTGTTGCGATGAAATTCTTCCGCTTGTAAACTCTCGAAGGCTCCCGATACGTGATAAATAGAGTGACAAATAGCAACAGGTGCGAGGGCCATGCGGAAGATTCTCGGGGTGGTTGTGGTGTTGGTGTGTCTCGGCTGGGGCAGTGAGGCGCGGGCGTACGAATTGATCAGAGTGCTGAGCGGCGACGTCTTGCTGGTGGAGCAAGACGGGCAGCAACTCCGGCTCGAGCTCTCGGGAATCTGGGTACCGGCACCGCCGGGGCCGGGCATCCGTGGCGACTATCGGGGCGAGGAGGCGCGGCGCTCCGTCGAGGAGGTCCTCCTGAGGTTCCCTGCGTACATCCGAGAGGTCGAGCCCGTTCGTCCCGGCCAGACCTCGATCCAAGTGCGGGTTCGTCTCGGCGAGAACGGCGAGCACGACCTCGCCGTCCTGCTGGCCAAATCGGGGCTGGGGCTGATGAATCGGACGGCCGACGCCGATCCCGAGCACCTGGAGGCCGTCTACCAGGCGGAGCGAGACGCGCGCCGCCACCAGCGGGGGATGCACGACGGGGGCTACCAGCGGTTCGTGCACGGAGCCGAAGGCGTCGTCGTCGACATGGGGATCGGGACCCTTGCGGCCCAGCGCGGCTTGCGACGGCGCGGCAGCCTGCGCGAGTACCTGGATGATGACCAGGGGAGCAGGCAAAGCTCCAGCCGCACGAGCGGCGACAGCGGCATCCATCGCTCCGGAGTCGAAGCGATCCGGGACTGGGGCAGCCGCATGGGCCTGCCGCCAGATCACTCGGCGGCCGGCCGGTGAGGGCCGGCTGAAGCCGTCAGGGGGGCCAGCCGGCGTCGGCTTCGTCGTCCGGCGAGGCCCCACCCTCCTCACCGACCACGCGAATCCAGTCCCACAGGCCGGTGGGCGGCCGGTCCAGCACGTCGACGAACTCCGCGCCCACGTGGTAGACCGGCGGCTCCCCTTGGGCGGATTCCTCCTGCCGCACCCAGCGGACGTTGAGGGCCAGCCGGACCGACTGGTTCCTGTAGGTGAGCTCGACGAAGCAGTCCTTGCCCTCTTCGAGCGGCTCGGAGGTGTCGAACGACATGCCGGTCCGGCTGAGGTCGCGCACCGTCAGGTCGCGGGGCGTGTGCAACCGGCCCTTGAGGGCCTCGATCGGGATCCGGTGGAACCGGCGTTGCCGTTCGCTCATGGGCGGCCTCCCAGGCGATGCGGGGTTGAGGAACGGAGGGTAAAATCCAGCGTAGCTCCGCCGCCTGAGCCTGTCAATCGAGCCTGTCGGTCGCCCCGCTCGATCCCCGGCCGCCGCCGGTCAGATCAATCCCCGGCGGCCGCCGAGGCGGAGCAGATCCGGGTCGCGCCACCCGGTGGCCAGAAGGCCTTCGACGATTGGTCGAGCCTCTTCGGTGCGCCCCAGCTCCAGCAGGGCTGTCGCATAGACGTTGCGGAAATCGACCGCTTCCGAGGAGCCGACAACCGGTTCCATGAGCTCGGTCGCCTCGTTCCAGGCTTGCCGCGCACCGTCGTCGTCCCCGCGGAGGCTCCGCAGCCTCCCGAAGCCGACCAGGCTGGCCGCCAGCTCCTCCCGCGCCTGCCGGTTCTCAACCTGCCGCTCGACCAGCGCACGCTGGATGCGCAGGGCCCTCTGGTACAGCCCCTCCGCCTCGTCGAGCTCCTCTTGCCGGACGAGGACGCCGGCGAGATCGGACAGGGCTGCGCCCCGGAGTGAGCTCCCCGGTCGCTCCGTCTCGTCGAAGATCGAGAGCGCACGACGCAAGAGGGTCTCGGCTCGGGTCACGTCGCCGCTCGCCCGGTAGAAGGCGGCGACGTTTTGGAGAATGGCGCCCATCCGCCGATGGTGCGCTCCGAAGGCTCTCTCGCCCACCTTCATGGCCCGACGGTAGAGCGGTCCGGCGCGCTCATAGAGCCCCTGGTCACGGTAGAGGTTGGCGAGCTGGTAGAGGCTCACGGCCACGTCGGGATGGTCCGGTCCCAACACCCGTTCGCGATCCTCGAGCGCCGTGCGGAAGAGCTCTTCCGCCCGGCCGTAGTGGCCCAGCCGCTGGTGGAGCACCGCCTGGTTGGTGAGGCCCATGGCGGAGAGGCGATGATCCGGACCGAGGACCTTCCGGTAGATCGCCTGGGCGCGTTCGCGCAGCGGCAGGGCGCGCTCGTAGAGCCCCCGGTACTGGTACGAGTTCGCCAGGTTGTTGAGGTTGTTGGCGACGTAGGGATGGTCGGGACCGTAGACCATCTCGTGGATCGCCAGCGACCGCATGAAGAGCTCCTCGGCCTCCGGGTAGTCGCCGCGGTCGCGGGCGATGTTGCCGAGGTCGTTGAGGTCCCAGGCCACCAGCGGATCCTCGGGTCCGAGCACACGGCGGGCAAGCTCCATGGATTCGCGGTAGAGGGACTCCGCGCGATCGAGCGCGCCCTTGCGGTAGTCGAGCACCGCCAGCTCCTTGAGGGTCGTCGCCAATCCGGCCTCGTCGACTCCGGGCGCTCCGCGAAGAGTCTCGAGCGATCGCTCCAGGAGCACTCGCGCCTGGTCGAACCGGCCCAGCTCGACCTCCAGCGTCCCCAGGTCTCTCAGCGACCGCGCGAGCTCCGCTGGGTCGCCGTCGGACCGGGTCTCCTGGATCTCCACGGAGTCCTCCAGCAGCGAGGACGCCTCGTCGTACAGGCCGAGCTTGCGGTAGACGGTACCCATGGTCCGCAGGAGACGGGCGCGCACGCCCGGCTCCCCCTGGAGCTCCTCGTCGATCCTCTCGGCCCCGTCGTCGAGGATCTCCCGGGCGGTGATCGTGTTGCCCCGGGCTTCGCCGGGGTCGGAGACCTCGAACAGTCCCACCAGGAAGTCCGACACTTCTTCGGCCGTCCGGGCTTGCTGCCGTGCCGTGCGCTCCGCGGTCCGGGCCCGGAGCAGGCCGAGCGAGGTACCGACGATTCCCAGGAGGAGGGCGAAGACCACCAGCACCGCCGCGGTCACGGCGAGCTTGTGCCGGCGCACGAGCTTGCCGAGCCGATAGACGACCCCCGGAGGGCCGGCGGTCACCGGTCGATTCTGCAAGTGGCGCCGGAGGTCGGCAGAGAGCTCGGAGACCGATGAGTAGCGGCGGCTTCGGTCCTTCTCCAGGGCGCGCAGGACGATCCAATCGAGATCGCCCCGGAGCCGCCTACGGAGCGCGGCGGGATCCGTTCGCCGACAGCGGGCGACCTCGTCGGCCGTCTCACCCGAATCCGCCAGCCGCTGGCTCGGCGGCAGCGGCTCTTCCTCGCGGAGGATGTGCCGCACCTCCTCTTCAGTCGCCCCGTCGAAGCGTGTGGGATCGAAGGGCAGGGCACCCGCGAGGAGCTCGTAGAGGAGCACGCCGAGGGCGTAGATGTCGGTCCGGGAGTCGACCTCGAACGTGCCCCCCGAAGCCGCCTCGGGGCTCATGTAGACCGGCGTTCCGATCCACGCGCCGCGCCGGGTCAAGAGCGTGTGCTCGGGCAACCCGGGGCCGGTGGCCTTGGCGACGCCGAAGTCGATGACCTTGGGCGTCGGCTCGCCGTCCCGCTCCTCGACGAGGACGTTCGACGGCTTGATGTCCCGGTGGATGATTCCTTTCTGGTGAGCGTGCTGGACGGCGCCGCAGACCCGGAGGAACAGCTCCAGGCGCTCGTGGACGTCCGAGCGCTTCCGGTCGCAGTACTCGGTGAGGCGGGGGCCGTCGACGAGCTCCATGACGAAATAGGGCCGCCCCCGCTCCGTCGAGCCCGCCTCCAAGACCTTGGCAATGCAGGGGTGGCTCATGAGCGCCAGCACCTGCCGCTCGGCCTCGAAACGGGCGACCACCTCGCGAGTGTCCATCCCCAGCTTGATCACCTTGACCGCGACCTGCCGTTCGAGCGGGCCCGTCTGCTCCGCCAGGTAAACCGAGCCCATCCCTCCTTCACCGAGGAGGCGCACGAGCCGGTACGGCCCGATGCTCGCGGGCGGCACCTCGTCCAACGACTCTCCCCGAGACGGCAAACGTGCAGTGGCCGCCCCGGACACGGACGCCGGTCCGACAGCGTTCGCGAAAGAGTCGGCCTCGCGATCGGCGCCTGCGCCCAGGCCCAGGCTGAGCAGGCAGCTCGGGCACAGGCCGCCCGGGGAGAGCTCGGCGGCGAAGGGCGTAGCGCACTGCGGGCAGATCACCCGAACACCGGTCCCGCTCACGACGCCACCGCCTCGAGCAGGGCACCGAGCTCTTCCTCCACCTGCTCCGGAGACGACACGACCTCGGCGACCTCCTGCCGGAGGAGCTCGCCGAAGCGGCGCCGGAGTCGGTGGATCCGGACCTTCACCGCCCCTTCCGCGAGGCCCAGCCGTGCGGCCACGTCCCGGTAGCGCAGGTCTGCGTCGGGTCCGGTGAGCAGGTTCTTGAGGAGATCGAACTGCTCCTCCTGTCCGCGGCGGCGCATCTCGAGGCCGAGGGTCGCCATTACCTGGTCGAGGAGAGTCAGGGCCCACTGTCTCGTGAAGAGGTCCTCCGGCGTCGTCCAGGTGGCCGGCTCCCAGCACAGGCCCTCTTCCACCCGGGCCTGATCAATCCCCACGAGCACCCGGTCCCCGCCCCGTTTCTGCGCCCTCTCCCGGTGCCACTCGTTGGCCAGGTAGTGCTTGAGAGAGGCCAGGAGGAACGAGCGGAACCGGCCCCGCTCACGACGTGCCCGGCGCAGGACGTCCTTCTCGATCACGCGAGTGAAGAACCCTTGGGTCAGATCCTCGGCTTCCTGGCGGTCGAAGCCGCGGGCGCGCAGGTAAGCGAAGACCGGCTGCCAGTAGCTCCGGCACAGCGCGGCCATGGCCTGGCGGGCCCGGTCAGCATCGTCCTCGCCCGCCGCCAAGACCCGGGTCCACTGCGTGGTCTCGAAGCGCCGCCCGCCGCCGGGCGCCCGCTCCCAACCACAGTTGAGAGTGCCCATCGAACGGCTCCGTGATTCGGGTTTGTTCAGTCCAGTATAGCGCCCCTGCAGCATGGCCTCGAGCCGACCGGGGCCGGGGAGGGCCGCACGGCGGCTGTAACCCTCCCGGACGGTTCCTTTAGTACGCGATGACGGGGCCGGCGCCGGAGCGCGGCAACCGGCCCGCTGGAACGCCTCAAAGGACACGATCGCGGGAGAAAGCCATGAGCACTCGACACTTCGCCACCACAACCCACTCCCTCGCGGCGACTGCCGCGGTCTCGCTCGCCCTGGTGGGCGGCTGGCTCGCCCGGCCGGCCCTGGGCCAGACCATCGCCTTGAAGCAGGGCGAGCCCTGCCCGTCGGGATACTTCTGCATCACGAAGGGCGCCGAGCTCGCCGTGCCTCTCTGCCCGGCGGGCAACATTGCCTACTCGGTCAAGGTCGAGAACCGCACGACCCTCGCCGGCGGCGCCGAAATCCTCGACCCGATCCCCGCCGGCACCACGGTCGTCCAGGGAAGCTGGTCGAGCGGCGCCACCTACGACGCCGCGAACGACCGGATCGTCTGGGAGGGACCGCTCCCTCCGGGGCAGAGCTGGACGATCGGCTTCTCGGTGACGGTGGATCAGGGGGTCCCGAGCCCGTCCACGGTCACCAACGTGGCAAGCGGAACGCTGTTCGGAGGAGAAACTCCGCTTCAAGTCCAGGTCGCCAAGGACGTCGAGGTCAACTGCCCGCCGCTCTCCGTGGACGTCTCGAAGGGGCGTCACCTCACGGATCCGCTCTGCCCGGGCTCCAATATTCACTACACGGTGCGGGTTACCAACTCCTCGACCCGCAACCGACTCCTCGACGCGCGGATCGACGACCCGGTGCCGGCCAACGCCGAATTCGCCGGGAGCCTCACCCCGAACACCCGGCTGGAGAACAACACCGTTGTGTGGGAGGGGAAGCTCGGACCGGGAGAGAGCCACGAGATCGGGTACTCGGTCCGGGTACCCGATGCGGCACCGGACGGCACGTCCGTCAATAACCGGGCCAAGGGCCGGCTGGAGGATCCGGTGGTGGGTGATTTCGCGGAGGACGTGGACGAGGTGGTGGACGTGGTCGATTGCCCGGAGGGCGACCTGAGCCTCGATCTCAAGAAGTACAGCAGCTTCGACGGCCACCTTTGTCCCGGGAGCCGTATCCGGTACGAGATCACCCTCACCAACACGTCCGCGGTGGAGGGCCTCCTGAATGCCGAGATTACCGATCCGTTACCGGCGAACACCACGATCGCGAGCGAGCCGACTCCGCACGAGGCGAAGGAGACCGATGGCCAGGTGACCTGGCAAGGCCAGTTGCCTCCGGGAGGCAGGCAGACCGTAGCCTTCGAGGTGACGGTGAACCCGGGAGTGCCCGACGGGACCGAGATCGTCAACACCGCCGCGGCTCTCCTGCGGGAGCCGGTCACCGGGTTCTCGGTGACCGGGAACGACCGGACGGAGAACACGGTGGAGTGCGTCGAGGAGGTCGACGACTCCAAGCCCGCAATCGACCTCGATATCTGGCTCAAGTACGTGGAGTTCGAAGACGACATGGACGGGTTCTTCAGGGGAGACGGGGACATGTTCGGTCTCTCTGCGGTGAGGCTGGAAGGCGACTCAGGGTTCGAATCGACCGCCCTGGGCGGCGGGGCCCAGGGGAACGCCCCGCCGGGCGTGGTGCTCCTGCTTCCCATCTCGAACGAACCGTCCACCGAGGACGGGAAGAAGATCTACAGCAGGGCGATCTGTTGCACGGATCGAGACGTCGAGTTGGCGGTGGACTTCTGGGATGAAGATCCAGGCTACGGCGATCTGGTGGACAGGCTCGCAAACATGGCGGGCAAGCTCGGCGAGGCTCTCCCCGACACGAAGACCACGGCCACGGCCAAGATCGGTGAAGTCCTGGCCGGTGCCTTGGAAGAGCTGGGTTTGACGGAGGAGCCGGATCACCTCGGTTTCTATGGCGAGAAGGATCTGAAGACGCCCTGGGTCGAGGAACCCGAGAGATTCTCCTGCCCCCTCAAGGACGCGGTCATGGACGGGGACAAGTCGAAGCTCCAGGAGAACGGCTTCGAGCAGGGCAACGAGGACTTCCTGGACCGGCCGCACATCCTCGAGCTGCGCCGGGGCGTGCCCGAGGACCCCGACGGCAACGGCGAGGTCTGGCTCGAATGGAAGGGTTACCCTGATCTCCAGATTCAGGAGGACGGTCCGAGCTGCAACAAGATCCAACGGGGCGCCGGAGGAGGAAGCGGTGAGAACAAGATCGCGCGACGTGCAGAGACCGGTGCGGCCACCGCAGCCGTCGAAAGCCCGGCGCTGCGACTCCTGACCTTCTCGACCCTCCAGGCGAGCGAGCGAGAGCTCGATCTGGCCTGGACGTTTGACCTGCCTGCGGGCACTTCCTCCCTGGCCGAGGTACTTGCAGACCGCGGTCCGGTCGCGCTCCACGGCGTGCTGACCACGCCGCGGAGCTGGGCTTCCGGCACGCCTCCCGGGGAGGTCCAGGCCTGGCGCGTCGAGATCCGCCTGAGCCTCGAGACCGGGAGCGTGGTGGCCGAGCCGACGGTCTCCCGCTGGCAAGGCACCGAGTGGGTCGAGACCGGTGCGGATGCGTTGGGGAGCTCTGTGGCCGACGGCCTCGTCAGGGCCACGTTCGATCACCGCGATGTGGGAGAGCTGGTGACCTATTCCGTGTCGGCGGAGGTCTTCGAGGGGGGTGCCGTCTCGGACACGCTTCCTGAGAGTCCGACTCGGGAGTACCTGCTCAGCTGGAAGCCGGATCGGATGCCCCCCCTGGTGCGCTCCGTGACGGTCGTTCCTTCGGAGGTCTCCGAAGGGCCGGCCGGTGAGCTCCTTCCCCGTGGCTCAGTAGATCGGATCGTCGTCGAGCTCTCGGAGCGGGTCGAGCTGATCCCGGGGGACGTCCATCTGGAGCCGTCGGTGGACCTCGACGTGACCCTCGATGGCAGGACGCTCACAGTGAAGCCGCGGAAGGTCCTGGGAGCGGGCGACTACGAGCTCGTCTTGAGCGGTGGGATTCTCGACACCGGAGGCAACCGTCTCGACGGTAACCGAGACGGCGTGCCTGGTGACGACTTCCGCCACGGCTTCCGCGTCCTCGGCTTCCGGTTCTTCGCCACCGACGACGGCGGCGCCCGAAAGAGCCTCTTCACGACCGGCGAAGACATCTACGCCAGTGGCTTCGGGTTCGAGTCGGGCGCGCTCCTCGACCTCTACCTGATGCCGGCGCAGCTCATCTCGGACGGAGTGATTCTGGACGACTACACCTCGGACGGAGTGAACGGGGTCACGACCGGACCGTCCGGCGACCTGGACGCGGTTGGCCTGGGCTCCGCACCGGAGCCGGGGGAGTACTCGCTCATCGCGGACGTCGATCGGGACGGGCGGTACCGGGCCGCGGTGGACCGCCAGTGGCGCGAGCCCGGCATCGGGGTCGGCGTGGTGGACGACGAGGACGAGCCACCGACGACGCGGGAGCCGCCGCCAGGGCCCTGGCTCACCTCGCCGGAGCTGCCCGGCTTCGAGGCCAAGGTGCGGATCACTCCGGCGGGGGACGAGCCGGTGGCTGGGGCGGCGGAGCCCTTCTGCATCGTCGAGTCCCTGTGCGTCGCCGGTGCTCTCCCCGGGCGGCCGGAGGTGTTCGTCAAGGTGATCGGGCCGCGGCCCAACGGCAAGCTCTGGACCCAGGTCAGCCGGTTCACGCCGTCCGAGGTGGAGGTCTGGCTACGCCAGATCGCCACCGGCACGACACGCTACTACCGCCTGGCACCGGTGGGGCCGTCGAGCGACGACGTCTCCGGTCTCCAGGACCGCGAGGCGTTCGATCCGGCGGAAGCGCCCTCCTCGGTGCCCCGGGACATGGTCCTCCCGGGGGCGGCGGTGGAGCCCCTGCCCACGACCGTCGCCCTGGCCCCGCGCCTCGAGCCCGGCGAGCCGGAGCCGCCCGCGAGCCTCGAGTGGCTCTCGACGCCGGAGCTTCCGGGCTTCCGGTTCAAGGCCCTGATCACTCCCGCCGACGGCTCCGGCGTGGGCGGTCAAGGGGTGGCCCGGTGCATCCCGGAGACCTTGTGCATCCAGGGCGCGCTGGCCGGCCGGCCCGAGGTCTTCGCCAAGCTCATCGGACCACGGCCCAACGGCTTCCTCTGGGTCCAAGCGGCCCGGTTCACGCCGTCCCGGGTGGAGCTCTGGGTGGAGCAGACGGCTACCGCCACGGTGCGCTACTACCGGCTGGAGCCGGTCGGCCCCGGCTCCGACGACGTCTCCGGCCTCCAGGATCGGAGAGCGTTCGATCCATAGGGCCCGGGGAGAGGCGCGGATGCGCAACGAAAAAAAGCCCCGGCGCCAAGCGCCGGGGCTCCGTGGTGACGACTGTCACGTCAGCCGTCGATCTTCAATCGGTTGTCCTAGGGGTTCACCAGGCTCACCCAGTTGCGCATCGCACCCAGGCTGCACCCGAACTTCTCGTGCCCCTTGCCGAGGTGCAGCGCCTCGATGATCTGCTCGCACGAGCAGCCGGCGGTGTCCGTGGTGGTGAACGTCTCCTGCGGACCCTTGCCGTTCGGCGGCGTGGTGTCGAAGATGAAGTCATCGTCGACCAGGGCGTAGTGGTTGACACCCAGGTGGTCCGTCGGGACTCCCTCGGGAATCACCGTCCCTGGGCAAACGTCCACGTTGTCCAGCACGCCATCGCCGTCGCTGTCCACCACGACGACCACGGTCAGGCTGTCGGTCGCCGGATCGGCCACCCGCTGGTTGTTCGCGGTGAGCTCGCTCGTAGTGTTGACGAACGTGCCACCCGACGCGGAGCCCGGCACCTGGAGCGTGACGCTGAAGCTGCAGGAGCCGCCGGGGAGCAGGCTGCCATTGGACAGCTCGAGAGAGGACGAGCCGGAGAGGCTCGACCCGGTCCCGCAGACGTCGCTCATGGGCAGGCCGATCGCCGTCAGGCCCGGAATCACGGCGTCGAGATCGTCCGTGAAGCGCAGCCCGTCGAGCCCGTCGTTGGTGTCCAGGTTCTCGATGTGGAAGGTCAGGGTCACCGTGTCGCCCGGCGAAGTGTCACCGCCGAAGGTCTTGGTGAAGACCACGAAGTCGATCTTCAGCGTGTCGCTCGCCGCGGGACCGTTCACGGGCAGGCCACCGATGGTGCCGGTGACCGCGCTGGTCGTGTTCACCGCCTCGGACCCCAGGGCGACCGTCGACGGCACCGACAGGGTCACGTCGAAGGTGCACGATCCGCCGGCCGGCAGGTTGCCGCCGGTCAAGCTGAGGACGCTCGTGCCGCTGAGCTGCGACCCCGTGCCGCAGACGTCGGCGAGCGTGCCACTCACGCTGGTGAGACCCGACAGCGCCGCATCCAGGTCGTCGGTGAAGGCGATGTCCGCCACCGGATCCGTGGTGTCCGTGTTGGTGACCGTGAGCTCCAACGTCACCATCCCGCCGGGAGAGACCGGATCGTCGATGAACTCCTTGGTCAGGGCGAGGAAGTTGCTGGTGACCGTCAGGTCGTCGGACGCGTTGTCGAACAGCACGGTCGAACCGTCGACCGTGGCCGAGACCGCGCTCGTCCGGTTGTGGTAGACGCCGTCGGCAGTGCCGAGCGGCACGTTGAGCGAGACGTCGAAGCTGCAGGACGTCCCCGCGGTGAGACTGCCTCCACTGAAGACGAGGTTGTTGCCGCTCAACACGCTCAACGACGATCCGGTGCCGCAGATGTCGCTCTGTGGCAGGCCGCTGGCCGTCATGCCGGAGACCTCAGCGTCCAGGTCGTCGGTGAAGGTGATGTTCGTGGCACTCAACACCGGGTTGACGTTGGACAGGGTGAAGCGCAACGTCACCGTGCCGCCCGGCAGCACCGGGTCGTCGATGAACTCCTTGGTCAGCGTCAGACCGGCGATCTTCAGATCGTCCGAGGCCGCCTGCTCCATCG